>Ga0123342_1001787_pt1 | contig 36329 bp, 16 predicted proteins | sample Turbeawhitnodule_FD_89960 | JGI IMG/M metagenome (GOLD analysis project Ga0123342, IMG submission 89960) | Root nodule microbial communities of legume samples collected from Mexico - Turtle bean Mexico white nodule | ecosystem: Host-associated > Plants > Roots > Nodule | place: Mexico: Nepantla... | reverse complement strand
CACACACACTACTAGTTTTTCTCATTTGGTGGTTCTGTGATCTAACTTGATCGTCGGAGTGCAAACGGCCGCTAGAGGCGCCGTCTGTGTGTTTTGCAGGTCGCGTTTGGAGATCTTAGAGAAAATTCTGAGGGTGATTTTGCAGATAACACAGTCGCGTAGACGGGGCAGAGAGTGCTACAAAGCGATTCCTCCACGTTCCAGTTGTCGGCAGGATCAATTATTATTATAAAGTACCATACATATTAATTTTTGCAAGTAAAAGTATCTTCTAAATCCATTCCCCACTAAATGGTTATTTGTCTTTTTTATTTACGAGTATACACTATGTCATAATAACGAATGTGTTTACCCAATAATTTCACCATTTCTGTATGCCATAACCAGAGCTTTTAAAATTGAATACAGGAAGAATGTCACCCATAAATTAACAGAGAAAATAAACCCTAAATGATGACGTACGTTAATAATGATTAGTGATAATACCAAGTATAATAATTTATTACTACAACAATGCTTCACGTTTACGATTGAAACTTCTCCTGTAGCAAGATGTCATCGCTATGATTGCATGCATGCTGATAAATTTATATTTTATATTTTTCTCAAATGTGGAGAAAGACTTTTTTTTCTATTCTTTTATATTTATAATGTCTTGTCGGAATGAAGACCATTTTATCTTCAAATTTTCAAAGCCATTTTCATCCACTTAAGCTTGTCTCCTCAAATATGATATCATCATCCACAAAGTACAGCATAGGATTCGTTTTAACAATTTTAATATGCTGAGGACCATTAACTATAACCTTAATATCCACACATAAATATGAACAATGAGATTAGCAAATTTATGTCACTATTTTAAATAAATCTAGTTAATCATTATGTTTCATATTTATTTTAAAAATATTTAATGTTTTACGAATCCAACATTTATATAAATATTTTTATATCTAGTTGACGAGTGATTAACCAGTGATCGGATAGTATATAACATAGTAAAAAAACAATTATTATTAAAATAAGTTTTAAATAATTATGATATTATATTAAAAATAAATTTTAAATTTAATTCAATTTTACATTTTATTTATATACTATTAAAATTTTTTATTTTTAATTAATTTGGCCAATATATTTTTTAACTCCAAATTCACTAACATATTCTGAGTTAACCATATTCAAAATACAATTTATTTTGATGTTTAGTGACTCTTTAAGGATTTTAAAAGAAAAAAATTAAAAAATAACAAGTTAAGAGATTAATGTGTTTATAAACTCCCTTTATATATAATGTTAAATATTTTAAAATTATTCTTAAAAATAATTTATCCTTCTCTTTTTCTATCTATCAATATATGTTATATTCTTTTATGATCCCAATAGTCAAGTTCATGTTCGATGCCTTTGTGATGATCGTCATGAAAATAACCTTAAATTCAAAAAGAGTTTCTCCGTCATCATCAAGCACAATTCATAGATATGAACCCCTACCACTTACCACTTAAGGATATACAACCAAAACCATTTGACAAATTAAACATGAGAAATCATACTATATTTGATTATCAAATTTTAGAACGTGTACTTCTAGAACTGGGAATTGGTCACCCAATAAATAGTAGCCCAGTGAGAATTTAAATCAATTAAAAAAATTAATTAATTAGTGTATAGTGGACAGTGGATTATTAGTCTATCCATCCAACTGGGTCGAGTTCATTGAAAATTTAAATCAATTATTATTTTTTTGTTTTGTTTTTATTTTTATTTTCTTTAAAGAAAATGTTCAGTAGGTTGAGATTGAGTTTTGGAGTCATATATTTTGATATTAATAAGTTCATAAAAAATAGAATAAAAAATATAATTTGGAAAAGTTTTTATTCAATTCTTAAAAGAAATGAAAAAAAATAAAATTCACTTTTTGCTATTGTCTTTAAAACTTGTGATAACAAATATAAGAGTACAATACGTGGAAACAACCATCTTCAACAAGTTTATAAATGCGAAATAACTTTCAGAATATTTTTGTGGTATTACTAATTTTAGGATTTGTTTTGGAATAGGTCTTGTGAAGTATAAATATATGACTTTTAATTCTAGAAAGTTTACGAAGAGTTAATTAATTAAATTTGTAACAACAAATTGCAACTTAATCATCTAATGGTAAAAGTGTGTGTTGTTCAGTGTGCTGTTCAACATGGAGACAAAGTTCTAATCATATTATAGAAACCTAAAGTAATAAGGGTGGAAATTACCGTAAAAGCTTTAATTTGTTCAAAATAAATATTTTACTATTTAAAGTGTTATTTGTTTCAAGAAGAAGTTTAACTTTTTTATTTTAAATAAAATACAATATTTAAGGACGAAGTAATTTAATATATAAATATAACTTGTTTAAATAAGATAAAATATAAATATTTTATTAATTAAGTTGAAAAATTTACAAATTAAAAAACTTAATTATTCAAACTTCATTCCATTAAAATCATCATCTCTTTAAAATCATTTTTTTTTTCAAAAATTTTATACTTTTTTTTAAGTTTGTGAGTGATTCATGTATCCTTTTTGAGTATGTCCTTAAAATGCTAGCAGAGACGAAAAGAATAATATACTTAAAAAACAATTATTTAAAGTAAACTTTTCTATTTTTTTTTTTTATTGTTGTTTGTTGGGTTATTTGTATGGCTAGGAGTAGATGCTCGCATATGAGATTTGATTATCCTTAATGATCTTTTAATGATGAATTTTGAATAACTTGAACTTATTGCCATTTTTGGATTATTGGTATGATGGGAATATTTTGTTTGTTATGAAGGCTTTCTAGTTGATACATTTGGTTTAACATACCTACTTTTATTCTTTCTTTTACCGATAAAAAAATGTATATCTGTCTTGTACGAAGTACGTTTTTAATGTTTAAATTGTGAATTTTCTACTCAATTTTGTATTCTTTGGGTTGATGTGTTCTATTATTTTTTTTATCACATTGGAAACTTTTATGTGATTGTTAGGATGATATTGTGCACTTGTAATTGCCAATTGATGTTATGCTATTTTTGCTTTTCATGACCTTTTTTTCCTCTGTATTTGCTTTGCCTCACTGAATACAAACATGATTAAGGAGGTTGGTCATTGTAGTAGCCATGATATTTAAGAGTTATGTTTTATGCTTACAAATATATATAATGGGTCTTGATATAGTAGTAGCATATGCACATGTAAGTGTATTTACTTTAGTCTTGGCTGAGGTTAATAGTCATAAATTGTGCATCTCTTTTTTCGAATTTGTTATCTAATATTTTTGTTTAAGTGATATTATCGTCACTCAAGGAAAATTAGAATTGGGAGTTTGAGTTGATCTCGAGTCAATTTTCTTCAACGATGAAACAAACTTTTGTTATAGTAATAAAATTCTCATTCTAGTGACGAAATTTTCATTTAAGAAACAAAATTTAGCAAAAAAAAATAAAGTATAAAATTATCTTATTCTCTACCTGTTTATTATATCATTAGATGATGTGGTGGAAAAAATAAGGATGTTACAACTTTTATTATTAATAAAATTTATAAATTGATATCTAATTGAGACTCAAAGCTAAGTCTATTGAGGAATGTCCATAGAAGGTTTAACCATTACACCAATCAAGTTTTGTTGTCATGTTATGATTATTATTATACTTATGAGTATAATGATCAATATTAATATAATTAATAAAATTTAAATTAATAACATTATTCATATATTTAATATCATTATTATTATTAATATTGTTAAATATTCTTAATATTATTAAATATTCTTAATATTATTAAATATCCTTAATATTATTAAATATTTTTAATATTAATAAATATTCTTAAATTATTATATATTCTTAGTATTATTAAATATTAAATATTATAAATATTATTAAATATTATTAATGTTATTAAATATAATTAATATTATGAATTATGATTTTATAATTCTTCATATTATATTAATATTTTTAATATTATGTATATAATTATTATGATAATAAGTGGTAGGTAATAGAGATTCGTAGGTGATAGTTCGTAAGTAATAGAGATCTGTAGGTAAAAGTTGGTAGGTAATAAGATTCGTGGGTAATAGTTGGTAGGTAATAAAAATTCGTAGGTAAAAGTTGATAGGTAATAAAATCTGTGGGTAATAGTTGGTAGGTAATACTGAATTTACCTACGGATTCAGAATCTGTGGGTAATGTCTGTAGGTAATGTTGTTCGTAGGTAATGCTGAATTTACCTACGGACTCAGATCCGTGGGTAAAAATCCGTAGATAATACGAATTTTTTTTTTAGTGTTTTGACAACCGTTTGTGATTTACTTCATATCTTCCCTCTCTCTCCATATAAAGTATAAAAAGTTTTATATATTTTTAAAAATTATTTAATCCTTCATTAAACAAATTTATTTTAATGTATAATATAGTTTTAAAAAACACAAGTAAACATTGAGTAGAAGATGTGGATGTTTAACTTAGGACTTTGATATCTTGAAATCATAACTACTTACAATTAATTATATTAATATTTTAAATATTTTTTTTAACTTAAACTATATGAAAATGTTATTAAAGAGTGTAAAAAGTTTATATTTGTGCATACATTAATTAATTAAAAAAATAATATTTTGACACCAACACATTTTCATAATATAATGATATATATTAATATTTTAAATTAAAAAAATAAAATAAAACATGATCAAAATACTATTATATTGGTTATCAAACGAGTGTTTTTTTGTTAGAGGGTGTAATTAGTTTTTGTTATTTCCTCTTCTTGATTTCTGTTTCATCCTTACAAGTTTTATATTACTTGATCAATTTTAAAACATGAATTCTTATTACTAGTATATTTAGAAAGCAACTAAATTATATGCGAGATATTATGAAAGAAAATAAAACCATATACATTTTTTTTCTTATCTTATGACTGGAATTTGTGTTTTATTTCGAAAATTTGTATGACAAATATTTAAGTTAAATCTAGCGTGGGTTTTTAAAGTTGCATTTAATTAGAGAATGGTATTAAAATCATCTAAAAAAACTGCATTAAAGTTTGATATATAGTGAATATATGCATATCAGATTTGAATTATGTTGAAAATACAATTTAAAGTATCTCCATTAATTTAATCAGAAGATGACATTATGGTGATCCAATTTTGGCAAAGATTTTAAAGACATAAATTATTTTATATATTTTTGTTATCAACAATAAAAAAAATAATAAATATAAATTATTTCAGAGATATTCCAACCCTGTAAATAATAATAGACCTACTTCACTTTCACTTAAAAGACACTCACTGACACCTATATTAGAAAACACCCCTGATTCAATAATATATCAAGAAACCATCTACATTAATGAGAAAAACAAAAGAATTCAAGAAACCATCTTCAAAGGTGAACACATCAATCAGAAAAAAAAATAAAAATTGAGAGAGAGAAACTTGAATGTAATACAATACCAAACCTTCATTTCAACACGTAATCAATTCAAGCACCAACGTTAAACCCTAAACCAAGATCAAATTGATCTCTTGTGAAGAAGAAGAGGGTGTTGTTGTTGTTGGGTACCTTGATCTCGAACCTTTACGCGGAGGCCGGAACTTAAAGTGGCAGTGAGGCCAGGGGAGAAACGCGGGGTGCGATGATCTGGTGCCACTAGTTCGATGTGGAACCTCCGAAGAACCGAAATGGCCACACTCTTGAGCTCCAACAGAGCCATTTCTTTGCCCAAACACACTCTCATCCCCGCTTGGAAAACTGGGTACTTGAACGGATTCTCTGGGCAAAACACCCCATTCTTCAACCACCTCTCTGGCCTAAACTCCAAGCAATCCCTTCCCCATAGTTCCTCCAAACGACCCATTGCGTAAGGATGATAACTAACCCTAGTCCCTCTCTTCACAAAAGTCCCATCAGGCAACACATCATCTTCCAAACAAAACTTTGAATCCAATTGAATTGGAGGGTACAGTCTCATGCTCTCATACGCCGCCGCTTCTAAATAGTGCAGTTCTTGAAGCTCCTCGAAGCTCGCTATATCTTTGCTCTTCTCTCGCCCAATTACTCCCTCTGCTTCCACAACAATCTTCGACACCACTTCGGGGTGTTTTGTCAGTAGCCAGAAGAAGGTGGTGAGAGCCGAAGCCACGGTGTCACGACCAGCTAGTAAGAAACTTACGATAATGTCTTTCAAGTACGTGTCGTCGTTCACACAACTCATGAACCGTGACAGCAAGTCCTCGTGAGACCAAAACTCCATTTTTCTTCTTTGTCTTATCACCTCTTTGGCTAAGATGTTGATCGTTTTAACCGCTTCTTGTAGCTTCTTCTCCGAACCCACGTTGAGGAACCTTTTGATCTTCCAAATTAGAGGGGACACTGACATGGCTCTCTCCGCGGACAACTTTGACGCCATGTCAAAGGAACGAGCGAAGTCCGATATAGGCAAAGACTGCTCAAGGCACTTAGGGTCCAACCCGAAGGAGAATTTGCAAATGCTGTCGAACGAGAATCTCTTGAAAACGTCCTGCAAATCCAGAACACCGTCGTTTTGTTTCGAGAGAGCAAGGAGAGGGATGAGTTGGTGTTGGATTTCGAATCTGACAACCTCGAAAGCAAAGGATCGTATGGAGGTCTTGCTGAGTTCTAAACTGGCTATCTTCCTCTGGAAGCACCAGGACTCTCCGTCGACGTTGAAGATTCCTCCGCCCAGGAAATCGCCGAGGATGGCGGAGAAGGTTTTCCCCTTGGGGAAGTTGTTGAACCTGGTCTTGAGAACGTACTCGACGTTGTCGGGGTTGGCGGTGATGGTGTTTTGGAGGACGTGGATGTGGATGGTTTTGGTGGGAGAGTTTCGGAGGAGATGAGCGTACCAATCACAAAGATTGTGGAAGTTTTTGGACCAGCTTGAAGTGAGATAGGCTTCGCAAGTTTCGCAGTTACAGAAGAAGATGTTTATTCTGGGCCAGGCAAAGGAGAGAGATGATAAAAGAGTGAGAGAGAGAACGGTGATTATGGCGAGGGAAAGACACAGCGTGTCAAAGGACACGCTAGAGAAGAGCTGCATCAGAGAGCAGACATTAAAAGGCTGAAACTCCATTTTTCACTGATAAAGATGAAACAGCAGGGACTGAGAATATAAGTAGGAGTGTGTAAGTGTTCTTGGAAGAAAAAGAAAAATGTTTTGTTGACCACCCTCTATGCCCTCTTTGGCATGACATACGTTTCAGGCTGTGCAGTGGCCAAAGATAAGATAATGATGTGCCAAAGACAATTTTGTAACAATAATATTTTCAGAACTATGTTCGTTTCTCCGAATTCTTGTTTACTATCACCAGGACTCCTTTGGTGACGTCATTCTCTCCATATTTTGGCTTTGACCCCTTCTGGACGAGTTCTTCTACTACGAGTTGAAAGCTGTCGTTCTCATGGGTCGTGATCTCAGATCGCCAAATCGCTGCTCAATAAGCTCCTCCCATATCGTCAACGTCGTCGCTCTTAGCTTCGACGCGGTCAAGAACCTTCAGCACCTCGTTGATATCGTCGTTGCCGTGCTCGACGTGACGGCGCATTGACAAACTCTCTAGTTCAACACCATTGTCTTTGAAACAACCTTCTACTTCTTCTAAATATGGGTCATACATTACCGCGGTTAGATGGCTTAACCGATGTAATATGTTATTATGAGTAAAAAATATATATTACACTGGTTATTTGTTATTAAGAATCAGTGTAATATAGTTCGCGTTGTTCATTCGTGCACAATCTCACTTTGCTACGTCTGCAGCAGCGTAATGTGTGTTACTGTCGGAGGATGTCAATATATGAGGACTCAATATGACATAGAACTATGGCTAATTATTTTTGAAACAACCACATTACAACTCTCAATACTATTATTTTAATATTTTTTCATATAATTTAATTCCAAATCTACCATTTATTATATATATTTATTCTTAAACTCATCACATCAAGAATTGTATACAACTTTATAGTTTGTGAAAATATCATTTTCCTAGAACTATATATACTAACATGTGATCCTATTTTTATTATGATATAATCAAATTTTAATTATCTCAAAAATTTAAATATTTTTAATTAACTTTTAAAAAAAATTGTTTTATTAAATATTTAAAATATTTTTTATTTTAATTTAACTATTTTAATTTTTTATTTTTGTTGTAAACGTCATCATTATTTCATATTTCCTTCTCTAGTATTATTCAATTAGTAATTACTAAACTTAACTTTACACTAGAGAACAAGAAATAAGCAATTGAAAAGAGAAAAAAGTATTACGAGTTAGAGATAAAAAAACAATAAAATGCTTATATTAAAATAAATATTTGAAGTACTTAATATAACTAAAATTTTTAAATTTAAATAAATATTCAATTAAAAATATTTATAAAATACTTAAAACTTAATTAAACTTTTTATTACTATAGCACTAGAAAAAAATTATAGATGTGTTTTCGCTCAATATACTATATATCAAATTTGTATTTATAATGCAAATTTTGACTTTTAGGTATAACACGGTAACAAAATCATTGAATAAAAGTTAATTTTAAAAATTAAAAATAATTAATTATTATATTAATTAAATTAAATATTATTTTAAAATTAAAAAAATTATTAATACCTAAAATAATTTCTAAATTTATATTTAATTAGTTATCAAAATTTTATTTATTAATTAGTTTAAATTTTAAAGTTGATACTCAAAATAACTGTATTTTTAAAAAATTCAAATCATGTCAATAAAATTAATTTTAATTTAAATATAATGATTTTATATAAATTATAATATATTTTTTAATTTTTTATTTATTTATTAAAAAAATTTAAAAATATAATTATTATTTCCTATCTAAATTTATTTAAATTGTGAATTAAATATATTAAATAATCAATTTAAACTACAAATTTATATTTAACCCGATCGATTTTCGGAAATCTTCAAGTTAGTTGATCTGACCAATTTCATCTTTATACTATAATTGAATTTACAAATTTAAAATATGTAATAATTTTTTTAGAAGGCAAAAATCATATAGTAGTTATGATTAAAATTTTCAATATCATTTATTATTTTTAATAAATTAAATTTGTGTCCCATAAAGATTGACTATATTATATGACTAATGATTATATTATAAAATAATTTATCGTGAGAAGAGCTGGCAGTCAAGTCGATAATCATTTTGTTTTAGAAATAATTTGATATATAGGTCGCATTGCATATAAATATCTTTATTTTTACTATTTTGTGTATAAGAATCTTATAAAATATAAATGCTCACTAAAGTTAAAGCCAACTATGTTGTCCACTTTTCGTACTCATAAAATATTATTGATGTTTTTTTAATAAAACATTATCGATGTATACGTGACTTAAATTATTCACGAGTATGTATATGTTACAACTTACAATTTTTACTGGTTCTAGATATTAGTGGGAAAAAATTTTCTGTAAAAAAATATTTCTTTTACTCAAGAGATTCCTTACTAAAAGAATATTTGTTTTAATCAATGTAAAAATGTTAATTTTTTATTATGATAGTGTCGATTTATTGACATTTATGTTTTTAAAGTAATTCATTGAGCTAATGTAAGAAAATTAAATATGTGAAATAATTTTGTATTTCACACTTTTTTTTTTTATTTCAAATTTCGTTCTTTCTCATTTTTCATTTCTCTCTATTTCTCTTCTCTTCCAAATCTTCATGTCTCTTGCATTTTTAGTATTATTGATTATCTTTTAAGTTTAGATTATTATAAATCAAGAAGTAAGTAAAATTCAAAATTCTCAAAGTTTATATCAGTGAGTAATTGACAAATTCTAACAATTCCTACAGCATGATCATAGCAACAAAAAGAGACACCATTGTTATGTCATATTTAAAATAATGTTGGAAACTTAATTTCAACTTTAATTTTATTACTTAATGTATTATTTTGAAGGGTTGGAGAAGAAAACTTGCTAATAATGATTATTTTTTTCTGATTAAAAAGAAAAAGAAAGTTTTAGAAACAAGTAGAGTTGAAAAAAATTTCATTTTATTTTCAATTTCTCTTCCTCAAATTTATTTCTTTTGAAATAAAGAGAAAGTTAAGTGATTTTCATACATAATTACAATGAAAGAAAGTTAGTAAACTGTAATTAAATTTTGAATTGTAAGAAGATTAAAATAAATATGGATCACCTTGGACAATATTTAATTTATCAAGAACACAAGTTGGAAGACAAATATAGCTTTAGAAGAGATGCTTTTAATCGCTATAAAAGATTGTTATTATCAAGAGAATTGAAAGATCTTCATAGAACATCAAAGAGTAGTTGCAATAATTATGCTATATCACAATGAGTATGTGATGAAGTGAATTTTCTTTGATCTTTCTATGTGAAGTATGCAAAGGAAAAAGTGGTATAAGTGCGTTGAAGGTTGAACTATATATTAGAGACGCATTAATAATGTAGAATCTCTTTCTATAAGGGACATATGCATTCTAAAAGATGCAAAAGTTGTATGTTTTTTATCAAATATTACATATTTTCTTTTATGTGATATAGGAATATTTATTAGTTAGAGATGCTATTAGTTAAAGATGTTTTTTTATTATTTGAGAGAGTTTTTCTAGTGTTTTTTTTATATACAGGTTAAAACATCTCATAAATATTTTATTTAATTTATTAATTTTTTATCGATCAAATGAAATATTTAAATATTATTGAAACTATAAATTTGAAGTCTAAATCTTAAATATTATAGGTACTATAATCAAAATTATTTTCTGTGGTATGGAAACTTGTGAATGATAATCACATAGATGACATGTAATCCAAAACATATACAGTCATCATCACATGGATTATTGTTTGTGGTGATGATGAATGTTTAGAAAGTGATTATATTATTGTTACGAAACCTGATTTGAATTTAATTCTGTGATTAAGCCAACTTTAAACGTCTCTAAATAATTCTATGAGCATAACGTATTTATCTTCAACATCTATTGCATCTTTTATACTCAATTCAAAATCAACTATAAACTAGTTCTATTTTACTTGATATTATCAATCAAACAAGAAATCGATAATCAACATATATATATATATATATATATAACATCCAATTATTTTTGTTCTCAAATTAAATTATGAGATTTTAATTTTTATCAAGAGATTCTTACATAGAGTATTACTCATAAAAAAATTATTTTGCTATTTAGCAAATGAAAGAAATTATTTAAAAAAAACTGAGATAAAAGAAAGAGGTTATGGGAAAGAATATTTCTTCTAATTTCTTTATCTTATTTAAATTTAAGCAAAAAGTATGAATATTTATCAACAGTATACACATTTTAGGTCTAATTAAAGAAAAAAATGTATTTATTAGTGAAATTAGAATAAAAAAAGACTAAACATATGTAGAAAGAGAAACAACTAAGAATTAAAAAAGATAAAAAAATAATATTAGTTTTCTTATAACAACCTTTTATCCTTTCCTTATAACTTTAAATAAATTATAACATGAATATATTTATTGTGAATACATTTCAATGTAGTTTATAGATTATTTTCATACATTTAAATTATAAGATATTCCTTATGAAGTTATTAACTATAACAAAGCAGAATATTACATTAAGATCACACTAAAACTAAAACCAAAGAAAATAGGACTACCAACCAAAGAAAATAGGACTACCAAGATTACATTTTCTAGATTCAAACTAAAATTATATCAGTATCTCAATAAGACAATAAACCATGTGTATAGTGTATAAAGTAAAAGTAACATTTATCAAAAGTACATATCATTTCCTAAAATCATTATTTTTGGATAAAATTCATCAATCTTCCAATAGTTAACTTATCAACCTATACCTATTTTGATGGCAGATCCCCAGCCACACACAATCATATAATAAGGATGATGAAAATCTAGAAGTTGTTTATTGATTTATTTGTAAAGATGGATCTAATTCGGCTTTTGTTTCTTGTTGTAGGTCCAATCAAAAGGACAACTCTAGGGTGAAAGAATGTACAAACATATCCAAGAAGACCTCCAAGTCATCAAAACATAAACTAAAGTTTTGATCAGAAGAATATAAGAAGACTGAGTTTTTGCTGACTAGTCAACATTATTTGCGGGTCGAGCTTTAGCTTAAATAAATTGTATAAAGTTGTTTATGATTTCATGGGCCTAGTAGCATAAAATAATGGCAATTGCTTCCTGCACCCAATACTTTTGAACCTGCACCCAACACAATTCCAAAATTCCAAAAATACCCTTTATTTTGGAAATGAAAATCCAGAATTGAAAATAATGCATTCTAAAAAAGTAGATCCGGAAGAGATTATTGTGTTCCGGATATAAAAATCCTTAAAAAAAATCAAAATCTCATTCTAGATAAAAAAATCCGGAACTGAAAATAATACATTCTGGAAAAATTTATCCGGAAGAGATTATTGTGTTCCGAAAAAGAGAGTCCAAAATATAATTTTATATGTACCCCATTTTTTTTAAGAGTATTTTTGTCTTTTTTCCTATAATTGGGTGCAGTTATATGGTGCAAGAAGCAATTGACTAAAATAATTAGACCAAATATTTGGGTCAATAGTAAAATATGAATTGTTAGGGTTAAAAGTGACTAGTTAGGGTAACAATTGGGCTTCTTTGAGCCCAATGTAACCCTAAAACGTGTAGAGTATATTGGAGAACGAAAATTCCATTGGCATGAAACACATGGACGTCCACATGGCAACATAGGAGTGGAGAGGATTTAGCATGGAAGGTGTGAGCTAAACATGGAAAGCATGACTCCACATGACACCTTCTAATTGGAGAATTTTATTTTGAATTTTCAAATTTTGGCTCCAAAATGTTCAACCCTCTCTCTTATAAATTGAGGTGCTTGACTCTCATTTTACAAGATTAATGAATGAGTGAATTGTTACCCAAGTTGCTAGCCAATCTCCCTCTCTTGTATTGCCTCCTTAGGATAAACACTTTAATCTTGTTCTTCACCTAACTCAAGTGATATGGTCCAACCAATCACTATCCATACTTAGCATGCACATTCGAGAAATCCGTAAACTCCAAGTGAGTCTCCTTACACGCCTCCTCCATTGATGTTACCACCATTCATCTATAAAAAATTCAATCCAAAACGGAATGAATACACAAATCCATCATATTTTTTATTCAATGGTTAAAATTGAAGAAAACAAATTAATTTTACGTATCTTGATCTTCACTGTGCTTTAAGGTATACGCGTTTTTGAAGGAGGGAATGAAGTAAAAGTATTCGAAAAACTTCTCGATCACCTAAAAGAAAATCTTAACTATTAACACGCATCAAATCAAGTTTTAAATTTCATATAGCCATTTTTCTCAATAACCCTGTGAATCATTCATGACGAACCTTCTATAAAAAAATATAAATAAAATTGAAGAGAGAAGAGAAGATATTACATAAGATTACAATTCAAATGAATGCTTAGACTCTTCCTCTTAGCTAGCCTCTAGTCAACAAAATCAATAAAGGAGGGGAAGATAGTTATGTTTCAGGTTTTTAGAGAGAAGAAATGAGATAGAAGAAAAATGGTGGGTGATTATTTAGAAATTTCTATTCATATTCTACTATCATTAAGCAAAATAGGATTAAAAAATTAAAATTTATAATTAATTATTTAAATAATTAATTTTGAAGATGTGAGATTAATTTGTATGCGAATCTCTTTTTATAAATTAATATTGTAATGTTAAATTAAACTCAAAATCTACTTCTTATGAAAACATAGCACATAATTATTATTTTCTTTAATATTATTTATAATATTATAAAATAAATAAACTTTTAATTATTCAAAATTATAATATAAAAATTAATGTATAGAAAATAATTTATAGGAGCAAAAATAAATTATAAATAATTTTTATTAAAAATAAAATATTAAAAAATAATTCATTCAATAAAATAATATATAATTATCTTATTTATATTAAATGAAAATATATTACTTAATTAAATTACATATTAAAAAGTAAAATTATTTTAATGTTGAAATATTTTATTATCTTAATTATATTAATCATTATTATTTATTTATATTATTATACTAGTCATAATTTATAATAAGGATAAGAAAGGATGGCTAAACAATTTAAATATTTAAAATTAATACTTTTTAGGAAAAAAAAGATAAAATTACATTTAGAGGAACTAAAAATATATTTAAACTAGCTTTTAGTTTTATATTTTGTTGTTTCCACTTTTGAGAAAGTTATTGTGGAACAAAAAGTATCTTTTGCTGCACTAATATTACTTTAATTAGCAATAGATCTAATAGGCACCAAACTTTTAAGAGCAACTAAACAATAATTTGTGTATATATTGTCGGCAGAAATTTCACTTTAATAACGGCATCTGTAAGTGTCAGTAAAAACAATAGTTGTAATTTTCTGTTTTTCTTTAAATTTTCAGTTATAATATATGGTCATACAAATACATTTCCTCGGTTATTGTCAGGAAAAATCATACCATTTTTGTTTAAAATCATTCATAATATTATTTAACAATAATAGATTACATATAAACCTATATGCTTTTACCATATATTTTCTTTACCTCCTCAGGTTTAATTATAGTCAAAATGTATATAGGTTAGTTTTGGCATTAATAATTTAAAAAAAAATAAGAAGTAAAACAAAATATTTTTTTTGTAAGATAAAACTAATTCATACATAAATTTTTCAAAAAATATAATTTTAAAAGTTTAAACAAGATAATTACTATAAATTAGTTTATATATAAACTATTTTTATACAGAAATTTATTTTCTTCTTACATTTTTGTAAAATGGTTACAAATTTTTTATTTAAACATATTTAATTTTTTAATGTTTTAGTCTCTCAATAAAAAAATATATTTTAGTACTAACTTAAATGACATAACAATACACTTTCATCTATGCATATATATAGTTAACCCTTATCAATCGTTTTTTTTAATCGATTTTGATTTAATTTTTTTTTATATTTTTTATAATAATTATGTGATGATCAATGATTATTGTTATTTGAAGTGTCTTGTCGATATGTATATGACTAAGATTACAACTTTTTATAAAAAGAAATTGCCATAACAATAGAGTGAGGTGGGCAAAACTTGTCACTGAAAGCATCAGTTTATGTCGTAAATGGTCGAATTTGGTGGAGAAAATTATATTAAATTAGAAGGAAAACTATATTGCTGTGTATCACTTAATAGATAATTTTTTAACAATACGAATGTATGATAATTTTTCTGTAATATGTTTTTATTATTTTCATTTATCATCTTCCTTTTCTTCTATATTCGAGTCGCCTCTTTCCTACAATACCTCTGTTTTTGCTGGTTGCCATTCTTAGATCACTCAATTTCTGTTTCATCATTTTTTTTTCTGACATTTTCAAATTTGTATTAGACGTACGTTGGAAGTAAAACCGACCATTTAAACGAAATGGAAAATGCTATCTTGATAATAACACAGTTGAAAGACACCAATTTACTGTATGATTTATTCAATTTTTTTAGTTGTAAATGATGATGCAGAGTTTTCAACCTATGATCACTTAAACGAAACATTGTTTGGAATGAAAAGAAATAACATTGTATTTGCACATTGCACCCACCCATGAACAACATTGGAATAAACAAAACACAATGAAACACAAAGAAAACAACTAACTATAGAGCTAGCCAACAACATTATGAAGCCCTTCCTTTATGGGAGGAGCTAGTCAAGAATCCGTTGAAGATCATCCATGGTTCGCAACTTGTTGTACACTGCATGCCATCCAGCTTGTGTAGGGTGCACAAGATCCCAAAAGAAAGCAGATTTTGGGTCATCACATACCCTATATTTCCTAACATTGTTCTCCACACTCCCACACGAGTACTTACTGCTCACACCAACACAACATGGCTTCAACCCGTCCCGAATGTTGTTTGTGGAAGGGTGGTTCAACACCGACATGAAGCTGTCAAAAAGGTTAAGAATTAGAAAGGTGGAACGGTCCTTGGTTTGCTGGTTTAATTTGGTCACTGCTTGGTTCAAGAGGGTGTTGTGGAGAAGCACGAAGGCGTTGTTGGTTTCATTGCAACGTTGGAATGAGGTTGCGGCTGTGATCTCGGGAAGGCATCCAAGGGGTTGCAGAGTACCCACCACTATTTTCTTCACTCCCACCTCTCTCATGCGAACCATATTCATCACTGTTTGATTAACCACTGAGGCCACGAAAGATGCTAAACCCTACACACATTCATGCAAATTAAGACTGATCATTGGTTAAATAATCACAAACACTGCCAACACAGTCTTTCACAACATATATAGTATCTTCATAAGAAAGTGGTTATTGGAATTTCTTGTAAGATGTGTTAGAAAGAAAACACCTCTCAACAAAATAAGTAAGACGTTCATATTTCAGTCACGAATAGATCAAACGTCATTGTTGGTCTTATTCATCGAAAACAAAACTCTTCCGTGTGGCTTTGATTTCATACATTTTTGCTTTTTCCTTAGGCTGTTCTTACAATTTGACATCATTGAGCCAAAGTAAAGGTCGTTTTCTTGTCAAAATAGTATATACATAACCCACTTAAAGATGTGTATTGGACCCAAAAGTAAGCCTAGTATATAGAAAATTTGAGTTTTCTTATTGGAAAGCAACATACCAACTTGCCCACAATGAAATATTAGCAATCCAAATACTTCTACTATAATTTGAAAGGCACAGGAGACACTATATACAGATACAATGAAAAGTGCATGAATTTGTTTACCTGAGAGCCATTTGTTTGTGTGAAGTGACTGTAGTCATTGCCAGCGACAGAAACAAGGGCAACTGAGTTGGTGAGATCTAAGGCAGAGTAGACTTTGTCTTTGATGAGCTGTTGCAAGAAATCGATTTGGGTTGTCATGTTTGGCAATGGAACCAACGTGTTAAACACACCGGTACCTCCAAACGCAAAGTTCATCCCATATTTTACATGTTGTGGCATCAGTTTTCTATATCTGTAGGGAATTGGTGATTTCACTCTCAAATACTTAGCTGCAACACAACCACACCTACTTTTGTTATAATATGTTTTGGTTTAGCGTTATGCAAATGAATTCCAATATAAAATTATAAAGTTCAATGCATAAATTGAAAATAAACGGTTTGTTAATGTAGTTATGACTGTGGAATCTCAATCAAGTGTATCACTGACACGAATGGCATGTTGATGCACGTTGAATAATTTAAAGTTGTAAATGAATGTTTAAAGAAAATTTGTTAAAAGGTAGTAAATCTTTTTTATTAAAAATTATGATAACATGTATTAACAACACACTTATCTTTTTTAAACTCAAGATTCTTTTCTTAATTGGCTGAGCCAGCAACAACTACTGATAATTAAACAAATGAGAGAAAGTAAAGTTATTAATCAGTATTTGAGCAGCAAATACTGTTTCTAGAGTTGAGGTGTAATCCTGGTAAAGTAACACAATGCTTTTACTTTCTTGACAAAGCTGCAGAAGTCTAGATCAGAACAACTAGTGATGAAAGGCTTTGGTATTTGACCAAAGAAATGATGATGGAATATGCAACTAACACACCATAATAGAGTATCAATATTCAATTTTAGTTCTATGCTTCAAAAATGAGAAAGGATCCATAAAATGAATAAAAACATGAAATTAGGAAGATATGAAGAAGGAAACACGTAATTAAAAAGACAATTACTAGGTGATTATTAGACTAGTGGAGCACTGAATGTTGAAGCAATGATTACTAATAGTAAGGATAAGGACAAAAGTGTCTGCATCCAAAGCACGGTGTCACGCGAGAGAGTAAAGAACATGCCACAAATAATTGTGAGATGAAAAAGCGGGATAAAACGCAGTTCCAACGCGACATACAAAGGGCAAAGAGAGTAAAAAAAGGAATTGAGATAAAGTGACAAGTTGCACCATAACATAAGCACAATAAACTGCAACATTTTAATGGCAAAAAAGAAGAGCAAAAGGTCAGAACCAATAGATAGACAATTAGAACGACAAAAGGAAAAGAGCGAGGCCAGCAGAGAAATGAGCCCCACCAGTTCATCTTCTATAAACAATAGTATGGTCAAGCACACTGCTGTTGCATCATACAATAGTATACAATAATTTCATATGAAACCAAACAAAGCAGGTCCAAAAGCAAAAACTTTTATAGAGAAAGAAAAGCTAAAGATAAAAAAAAAAGGTATGGGAGTTGATGAGAGTTGAGTTCACATACCAATGTAATCGGTGAGGACTCTACCGTCGGAAAATCTGCCGGCGGGCTTGCCGGGAAAGGTGATGCCATAAGGGTCTTTCCATGAGTTTGAAACAGCTTTCTGAATGTTGCCTGTGTCAGCATACGAGTCTCCGAAAACGAACAACTTTGTTGGACCATGATCATGATGATGATGATGATGATGGTGGTGGTGGTGATGGGCAGCCTCCGTTTGCAACACCCTTTCTCCTGAAATAATCAATTTTTAGTTTCTGATCAATCCTTTAAGGAAAAAAAAAACATGTTTGTTTATGCTTATGTTGTCACCTGAGAGAAATAGAACAGAGAAAAGAGTGAGAAGAAGAAAGAGTTGGTTGGTGAAGTTCATGATGAAGAAGTGTGAGAAAAATTTGAAGAGAAAAGCTTTAGTACGAGGGAAGAAGTTTTTGGTATCTACTATAACAAGAGTTGTGAGAAAAAAAGTGAAGAGAAAATCTAAGACATGCGTTTGTATTTTATAGGGAGTGAGGCCATGCCTAAGCAAGTTTTTTCTTCTTCTTTTCTTTCTTTTTCATTGTCCACATTTACTTTTATAATTATTTATTACTTTTATAATTGTTTATTACTTTTTAAAAAATTGTGCACATGTGTTTAGTTTAGTCATTTTTCATACAATTTTTTTTTTCATTTATGGTTAGTGGAAAAACTTTGGAAGTCAATTAATTAAAGATATTTTAAAGTGCGATTTTTAAAAAAAATAATTATTATAAAATTAATGCATTCGTAAATTAATATATAATCATTTGCAATTGAATGACAGAATACTTATCTTTTGTAAATATTATTTCCTTGCTTTTGTTTAAGCATTTCAAAAAGTGTATAGATTTTGCAAACTTATAAATTCGTAGAAACATAAAAGGGTTGTATTTTATGGATTAGAATTTAAAAACTTTAAAATATAGTAATATGATTATTTCAAATTAATTTTTTAGAAACTAAAATATATACAAGTAAAAGTATTTTTAGATGAATTGTTCCAGTTAAATTTAATTAAAAGTTAAAAAATTAAAGTAGTTATTGACTGTAAATTTTAAATTAACTAAAAGTTTAAGGTGATCAATTTTACTTTTTAATTAGCAATAAAGAAAACGTTATTTTTTAGAGGTGGAAATTGTGTTTATACAGTGCTTTGTGGACCTTTAGAATTAGAAATACTGAGAAATAGGTATAAGAAATAAATATTTGACTGAATTAAATTTAAAAATTAACTAAAAAATAATCATTTTCGTAATTGTTTTAAATTGAGATTGTTTTCTATGAAAAAAAAAGTTTGACAAGAGAAGAATATAACTGTCCTCACGATTTTCAATATTGCTCTCTGAAAATGTGAATATATTAGCTATTTTACTGTGTCAATTTAGAAATAATTTAATCCCCAAAATGTTAACTTGTATAAACTTTTTTTTATAATAAAGACAATATATAAGTTAACATAATTAAAATTATTTACCAAATCCCCTTTTTATTGTTTGTTTGTGGCATGTAAAAAAAAACGCACGTGCCGCGTGGACCGATCCATTTGCAACGACTTTGACTTTCCTTCTTCCATAATCATTTCAAAAGTTTATTCAATTCCTTAGTGGCCATATTCAATGGTGTTAATCACTTAATCCCTAATGTGAAAAGTAATTAAAAAAAATAAAGTTAGTGTTAATAAAATATGTAATTATTTCACTCCATGAAATCTTACAACACTATGTGATTTAATCACTACAATAAAATAAAATTGTTTTAGAATCGATAAAAAATATACAAATATAAAAAGTCAATGTTAAAGTATGATTAGTGTTTGTTATATGTTTAAATTGCGAATACTCTGTCTTTGAAAGCTATTGAATATCCACTTATGAAGGAGACGTTAGTAGTGTCGACTTATGAAAAGACGCTAATAGTGTTGACCTTTGAAGAAAATGCTAGTAACGACAACCTCATAATCAAATGAACACAAATTAAACTACTAATATTTAATAATAAAAGGATAGAATTGGTTAAGTCCGCATTAAAAAAAATATAAAATATTTGTATCGATCTAGCCAACGTTATAAAAAATAAAAAGAAATAAAGATTTAGAGTGATCTAACTCAATCTACTTAAATTAAATATAAAAAGAATTAAAAGATTTGTGTTTTTCTAAATCTTAATACTTAAGCTATACCTATACAAATGCATCAAAGTACTTAGATTTTTAATATACAAGTTAATCATTAATACTCTGGTTCATATTGATATTTTTAATGTTCTTTTTTATTATTATTATTATAGTATTTCTTCATCATCATATTTTTCAATTTATTGATAAGATAATTCTACCTATTCATTTAAGATACTCAGATCTAGATACTCCATCCCATTCAGAACATTTTTGGCTTAATTCTAGTAAAAACATCAATTACTAGAATTTGACTATTACATCTTCAGCTCAATTAAGGTAAAAATATATATCCTTTCATACTAGAACATATTCTGGTTGCTCTTGACGAAAATTGGTTTAAGATTTAAAATCAATTTAAAAAATATATTTATAACTTAAAATGGATTTAAAACTAAAATAATGTTAAAAGATAAAATGATTTTAAGGTAAATTTAAAACTTTTAAGCCAAGTTTATGCAATTAAATAAATACAGATTTGAAATCCAATGGATTTAATTGAATTTGGATTATTTTTTTAAAGATCCAACCCATGTACACTCGATGTTGGGCTTTGCCATAAACATTGGCAAATTCTTCCTGCAACCCATGCGATGGGGATGACGAAAATACCCTTTTATCTTTAATGAGAAAATAAATAAACCCTTCAACACTTCCTCTTCATCAACTTCTCAGACAAACTCCCTTCCTAGAGTCGCAGACTAGAGATTGATAAAACATATTAAAAGTTTTCAGAATCTATCGGATTACATAATTACAAATACATTTTGAAAAAATAATATATTTCATAATGTAAAATTTATAATGTAAAAAAAATAAAAAATATTATCTTCTAGATTCTATAATTTGGATAATCTCCAAATTTTATATTCCAAAACTAAAAAACCAAAAAGAATAGTTTTAATATTTTAAAAAAATATGAAGTTGAAGAAGGAAAACATGGGTACAGGAAGAATTTGCCCTTAAATATTCTTGCGGTCCGAAAATTCCTTCGATTAGAAGGGGAACGTTTCTTTCTACTTTAATAAACTTTAAGAAAAATTATCAAATTAAATTCCTTTAAACGTGCTATAACATATCCTAAAGTTAAGTTTATAAAATAAATAATTAAGTAAACTGTTTAGTTCAAATATAACCTTATACCAATTCGAAAACAAACTTTTCCTTTTTTATAATAAGTGATTAAATAAACAATTAGTTCAAAATTACTTCTTTCTGTACTTTTAGTATAGGACCAAATAATTAATTCATCTATAAATATTAAACAACACACACTCACATACATACATATATATATATATATATATACATATATATACATTACTTTTAAAAATATTATAATTAATTGTTTTTATTTATTAAAATAAATAATAAATAATAATAATTATAAGTAATTTAAATGTTTTTACAACTAATTGTGAAAATTAAAATCATATTCTATGTAGCACTATATATGTAAAATTAAAAAAGAAAATACATTTTTTCTTGAGTTCAATAAATATGTTTTACAAACAAATGAGAAAAAAACAAATAATTTTTTTTATACATATTATTCTATTTTTAATTTTAATATTTTAGTAATAATTTTTATCGTAATAATACTTATACAAAAAAAATTAATTATATGAATTATATTTTATTATCGTAAAAAAAATTAGATCTACAACGGTACTGCACATGTGTTTGCAATACTTGTAACTAAAAAATAGTCAGTTTAGTTAATATTAAATTTGTATGAAATTATATATTAAAATTACTTCTAATATTAAAGGGACGTAATCTTAATTTTTTAAAAATATTAGTTTCAAAAATTTTAATTTCCCTCATTATTGATATATTTGTTGTTTTAGTTTTTAAAAATATATAAATGATTAAATTAAAGTTTAAAAAAATTAAATTTAAAACATTCTATGTAATTAATTTATTCTATATATAACTCGAAAATAATTTATAATTAAACATATTTTTAAAATTTGAGTTGGTGGAAAGTTTATAATTCTGCATGACATTTAAGTAAAAATAATATGTTAAATTGGAATTCTCGATCCAGGGAATTTTATATTATCATACAATGTATTCTTTTTTTCTTTTTCTTAGAAGAGGTATATTCGAATATTTTGTTCATAGACAAACGTAAGCAGTTGGTTAAATTCTAAAGAATCTTGCATAGCCATATGAAAACGATAGCATACGCATAACCAAAGAAGTTACAGCACGTTTCGTGTCCTTTCATCAGAATTCAGAACTAAGATAGTAATGGAATTACGAAATTTTCTTGCCACACGAGCGAAGAAGTCTTTTGAGCGATACTCACACCGAAATTCTATAATACCAGAGTAAGAAGCAGCACGAGAGTTCAGAAGTAGGAAAAGTAAAGAATGAATGCTATCTTAAGGAAAAGGAGCGAAATTCAAACACAAATAATTTCATTTGAAGAGAACTTCATTGGTCATGAACTTTTTATATAAATGGGTTTAGAATTCATCGGCTTCAGGGTGGAAATGGAAACCATGGTGAATTCTAATATCCAAAGTTTTGATTGGCACAGAATGAAAATAAAGAAAATGACCTTATACATAATTTTTTTGATTAAGAAGCTATCCCGTGCTATAACTTTCCAAAGCATTGAAAGCTATGGGAAGGGTAGTACAAAAGTCTATACTTCAGGGTTTCATCACCAGCTCCTTGATATAATCAACAACTCCCTCGACATCCACGGTCCAAACAACTGAAACAGGAGAATAACCTGTCCATGGGTTGCTCATATTCCAACTGCATAAATGAATCCAATTATGTTGAGCCCAATATGAATATTAGTAAAAGAAAATAGTAAAAAATAGTAGTTTTAAATTTGGACAAACTTTTTCAATCCTTGATCCAGAAGTGTATGCCCAACACAGATGCCTTGTGTCTCTACCCTCACAACCCCTTTCTGGTATGTAAAAAGATCTGGACGCACAAGGGCCACAAAACTGACGGGATCGTGGAGGAAAATTCCTGAAAGAAGCCAAATCATCATTCCCAAGGCAACTTCAATAGTTGACTGTATATGTAGGAACCACAACTTGCGGCATCGAAGTAGAATGAAAAATTACCATGGACACCATCAGATTTTGCATGCCAGTCCCTATAGAATTTGCATATGTCACTCAAGAAGGGAGCATACTTTCCTTGAGATTCCTTCAGTTGAATGAGATCAGCATCTGAAATCAGAAGACAATGTTCAACTTATGGTGCCTGACCTAGAATAAAAGTAAATCACTCAAGATAACCCGGAAATTGGAACAATCTTCGATTACAATCCGACCTGTGAATTGGACTTGGGTTGTGATGTTTATTCCGACAACAACAATATCTGCTCCAGAGGTAAACACAACATCTGCAGCTTCTGGGTCTCCATAGATCTGCAAGTAGAATAGTCATAATTTATTGAGATGAATTACTATTATTGGATTATACTAAAATGGAAATCCATTTATTGGCAGTAATGTCCATTAATTGCTAGCAATATTATTTAAGTAGAACAGTGGCAAGCTAAGTGTGTTAACTGTAAAGAAAATAATGGAAAATTAGGAAATGCACAATTTCAGGAAACGTTTACAAAGAAATTAAGGTTCAGTTTTAAACCGATAACTTGATGAGACTATTAATTAGATACATAACTGCATTGATATTGGATTTATAAGATTTCTGCTCCATATTTTTTTCAAACGTATGAAGCTTACCAAATAAAAAATGGAAATGCCCGTAGAAAATTAATTCGTTTTTTTTCTTATTCCAAGAAGCATGACAAACAGAAATCACCACTTACATTTGCTTCTGCAGCAGGGTTCACATTGCCCAAAGCAAAGAATGAACCACCGAGTATAACTATTCTCTTCACTTTGCTTGCAAAGGATGAATCTCTTTTGATTGCCTAATAATGGAAGTGACACTACTAAATCAATAAATATACACAACTACAAAATTTGAAATTATCAAAGGACAACCATAGAGTACAAGAATTAGTGTGCAACTTACCAAAGCCACGTTTGTTAGTGGCCCAAGTGCTAGCACAGATACTTCGCCAGGATTTTCAGAGACCTTCTCTACCAAAAACTCACAAGCGCTCTTCTCAATCTTCTTACCTTTAGGTAAGGGTAGGAATGTGTTCCCTAGACCATCTTCACCGTGAACAAAATCAGCAATACGAGGCGTTCCACCCTTTTATAGAAAATAAATCATAATTAATACCAGCAAAACGAGAAGCTCTAAAAAGAGATGTAGCACAAAATAAAGCCCAATTTCAATTAAAACTGAATTTGACCGAATCCACATTAAAGAAGCTCAAAAGTACATATTAAAATACCTTCAATGGCTCAGAGCTGCCCTGTGCAACTGGAACATTTTCACGGCCTGCGATCTCACACTATCCTTTTTGCATATTAAAACAACAATCAAAAACACTTTTACACAAACACTAAAGAAATGAAAAGTTTCTATAAACTAGTGCTTAAACACGTATACAGGAAAAAAAAAAATCAAAAGATAAAACAAATTGAGGTTCCCTAACAAGCTAAGTCAATGTGTGCATATAGCATCTATATAAATTACTTTTCTTTTAGCTTCTCCGATAATTAAATGCACAAGTTGATTACAGCTCGGAAATGTTCCCGAAAAAGTTGATCCGAACAACGCGATATTAAAATTGATAATGAACACGTACCAACAGCAAAGCATTGCGTGTGGAAACTTCCGTCATTGCATTGCCAAAGATACTTGTCAAACCCAGAACCTCCACATCAGGACTTTGAAAAGCCATCAAAATGGCCATGCTATCATCTGCAGAATCACAAAAATGCCAGTCCTATTTTAACTAAGAAACAAGTAAATAATAAAAAAAAAACACCGTTCAAATACCAATGAAAATTCACCATCCAGATACCAACACAAGGATCTCAAACACCGAATCCCATCAAAACTATCTCAAATCCAAACACAGCAAATTAAAACACAAATTTCACATAGTCTATTACGTGTTAATGAAGGAAAGTGCAGAAACATCAGGCTGGGGTTTTCTCAAGCGGTGACGGAGTTTTTTTAGGGAAGAAAATGAATAAATAACGAAACTATTAAAAGCAGAGTCGCGAGACGCGTGAAAAGTGAAAAACTAACCGATCCCAGGGTCGGTATCGATAATAAGCTTCTCGGCGTTTCCGAGAACGCCGTTGACGGCACCGTTTGGGCTGTTCACCTGCGAGGCCATGATCTGATCGGAGAAGAGCTAGGGCTTGAACGAATTACCGGCGACGAAGAGGAATAGGAAAAGTGGAGAGACGTAGGAATTTATATATGTACGTATGAGAATATATGTATGTGTGTATGTATGTATGTAGATACTGGAGGGAGCATACACACATACACACGAGGGGAAAATGCAGGAAGAGGATTAGGAAGATGAAGAAGCTGAAGCGAAGGTTTGAAGGGTGAATAAAAGAGATAGATTCAGGATTATAATATATAATGCCTTGGCTGGCTTCGAGTGCAACCAAGCTTTTCACCCCCTATGTAATTCTCCAATCAAATCCTGCCACGTATCATCCAAATCGCATTTTTTAGAATCCTTTTTCGCATCCTCAGACACAACTTCCAACGCTTAAAGCTACCAATCATACAAAATTTAATACTCATAATAATTTTTTTTCCTTAAAAACATTACACCTTTAAATAAACTTTTTTTTTCTCATTTACTATTAATTTTTTTTCCTCTTACATATGCTATTTTTTTAGTTAGGGTTAAGACAATTGTTCAATGATTTATCTCATTTAAAATGCATGTGTGTTTATCGGGGTGACATAATTTCAACATTATATTTAAAAGAAATAACTTATGAATATAACCTTAATACATTTATGTGGTTTACACATGGAGTCCTGTTAAAATTGATGTTATTTGAAAAAGTTATGAACTTTTCGGGTCCTTTTTTATTCTCTTTAAATGCTTTATTCTCCTTAGAGTAGAGTACACCTGGAATAATTTTTAAAAGGTTGATTTGCATGCCATGTACTTATAATGATATGATTCTATTTTCAACCTTTTCTTTAAATAACATAAATTAATTTATTATTTCCCAATTAATAAATAATACAAGTGCAACTAAATAACTTGTTGTAATTACCGAAAAATCATTAAATAAAAATAAAAATTATTAATAACTGAAATGATTGAATAAGTGTTAAATTAATTATAAAATTTAACCTTTAAAAATTTATTTAATTTTTAAATTATTCATTAAATAATTTTTTTATTTAAGATAAGATAGATCATTTATAAATTTTGTAGATTATAGTTTGTTTGAATTATTAAGTGTGAAATAATTTAAAAAATGTAAATATGTTTATGGTAAATATTAACATTATAATTAGAGTAATGTTGATAATTGTAATAGTTCATAAATTAAGCTTGATGATTAGAATTTGAAGAAGATAAATTTGATGTCATTGAATTAAAATTAAGTTATAAAATTGGAAAATTTAAACAGAATGAAAAGACAGCATTAACATTAATAATTAAGACATTATTACATTATTTTAAATGTCGATACTTTCGAGAGAGTGAAAAAAAAAACTTACATTTCTTGCAGCCTCGTGTAAGCCTTTTTTCTTCTAAGTGTATCTTTAATAAATACTTGTATTGATGTTGTTGTGAACAATAAATAATGTTTAATACAAATATTTACAGTGTTGTGTTTTATTATATTGAGATAACATTTGGCTAACATATGAAATGGAGCTCATAAGAGAATATCATAACTTCCATAAATATATATATATATATATATATATATATATATTTATTTGTATTAAACATAGAAATATGAGAATTTTGGTTCCTTTCAACCAATTCCATAACATGCACAGTTTAGAAAATAATCCAGCTGATATGTTATTTAGGTAAATAATAAATTAATTTATGTTGTATAATAAAAATCATGATCGTCCTCTACAAATTAATAAAGAAGAATATATTTTATAATTCATATTGATTTTACAATTTATTTAAAATGGCCATTAAGTTAATTTTAATATTTTTAAAAGGGTACCTGATAAAATAGTTCTTTTATTGTCTAAATAAAATGAATTTTGTATTTTTTCTATTTTAATTTAGTTTCTTATGTTTATATTCGAAATATTTTGTTTTTTGTCTTTATAAATTTATTCTATTTAATATTGAGTTTCAATGGCGCTTTATATATGTCATGACAACACAAAGTATGTTTAAGAGAAAAACAATACCGATTTATAAATTTATTTCGATAATCAAAACTTAAACGTAATGAACTATATAGAAATCAAATTTCTTAGACATATAAATAAAAAATAAAACAAATTATGGATATAAAAATATTTTACTTTATCATCCTTATGTAGAAATGTCCAAGAAAACCATCAATTATATTATTTTATTAAGAATCAAGTTTAACTTCTTTCGAAAAAGTTTTTACACAACTCACGTGTCAGAAAATTCCAATTAAAATTAACCTCTGTTTTATAACTTTATAAAGACTAATCTTTGTCAGAAAAAAACAACTTTTTAATGTTGTGTTTTCAAACACGCAAATCATTATTTTAATTTGAATTTTCGTAATTTTCAACCTTTTTCCTTTTTAAAAGATAATATAACTGTCTAGAGAATGTTTTGTCCTCAAATCCAACCAAACAACACGAAAGGAACAGAAAGTGAGGTTTATGATGAATTTATTTATTAATCAGAATTACTTACAAATTAAAACAACAAACACAACATTACCACGTTCCATTTTTAAGGTTAACTTATGCATTACATTCTACAAATATTTTTTTTAAAAGTAGTTTAATTTCATATGAAACTAATAATATTTCATTCTCAGAAATTATTTTCCATGTCAAGAAAATAACATAATATTACATTATTTAGTTGGATTATTTTATAATATAAATAATATAAAGTGTAAGATTGAATTAGAATTAAAATTTATAATTAAAATATTATATTTTATTAAAAAAATACAAAATTATTGAAAAAAAAATATCCATTTTTAGAATCTTAATATGTGTTCTATAATATCTTACCAGATCTCATGTTTTATACTATCTGTTAAATTTTATTATTTTATAAATTTGTTGACCTTTTAAATAATCTGTATTTAAATTCCCTAAATTGTTTAAACAAAAAATAATTTGAGAATTTTATATACAAACGAAAAAAAAAAGAATAAAAATGTAATGAAAAGAAGCCATCCCATTACCATTTTAAGGAGTCAATAACTTTTTAACTCTTTCGAATTAAAAAATAATCGTTTTTTTGTCTTATATTATACCAGCTAAGGATGACATGGAGGATAAGACTACGAACCAACGTGTGATCCTTCCTTGTTATGAAATTTAAGATATATTTTTTGAAATGAAAGATATATTAATAGGGTTCTCATGCCACCACGTTTATGTTACAATTCTACGATATAATAGAAAATTCATGCTCATATTACAATATATTCTAATTATAACTTTTTAACATTTATAATTAATGCGTACTAATAATATATCAAAGAGTTAATTATTACTTATAAAAGCCTCACGTGACCAACGTGTGACCTAACTGATGCAATTTTAAGTCACGAATGATTGTTTTAACTATTTTTTTTCATAAATTACACTATTATGATAAAAAAAACCTTTAAACATCTTTATATAGTTCCATATTTCCACAACAATTGTTGCGGCTGCAAAATTCCACATGCTGCCAGGCTTATAACCAGTATGCACCAAAATGCCACTGCATAATTCCAAATAAATTGCTGTATATTTCCAATATTATAGCATGTATTGACATTAAGCATTTAAGGTGGGAGTATCCCTTAGAAAATTATGTAACTTAATTAAATAATGTGAAGTAGATTTTTAGTTTTGTGGTTAAGTACGATTTAATAATATAATTTTTTTTAAAGTTAATGTGGAAGGTTATATGCATCTTTTAAAAAGGATAAAAATATAATTTTATGGAGATTGAGAAATACTAAGAAGATAGAGTTTTGTCTTTTCTATAGGATTTCATTTCCTTCTCCAAGACTAGAAAAATAATACGTATTATCGGGAGAGTTACTCCGGTCTTTCTTCTAACGAGTAATTAAAGTAAGTTGTGCGTTTTCTTGTTATTATTTCATCTTTCTTTCTTTTTTTAAATATTGAGCTGATTTGGTTGTAAGCGGTTTCTACAAGTAAACTTCCTGTGAGCGAAAAAATCAGGTTGTTTATTGTCAAGAAAGAATATAATAAAAAAAATTTGCAAAAGATAAATTGAAAAAAGAATATTGAAGAAACTACTCATATTGGTAAATGTCAATCTTTGTTATAATTGAATGTATAATTATGCATGCTTGGTAATACTTTCAACTACTCCAAGTCTTGAATAAAATTTTGTAACCCATTAAATTGAAGTGTGACCTCAGCATGTCACAAATTAAGCTTCTATGGTGGATACAACAATGATGGATTGTTTTACACTTTTCCATGAAATCGCTCATTTAGCTAAAAGATACATATAACTAAATGTAGACTTACTTGATTTCACACAAACAACAAAAAATGAATTTGTATATCCAATCACCTTAGGATAATTAGATCTCCTATAAGTAAGCATGTGGTTATTTGTCCATTGTAAGTATCTCAAGACTTTCTTTGAGCCTCCATCAAACTTCCAATAATAACAAATTCGTAAGATATATTTTCCATCTGTTTTCATTCCAAATAGTTATTTAGTAATGCATAAGACTAAATTTATCTCCTTTCTATATTGAAGTTAAAAATGTAAAATCATTTTTCCATTATATTTTTTCTAAAACTTTATTAATATATGTTTTTTACAATCCTAATAATTCTTGTGATCTATAACATAATATTTATATTTCTATCACAAATAAAAAAAAAACTAGGTTATCATAAATTTGAACCGTAGACATTAAACTTTGTCTGAATTTGTTTAGCGAAGCAAATGGGGTTGTCTTTTATAGTTGTGGAATCAATGATATTTCAAAAAAGATTTAGTTTTACACGTGTGCATTATCTATTCTCGATAAACTTATATGTGAATTATTTAACCTTTTGCTTAGTATTGATTAAGCTTTTCTGAGTCGTCACTGATGTTGTTTTGGGTTTGCCAGTGTTTAAGCATATATGGTTATTAAGAAGTTAAACATTTTTCTGTCTCTCAATTTTTTATGATGTTGGCTGGTCATAGAGTAAGGCACTTAGCTTATTAAGTGTTACTCGATTTGCTTCTGTTAGGTGATTAATCATTTTATTAACTTTCTATGGTTACTATATATTTTGCCTTTCTTAGATGGAAATAATAATGTTATCTGCTATTGTATTTGCTTGACGTGGGTACGATAATTTTTTTTATAATAAAACTAATGAATACGCTATTTTCATAATATTCTATTGATGTAATTACATTTTTTATCAATTGTATTTTCTTTATATTTTTCATTACCTTTTAACTTGCTAAGGAGAGTTAAAAAGAAAAAGAATAGTAAAAAACACTATAAAATAAGTGGTATTGTAAGTTCATTTCAACCTTATAAAAACATTAAACCTATTTAGCTGACCACAATAATTCCTCTAAGAGAATATTTAGCCGACCACAATAATTAAGAAATGTATGAAACACATGGAGGCATGCAGCGTGCCCTAAACCTACACAACAACACTTGTCTTTTGCATTATCAACTTAAATCCATTTCAACATGTGCAACCACATGACATATTTATCTTATTTGTACTTCTTTATTCGTGTAATCGTGAAAGCATCAACTATTTAATTTACAAAAGTTTACTAAGTAGACCGACATCACCAATTAATGATTAGTATTTCTTAATTTTTTTTATTAGTCCCATTAATAAGAATGAAACTACAATAATTAATTTATAATTAGTACAAATTCTAAAAAATTAGATACGCAATAATTCTAAATTATGAATGTCGAGTGTTAAAGTCTGATTTAAGCATCGAAGTACCTTTTTTGCAGGTAATACTTAAGTTCAAAGCTAATGAGAAAGAGAAATTAAAGAACGAGTAAAAGTTAAGTTCAGAAAATATAAGACTAAAAAAAAAGTGTTTCAATCGTTCTCTTAATTTCAACTCCATTCAAAAATATATTAATTATATTAAAACTGCTGATTTAAACCGATTAGGTGATATTTTTATAGTTAATTGACCTGTATAATATATTAGTTTGTATTAAAGTGAGTGTAGTATAATACTACATCATCTGCCAGAACAAGAGATGTAAAAATATCTACATATAACATTAGCTACATCTACACCTGTCACACTCTTGAAGAAGGCACCACAAAACATTCACCTGAACCCACTACACGCACCTCCACCAGCCCCTTCTCTGCGAGCCCCTCCATGAATCCTTTGCCCACTTTCTGCGTTGCCATTATAGCATCCACCAGTGGCATGATTTTTTTTATTTATTTAAAAAAATATTTACACTTCATTAATTTTAAAATTTGAATTTTAAAAATAAAAATTATTTTTTTAGATTTTGGAAGATAAAAAAGAAATAATTGTTTTAGAAAAGTTATTTTATAATATTTTTTATTTCAAAAATTATTTTTGAAATTTACTTTTATGTTATGGAAATTAAATTTTGAAATTTATGAGGAGGTAGAGAAAGAAATTTGATAGTGGTGTTGTATACTAATAAAAAATATAAATTTGTTTTCTCTAATTTTTGTTTTTTATATATATTATAAATAATTTATTTTTTTAATTTTAATAAAAAAATTATTTTTTATAAAAGCTATCACTTATACAACGTTCAAGTAATTAACGACATATATATGTCGTTCAAGTAATTAAAAACATTTAAAAATTATAAATGTTATTAAATTTAAATTTTTACTCGTTCCCAAATTATATATTTATATTGTTTTATTATGGATTTGTTATTTGGGGCCTTGTCCATATCTAATATTTCTTTTGACATTACTATTAGACTTATTTATTGATCTAATTTATAATTAAGGCTTGCAAGGTAGACTTTCAATATCAGAATTTGAAATCTTGGTGAACCAACTGTTCTGTTTAGATGATAGACCGAAATGTCTTGGCTGGTATCTCAGTCAACTTAATTCTAAATACTTGAAATGTTGACCGATTCAATAATTATAATTTAATACTTATAATATTAATTATAACTTTGAATTACATTTAGTATTTACGTTATTTTTATTACAAATAAAATAGTTTAAGCTTTAAAATGACATAATTTAAAAAAAAAAAAACACCACAAAAAATTTGGAAATTAACTTAACTTGAAAATATCAAAATATTAGATAGAAAACTGCAAAAAAGACTATTATAATATTATTATTTTTTGTAGTATATAAAAATCCCTATAGGATCCAATGCACATTGCGAATTGGGGAGACTTAAAACTGAAGAAAAAAAATATTTTTCTATAAGATTTTTTTGTTTTTTTAATATTAAGTACCCAGTTCATATAGTTAGAGGGTGGATTGTGATTCATCTTTGTACTTTAAAAACATAATTTTGGAAGAATTATTATCCCTACTTAAATCAATTATGATCAATAACTAAGAAAGAGTTTTTTTATGTTGTATTCAAGTCGAACATAAGATATATAACCTCAATTTTAGAAACTAACCGATGTAGTGTGTTTACTTGTTAAATTTATTGAGATCCTATATAAACACTTTCTACTCTTTTTTGTCTCAGCTGTGTTTATAATATTCTACGTAAAAGTTTCAAAAATAATAAATGTAAAAACAAAAATTAGTAATGAAAATAATTAAAAGAGAGTATTATTATTACAGTACAAAGTATATTATATATACATATACATATAAAGTTATGTTGTTTTACGCACCAACATAAATATTGATTCCAAATGTTAAAACGTATAGTCATCAAATTCAAAATGAAATTTAGTAATTGTTGAAGTGATTTATTTTGCAACGAAAGATTGAGTACATCCGATGAAAGATTGAGTAAATTCGATGTCTCAATTCACTATCTATCACCATTTACACTTTTATTTTTCTATCTAACACTCTTTTGTTTTTATTTCCCTATTTAGCATCCTTTTCTTTATTTCCCTATCTAACACTATTTTATTTTTTATTTCCCTATCTAGCACCATTTCAAAAATAAATAAAAATAATAATATATTAATTTTTTTTATATAATTTTAATTTTGAATATATTAAAAAATAAGTATTTTTAATGTTTAAAATAGTTAGAAATATAATTAATGAATAAATAAATGAATTTTTACAAAATAAAAATAAAAAAGTAATAAATTAAAAATGTTTAGTTTAATTTTTTTTTAAAAATGAAAAAAATAAAAAATTAAACTCTACAACAACATAAAAGTTGAATCTATAAACATAGATTAATATTTATTTTTATTATTATTTATGATGTAATCATGTTAATTTCAAGTAAAAAATACATGACATAATTATAAAAAAATCAAAGTCAATTAGTATTAATTAATATTGAACGCACAAATAATATTGAAGTGTTTATCTACCTAAATGCAAAATCCTAAAAAAAACTAATGCAATTGCTACACTTAATGCTTAAAAATGAAAAGAAGAAAAATGTAAAAATAAATAAATATAGAAAATAAAAACAACAACATTGCAACAGATCTTTCGTGTTACTAAAGACTATTTGATGGAACTAAAAAATGAAGAATATTGGTCTGCATACACTGGTCAAATACTATGCCCAAGTCCTGACATGAAAATAACCTAAGTCAAGTCGAATAAGGACTAATATGAACATAAGAGAACAACATGATCGAACAAAAAAATGTTCATATTGTCAAACACCAGAACACACAAAAAAAACATGTCTCAACATTATTGGATTGTGCACTTCTCGTCATTAATTATGTTATGTTTCATTTCGCACACACTATTTAATGTACCATTGAAAAAAATATTAAATGAATGATCGTATTTAATTTATTTTTCTTTTTATGATCAACATCTACTTATTTAGTATCGTTTTATATCTCTTATCTTTATCTTGTTTGGATTTTTATTTATTTTTATATCTTGTATATTTATCTTATTTTGTTTTGCCTTTATTTTATATCTTATATGTTTATAGTTATTATTTTTTCCTACCATTGTTTATTTATTTTTGTTTTTTGTTTTTATTTTATTGTTGTTGTTTTTATTTTCTATACTTATTTATTTTTGCATTTTTTTCTTCTCATTTTTAAGCATTAAGTGTAACATTTGCATTAGTTTTTTTTTTTTAGGATTTTGCATTTAGGATAGACACTTCAATATTATTTGTGTGTTCACTATTAATTAATACTAACTGACTTTGGTTTTTTATAATTATGTCCTGTATTTTTTACTTGAAATTAACATAATTACATCATGAATAATAATAAAAATAAATACTAATTTATGTTTATAGATTCAACTTTTATGTTGTTGTAAGGTTTAATTTCTTATTTTCTTTATTCTTAAAAAATAATTTTAAACTAAACATTTTTAATTTTTATTTTGTAAAAACTCATTTCTTTATTCATTAATTATATTTCTAACTATTTTAAACATTAAAAATACTTATTTTTTAATGCATTCAAAATTAAAATTATCAAAAAAATTATAATTTATTATTTTTGAAATGGTGTTAGATAGGGAAATAAAAAATAAAATGGTGTTAGATAGGGAAATAAAAACAAAAGGGTGCTAGATAGAGAAATAAAAGCAAAAGGGTGTTAGTTAGGGAAATAAAAGTGTAAATGATGCTAGATAGGAAATTTACCCTACATTTCATAGAAAAAAAAAAGAAAAAAAATGAATAAATAGATAAAAAAATGTAAAATGGGCAGAAATGAGAAATAAACTTAAAAGTAAAAGTGTTATTCTCATTCAACCTCGCAACCAAAATAAATAATTAAAGATACAAAATACTTCTATTCTTAAACAATTAAACAGGTCTTTATAATTTATATTTAATAAAAGTAAAAAATATATATAACGTTATAAATTATATTTACATATATTTAGTTTTTAAAAACCAAATGATTTCATTATCTATACTAGCGGCTTATTTTTTCATTTATATATATTTATGTTTAATATTAAAATTTAAATAAATAATATTATTATTTGCACATTTATCTTAACAATATAAATTTATAGTATATTATAAATAAAAAATGACATTATCATTATTATGTAAAATTATTATACTTTTGTGAATTGGCTTAACCAATGCAAGTAATTGATCATCATTATAAGTGTTTTATTCTTTACAAATTTTATTTCCTAAGAATGTTACACACATTAACCACTTTTGCAATTCAAAACCGTTCATCTTCTCCATTGTTTCCACTAATATTTTTCTTTCTCTCAAATTTGAAGATACATTATTCTTTCTATGCAACTGTTTGAAAAGTAATCACTTTTTCAATTCAAAACCGTCTCCGACCTCTATTTCAATTTAAAATTGTTCCTCCACATTTATATATAGGTATAGAGGTATAGATATATATATTTTTAATTAAATATGTTTAAAATAATTAAATAATTATATTTTTTTATCACAATAAATCAAATGTAATATTATTTTAGTAATGTGATTCTTAATGAGTAAAGAAATTGAAGTTATTAATTTATAAAATAAACTAAACATCTCTATTGGAAAAAATAAAATAAAATGTATACATTAAAGAAATAGGAAAAACAAAATAAGAT
>Ga0123342_1001786_pt1 | contig 36334 bp, 17 predicted proteins | sample Turbeawhitnodule_FD_89960 | JGI IMG/M metagenome (GOLD analysis project Ga0123342, IMG submission 89960) | Root nodule microbial communities of legume samples collected from Mexico - Turtle bean Mexico white nodule | ecosystem: Host-associated > Plants > Roots > Nodule | place: Mexico: Nepantla... | reverse complement strand
TACAAAACAATTTTTTTGTTTTTGTCCCCCCCCCCCCCCCCCCCCCCCTCATTCACAGGCGGAGACATCAGAAATTTGGTTACAAAATCCAAGGGATCTTCCTGGAATGCAATCTGCTCCATACTATAACATGCCAGGGCAAACACCTCATGCAGCTTACATGCCTTCACACACTGGTCATGCTTCCTTCAATGCAGCTGCAGCTCAGTCTTCTCACATGCAGTTCCCTGGCATGTACCACACTCCTCCACAGCCAGCTGCCATGGCTAGTCCTCACCATTTAGGACCACCATCTATTGGCAACAATGTTGGAGTTGGGGTAGCTGCAGCTGCTCCTGGAGCACAGGTTGGTGCCTATCAGCAGCCCCAATTGGGCCACATCAATTGGACAACAAATTTCTGAAATGGGATAACAGAAAAAGGAAAGTTATATTTAACCCCTATGTGTACAAGGGACTGACTGAAAGTAGATATAGAAGAAAAGTGTCAGTTTTCATTGTGAAATGGATGACTTATGCTTTTATTTTTTTCCCTTTTTTACAAATGCAATGAGGCATTAAATTTTCAGTCTCCTTTGTTTGCAGTAGGTGTAGGAGTTATTGAGTTTTGGCTTCAAAAGTTGAAATTTCAGTCATTCCTGAAAATCCTTTCAGATAATGCTGAAAAGCTTTTCTTGATCGGATATGCTGTATTTTTACTGATATCTATGGCCACAATAACCCCCAAATTACTTATAACGTCTTCCTATCCATGTCAAGTAAAATTAACACCATGTTACAAAAGCATTTGTTTGGTGGCAACTTTGTATTTGTCGATTTTGAGTATTGAGTGAATATGAAAAGAAAGAAAATTGCAGTTCAAGTGCTAGTGACCTCTGTGGTGTGCAGTAGTTATTACTTTAAAGTTGATGACCATGCCCAAGAAAATGGTAGTCTTCATTACATTTAAGAAATTTATGGTTGTAGCTGTTGAATGTAAAAATAAATTTCAAGATAATTTATGAGTTCAAACTTAAAGTAAACAGATTTTGTGGTGGCAGATGATATGATTGTTGAAATCAAATGTGTTGGATCTTATATTCTTTTATTAAAAAAAATATGTTCGTTTACAATTTTGTTCTTTCTATAACTGCAGTTTTCATTGTAGTGAAACTAACACCATCAATACAATTAATCAGATATTTACATAACTGTGAAGTAATTTAAAATGTATTTGAATTATAGGAATTTTAATTTATGTACAAATTGCTTTCGATTATAGTATTAATACTATTTCACAACAGTGATAGGAAATAGAGTATTCGAGTTAGAACAAAAAATTTCAAACTTGATTTTCCTAACATAATTTATCGCAAGTGTGAATTTCAACAGCTTATAAACTAAATTAACTGTAATCAGTAAAAAGAGTATGAACTATATAAGAAAGTGATAATGTGAGGTTTTATCATTAATATCATTAAATTATAAGGATATTTTATTAATTCACCACGAATTAGTTCACCTAAATTTTGAATTTGATTATTTTCAAGATTTATATTCATTCATCTTTTAATTATGAGTTTTGCATTTTGTCTTTGTGGTTGTGAATATACTTTGTACATATTCTCTGTTTTAAATATTAATTAAATATTTTTTTAATAAAATTACAACAAAGAAAATATAAAATTATTGACGATTCAATGTAAAAAGATATTTTATTTTTAAACATATTAAATATTAAGAAAAAATTGTAATAACATAAATCATATAGAATATCAAATAACAAAATATCAGTTTCATAATAAATCTCAAATAACTCTTTAATAGTATAACATTTATTGTTTTTGCACTTGAAAGTATACTAGGAATATTAGTGAACTTTGAAATTGAGAGAAATAATATAAAATTATGTGATGAAAGAAAAATTCTTCAAATGAAATGACAGTAAACTTAAAAAATTAAGAATATTTTAATAATTTAAAATAAATAAAAAAAATGAGATGAATTTGTATACACTCATTTTCCTTCCTTTTATTTAAAAAAAATATCACTATTTATATATTTATTTATAGCATAATATTTATATGAATACAGTTTGTTTCACACACTATCATTTTACAACTCTTTTTTAAAATAAAATAATATATTAATAATTTATTTAAGTTAAATGAATGTAACTGGTGTCCACTTATAATTTCTCAGTTTATATTTGTTATCCCTACTAGTTGTAAATTTTATTTTTTTTATAATAATTACGATGATGGTGTAATGAATGTGGGTCAAAGTTAATGAATAAAATGTATAAAATATTTGACTAATATTTTAGAATAAAGTTGATCTTTTAAAGTAGTTTTGTTTTCATTGAGAGGACAGAAAAACTGAAAGCTTAATGGAGTTGAAAAATTTGTTAACATGAAGAAGCGTGCAAGGCGTAAAATCTGAAGCAAGATACGGTCGACTGGGAAAGAGGGTTATTATGGAGCATAGTTTAACGTTTTCCTCGTATTTTTTATCTGTGTCGAACATACCTATCAGCCAAATATATTTGATATGTATAATACTCGTAAGATAATGTATAAGTGAAGTATCAATTTAAAAAATATTTGTTGAATTTTTATAATTTTAGTGTGCTTTTAATATAATTTTTAAAAAACACGTTAATTTTTTAAAAATTTAAATTTATTATATAAATTTTATTATAATTTTAAAAATAAAATGATTTTAACCGACTATAAGAAACATCTTTCTGCTACAAACACAAATTAAAATATACTTTACATATAAATTTTTATTATCAAATTTGAATTCATAAATTCATGTTTTTATTTTATATTCTAAAAATTATAAATATTTTCGTGGTATCATATTTATATTGATATCGTATTAGTATGTGTGTCATCTTACCTAGATTATGATAATGAATTATATATATAAAGGGTTAGTTGGAGAAATGAAGGAAAAAAGAAGAGGGTAGCTAGGTAAAGAATGATGGTGCAAAGACATAAGGTTTTGTTTGGTTTGGGTGTGAATGAGAGAGTGTGTGAACGTGCAGTGGTCCTACTAGTCTTGGGATGGGTCTATAAAGAAGGGTATGGTGTCCCTATGAACACGGTTGTAGTGACCCTCAGATTTCAGACTTTGAACAAAAGTGTTTGTTGATAATACAAAAAGAAAAGCTACGGCAATCCCGAGGCCTATTTTTAAAGCAAACCAACCCAATGCTAACCAAACCAAACCTTCTTCTATTCTATCTATCTTCATCCCTCCAAAACTTCACAAACCATTCCCACCCACCTTTAAACTCCCCTTCAACCTCTTTCAATTAAAGCCACAGATACCATTTCTATTTCTATATTTCACCTTATGCATCTGTTGGAGATTCATGTCCACTCAACATTAATAATATATAACTATATAACTGATTGTAAACTTTATCATAGACTCTAATTTGTAAAATTGAATTAGATTTAAAATTTATTTTTCAATATATTATGAGAATTATTTTAAAACTTATCTTCAAAAGAGTTTGTTAGCTTTATCAGGTCATCCACTATCAGACTGTTATCGGATCATCTATAAATGTAGTCTCATGCACAAGTTGATAGGTTTGGGATGTGTTGGAGATCACATTGACCAGATATTGATGGGAAAAACGCACGCAGAAGCAACACACAATCACGAATCAATTGCAGAAAATAAACAACATAAGATTTAACGTGGTTCAGTCACCAACTGCAACCTACATCCACATGGGCAACTATTAGGTTTTCATTTTATCCTGTTGCAGACCAATTACAACTACAATGATGTTTTTAAATAGAGATTATAAAAGGGACACAATGATTAAACTCACTCATTAAACATGGTCTCTAGTAAGTCCAACCCAATTAGTCTTGACTTCATACCCAACAGATATATGGATATTTCATAGTATATATATATTAGTAAGTACAAATTTCACCTTATAAACCGTTCTAGTAAGGTTGAATTACGTTGAAAGTCTATTTTTTTAATACTTTACATTAAAATCAATAAATCTGTCTAAAGAATAAATTCTCTTAATAATTCATTTTATTATTAGGCCCTGACTAGATGTAGCACTATAAATATATTGTCTCCTATTTCTACAAAACTACCTGGATCCCAATACTATAGGATCAAAACCCTTTAGACAATTAAGTAGTACACAGATGTGTGACAAATAAACAGAAGTAGCAAGTGGCAAGCAAGTAGATTTGATAAAACATTATTTCATTCAGAGAATATACTTATACTGCATGTGTCTTCATGCATACAAATTACTATATGTATATAATATAAGATACTTAACTGGTTATTTATTATCAAATAATTTTGTTTATTGACCCTGCCTTGGTGGAAACGTAAAATGGTGAGTTTGATGAGGTGAAAATTGAGAATATATCTCACCTTCCAAGGAAACTGAGCACCCACAGAATAGGGTTCTGACCCTAGTGTAATCATATAACCTCTTTTTTGTTCATATTTGCTTTTCCTTCCTAATAATCAGCAACTAATGAGTGTTCAGACTCATAATACAACTCATTTTGCTGATAAATTAGTCAAAGGTTTAACATATACACGAGCAAAGCATGGATCGATGCATGTGAAGGTTTTGCACTTAGAACTCTTTAGTGGGTTAGCAGATAGATATCTAATAAGAAGCATGAAAACATTGAATGATTCAGAATGATTTGAACCGAAAATGTTGAAGAATTAAAATAGGTTAAAGTGTGTGTTGGTGAAACGATGAAACTGGGCCAAAGCAATAGATGGTTTTGATTGAAGCTAAGGTTGTGGGGGTGACCCACGGTTTGAAACCAAGTTAGAGAGGAAATGATGGAGGCATGGCCTGCTTTGTAAAATGGCTACCAACCAACTTTGCAAAGCATGTTTGTAGTGTGGAGAGGTGTCACATGAGGCTGATGCATCCATCTCTCTGTCTTTTTCCAAAAGGGAAAAGAATGATAAGTATTTCACATCTCTCCATTTTCATCTTCCATCGTCTCTGCTACACAACCTGCTCTAACACCCTACCATCATTGCAATATATGCATCACCAATCATGTTTTTCCATGCGTGTGAGTTTCTTCAACATCTTTTCACCTATTTTCCAACACCTAAATATCTTCTACCATTCTTTTCGCCTACACCAGTATCTTCTGTTGTGGCTCACATCTTCAAACAAGAATAAACAATATATATATGTACTCACAACATGTTTTATATCATGTTCAAGTAGTTAATAAATGATGTATAAGTTTATAAATATTTTTAATTCATCGTATATTTCGATGCGTCTAATAGTCTTTGAGTTCAAACTTAATATTTTTACTCACACTGTCTCAAACGATTGTAGCTCATCATCCATAACAACATTCAATAGTCTCATGCTTAAAAATAAAAGTTAAAAACAATTTAAATATAGAATTTTTTTTTATAGAACTTCAAAAGTCACTTGAAATCGGACTCAATATTCACAAAAAATAAAATAAATAAAATCATGAAATAGAAACTAATTTTAGACAAAAAATAATTAGAGACCAAAAATATTTTTTAGTTTCTAAATTAGTTTATATTATTTTTAAATAATGTCTAAATTAGTATCTAATTATCTACCAAAGTTTTAACTACCAATTATTTAGATTCTATATTTAGTAGCAAAAATCTTGATAGCTAATTAGATACCAATTTAGAAATCATTTAACAATAAAAAAAAACTAATTTAAAAACCATTTTTTTAAAAATATAATTTCTAATTCAGTCACTATAGCAACTAATTATTTTTTATTTTTAAAATTGATTTTTATTTCATAATTTTCTTGTATTATTTTTCACTCACACCGACTCTAACTCATCGTCCATATTAACATTTTCTTAGGATTCACTTAATGTATTAAAAAGAAAGTGTTTGGATTGGATTAATAATGTTAATCTCGTTCGATTCTCAAGTTGCACCTGTAAAAAAGAAGAGTGAAAAGCATTTCTGATGTAAATAGGATAAGGGAACTGATTTCTTCGTCAAGAAGATTACTAGTAAAACCGAATTAGGTTTTTGGTAAACTAATAATTCAAACAAATTAAAATTCAATTAATTTATACTGATTAAGTTTTCCAAAGAATTAAATTAACTCTGTATAGAGAAAATTCGATTAAGTTTAGTTTAAATCCAATAAAATATAATTGGGTTCTTGCAATTAGAAAGACATGTAAATTATAAAAGGTAGAGTTACATTTATAAAGATAACATTTCACGTTATATATGCACATATTTATTTATATATGTTTATCTTTTTGAGATATTACTTAAAATTGAAAATAAAATACGAAAAGTAAGAAAATGTTAGTCAAAGAAAAATTAAACTAGTTAAGATGAATCAACCTTTAAATGTAAAACACCTTTTTTTATTTACCCAATTTAATCCAATTACTTTAGTAAATTTTCTTTAGCTTTAATCAGTTTGACTTAGTTTCTATTATATAAGAAAGAAATAAATCACAACATATAATTAAGAACATTGCTTAGCTGTACACAATTTTAAGGACTGAAAAGTGACTAATCAATAATTTACAGTTAACCCTCATTATTGATTACATAGTGCTTTTTTGTCGAATCTATTTCTACATTATCTTACATTTATTTAAAATTTATATTTATTTTTATATATATTTATATGTGCGTGACAAAAGGAATAATTAACAGCTTCTTGAATCCTCTTGCACATAGTGTTAAAATTATTTAGAAAAAAGTTTTGTTATAATAATATAAATTTAAGACGGTTTATGTTAGAGTTACATCGACTAGAGATGAGGATAATTCATTGTATATAAGTGGGTGCAAACCTCAACCTTATGAGCACAATTCATTGTATATAAGTGGGTGTAACCCCAACTACATGAGTCAATTTTATGTGATTGAATTAAGATTAAAATCCACTTCGTAATAGTTTATAATATTATAATATTTTTAAATTAAAAATAAAATAAAATATTTATTTATTAAGAAATGAAAAATATGTTTTTACTGTTAAAAATGTTAATATATCAGCACCCAATTATTTAGAAATAGATTATAGCATAGTTATTAGTAAGTCACCAGGTATCTCCTTTTTGGCGTTTGAGACAAAGTGTGATTAACGTGGGACTATCATAGTTCCTTGAAAACAAAGATGTTTAGGACAAACTATTCCACAATGTGATCAAAACAAAAGTTTCGGAAAGGCAAAAAACAAACGCATTATGTGAAATGACTGCTATCATATTCACAACACATCAATTGATAGGTAACAAAATGATTAATTCTATGTACGTGGATAATCAAATATGTAACTCTAATTCATGTGTTAATCAATTTTAAATTAAATTTCATTATTGAATAGTTAAAAATGTATGTTTTTTTTTATTGACAAGAAAAAATAAACTAAATAGAGATATTCAAGAAATACTCAAATCCTTTGACATAACATACATTCTTAACTTTCAGCACCTACTAATACAAAGATCTAACAAAATATTGCATAAATATAAAGCTATCCATAAAACACGAAATTCAATTGAAGGTTTGATCTTGGGTTGCATCTAAAGTTCTTTCTGCTTGCTTCTCCTTCTCATATTGGTGTATTGTTCCCCAGATTTGTCAGATTTTGATTTAAGTTGAATGCTTCGGTTTTAGGTTGGCGTGTTGTTGTCTATCTGTGGGATGTTTTGTTTAGGTTGAGTGTTGGTTGTTCGTGAAGCTGAGTAGAGGTTGATGCTCTTAGTTTTGTCACTTTGGATTGTTAGTTCTATTGGTTTAAGTTGAGGCAACTTTGGTTAATGTTTTGGTTTTTTTTGTTAGGTACTGTTTTTTATTCCTCTTCCACGATAGATTGCTAGATGAGATGTGTTTTATTTTTATGATTTTTGTAAGGGTTGGATCACCCTTGGTGAGTGGTATGTAAAGTGTATTGAAAAGGAATGAAAAATTGGTGGAGAGTGAAGGGTAGAAGCATAAGGAATAAAGTTTAAGACGTAAATTCTTAGGAAGGATGATGAGAATAGAAAGATGGGGCACATTGCAAGTAACTTTTTCCTAATTGGGGGCTATATAGGCCATGTCAATGTGGCATGTCACTTGCCTTTGGGTCCCTATATATATATATATTGCTCATTCCCAATTATCTAAATGGAATCTTATAACCCTCACAATATTACTTTCCTTTGCTAATCCCATTCCTCCACCTTTTTCCATAACATACTTTAGGTTTTCTAATATCGACTTATCATATGCATAATTACAATAATCAAATTAACTATATAATATTTTGTCTTTATTTTATTTTATTTTCATCCTGTTCTTGTTTACATTAAAATACATCTTTTTAATCTCTAGTTATTGATTTTTATGTAATTTACGTTATTGATACAAACTATTTACTAATTTTGTGAATGAATATTAAAAAATTTAGTTAATCACATTTAATAATATCTTTTAAATATAATTTTTTTCTATTTACAAAATTAAGAGAATTAACCTCAAGAAATCCGTACGCGTCAGTAAATTTAAAGAATTTTTTATTTTATTTTTTGTCAATGTTATTGATAATATGTTGTTGCAGGTAAATTTTATTGTATTATTATATTTTTTATTATCAATATTATTATTATTGATAATAATAATATTTTTATTAATATAATGATTAGAGATATTATTTTCGATCATAATTTATATGTAAGATTAGACGCATTATTTACGCTTAGAATCTTTATATAATACTTAGACACATTACTGTTATTATTTTTATTAGTTTTTACTAATAATATTATTATTGTTTATTAAAGTTATTATTATTATTAATATTAATAATAATATGACTGATTTATCCTTTTAGTTTCTATATTAAATGTAAAAATCAATTCCGTCATGATTTTTTTAAAAAAATTAATATGATTTTAATTTTTTTTTTAAATATTCATTGTGGTTTCTTGTGTTATATTGTTTTCAACAACGTTAAGTGGGTACCCATTACTCCTTTTATCCTCAAAATTCTAACTCCTCTACCTCTCTTTCTCCCAACTTTCTTCATAGTATGTTTCTCTAGTATCTTAAACAACTCATTATTCATCTTCCTCTCTTCCCTCACACTATAAGAAAATCATGAAATAGAAATCAATTTTTAGTGACCAAAATAATTAGTTGCATCAGTAACTAAATTAGAGACCATTTTAGAAACTAAAAACAAATTTAGTTTCTAAATTAGTTTCTATTATTGTTAAATAGTTTCTAAATTGGTATCTAATTAGCAACCAAAGTTTTAACTACCAATTATTTAGTTTCTAAATTTGGTAGCAAAAACATTGAAATACCCTCATTTAATTTATTTTTTCTTTATTAATAAAAAAAATTCCATGCAAAATATAAGACATGATATGACTTTGATTTTTCACATATTCTTAAGATATGTATAGTTTCATCTTCTATACAACTCTTATGCTAATTTAATTGTATGTACAAGATGCCTAGTAAAGTATAGTTATGATTAGTGATATAAATAATATTCTAATTCATATACAAAAGTCTTTGAGTAGTCAAGACTTTCCATAATTGTCTTGTCATTGTATTATGAAACTATACCAAAGAAATGAAAAGAAACGTTTACCACCTTTGTTTTGATATTCAAGTTCAAAACTATTTTGATTTCAAAGTACCATTTAACGAAATAAAAATAACTAATGATGAAGATTAATCCTCTCTCTCTCTATATATATAATTTTACTAAAATATGAATCAAACAAATTTTTTTATAAAAAATAACATTCTCAAAAGAAATATGTTCAAGCATTAATTTTAAAATATAGCATGCCATTACGCATTATTATAAATTTTTTTTGATAAGCATGATAATCCCGTGATGAATTTGTATTAAACATATAAAAGTTATTTATAAATGTAAAATTACTTTTGGAAACATTTATATTATTCTTATAATATGGACTCTTTAGGAACTCAAATAATTAAAATATGTGATTTTGAAGTTGATCCAATATACACGGTCTCAGGAATATAACGAGTCTAATTCTCATATTGTAAAAATGATAAAATTAATAAAATATAAAAAAATCTTAAATTTATTATCTTAATATTTTGGGTCAGAGGTGATTGAAATTCCTTTAATATATATATTTCATTTTTATTAATTCTCTCTAATAAATACATCTCGAAAGATCCAATTATGAAAATAATATTAAAAATGAATTGTTCATCTAATAAATGTGGATGATATTTTGAAAAACAAAACAAAACACAAATATAGAGAAGATATTTATTTTTGTGATAAAGGAAATATAACTATATTACTTATGTTTTGAGATATTAGATACATAATTCATAAGCACGTTTTAAGCTAAACTTTTGTTTGAAAAATAAAAGTCAAATTGAAGTGCTTAGTTATATGATGAAAGTATGAGTGAAATTAAAAGGTTTTACTAAACAAACTTATTGCATTGCAAGGTCAACGGATATTGGAGATAATAATGAAAGTCATTTTACTCAGAATTGTCAGTGTTTTTTGTCTCCTCAATTTCAGTCCCTTCAAAATGTAAACACTCATTTTTTTTTTTTACTTGAAAATCATTCTAGGTTTTTTCATTACCAATTTAAGACAATTTTATTATATTAGAACATTTAAAAAAAATAACTTTTAAAAAAGAAAAAGAAAAAATGAGTGCTTTCATGAAGTAAAATTAGTTTATAAATTAAAATAATGAAAATTTAGAGAAGTTACACAATGCATTTTCTACGAGTACATAAACTAAAAAAATTTCTCGTAAAAGTTTTTTTGTTTGTAGATACTTGTTCGAATAGTCTATTTTAAAAAATAAAATTAGAAATGCACTAATTTAAAATAGTTTGTCGTATGAGAGACTATTTAAATGAATATTTTGCTTTATATGAACACGTAAAACATAAAAATAAATTAAAGGAACTGCAACAAAACAAATGTATTAAATAATAAACAATTGTTTTCCCTTATATACATATTAAATTACAATATATGTTGTGACACAGTTTGAGGGCGAACATTATATTTTAATCACTGTAATTATTAAGGTTTTTATTTTTTTTATGGAATGATCCCAATATATTTTTACAAGGTCCAAGATTTTAATTATATCTAATTTTTTTTACAGTTAAAAAATCAACATTAAATCTAAATAAATATATTTTATATATATAAATAGATGTAAAAATCATTTATAAACTAATTGTATAAAGTTAAATTTAAAATATTAAATTAAATTTAAAATTTATTTTTTAATATAATATCATATCATTTAAAATTTATATTACCCAAAATTTTATGGTCAAACCACCCACTCCCTGAGCAAATTTAAATATTTACTTTTCTATCTATTCAGTGCAAACTCACCCAAAGTACCTATGAGTATCTTATAATTTATTGCAAAGTTGAAATTAACATGAATGGAGGAGACAATGGAAGAACATTAGAATCTCTCTTGTACCAGATCTCATTAATGTTCTACAACCCACCTTCAAAAAGGTAGAAGGAAAAAATGTGAATAACTATATATTTCAAACCTTATTTATGCACTGTTTTCAAAAACAGTTTTCTTAAAGTGCATAGTGTTAGGTTACAATTAGAGACCTATATGGTGTCATCTAATGGAAGAATATGCATGTTTGAAAATAACAACAATAATAAAACAATGGATTGATTATCATGTGGCAAAATTGGCTCAAAGCAAATAGAGAATTAGTTAGAAAAGTGTTAATATTGGTGAAAAAAAGTCAAGTTTCACCAAGAATGAACTATTGTTTCACTCAAACATTTAACTCATTCCTACTCGAAAATCCAACTCATACACTTGATTTGAACATCCTTCATTTCTAAGAATGGAATTTGGGAGTGATTACTCATCAACACCACAATCAATTTCTCACTAATGGTTAATAGTAATGGGTATGATAGTGGTGGAATCTCAAATTTGTTTTATATGATAATAAAATTGTGGTAATTTGAACATGATTTTTTAAGAAGCCAAGTACTTCATACGTACTAAATTATTAATTTGTTACACATGAAACGTGAGAGTTGAGACTCGTGTATCATCATAACATCCCATGATTGTTATAGGGGTTGTGTGTGTATTAGTTGCTTTCTATAATCATAGTTGACACTTGGTGGATGTGTTATTATATTAGCATCCTAGCTGGTACATTTCATTATGAAATATTTTCTTCAAACTTAAGGGAAGGCACAAGGAAAAGAGAAGAAAAGAGTGAGGCCAAAAAACAAAAACAAAAAAACAAAAAATAATAGAATTGGTTGGAGATTCCACGTTAATATGTGATAAGGATATTTTATAGTATATAAGTGAAAGTAGACCTAATGTTATAAATCAGTTTTATAAAGTTGAGTTAGTCCTAAAATTCACTTCTTAATATAGTATCAAAGTCATTTAGAATTTATCCTAGTGAGAAGTCACCGCTATTAGACCACCCATAAATATATAGTCACACGCACGAGTTGACCGTCTCACCTTATAAGTCGACTAATGATAAGTATAAGTGAGTGCAAATCTCACCTTATAAGTCAAGTTGAGTTAGTCTTAAAATCAATTTCTTAATAGAATTAAATTAGGGTGGCGGAATTGATCTTTGAATTTTAAGTCGTTTTTTAGCTAGTTGTGACAGGATAGACAGTCGAGATTTTCTTAAGATGTATGTCTCTTTTACTATATAAGAAGGTTGGACAACTTCTAAAGTGAGTCATATTTATTATATTTTTCTTAACTCTAAATTAATCAAATTTATTATCTCTTTTCTTTTCTGGATAAAAAAACAGAATTAAATGAATTAATCAAACATGTAAACACACATGATGTTTGATTTGTTTTGGTGACTTTTTGAACCTTATCAACTTAATTAATTCCACTTTTGATCTCTTTCTCTTGCCTCATCCTTTCCTAATCTCAATTAACAATAAATAAAATCTCTTGGGGATTGGTTTGAAAATAGTTTTATGTTGATAAAGTTTAGGAGGCACGAGAGCAATGATTGTGGAAATAAGCACACAATGTTCCCACTAAGTCTCTCTCTTTTATTGTTGTTGCACCCCTACAAAACAAGAACACAACCCCTCTCTAAGGTATAGACACGTAGGTGAAGAAAGTTTGACAACTGAAAGGACTAAACGACCATGTTTTGTGTGTTTATATTTCTTTTGCTTTGTCAATCAACTCAGCTTCTATAAATGACAGGAGCAGCCATAGATTGCTACTCATCTTGCTTTTATAATTCAGGCATAGCCCTTATGCTATTCATCAATGCCTACAAAATGCATCTTACCAAATTATCTTCCATGTAATTAATTCATTCATTCTAGCCACCCCATTTCAGTTCGAATTTCCCCCCTCATGAAAAAAAATATGACAATGTTTTTTTTTTATATATATTTTCTAATTGTGTAAAATTAGCATTTTTTTTTTCTCTTTTTCCAGAGTGTGGATCTTTAAATTGAAGTAATTAAAGTTCTGTAATTTTTTAATACATTTTATTGAATAAAATGGTAGAAGGAAAAAAATGTAAAAAAAATTACATGTTTATTTGGTTAAAAGGAAACAAAAAAAAAAAATTTTAAACCTTATTTATGTACTGTTTGGAAAAACAGTTCTAAGAAAGTGTTACCTACAATAAAATTATTAAATATAAAATAATTTCAAAAATAAAAATAATTAATTATTATATTTAACTGAATTAGATATTATCTTACAAACTAAAAAATTATTAATATATAAAATAATTTTTAAATTTATATTTAATTAATTACTACTAATCTTTAACTACCAATTTTAGAATATAAAACTAAAAACTTAATAGTTAATTAAATATCAATTTAAAAGCTATTTATCAATAATAAAAATGATTTATATATTAATTTTTTTTCTTTAAAATAATATCTAATAGAAATGTAATAACTAATTATTTTTGTTTTAAAATTAATTTTTATTTAATAATTTTCATATAATTAATTTGTTTTATGAAGTATGTGCATGAATAAAACATTTGAGGAGGATAAAAAAAAGTTTTCCCAATCATTTCCTATTTTGCTTTTAAAATATTTATTTTAAATAAAAGCTAATAAAATTTAGAGAAGAAATAAATTGTTAAGTAACATAAAGTCATTTAAGAAAATGAGAGGAGAATCAAAGAAAGTCCTCAATGTTCCTTCTTTCAACCTCCTCTATTAAAAACTAGAGGGTTAAAGCTATGTATTTCACTGAAGATGTTGCTTCTGAAGCTAAACCTAAACCAAAATGCAGTTCATTAAAATAGGCAAAAGGAGAAGAGCTTTAATGGAAGAGAAGTCGCGGGCATTAATAGAATCCACAAAAACAAATGAACACTCAAAGCCCAAAGTTTAGTTCAGTAGCCGCATTAGTTGACTGTGCAAACAGCAATGCCTCATCATACAGTATAATACCTTGTGTTGGAAGTGCTCTACACATGTTCATACCTCTAATCAATGCAAAAACAACACCCTTTTGAAGATGCTAATAATCAACATTTCACACCAAGTTAACCTCCACTAAATCACAGTTCTTTCTTCATTGAAAGCAGAAACTGAAACTGCATAGTGATGAGTTTGTGAAGGAAGAGTGGAATCTTCTTTGCAGGGTGAATATGTGCTCTGCATGGTCCTACAAAACTATGCATTTTCTTTTCTTTTGTTATATAAAGAAAAAGTAAGGATCTAATGTCAATTCATGGGATGAAGGAAAATGAAAACTAAGGAGAGAAAGAAGGAAGAGGTGAATTGAATAATGAAAACATTGGATTTAAAATGAGTGAAATTCCACATCATTATTGACAGGCTGGCCAGTTATACTACTCCCCCAACCCTTATAAGACCATCCAAAAGAAACCATTCTCCAAAACTCTCTCTCTCTTTCTTTCTTTCTTTCTCAATTATCCTTTCTTCTCTGTTCTCCTCTGAGGCGTGGAATTTGGCTTTCATTACTGTCTCTCTCTAAACCATCAAGCACTCATCAATACTCATGTCTCCTCTCTTTCTTCCTCTTTCCTCTTATGTCCTTCCACACTGATTTACAAACACACCACTCTCACACTCTTTTTTTTGGAAATACAGCCATGGCCTTGTCCTTTCTCACAATCATTTCTTTCTCCTCATTATTTTCCTCTACTAGAGCTTTTCACAGTGCCACTATTTGAACCAGACAACAAAGCCCAAGTAATTGATACCCTCCAAAAATCCCCTGTTCCACCCCTCTCTGTTTTCTCCGCTGTTCTCTATAAAAAACAGAATGGACAAGTGGGACAATAAGCCATCAAGAAAACAGCACCACAGAGAAAACCCTTCTTTCTCTTCCACTCTACTTGACGTTATCTACCGTTCGATCGACGAGGATCAAACGGAGGAGAAGGAAGACGAGCAGCTTATCTTCTACAGGGAAACCATGAGGAAGCAGAAGCAGAGCAATTGTTTCAGAGAGGACAAAACTGAAGCTGAGAAGCACAACTCTCGCAGGGCCAGGAAGGTGGAGAGTTGGATGGAGAAGAGAACCTGCGAGAAGGTTCTAATGGGGAGAAACTCTTTGACGGAATTTGAAAGAAGAACGCGAAGCAATTCGATTTCGAACACTCTCTCCATGTATTCAAGCTCAACCTCTTCCTCTGAGTCAAGCTCTATTGGGGGGTTCTCTTCTTCAGAGTCAGAGTCCTTCTATGGAGTGCAAAGGCCAAAGCCAATTAAAGTCAGTGTTTCTGATAAAACCAAAACCAAAACCAACTTTGATGCCGCACTTCACGATCACAACTTCAGGAGCCACTCTTCTCAAGCCCAAAAGCCAAAGCATGAGAATGGTTTTGGCAAAACCAAGTCCAAAGCCTTGAAAATCCTTTATGGTGAGTTGAAGAAAGCAAAGCAACCAATTTCACCAGGTGCAAGACTCGCTAGCTTTCTCAACTCTCTCTTCACTTCAAGTGGAAATGCCAAAAAAGCAAAGGTTTCAACAACAACCACAACCACGACATCTACTTGTCGTCCTGTTCTGTTTCCGGTTGCAACAAATCGTTCTGACGATACTAAATCAGCGGCACAACAGCCCGGTTCCACATGTTCATCAGCTTCTTCTTTTTCAAGGTCTTGTTTGAGCAAAACCCCTTCTTCAAGATCAGGCGCCAAAAGGTCTGTGAGGTTTTGCCCTGTGAGTGTGATAGTAGATGAAGATTGCAGGCCTTGTGGGCACAAGAATGTTTATGAGGGTGAAGAAGGTTTGGTGGGTTCCAATGGAAAGAACAGGAGTGAGGAACTGAGGCTGCATGTCATGCAGGAGAGTCGCAGGGTGGAGGAGTTAGCAAGAGACTTACTGAAGAACTATCAGAAAAAGAGTGAAGTGGAGTTTGATGCTGTTATGCATTACGAAGATGAAGAAGAAGAAGAAGATGATGATGATGTAGCAAGTTGTTCAAGTTCTGATCTCTTTGAGTTGGATAATCTATCAGCAATTGGGATTGAGAGGTACAGGGAAGAGTTACCTGTGTATGAAACTACCCATTTCAATACCAATAGAGCCATTGCCAATGGCTTCATTCTGTAATTTTGAGGGGAAAAAAGTGGGGTTACTTTTTAATTAGAATTAAATGGTGTGGGGGTTTACATCAGATAATAAGATTTCTCCTTTTATTTTGGCTTATTGCTTCTTCAATCTAATTCTCTGGTCTTTCTTGATGATGTTTTTTCTTGGTTATTTTGGCATTGTTCATGGTTTTGTGATTTGTTCATGGTTTGGTTAAAATGTTTACCTCATGCAAGATCAGTGAAGAAGAGAGAGTAACATTTGATGAGGATGTTTGCACGAGAAATGGGGAAAAAGGGGTGAAAAAGCAGTTAAAGAAGGGGAAGAATATGAAGATGAAGTTGAAAGCAAAGGCAGAATTTCTACACTTATTCATGGCAAGAGAAAAGAGGGCTTTTGCTTTCTCTCTAATGTGTGGGGGCCCCTTTTGCTTGAAATTAACACTATCTTCATGCATCTCATATGCGTGGGAGCAATAGTCAAAAAGTGCCTATGTTAATCTAATGGGGATATCAGATCTTTTTTTTCCCTTTTAAAGTTTCGAAATTTATTTTACTTAATCATCTCAACCCTAATTTATGAAAAGATCAGTTTTTTGGGGGGTAAAATCACTGGGTGGAAAATTTCAATGGAGGCATTGTTAAATTTAGAGGCAGCAAAAAAGAGGTCAAATGATGGGTTTAATGGAAAAAAGGGTAGAGGTATAAGGCATGGTCTCCAAAGATGTGGACAAAAAATCTCTTCTTGGATTCTCTAAAACCTTCATGTCAAATTGGTTGGCTTCTAAGCCAAGAGCTTGTCTCTGAATTATTTGAAAGGTTAATGCAAACAGCTGAATATTGTTAATCATCTCTTACCTTCAACCCCAAATCACTCCAATATCTCAAACTCCTTTCTCTATGTTCCTCTTTTGTTTCATACATGTTTCACTTCTACTTTTTCTATGTATTTTTTTGTCTCATCCCCTTCAATGAAATAGATCTCAAGCCAAACTTAATCTTTTCCCCCTTTAATGTTCCAAGTTCATCATAAACATTCTATGCCTCCTATGTCAAAAAGACTACATAAAATACATACCATGAGGTGGGAAAAAAAGAAAAAAAAAACAACTTTATGGGGATTCCCACACCATCTTAAATAAGGGTAAAAAAAAAAAAACAGGAATGTTCAGATTCGGACTCCAAAATCTCTCATTTACTTTTCTTTTTGTTAGTTTTTCTCTAACCTTGTTCTTCTGCTGCATTCAAACACAGTGACATTCTTTCTCTTTCTCTTTTTTTTTGTCCCAAATGAAAATTAACTAATCTCTTCCTTTATTCTTCAAATTAAATTAGCATCAAAAGCACCATTCATGGGATCAGTTTAGAAAATGTTAATGGAAAAAAAAATGAAGAACATAAACTTTGGAGAGGAGGACCACTAAATCATAACAGTGTGATATGCTAATTGAGTTGAATGGCCTTAACTAACACATTTTTAAGGGAAAAAAAAAACTTAAGAGTTTGAAAGCTAGGTAGCTATGTTGGACTGTAGGAAAAGAAAAGGCTATGCTATGCTTTAAAGTGTCGTAGGCGAAGAGTGGCTTTGTAGGGCGTGGCGTTGTCGTGGACCTGTGATGCCCTAACCGCAATTGACAAAACATTAAGAAATTGATTAGTGAAGGGAATTTGGCATGCAACTGTGTAATTATTGCCTTAAAAAATGAGTTTGTAATCTGATAAAAATGATTTGTTTCAAATTTAAACACCATAAACTGTTACTGTTCTCATATGGTTGGTGAAGTGGGGGAGTACAGCAATCATAATATATACCGGATAGTTGGTGTGAAACCACCAAACCCTCACCATTCCTTGGATTTCAAATAATCACACCAATCTTCTTAATTCCCTTCATAAAAAATTTATTAACTCTGTTACTGTTTCTTTTTTCTTTAATTGGAACTAAAACTACCCTTTTCGTTTATGGAGTTTTATCATTCATGAGAAATAAATTCTAGCTTCAAGGAAAGTCCCCACATGTGATTTTGTTCAAATTTTATAAAGTAATGCAAGTTGGTTGTTGGAGATTTTACGTATTATAAACTTATTATATATATGTGTAAATCTTATTTTATAAGTCAATTCTATAAGGTTGAGTTAAATTTAAAGTTATATTAAAATTATTATTGATTGAGACTTGAAGGGTATCTATAGGTCAGATGTTGAACAGGTTGGTCTTAACCATTTTGGATTGGAATATCACTAAAATGTTTGTATACAAATTAAAACGTGTCTTATTTTATTTTTATTTATTATTTACTGATAAAAAAATATAACTACAATTTTTAAAACCTAATTAATTCTCATGTAGAAAGATTTTAAAAGATTCTTTATGGTCTAATGCACATCTAATTAAGAAATTAAATAAGAATGATTTTCTTTCCGACCTATACAAGAACTTCGTAAAAGAATCTCACACAAAAATTAAATAAGTAGTTGGTTGGTCTTTAAAAACTCCAACAAAACATTGCTGTTAATGAAAACTTTATTCTTAAGACCTAGGTTCAGTCATCGTGTTAGGTTGTAAGAAATCTCTTAACTATAATAAATATGATCTTTCTATATTTTTGTTATCTTCTTAGTGTAAATCATTCTTTCTTTATAAGTTGAATAAGTTGAACACCCCTTGTATTTCTATATATCTATTTTTCTTTCTTTCTATGGAAAAAAAACCCATGAATTTATATTCATACTCATAAATAACGCTACAATGACATGATAAATGGTTCAACCATTAATGCTATTGTAACTTAATTGTTAATGTTGTTACTTAATAAAAAGATGAATAGTATTAAAATAAATCCCGTCATTAAAATTTGCTAAAACTTTGATTATTAGATATTAGTCTAAATTATTTTAAAACTATGAGTACATGAAATGTTTTTTTTTTCAAGTGAATTGATGTTTCTTAATTAGAAATGATAAAACGAAGCAAAGATGATGTAAAAGGAGTATTATATATTTGTGTAATGAGTGGTGGGTCGAAGCTCATGAACGATGTACGTAAGTGGACATAATGGTGAGATTCTTGCTTTATTTTCTACTTAAAAAGATTAGAGTGAAAAACAGGATCTGTCAAAATGATTAAATTTACAATATTTTATCTTAGCTTCTTTTATCTCTTATATTGCATATCTTGTGTCTAGCTCTTTCATTGCATTACTTTAAGATCTTATGATCATGTTCAATATTTAGGGGTTGAAGACAAGACTCGTAGATTTTGCCATGATACACACACATCAACAATCAGCATGGTTATGGTGAAATTAACTCTTTCATCAACAAAAGGAAGAACACAAAAAGTTTGTAGGTCAGAAACCCTAGTATTATTTTGAGTGTTGTTGGAACTTAATGCAAATCGGTGAAGAGAAAGGAGCAACATATATAAAATTAATCCAATGATTTAGTGATAGTTTGGCACGCGCAAGAGGGAAAAGCAAATGAAATCCTCAAAACTATATCCAAAAGAAAAAAGTTTAAATCAATAGGGAAACAAATTAAAGAGGACGAGGTGATTTGGGAGGGGAAACAAGAAGCTCCAAAAGAAAAGGTTTCTAAAAGAATAGAATATTTGTTGTTATACACAAAAGTTATTATTCCTAATACACAAGCAATTTGATTCAAGTGTCTTTTTTACAAACATTATTTGGAATGTCCAACAAAGAATCATCACTAGAAAAAGTAAAAAGATACAAATTAAATAGATTTATAGGAAATAATTAGATACAAATCATAAGGATTAATAAGAAATAATAGATGATGATGTTTATAGGTAACCGTTCAATATATCATTTTATTTGTTAAATATTTTTTTCTCAACAACAAAAAAATATATTAAATATGAAAATAGACCTTTACTTGCATTAATTTTTTTTTTTACTCAAACACAATACTATTAATGTGTGTTCAAATTGACCAAGCAATTGTCACCCACATGGTCTTCCAAACCTTGTTTCCTTTCTTAGTCAGATGGTACACTAAATTGAGATAAAAAAAATCCTGACATGGCTATGACTCATTGAGTTTATGCCAGCCCACTCATCACACAATTTTCAAACCTTCCAAGTCACTTTACATTCAAAAAAGAGATGTTGAACTGACTCTTCTTCTTTCCCACACATAACATACAAGGGACCTGTAACATTTACACTCTCTTAACTAAGTTAGTACGTGTGGGAATTCTATTAATCAATATTTTCCGGGAAAAATGCAAAGTTGATGATGTAGCCTTAATGTTTCATAATTCTTCGAACATGTCCACTTCTTCACCCACTAAGGCATTTCCAATTTTACAATATATAATTTAGTTTAACTTTCATTCCAAATCCAAGTGTCCTCTTTATCTTCAAGAAGAGAACACGTCCCAACTCTTCCATAAAATTTAGCACTTGGTCTTTCGACCATTCAAACCACTTTCTACGCCATTGAAACTTCAACTCCCTACGCCATTGAAATTTCAACTCCCTACCCCCTGCTTCTTATGGTCATATCCTTTAATGAACATTCTTTGCAGTATGAATTGGCATACAACCTAGGATACTTATCAATTAGGGGGTTCTGACTTGCCCAACAGTCTTCCCAAAACTTTATTCGAACCTCATTTCCTCTAAACCAATTTACATTATTGTTTTTCCCTTTCCCACACACTTTCCTCAAATCTTTTCACCACTAAGACTCAAGCTGATTGAACTTACCATTATCTAGGCTTCTTTAGCATTCATACTTGGAATTTAATAATTCTTTCCACAGGTCACCTCTCTTTGTCTCTAATCTCCATTTCCATTTTCCTAATAAGGCTACGTTAAATGTTTCAATATCTCTTTTACGTGGCTCCCCTTCCTCTTTAAATTTACACATATCCCCTAATTTCACCCATGTTATTTTCTTATTGCAGGAAGATTGATAAAAAGAGAAAAGATATATAGTTCTTATGACTGACTTTATCAATGTTACTATCCCAGCAAGGATCACGACTTTACCTTTTCACTTTGCAAATCTCTTTTTAATGTTCATATTATTGTATTCTAGAATTGACTATTCCTGTGATTTCCTCCTACCCGCACACCCAAATATGTGAAAGGTATGATCATCAAGCTATAATTAAGCAAAGATGAGAATTGTCCAATGTACACTGGTCAACAACCCCAATTCCTCCTAACTTAGTTTTGAAGAAATTTACTTTCAACCTTGATGTTTGCTAAAAAATACAGAGTATGCTCTTTATGGATAACAAGTTTTGAGTTACTACCCAACAAATGAACAAAGTGTCATTTGCAAATTGTAACATATTTACCCCAACTATCTTGGTTCCAATTTGAATACCCTATAACCCACCAATGGAAGCGACTTGTCTAACTAACCGTACATGACCTTTAGCCACAATAAAAAAATAGGAAGGGAACAAAAGAATCTCCTTGCCTAAGGCATCTAAAAGAGGTGAATTCATCTTTAAGACTTCCATTAACTAAGATAGATATAAATGTTGATTCTATATATACCCATTAATCCATTTGATCAATTTATGACAAAAGTTCTAATTTCTCCTTCATATAATACAAGAAGCTCCATCTTAGTGAGTTGTACGTCTTCTTAAAGTCTTGTTAAACTCGTAGGTCTTTTACCTGGTGTTGTTTGTGTTTTTGTGTAGGTAGTAGACACCATTTTGTGGGTTTAAGTTTGTTTGGAAAGAGGAGTTGTTTGTCTCTTTGTGCTATATGAGGTTTGGTTTATCCCTAAAATGGACCACATTTATTTATTTGTGATAAAAACACTTTAATTATGACTCCCCTATATTTTTTTCTTCTAATTTCATCCACCACTTTATTTGTCACAATAACATTATCCAATAATAATTTTCCTTTAGCAAAAGTCTATTTTTTTTATGTATAACTTTGTGAATCACCAATTTCAATCTAAATGATAATATTTTTTTTATATAATATCATATGCACAACTCACAAAAAATATAGGTCTATAAAATTTTGGTCATGATGGTTTTCTATCTTAGGTACGAGAATGATAAAGGATGCATTGCTTTTCCCCTAGGCCACTTGCTTCAATTGTGGAAGTCATGAACTGCTTTTGCCACATTCTCCTTTATAAAATCCCTTGCAAACTTTATAAGACTGAAATTAAAACCATGAGTTCTGGGGTTTTGGTGCTCTCACAGTCCTAATTGTTAAACATAACAATTTTTATTCTTTATTATAAGCAAAAGCACAAGGGATGTGTTCTTTGAATCCTTTATTACCACCGAAACACTTCATTGGAACGAACCATGTTAATTCTTCTTATTGATTGTTTGATTTAATTCCTAACTCAAATTCAAAATTAATGCATTATGATTTTATGATAACGAGTAATGTAATGCCTCACGAAATATAGGAATTATATTAAATTTATAAACCAATTATAATATGTATAGATATATATATTTAAAAATATAAACAATTATACACCACATAATAGCACCAGATTGTATTATAAAACATATGTAGAACATATTACTCAATATAATATAATGAATTGAATAGTTCATTTTAAAATTTTAAAATATCAAATTAAATTATTTTATAATATTTAAATTTAATTTTTTATAAGTTCTTCAAGTCTATATCTTACATCCAAATTTTAGGTATTTATACAAATTGAACTTAATTTGTCTTATATCAATTTTATATCTTATAAGTAATTTGAACACTAAGTTAAATTATTTATACGAAGTTTAAATCTTATAATTTGGCGATTTGAGAAAATTTATCGTCTAGTAGTTTTTCCACTATTAAAAAATTATTAAATAAAAACTAATTTTAAAGATGAAAAATAATTAATTTCTATATTAAATAAATTAAATATTATTCAATTACACTAGTATCATCTGATAACTTAATAAAAATAAATATAGAAAAAAAAACTCATAACAATTTATCAATAATCTATTATATATTATTATCCAACTCACCAAAAAATCTATATAATAATTAATCTCATCTATTAATCACTTCAATTATGAACCTCTATTTCAACATTGTAATCAATTTCAAATACATTGAACACATCAAATCCAATATCAAAGGAGTTGGAACAACCATTTGTACAACCTTTATTTTGGAAGATTGAAAATTACCAACCAAAAAATTTAACAGTGCGTAATTGTTTGACGCAGAGATTAAAAATTGTACACACAGTAAAAATTAACACAGATTATCTACAGAACATCGAAACAAACTCATGATAGAGTGACATAAGAAACTGGATATATACACTTAACGAAACAATCATAATAAAACACGTCACCTTTAATAAATTAATAATGAGTATAACTTCCTGATAAATAAAAAAATAATGAGTACAACTTATGAATTATGTAAGGGGATGCTTTACACTTTGTGGTGAATCCATATCCACTGCCCTATTAACATCATATAAAGTACTTGTTCAATGTTTTCAAATACTTTTAATTAATATATCATTTTAATTTCTATAAAAATAAAACTTTTTACATTCTTAAATTATTCAATTAGTTGGTATGAATGAAGTTTATATTTCACAAAATTTGAATTAAAAAATTTGAATTAAAAAATATATAAAAGTTCACATAATTTTTTTTATCAGCAATAAATAAATTATTTTTAACCACTTAAAAAAGACCGTCCCAGTTCTTATAAAGAAAATTTACCACTTAAAATACATTAACTCCAGTTTTTTTAACCTTTTTTTTTCGGTAAATAGCAATGAAATTAAATGGGTCCACTTTAGGGGTGGTACAACTCTTATACAACATAATGATGTTCAAAGAATACATTTCCATCTACATATCAAAAAAAAAAACATCTTATTGTCTCATGTCTCTATCAATAATAAAAAAGAATAATAAGGATCAACCCTTATAAAAATATAATTGAATCCATACATACCAAAGATTCTAGACATAAATCAAAAAATGAGAAATTAGCTGACGATATCTTTGATGAGATCTAGAACCAAATCTTAAACCTGTGTGAGATAGAAAACTTCAGTATGATCAGATAAACCACTTGTACACCAAATTCAGCAGAAGTCTAACACGATGATAGGACTGTTTTAAATTAAAGCCGAACGAACATAAAGTATTGGATTGAATATTGGAGAAAGCATTTGGCCCTCTAAGCTAAGGACATAATGCAACAGCAAACACTACAGATAGATTGGTGGTGTCAAGAATGGTGTGAGTGCGGAATAGCGTGGCATTCTTTTGCTAGGTTTGCCACTTAACCACCATGCACAAACCACTCATGCATCGTAGATAAGACTTGACCACTTTGTGTGGCTATTGAACCTACAGGACCATACATGCAATGCAAGTGCCTTCATCACTGTTCTCCCATGTCCAAACAAAGGGGACCAAATAGGGTCAAATAAATTAGCATCGGTTTCTTCCACTGTCTTTTAGAACATACCAGATTAAAGCCTTGTCACCTCCATCTGTAAGATAATCTTCTCAATAATTACTCTCAAATCTTTTTCAAAATTATGTAAAAAATATCTGCTTCTCATGACCTTACCAATTTGTTTTCGGGTTGTCAACTTTGTTTTTATGCACATTTTTTTCTTCTTCTTTCTGATCTAATCAACTGTGACATGTTCTATATGTCTGTTCTACTTTTCCAACAAGTAAGCACAAAGTATTTGTTCAAACAACATTGTAGTGTGTGAGTTACATGTCGGTTTCATCAAACAGATTAATATTTCTGAGAGAAATAGTATGTGGAAAATAGTGTTTGGTGATGAACAGTGATTTTGTTGTTTATTGAAATAATAATATTGCGTCTGTGTGCGGGCTGTTCAACGATTATGAGATGACAAAGAAAGTTGGATGGATCGGGATTCACAAATCAAATCTTCTTTCTTTTTATTAATTTAAAACAAAAAGGAAACAAAAGTATTCACTTTATTTATTCCATTCCTGCTACACACTAAAATTATGAGAACCACAAATCAGCATCTCGCAACTTTTCTTTCTTGATAAGAATATATTTCATGGAATTCATAATGAGACACGAAGTTTCCTGGATCCACTCATCTACTCATGCATGCATGTATGTGTGTGTCTCAGGTATCCATGCTGCATATACATAAAAGAATATATCACCACCATAAAATATGTTTTGCACCCCACTTATTTGGATATACACATAAACATGCATGCGCAAATCCACTTATCCAAAACAGTTTCTCAATCATTATTCACTACTAATAAATTACAATTAGCCTTAAAATGTTCTCTATCTAGATTCTAAATACTCATTACTAAAATTTAATAATCCAATACAAAAATATACAATTTTAATTCTTTTTTTAAAAATTAGGTTAAATATATCTTTCGTTTCTGTATTTTTAAGGTGAAATTGGTTTTTCGTGTTTTTAATCTAAACTTTATACTTCTAAATAGTAGTAAGAAAATATTATAATAGGTCTTTGTAAATTTTCTATTTAAATAATAAATAAATTTTTAATTTACATTTTCATACTAATTCATTAATAACGGAAATATTGTAATAATACAATTTATACTAAAAATTCATTTGTTACGTAAAAACATTGATAAAAAATTAATTCTAAATATTTTCTTACCATAAAGATCTATAAGGGTATAATGTTTAGATTATGGATAAAAACAAATTTCATATAGTAAAGTGAAAAAAAAATATTTAAATATTTTTAATCTTTAAAAAGAAGGTGGAACAAATTGAAGTTACCCTTTTTAGTCAACGAAGTTTCACCCATGGTTGTGGTTCTCTAATGTATTCTTTTATTCTTTTTCTTTGTAGAACATCAACAATTCCTTGGGTTGTGCTTGTCCAAAATCATGTGTTCCGAAGCATAGCCCGTGGAACCAGGGCGCACCAAAAGTAAAGATACAGCTTGAATCAATTAACAAGTTCAAAATCGCATAACGTCCGTTGAATGCATACACACAAATTCATAATTTGACATTTGTGGTAGATTATGTTGGCTCACATTTAACGGTTAATACGTAAGTAGGTGTACGAAGAAAAAAATGATTCACACACAATTTGGATTCAGAAGTTGAAAGGTATCATATATAAGAGCACATCACAGAGACAGTGTTCTTTTTTGCTTTTCTTCACATTGCACCCACACGTGATGAACTGACCCCACATGTCCCAGAACTGTCGCGCATGCACACGTGTGTTCTTACCTTCACTGATCCCCTTGAGATCCTCTCTCTCTCTCTCTCAAACCAAAAGCAAAACAACACAGAAATATCAATATAATATGACATCATGCACACATTCACCACTCATTCTCATCCATACACGCCAACTTCCATTATTCATCGTTCTCATGTATATAGCTGCATATATCTTTCAGCAGATAGATACGTGGTTAACGATTATGATTAAGTTTTCATGTGCAACATTGCACTCACACCACTTGTATGAACCATAATATAGATTGATATGTGTACTGGTTTATGTGCATTGATGGATGCAAAGGGTAGTGTGTAGGGGGGGCCTTCCCCTTTGATTAGTGTTGCTCCCCTTCTGCCTGGCAAGGAACACCACTCGAGTGGTGACACGTGTGAGATTCCCTCGTGTGGCACTATCACCATGTTTGGTGCCGCAAGTGCCTTATTTGACTTTGATGGTTGATGTGGAGGAGGAAGGGGTTTTTGGTTCTTTTGAAGTTGTTGTTGGAATGGTATTCATGTTGATTAGTAAAGTGAAAGCAGCAAGGTTTTTGAAGAGGTGAAGTGTAGCAGCAGCTTTAGTAAAAGAAAGTAAAAGGGAAAATGCAAGGGGATCGTGGATTTGGATGTGTGACTCACTGTGTTTGTCTATACGGAAAATAGAAAAAAGAGAAAGTGAACAAAATTTTGGTGATCCCAAGAAGATTGCTTCTCTTCAAATACTTAATTCTTTGCAGCTTTAGTTTTCTCTTTGTAGAGACAGAGACTTGTGTGGGAGAGGGTCTATAGCAGTACGCCAGATTCTCTCCTCGCTTATAAAAACTATCTAGGTTTCAAAAATAATCTTCATCACACCCCAAATATCCTATGTGCTGCAATTCAAGTATAATATACTGCTATAAGTTCATTCCAAATTGAGGAAAGTGTGTGAAATGGGTTGGTAATTGAGATTTTGAGTTATAAACTACAATAAAATCATTAAATAAAATAAAATCATTAAATAAAAATTTATTTTAGAGACAAAAAATAATTAATTGTTATAATAACTAAATTAAAAATTATTTTAGTAACTAAATAAATTTTTGGTTTCTAAATTAGTTTCTATTATTGTTAAATGGTTTCTAAATTGGTATATAATTTATAATCAAGGTTTTTACTACCAAATTTAAAATCTAATAATTGGTAGTTAAAACCTTAGTGGCTAATTAAATACCAATTTAAAAACTATTTAGCAATAATAAAAATTAATTTAGAAATCAATTTTTTTTTTAGTTTCTAAAATGGTCTCTAATTTAGTTACTATTATAACTAATTATTTGGGTATCTAAATATTGATTTCTATTTGATGATTTTCTTATAGTAATAGAAATAAGTGCGTTTTTAAAGATGTAGTAGTTGATTATTCTAAATTTCTTTTTTACAATTAAAAACTTGATATTTGATTTTTTCAAAAGTAATTTCAGCAGACTCCTTTTATTCAAATTAGTGCTTAGAACTCATAATTTATAATTTGTATATATTCAATTAAAAGTTACTCATAGGACGATCGGAAAAAATTTTGATTTTTTTCGACTTTAGTTGGTCTTGACTATATAGGTAATTCGGTTCTGTTTAGTTAAGAGTTAGATCACTTTTAAAATAAGTTTTATATATATATATATATATATATATATTATAATAAAAAAAACTGATATAAGTTTATGAATGTAGAAGAAGCTATACACAAATAGTATTTATATTGTATCATGTTGCCAAAACAAGTTAAAGAAACTACTAGTTGCCTTCTCTCATGGGCAAGCTTCCTCCATTTTTCTGAGCTTCTTTTTCTAATGGAATGGTTCATTTCTTTAATTTGAAAATCTGGCAAAATGAAAGTATTGGGAATTGAGCTTATTTGATTGTTATATACATCAGGCCTTACTGCACTTCAATAAAGTTAGGATTTGGAATCTCTAGATTATACATTACTTAATGCTCAATCATTTGGTGTGCCATGCTATGCAGAGAACAGAAGAGATTTTATATTAATTTACCCCAAAATCAAGGTTGTTTATACGAAGCAAACTTCTGTGCATGGCCATAGTATTTCAAGAAAGTGATACTTATATTCAACCCTAATAAAAAAATCATGATATTATCAATAAAGATCAGCTCTCGTTTCAGTTGCCCTTCATCAATTCCTATAAAGTCAAGAGTAGTTTACATTTTAAGGTTAACCTGTTGTTTTTTTGATAATATGTAGTCTTATCATTAAATGTTGCTGATGTTATAATTGGTAATACGCTTCATTTTTGTAACCTTTCATAACTTTTATATTGTCACAACAATTTTTAGAACCACACTATGATTGAAAGTGAAGTTAATTGATTAAATGTTACCAATTTAGGGTGAGTTTTGAAAAAGGAAAAAAGATGTTGAAAATGAGATTGAATGCTTATTTACTTGGTAGATAAAAATATAAAAAAATAAAAAATATATAATTTGGTAATTTAATTTCATCCACAATCCTATGAAACAAGATTTGTGCATGTAGCTTCGATGATAACGATGGCACAACTATAAATCTAGCAATTAACTTCAATAAGACAAGATATCTTCCTCTGTCGACAAACATGGTGATTATTTTGCAGTTGCTCGGTATGCTTCAGACATCAGAATCTTGAAAACTGTTGAATGCTAGAATCTACGATATATAATGTTCTAGGTTTCTAATTCAACATATAGAAAAGGCTAATGTCTAAAGGAAAAACAACAACAAAAACAGAAAAAAATATATAATAATAAAAATATTACAAAAAAAATTATTAAACAGAAAATCAATTTTAAAAATAAATAATAATTTGTTATTACATCAACTATTTTAGTTTAGAGATTACAAAAATTATTAATATATAAATTAATCTATTATAGATAAATACTTTTAAAATTAATATTTAATTAGCTATTAAAATTTTAGTTATTAATTTTAAAATTTAAATAATTAATAATTACATATTTTGTAGTTAATTAAATATTAATTTAAAAATTATTTATCAACAATAAAAATTATTTTAGTTATGAATATATTTTTAGTCTATAAAATAATATTTAATAATTAATATAATAACTAATTTTTTTAAAAATTCATTTTTATTTTGTGATTTTTTAGTATAATGAGAAGGTGACTAATATTTACCTAATAATGAATCTTAGTAGTTTACGTGAAATCCTAGATTCAAAATACGAAATTATCCATATATGGCCATCATGCTTAGATTTGATCAAATGTAAGCTTGTGCTTTTTACTTTTTCTTTTTTTCCCCAAGTTTAAGTGGTTTTTAGGTTTGCTTGGCCTGAGTGGGACTCCACATCATTCGTGATATTAAAATGCAGCATAAAAATAATCATAATTATTTTTTAATATTGTGTTGATATATATTACTTAGGATGACAAAATAATGTGTTTGTGCATATTGTTTGAATCCATTCTAATTTTGGTAAGGGATATTGACATTAATATGGACTTATAGGAAAAATTAATATGGATTTGATATGAAAAATGAATAGGCATATAATTTTTAGGTATTATCCGTTTTCAATTTTGGAATTTTATCATAGTTTTATTTTTAAAAGATATCTCAATGGGTTAAGGGAAGAATTGAGAAGGTTTTCATAGGTTAAAAATTATTGGTGCTATAAGTGTCTATTTTGTATTTAAATCAAAAATGAAGAAGTGGTTCTAATTTTCCTAACAAAAGATGTATATAAATTGATATTAATTTTGATTTTTAAGTGATTTGAAACTATTATATTGTGCATAGTGGAATAATATATTTTTTTATGATTTTTTTTATAATATATTATTTAATTAATATTTAGAAGAGTAAAGAGACAAGTACATGTGTATCTATTACTTGATAGGATTAAAAATAATTAAAAAAATAAAAATTTCCATTGAATAGGAAGATGAAGATAAATTTTTATTTCAAATATAAGGATGTAGATAATCAACCTACCTTGGCCACCCCATCACCATCATCATCCCTAATCTTTACTTTTGTTACAAAACATTATAAAGTTGGATCATTCTTTTATTTAATTAAATAAGACTCTAAAATTGGAAATTTGCATAGAGATGATTAAGTATTGTATGAGCCGGAAAATATTCATGCTTGAGTGACACTTTATTCAAGATTGAGTGATGAAGACGGAAATGGTAAGGAAGGCAAGAAATTAAAAAGAGAAACAATTTTCATATATGTTTCAACAAGAAAGCAAAGGAATGTTAAAAACAAAAGAAGAGGAAGAAGAAAGCAAAGGCATGTAGACTTTAAATAACTTCTCATAACATTGTGGGCTTCTATTCTAAGCTACTTGCTTTCCTTAAAATACATTCTTAATTTTATCTCTTTCTCAATTTTAAATCATATAATTTTCGTGTAACATCATCTTCTCTTCACAACTTACTACATACACATATAATGCTAATCTAAAAGTAAACAAACATTACCACAGTTTCATTTCTTTTTCACAACATGTACTTTATTAATGATCTTAGAGTTGATAGCTAGATAACTTGGAGGAGAAATTGTGGTATAATTTTGAAAGAAAGTTTTTTTAACAGCAAAAAATGAATGAATAGGAGGTATTTTAGAGATATATCAACTCTTATAAAAAAAATCAATCTAAGTCTCTTTACCTCAACCTTGAAGCAAAAATACTTTAAACTTTACCTCTGATACAAACACCTATAAGATAAACCATTAAAATCCCTCTACTCATCAACTAGATCTCCTAATAATTTTTGACAGACATCAAGCAAACCAGTAACTCAAGACACTAATCAGAATAGGAAAAACATATCCATAATGTTTTGGACTTTATCCAAAACCAAGTCTTCAATTGTGTCAAAGTAAAAATTTCATTATGGTATATCTTGTCACTTTTAAAAATTATCTTCTTCCTATGTTTATACAATTATCCTACAACTGCTCACACCATCTATTTTTTTTTTAAAAGAAAGTAAGCATGCATTGTGATAGGAGCTAAGTTATGGAATGATGGTGACATGTTAGAATAGTTATGAAGTGAGGATGGAGAATCCCACAATGTCTCCTATTAGCCTATTGCCATTAGCATGCCTAACCAATACCTACCACACAACGTGTGTCCTGGTATATCTTGTGTCCTTTGAAACAATCTGTGAAACCTAAGATTGATGAAGCTTGGCCAAACATATAAGCCCCTTCCATAGTGACACACCCATGCTACCTTACAATTCAATTAAATACCTTTTAAATGCGTATATGTGTGTCATTCTGATGTTCATAAACACACCTACTCATGTATGTGTACCAAGATCAACAATTAATACCAGATTGGAGTCGTGGAAAAATTACTACCTATGGTCCTTGCCATGCACTGTTCATGTTGCCATCAACTATGCATGTGGGCCACTATCACCTTAATATTGTACTCCTACACTCCTGCATACTCTGTCAACAATATCTTATGTTTAGTTACAATTTTAGGTTTAACTACTTTCATATAAGGGCAATTACAAAACAAATCAAATTAAATTCAATTTACATGTGAGGACACAAACTTAGATCTAGCCAAAACCACTGCAAGATAAATGGTGTTGTGCAGAAAGGATGTTGGTGTGTTAACTTTATGTTAGCAATGAAGCATCACGCAAAAAAATTTTGTTACCACCATGCTTTGGTTGTAATCTGGCTTGTTATGTATTTTGGCTAAATGGTTATGCAGCTATGTTTGATGTCAGTATATATAGTAGGTCTCTGTTTTTTGACATCCTCGTACTTTTTTGAGTTGAAGCTTTTTGTACAATTTTCATCACACATTTTCTTTTATTGATTGAAATTTAAATTTATCAAACAATAAAATTGTATGAAATCCACTTAATGAACTCACTCTTAGGTTTTATAGTTTTGATTAATTTTTAACTAATGAGAAAGAGTATATTAAAGGATTTCCTAGTTCTTCTCTGATTTTACAAGCTCTCTATATTTGATTATTTTTTAATGTTATGAAGTTTTAATGTATGAAACACTGGAATTGATTGAACTTTAAGTGATCTACCAAAGTTTTAAAAAAGAATGACATGTTAAAAAAAGCTGTCTTAAGATATTGATTAATGATCTAACAGAGACAAGTTTTCTTTATTGGGATGTGAAAAAAAAAATATCATACTGATCTTTAATGCATTTTCAGATGTTTCTTAATGTAAAATCTCTTAATTTATTAATCAGTATCTTAACAAAACCTCAAAAAATTTCATAGGGATAGTACTTCAACTCAACTTAACACAGAGAGAGCTTTTTTTTTATCATCAAGAAACAATGTATACATAATACATAAAAAGATAAACTTAGCCAATTGCTAACACATAAATTTTTTGCTGAGAAATAATTTATTTACTTTTTGGCACAAGTTTCTTATTTGACTAAAGTCAATGACATAAACTGGGGCATGGAACTTACCAAACACAGATTGAAAGATAATTATTTACCTTTGACAAAGTGGTAAGTAGCAGTACTATTTAGTTTTGCATGATTTGCATGATGCAGCAGAAGATGAATCACATGCATGTACCAGATCTCTCTGTAAGCAAAGTGGTTAAATTTCTAGTTAGTGAGTGCAGTAGATTCCTAAACGTGGGCCATTCTCAAATCATTGATCATTGGTGGTTCCATCAAATCATTTGAAAGCACTTCCAATAGTCAAACTCCATTCTCTGCACTGCACACATATTACTCTCACACAGTGAAAGTGCTTAATTCCTTGGCAAACATTTCCACCCTTTATAAACTCATCAGTATTATGATACACTGTAGAGTACTATATTGTTAATCATTTTCTGACATGCACACATTTGAGAGAGCGACACTCAAAAAAATTAATTGTGTTCTAAGAAAACTGTCACCAAATTTCATGGGGTTGTAATTTGATTCTTCTGTTCTCTACTATGACCTGGTCTAGGAAGACCTAGCCAAGGGATAAGAGTCCTAGGTTGCACTAGATGTGGGAGAATTGAAGCTAGGTTAACATGATGGTAAATAGTGTGACAAAGACAGCAATGGCTGCTACATGTTTTAACTAGCTAACAAGTCTACGTTGTAGCTACTACCTCAAATTATCTTTCGGTCTAAAAGAAGAAATTGATGTTCTTATGTCTTAAAAAAAAATTAATTTACTATCTAGACTATACATTTATGGACAGTAGTTTAATAATTTCAACAAATTTTTATGGATAGTTCAAAATTTTATTAGAATATATTAGATGATTTTGATATTATATTAAGAAGTGAAATTTAACTTTAAGGGGAAATTTGTATTTACTTATATATTATGAAATGTTTTCACTACAAGAAAATTATGAAATAGAAACTAATTTTTAGTGACAAAAAATAATTAGTGGCTATAGTGACTAGATTAGAGATTATTTTAGAGACTAAAAAAATTTTGATTTCTAAATTAGTTTCTATTATTGTTAAATGATTTTTAAATTGGTATCTAATTAGCAACCAAAGTTTTTGCTCCCAAATTTATAAACTAAATAATTAGTAGTTAAAACCTTGATAGCTAATTAGAAATTATTTAACAATAATATAAATTAATTTAGAAACCAATTTTTTTTAGTTTCTAAAATAGTCTCTAATTTATTAGTTACTATAACAACTAATTATTTTTTATTTTTAAAATTGATTTTTATTTCATGTTTTTCTTGTAGTGCTTAATCTCTAGTCAATATATAATTTTCGATATAGATAAGATGTTCCACTTATATACTATATGAAATATCTTAATCACTAGTAAATATAAAATTTAAATATAAATAAGATGTTTCTTTATCAAGGTTCACATGAGAATTGACAAACACTAATTAAAGGGAAAAAGAAGAGAATTTGATTCAATTTAAAAATCATGAAGGTGAGATGAATGCGTGTTAGCATGCGTTTTCAAAGAAGTGTGATTAATATCTTCTCCCAAAGGCACTATACAAACATTATGTGTTTACTATTGGAAAGAACAAAACCAAAGATAGCACATGTTAAGAATTTTTTATCAAAATTCTATTTGAGGTTTGAAAATACCACATTTGTGGGAGGTACATAGTTTATGGGATCTAACTAAATCAGTGAATGAAGGAACTGTTTTCATTTTGACTATTTCTCACTTTTGATTTCAATTTATGAATGAAATAGTTACCAACCTGAATTTCAGCAACAAAAGAAGTCACCCAACTTGATATAATACAATTTGCGCATACAAATTTTGAACTAAATAGTGCTACTCTTCAACTAAATATCACTTTAGTGCCCAATTTCTAAGGAATTTGACTTCATTGAATAGATGGGGATGGATTTGTACAACATTTCAATTCAAAAAAGTTAGTTTTTTTTTATCAACAAAAATAATAAAATAATTAAGAATATTTTAGAAATATTTTAATATTTATACAACAGTTCCTAACAATATCATCTGCTTCTCTATGTCAAAATTAATAAAACATTATAAATGAATAATTTCTTAAACACAACCTGTAAATTTAATATTTCATAAGGACATTACGTGACATTTAAAACATTACTCTGTATTTCAAATAAAAAAAAGTTCTAAATAGAACCAAAAAACTTCATACAAAAACCCAAACTACAAATAGATCCTCAAACCACTTTCATATTTGGATTCCAATAACAAGGCTCATTTCTCTCATAGTGATTCTTCTCTGTTAGTAGATCAACCTAGAAACTTTGACCCTGCAAATACTGTACATCCTTTTCGCTCCAAAACAATTGACAATATTTTGCAGTTAACAAATTGAAGAAAAGAACTCCCTCTAGCCAACAAAACACAAACCAGGATTCTCCCGCAATCAACAACCTACTGAAAGAAAAACAAATCATGATCTTGTCTACCACAAGCCAAATAATACTATTACATAAGTCACAATAAAAAGAAAAAAAAAACTCAAATACATTTTTCTAATGTATCTCATATTTCAAAGGTTCCAAACACCTGAATAAAAAAAGGTTTAATTACCTTTTTCGTCCCTATATTTATAGCCAATAGTCAATTTGGTACAGTGGTTTTAAAAAAATTCAATTTGGTCCCCTGAGTTTTTTAAAATGTATTCAAAATGGTCATTTCTGTTAAATATCACCAAACGGCGTTAAGTGGTGCTTATGTGGCAGACACGTGTATGTTACGTGGATGGTGCTTATATTACTTTAGTGAATACTGAATTTGGATTTAGGTTATTCAAATTGGGGATTTCAAATTTCTGATTTAGGACACCACGGTCTGGATCGCAATCGCTGCCCCTTCACCACCTCTGGACCGCACCACATAATCGCTCCTCCAAATCGACCATGGGAACGCAGCTCACCATCGTAACTCACGATCGCACCACAGAATCGAATGAGGGGAGCACACCTCCGAATGGAATCGAAGCAGGGAAGCGCACCACAGAATCCAACCAGGGGAGCAATCCTCGTATCAGAAAC
>Ga0123342_1001785_pt1 | contig 36349 bp, 15 predicted proteins | sample Turbeawhitnodule_FD_89960 | JGI IMG/M metagenome (GOLD analysis project Ga0123342, IMG submission 89960) | Root nodule microbial communities of legume samples collected from Mexico - Turtle bean Mexico white nodule | ecosystem: Host-associated > Plants > Roots > Nodule | place: Mexico: Nepantla... | reverse complement strand
TCACACAAGTCTTCTGACTTTGTCGTCCTATACCCCAAGCATAGTCTTTTCAACTCTTTTGTAATATATATTAATTAATAATATTGAATTAGGTTATGTGTTTTTAAGTTATTATTTTTTAATCATAGTAAATGTAAGGACATAATTCTTTCACAATTGATTAATGTATCAACTAAAAGTGTGGTATAAATACAATTGTTTACACAATTTATTCCTTTATTCACACTCTTTCTCTAATCCTTTGTTATGTTTCTCTTTTTTATTTTGTATTCCTTTTTTCACTGCTTAACCGATTGACCAACTCATGACAAATTTCACGGACATTATCACATTCGAAGTCATAATATTATAATATTGCAAGATGGAAGACTAATTGGTAAACATCTTTGTGCATCCAAAAACATGGAGTCAGTAGCAATTGCTAGAAGGAGTGTTGGGAATCTGAAACAATATTTTATATTGTTTATTACAATTTATTATAGCATTATTAGAATTCCTACTATTAAATTTATAAGTAGTTTTATTTTTTTTATTTGTTTTGAGATTAATGGGTGGAATTTTTTTTATGAAAAGATTGTCAATATTAATAGAATGGTGTGAAGATTTTTTAGTCTTAAAATATTTAAATTTTATTTTTTATTTGTTTCCAGATTAATAGGTAGAATTCTTGTATGGAAAGATTGTCAATATCAATAAAATTGTGTGAAAATTTTTTAGCATTAAATTATTTAAGTTCATGCACAATAAATGCCTAATTCGTTATAATAATTGAGTTGCAATTTAATTTCTAAACATCACCTAATTATTCCTTGATTATTTGATTGATTGATAGTAACCAAATCATAAATTACAGATTGAAGTATATGTCATTAATAATTTCTCTAAATAATTATACAAGTATGAGAAATTGAGGGATCAAAACTTTTGATTAATAGACAATACAGTACAGGAAAATCATGAAATAGAAATCAATTTTAGAGATTAAGAATAATTAGTTGTTATAGTAACTAAATTAGAGACCATTTTATAGACTAAAAAAAATTTGGTTTCTAAATTAGTTTATATTATTGTTAAATAATTTCTAATTAGTATCTAATTAGCTACCAAGACTTTAACTACCAATATTTAAATTTTAAATTTGGTAGCAAAAACTTCAATAACTAATTAGATACCAATTTAGAAATCATTTAACAATAATACAGACTAATTTAGAAACCAAAAGTTTTTTTAGTTTCTAAAGTAGTTTCTAATCTAATCACTATAATAACTAATTATTATTTTTTTTTAAATTAATTTCTATTTCATGATTTTCTTGTAGTGATAGTTTAACATGACAATTATAAACATTGTTTAGAAAGTAATGGATAAGAATAATGATAGCAAGACATCATTCTTAACCTTACTCAACAAATATGTTAAGGAAAGAAATAACCATTTATTTTGTAGAATAGTTCTTGGTATAATTTGATTACGCTGCAATTCCAATTTTAAAACCCAAAAAAACAAACAAAAACAAACTTAATTTCATAAATCTAAAATGTAGTGAGAACACTTTTTATTGAAATGATAAGAGTTCATCAAGTAAAACTTGCACTCATGTATTGTATGAAAGAAAGTAAAGTGTATTATGACTGTTGAATTTTTCTTTTGTTTCATTTAGAATTATACAAATATAATCTTGAAAATTAAAATTGAGTGAACACATAAACTCAACCTAACATTCATATAAAAATAATTGTAATTATTTAATTGATTTCTCTATTTTCCATAAAAATACGATTTTTTCAACATTGTTTTAAAATAAATAACTAATCTTTACGAAATTGTGAAGTTAAATTTAAATTTAATTTATGAAAAAAAATATACTACTTGTAATACACAAATATAAAAATTATTTATATAAAATAAAATAAGAAAACTTCAGTTTACTTTACCAGAAATATTTTCTGTTTTTTTAAAGTTAATTAATAATAAAAAGTATTTAAATCACCGTCTTTAATTTTTTTAAATATCTGCAAATAACTATACAACTTTTTCAAAATGCCTTCAATGATACTATATCCATAAACCAAAAGAATTAAATGATTTATGGAATACTTTATTTTTCATTGTTTCGTGTTTATCATTTAAATCCATTTTTTTAAATTTTTTTTAAATAAATATTGCAAATATTTTTCTTAATCTACTGGAAATATTTCTCAATCTTCTTTAACTATAATCAATTTCAAGTATTTATTTTTAGTATCTCATTTTTTTATTATCTTTTGATTTATTTCTCTAATTAAGCTCACAATAATACAAAATATTACAATTAGGTATATAAAAAAAAAACAGTTTCAAAGTAAAAGTATAAGAGATTATGTAAAAAAGACAATTATAAAAATACTCTCTTTTATTAATGATATAAAATAGATGTAATCAAAATATATAAATATGAATTTGACTCATTATAATAAATTCATATTAAAGTCATATACCTCAAGGTTGACTTGATGTGAGGTACTATGGTAGAGATTGGTGTGGAAGGATCGACCTAGATAGTTTTATGAATGTTTTGTACAATCATTTGAGACCTCAACTTATTGTGATCTTATGAGATCATAGGAGAAAGGTCAAAGTGAACACTTTCCAACTTTATAAAAAAAAAATTTGTTGATTTTTAGTGCACAAAATTGCTCTACACATCCATGCATAGTTAGGATGAACACATTGTGATACAAACCTTGATTGACTTGACGGTGAGACCTTGTAAGTGCAATGCTTAGCAATGTGGAAACTATTGATGATTTCTTACACTTCTTTCTGTGTTGAATCGTTTTCCTACAAAAAAAAGTGTCCCTTGAGGATTAACTTCAGTCACGATCAATGGCATGACCAAATTCTGGATCATATATTGGTGTTTCATGTGAGAAGTATAGAAAGTGTTGGAGTGAGACATAAAGGGTGTTTTGTTAATATGGTTATATATTTGTAAATTGTATGTGTGATTTGTCCCCTTTGTCATAATGCAAAGATGTCATCTTCATTTTTATTAAAATGATTGAAGAATTCACTTTTAAAAATTCAATACTTCTTCGCACTGAATCATATCATGTTAGCACGACTTATCCATACAAGTAATTTTATCTCTTCATAACAATACTCTTTCTTTTTCTGATTTCATAACAATTATATGTGATGATATTTGCTCTTCAATTATATTTATGTTCCATTCTCCAAGAAATGGACCGAGAACTAGAAATTTCAGTAAATTGATATATGAAGTTCCATTTTGAGTTGAGTTAGAGAATGAGAAATTATCTTGAAATATACAAATATACTATCTTTTGTTTCTTAACCTGATAATGCTATACTATTTTTTGTTCCTTGATTTGTTGATGCGTAATTAATATCTTGAAATATATTATCTTTTGCTTCTTGATTTGTTGATTGTAAAGTATTTTTTGTTTCTTGATTTGTTAATGCCCTCATCAATATCATGTAATGATTTCAGAAGATGAGAAATCATTTAAAAATATACTATATCTTGATTTGTTGATGTATACTATTTTTTTTTCTTGATTTGTTGATGCTATACTATTTTTTTTTCTTGATTTGTTGATGCTATACTATTTTTTGTTTCTTGATTTGTTGATACTTCATCAATATCCTGTAATGATTTCAGAAGATGAAAAATTATCTTGACATATACTATCTTTTGTTTCTTGACTTGTAGATGTTATACTATCTTCTGGTCCTTGATTTGTTGATAAGTCATCAGTATCCTGTAATGATTTCAAATGAAAATAACAAATTAATTCAATATTTGAAATGTTTAGGATAAATATATATATATATATATATAAAGTACTATCACAGACTCAAAAAAAATAGATTTAAAGTCGAGTCGGGATAGATGCATGGAAGTGTAAAATTAGGTAAAAAAGAGATTTTTTTTCTCAATTTCCTTCCCTTCCCCAACTTTTTTTTCTTCGGCCAATGATGCTACAAGTCATATTAACGTTCCAAGGACTGATCATGAATCACAACAGAACACCCAACTCAAATAAGACATTTCACCAGATTGCCTTCATATAATCATGGGAGAAAAAAACTGCACATTAAAAAAATAAAAAAAATCTTTCACACCATATACATGACCATAACATCATATACTTGACACCATATTATAATAATATTAAAAAATAAATCAAATATGATTAAAATATTATTTTATTGGTGTGTAAATTGAATGTTTTCTAGTAATTATGGTGTTAACATATAACCACTCTTTACAAAATTTGGCAAAATTCATATTATCACAATGCACTGCAATTTTTACCTATAGAACCAATGCCAGATCATAAACAAAAAGAAATACACTCCCCAGTACTGTGACTTCATACCTTTAACAATTTAAACATAACTTCCAGAACTTAATTATTGTTTTCAAAATTTACCTCTTGCAATGTCTCCCAATGGATAGTATTATTGACAAAAGACATGCTTTCTTCATCAATAACTACACTTTCATCAGCTAAAATTTGATTAAGAAACTCTTGTTCCTTTGTAGTTTCAAATTCATAATGCATAAAGTTATCTTCATTTCTAAAATAGGCATTGTTAAATGGATAGTTTGGAAAATATGCTTCTTCTACTGGAGACTGTTGGTTTTGGGAGAAGTATGTATCTGCCTGAGGCCTAGTCTGGAAGATTGTTTCCACTCCAGTAAAAGAACCTTCCTGAAAAAAACATATAAAACAACTCAGTTCTCAGCATGTTTCACATGGCAGAGGATAAATATGTCCATCAAGGATGCTTCAGCTTACAGATGAAATTCCTTCTGCTGTTGAATGATTTCCATAGTCAGAAACCTTGAGTTTACTGGGGCCCCCTTCATCACAGATTAGTGGAACTCCTGTAAAAGAACCTTCCTGAAAAAACATATAAAACAAGTTCTCAGCATGTTTCACATGGCAGAGTACAAATATATGTCCATGAAGAATGCTTCAGCTTACAGATGGAATTCCTTCTGCTGTTGCCTGATTTCCATAGTCAGAATCCCTGAGTGTACTGGGCTCCCCTTCATCACAGATTGGTTGATCACCTCCACCTTCAGTTGCTTTCCCAGGTTTCCTCATCAAGCGGCATAAAACAAAAGCCCTCTGCAAAATTTTGAGCATAATCAGCATTTATTTGGTAATGTTCATGCTAACAAAAGGTCAACAAAAATCAGGCTATGGTATACAGAAGAAAATGACAGCCCTTATGAAAGCTGATGATGAATTTTGAGCGTGCTTAGATAAAAGATTTAATGAAACTCTTATAGCAGGCTTTCAAGAGAGCTTATCTTTATGCAGGTGCTCACTGGAATAAGCTAAACACATCTTGTTTTGACAAGCTTCCAAATAAAACCTAATTATATAAGCTCTCCCATTTCCCCTTTGCCATTAAGAAAGACAAAGTAAAGAACAAAAAACATGGGATTCAAGCAAAGAGCCCAATAACAACAACCTTCTAAAGTCAGAACAATTACCTAAGCCTAAAAAGTTTATACTACAGAGACATGATAATATAGTAGAAAGATGATTTCCAAAGAGTGTTGAAATTTCTTGAGAAAAAACAAACCTTGCTTTCATGAAAGGTAACAGCATGATATTCGTGAATAACCCAGTTGGACTTGACACCGCAGGAAACACTGCCTTTGTAGTAAACAAGAGTCTTCTTGGTGGCAATGAGAGTGTTGGTGTCGCCGCTCCTGATGTTACGGTCTTTTCCGGTGGCTTTCCAGAAGCCACACTTGGTTTTCCTGTTAACCCTTTTACTGTTTGAATACTTGAAATCAACAGGACTGAAGAAAAACCACTCTGGGTCACCAAATCTTATCGGTGATCTTGCAAGTATCACTGTTTGAAACAATAAAAGGATCAAACACCAGTGGGGTAAAGATCAGAGAAATAAAAATGACAAAGGGGGTGTTCAGTACTTTGATGTTTAGATTACCTGGTACATCCGAAGGTTCCACATCGCAGAGGTCAATGACAGGGATGAGGTGGACACGAGAATCATCAGCGAGCAACTTGTGTTTGAGGTAGAAATCGACAAGTTCTTGTTCTGTCGGACGGAAACCAACACCAACAATACCCATTGAACTCTGTGTTTGTAGTTTGAATGAAACAAAGAAAGAACACAAAAATGGAAGAGGAGATCGCTGAATCGAAGAGAGATAAACGAGGATTTATGGTATCTGTGTGTTGGTGGTGGCTTCGTTCACTCCTACTTTTATAATGCGAAGACATTGACTCCTTAGTTCACAAGTTATCATCGAAAAATACAAAAAATAAATACAAGAAAAAATGTGATTGGATCTTCTTCTTTCTCTATATCTCTGACACCATTATTCAATATCTAATAAAAATTATTACACAGTACATAATAATCTGTTTTAAAGTTAACAAATTAATTATTTCAAAATTAATATGAATGATGAAAGTCCTAAACCACTCACTAATTTCTCTTTTAAATCAATTGTCTAAATTTAATTCGGTAAAGTACAAATATTAAAATGTTGTCACCTTCGTTTTTCACTGATAACTTTTAATGCGATTTATGATAACTTTTAATGCAATTTATGACTAATAATTAAGTACACAAAATTGTCTCATTCTCATCTCCTATCTTAAGGTACTTTCACAAAACTATTTAAGGCACTCTTTAATTGTAAATTTCAACAAATAAACGTATAAATTTATTGATTAATGATATTGAATCAAATTTTCTTTCCATTATTTAATAACAATACCTATAATCATTATCTTTTTTATACGGCCATGTAAGGAAAAATAAAAGTTCAAGTTTATTAAATCTTTAAAATATCTTAAATTAAGAACCAATTTTTTTTCAAAAAATTATTTCTTCTAAGAGAGGTTGGAAGGAGTGTTTCTTTTTCTACCATGTTTATATATATGTTAAAAAATATAAATAAATTCAAATAAACTTTAAAAAAAATTATACAAATTAGTTTAGGTATAAATTACTTTCAACTCATAAAAAAATTAAACTTTTTCAAGTCTTTTTTTTAAAAAAAATTTACCCCAATCGTGATTTAATTTTATATATTACACTGGATGAGTTCATATTGATTTTTTTTATTATTTTTTTCATCAAAGAGGCTAAAATGTCAAACTAAATTAGAAAAAAAAAATATATATATATATATATAGCAATCAAATATTAATTAGATGGAAAAACCACCACTGTCTATATATGTGGGGTATACGTAATCAATTGCATGTTTCAGTTTAATATATAAGCAATTCTACTATTTAAGAACAGTAGCATGTAATTTATTCCAGAAATCTTATTTTATTAAAGGTACTTTTAGGATTAATCATTAAAAAAATCGGTAAGATGAAATTATTATAAATAGTCAATGAATATGTATTCATGTTGCTGTTTCCAATTTTAATTCAAGGAGATACTGTAAGAATTTAAAATATTATATCGGAAAACAATTTGTATTTAAATATTTTTCATTTTAAAAGACATTGATTAACAACTTTTTAACTTCTGTACCTATTTTATTACATAAATCATGTTTTTTAATTTAACAGATACAAATTAAGGATTTGTTTACATATAAAAGAGTCTTCACAGCTTAGTTAGTTTAATTTTTTATTTAAACGCCAAATAATAAAAAATGATTTCATTTAGTTCAGATTTAATTTAATATAAACTTTTATTCAAATTAAACTAATATTTTACTATTTAACTTACTGATAACAACAAGATGTATACAAATAAGGGCATTTTCTTCCTCAGACGCGCTTTCTGTATAGAAATAGCGCGTAACAATAAGAATCTTCTTCCTCACACAATATGGAACTCCTTCTGTGAAATTCAAAGGAAATTGTTTAACATACTTTCTCATTTCCTGTGGATAAATGTAAGCTGTTATGAGTCTCCATCACTAACACTGTTGCCTTTCAAATCAATCTTTTTCTTCAATGTAAATTACTCAACTCATTTGGTTAGTCTCATTGTACATGAAATATAGGGCATTTTCTTCCTCAATCTCCATAGTTTTTTCCTCCACCTATATATTTTTTTAATTCCAAAAAAAACATCGAAATATTGAGTCAGTGCTTTAGTCTCCTAGACCCCAAGTTTCTTCCTTGGCCCACCATTTCAATGAACAAAAATAAATCAATTTCTGTGCTTCTTTTGCTTTCTTTTGGTAGTTTGTTATGCTCCCCACTACTAAGCACAAACATGATTGCAAAGTTTTCATATACTTTCCAAGATTTGAACAGGGTCATGCTAACTTCCAACTACTAACTTTACTGTTTCATGTTAGCTACTCAATTAATCTTCTATCCTTGACTTTTTGGGGGGCGTGGGAATGGGTGTAGAATCTCATAATCTGTGTAAATAACTTTTAATATTGAGAAGAAGATAAGAAAGAAAATAAACCAGTTTAAACAAGAGTGATTCATCTTTTTACTCAATTATTCATATCTTAATTCCGTTAACCTTTTAACTCGTGGAAATGAAGCATGATTTGGTGTGGATTAAGTCAAATATATTGTACCGATCGGTACCGAACGACCAAAGGGTGCACATTAAATAACTTAATTAAATAATGAACATGGTTACACGTGGAACAAACAGTTATAATTTCCGTTGAATAAGTCAAACACATTTTCTATAGTACTCCCTTAATATCAAGAAGCCACCAACGATCCAAAGACCACTAAGCATATCTCTAGCAATCAATTACTTGGCCCACATAGTCAAGGCCCAAGTCAACCTACTAAAGGAACTTCAGAAAGGAAAAAAAGGTACATTTTTCATACTATCAGAGAAATCTAATTGAGCACTAGCGCCCCGCCGACCGGCTGAAGCACGCAAAGAGGAAGAGATTTGAAGAATTGGACAGCTAAGGACACGGCAACTATTGTGTATCGACGTGGATCAATATTACTCGGCCTCTGACATCCATAAAGGTACATATATGTAATTCAGATTTAAATTGAAACTATCTGAGTAACTTTCATCTTTTGCTCAAGTTTGATTCCATAACTAACATTGGTAACAAAATATTAGTTCTGCATGGTTTACATTCAGCATTCTACTTCTAAGTTCTAACATAATAATACGTCCCAACTAATGACTATTAACAACAGAATCCCTATGACAACATTGACAAGATATACTGAACGTGGAAACAGGTTTTGGTTTGATGAAGTCGTTTCCATGTAAAAGAAAGAACTTTTGCTATTGACATTAGATGATTGATGGCTTCTGATCTTGAGGATCCCTCTTGAACTAGTATTTTGAGTACTTTTCTGATCTTTCTCTGATTTCACAGTGACCAATTCCTTCCGGGCCTGCACAATACATCACATGCAGCACAGTATTATGAGTAGTATGTTAAAATGAAAATCACTTCAAATGAAGAATCTCCATCTCGGTTAAGAAACAAATTTTATTTTTTCTAACACAGGTTCTTAGTTTTCTTTTCTCACCTCTATGTGGGATACTGCATTGTTTGAAACCTTCTTCTGTGTTTGAGGTCTTCCTGCAACAGTTTTTTGTAATATGAAGTTGTCTGGTCTTAGATTATAACGATTTTCCAATCTTGTTGTTTCGACAGGTTCATCTGCAGTTGAGTCACAAGAGGATGTCTCCACTGCCCAGAAATCATCTTGAATGATACTCTCCTTTTTTTCTTTGTGTGCTTCATGATTTGAAGCTAGACTACTCACGCCACCACGAACAGAGAATTCACCAGAACAAATGTTGCCATGCTGTAATAATTTTAGAAGATAAACATATGAGGTCAATTCTTGAAATGCTCCAATAAAGAAAAAGTCACAAACCCAAGAAAAGAGTACTTCTGGTGTCTTAGGGTATAAAGTCTCAGTAATGTGACATGCCTTGGAACTCAAACCAATCATTTTATCCGTGTATCTTCTAAGAATCTATAGGAGAAAAAACACTTGGGCTTGTTTGCTTCCATTTCTATTTCCTGCTTTCGTTTTCTGTTTTCACTTTTTAATTACAAAACTATCACCTTCTTTTAACTATGTTCCCTGTTTTCAAATATTTGTACAGAAGACACAGAAATGAAATTGTTTCCTCTATAAATCTTTGAAAATAGGAAATAAATTGAAAATGAAATTGTAGTTTTGTAATTAAGTGAAAACAGAAAATGAAAACTAAATGTAATAAGACCCTAAACATTGCGAAAATGTGGCAAAATTCACATCACCATAATGCAGAATCTGTAGAACCAACTGATAGTTCATAAACAAAAAGAGATACACTCCCCAATATCATTTAGACTTTGTGCTATTTATCTTTACCAGATTAGAGACAACTTCAGCATCTGTGTCACTGCTTGCATAGTATACTCTTCTCAATGACTTTGGTTGGGTGGAACGATTGACAAAACAGTCTCTTCTTTCTTCATTGATAACAAACTCCTCATTATCAACCAGTATTGAATTTAGGAACTCATCTTCATCATCAGTAACTCCAAATGGAATTTGCATATTGATGCTTTCATTTCCAAAACAAGCATTGCGCGATGGGGAGTTTGGGAAAAATCCTTCCACTTCAATACCAACTGGAGGCTGTTGTACTGGGGAGAAGAAAATCTCTTCTGGAAAGATTGGATCCACAATCATTCTAGGTAAAATATCTGCCTAGAAAAATTTTTACAAAACAAGTATTAGTTCTCAGCATGTTTCATATGCAGAGTGTAAATATGTCCATCAAGAATGCTTCAGCTACAGATGGAATTTCTTCAGCTGGTACCTGATTTCCATAGTCAGAAACCATGCTTGTGCTGGGCTCGCCTCCACTAAAGTTTGGTGCATCAATTCTCCCTTCATTTTTATTCTCAAATTTCTTCATCAAGCGGCATAAAACGTAAGTCTTCTGCAAAACTTGGAGGATAATCAGCAATTATTTTATTATACAAATCACACAAATAAAAGCCAACAAAAACCATGCTAAACTTCAAATCAGAAACTTATTTCCTGAACAGCTACATTCACAGCAAAATCTCAAAAGAAAGGCTTCGTAGAGCTTGTGGCATAACAAAATTCATATAATGTTTTACAGCAAAAATTGACATTTAACAGTCTTTGATGAAAACTGATGATGAATTTTGAGCATTTTTATATTAAACATCTAAGTTTTATCTGGGATCTCATAAAAAGATCTTATTTCGATAAGCTTCCACATAAAGCTCATTGAAAGAAACTCTCCCTAATGCCCCCTTTGTCATCATCAACCAAGGCCAAATGGAGAAAATTAGGTCATGAACAGAGACTGACAAAATAAAAAAACATGGGATTCAAACAAGGATCCAATAACCTTCAGAACAACCAATAGGATAGGAAATAATATCAAAGCCTAAAAGAGTGCATGGTGTTGTGACAAAAAAATCTAAACAATTCCTAACAACAACAAATCCTTATCCTGCCAGGTGAATTTGGCTACATTAATCACACCATGCAATTTGGCAAAAAAGTTTAAGACAGACAATTTCCAAACAATGTTAAAATTTCTTGTAAGAAAACAAACCAACCTGGCTTTCACGGGAGGTAAGAGCATGATATTCATGAATAACCCAGTTGGTCCTTTGACCACCGGGAACACGGCCTTTGTGGAAAACAAGAGTCTTTTTTGTTCCAATAACATTTTTGCTGCCACCAGTCTTAATGTTACGGTCATTTCCAGTGGATTTCCAGAAGCCATGCTCGGTTGTCCTGTTGACCCTTTTACTATTGGAGTATTTGTAATCCACAGAACTGAAGAAAAACCATTGTAGCTCATCGGATTTGAATATTGATTTTGCTGGAATCAGAAATTGACAGAAGAAAAGAATCAAACAACAGTGAAGTGGGTTTGATAGCATCATGATGAAAGGCGTGATTTTCAGAGTATTGTGTTTAGTGTTTACATTACCTGGCACGTCCCAAGGTTCCACTTTGCAAAGGTCGATCTCTGGAATGAAGTGAACAGAGAAATCATCACCCAGCAACTTGTGTTTGAGGTAATGATTGACAAGCTCCTCATCTGTGGGACGGAATCTGAATCCTACAGGCAAGTGATCAAGAATGGAAATTATGTCCTCCATTGTTTTGGTTCAACAAACAGTCACTGTTGTTGTTGTTGCTGTTTGCAAGTGAGAGAGAAAAGAAAGAATGGGAATGTGTGTAGAAGTTGAGTGAGGTTTGCTTGTTAGTGTTTTCAACCAAACTGCATTTTCTAATGGAAAGACATTGACTTGCTTTGAAGTTGATCCAAGTCTTTTTACTTTTGGCTTAGCGAATAAGTTATCCTTGGAAAATACAAAAACAAAAACATAAAACAAAAAACCAAGTTGTCATATCCTCCATGTTAATTTGTTTTACCTTTCTCTTTTTTTCATTTTGTTCTTTTTTTGTTATTCTCTAGCAAAATTTAAAAAGAATGTTTCCTTTACTTTTTAAATTTAATTACATATTTCATCATTCAGCAATCGTTATTTCATGAATTTCATACTTTCCATTTTTTTCCTATCAATTTTTTCTTCGTTTTTATTCATCTCCCTAATCTATTAAATTTCTAAATATGTGTCGATTAAAAAAACACACAACAATGTCGTTTTTGAGATTTATTTTGTTTGACGTCATTATTTGGTAAGAAATTTAACTTTGATAAAAAGGTATGAAAATTGATAATTTTATAAGAAAATGCATGAAAAGTTTATGGTAAAATTCACGATTTTGCCGTATATCATTCTAAGCTTGAAATCTGACCTATTAACTTATTTAATATATTTTTTAATTCAGAATAGGATTTTTTTTAAACATAAAAGTCTTTAATAATATATTTTATAAAAAAAATTATAAACAAATCATTAAAAATTCACATATACATGCATAGATAGTGTTGTAATGGTCCAAAATGGATCCACAACTTCATGCATGCTAAGCACATTACTTTTGTTACACACTTTGGATTCTAAAGAGTGTCTTGATATATAAACCTTTTGAGAACGTATAATATAGACAATGTGAAACTATATGGTAATAATTCACTAGAATCCCCGCATATTGCAAAAGGCAAGAGAAAGAACGGATATAAAATGAACTCATCTTTGGAGGTATTATCTGAACCTGATCCAATTTTGATAGGGAATCCCTCCCTACATTGACTAGGTATGAATATAAGTATGAGTAATGTCTCATTTTTTAAATTGGATATAGGGACAAAGATGGATATGTAAATATACGTCCCTCCTCGTTCTCATACCCATCCCAATATCCAATTCATCCACGTTCTTATACCTGTCCTCATTTTAAATTACTAAAAAACTTTTCATTTATTAAGTAATTTAAAAAACTTATGTTAACTTTTCTTTGATCCTTAGTTTCGTAACTTTTTTCATTTGATCACTTTTACTCTTTTCTATATAATTATTTTACCTTTACCCAATTATTTTGATACACTCATTTGATATTCATACAATTATAATTTCTTTCTTGATATTTGGCATAGGAAAAAAAGAAAATGTGTATCCTTTTGACATTGAATACTTCATGTTGGAGATCCCACATCGACTAGATATTAAAGTATTTCATTGTATATAACTGGGTGCAAACCTCACATCATGAGCTGGTTTGATGGAGTTGAATTAAGTTTAAAGTTCACTTAGTTATACTTCATACAATATCCATAAGAATGTGGAGATCATTAAAAACTTTGTCCATATTTAATGTACATACATTTTTTTAGCATTGTTAAGAAAAAAATCATCATAGAATAAAACATTATCAAGATTGAGTCATGTAAATTTCCCACTCTAGTTTATCATTCAAAAAGATTGTCTTATATTTGTCTATAGATTCATAGATACTTTTCTTAAAGACTCACTCACATCCCATTGAAGTAAAATATAAAATAAAAAAAACACCAACAAGACCCATAATTTTTTATGCATAAAACTTGTCTCATTTGCTATCTAATTTAGAAGTGTAAAAATGTCTTAGTATGTAAATAACTTAATTGAAGTAAAATGTACACAAAAAGCACAAACAAGACCCATAATTTTTTGTACATAAAACTTACCTCATTTGTTATCCAATTTAGAAGTGTAAAAATGTCTTAATATATAAATAATTTGAGGGTGTGTTAATCTAAAGAATGTGAGACTATATACTTTTGTAATACTTATAATTGACAAGAGATAGTTACTCTTATTTTCGTTATAAAAAAATAATATATTAAAATATTTAAGCAATAAATATAGTAATAAAAAAGGAAAAGTAAAAGTATCCTACAAAGTTATGAAACATTTACTATTTTGTTGAAGCATCGTGATAATCACTTCATATGATGATTCAACAATTTTTTCTTGAAAAATATTTAATTATCTAGTAAAAAAATAATTTAAATAAAAATAAATAATATAAAACTGAGTTTCAAAAATAAAAAATATAATTTAAATTTTTTGAAACTAGTAAATTAGACTGACAATAAAAATAACATTTTATTTAATTAAAAATTATCATATATAATAAATTTACAATCGTTTATTAATATCTTAAAAATATACTAATAATAATTTATAACTAACTAACATTATGATATTTATAATGAATGAATGAATTAATAAATTTTTATTATTTACAAATAGGAATAAAAATGCGGATGAATGACACTGAATCAATCATAACATTATAGTGAATATTTTACATTTTACATTTTAAACATATATCATAAACTTTATTATTAATATTAATAATTAGATACATATTACATTTAAATAATCTATTATATATAAAATAGTCTAACAGACTTTTTCTTAAGTTTAAAGTATGGTACTTTTAGTTAACATGTCATTTGACTTATTTTTGCTTATTAGATATAATATATTGGGTTTATTTGCTCCAACCCATTAAATTAAAAATAAGATTTCCTTTTCCAATAAAGGATTAAATTTGTTATTTAATAGGTTACTTGTTCATCGGTTATTTATGTAACTTCAGAAAGAATCATATGTCATTCAAAATTCTTTTCAGACATCATGAGATTCTCTTTTGCGTGTGCTCAAAATAAAATAAAAAATTACGAAAATGGTTTTGGTAAAAAAAAGAAAAGATAAAGTCGAAATTCTGTACTTGGAGAAAAAAAGACAGGATTTCATTTGGTATAATTTTATATATTTATTATTATTATTATTATTTTAATAATATTTTTTTTATGAAATATCAATTGTTATTATTTGAAGTGTTAGTGAGATGTAAAATTATTAGTAATAGTTAACTTGAAAACTTTTATTTAAAATAAAAAAATAGAATTTTACATATTTTTACTAAAATATTGTTTAAAAAATATAGGTTAAGATCTCACTATTTTATAATTTTTTAAAAATTAAATTAAATTAAAATTCACTTTAAAATAATATTAAAATCATTGTGATTATCTTAATCTTAAGATAATATTAAAATCATAAAAATTATCCTAGCAAAAAGTTTGTTATGATTATTCTATTTTCTACTGAATAAATTTAAAATTTACTTTTTAAGAATCTACAACATTATTTTAGTTTTAACGTGTACATATAAAAGAAATAAAAAATATTATTTGCACACTTAGTCAAAGAAGTTATTAATTAAGTATATAATGTATCATGTTCCCACACTTCAAATGGGGTGAAAGAAAAACACTTAAGGTGATAAGTAATATATGTAAAAATAGGTAAAGAAAAAGTGCCCATAATAACGTAAATAACTTTTGATATTGATAAGGTTGCTTTTTATTTTTTATTTCAGAATTGTTTGGTAGTATTAATTTTTCCAATGCATGGCTTTATTCAAAACTTGACTTGCATTTTGACCTAAAATTCATGGAAGATGCCTTTTTGCTTCTTACGTACTTCCAAGGAAGCTACATAACAATAAAGTGTTTTCATTAATAACACGTTAATAAACAAATAATAACAAACAAGGCATTAACCGCGTAAGAATAAAAATCTTCTTTCTCATTCTATTTTATAAGATAATTATGAGCTTATATAAGTCCCTATCCTCATATCAAATTATTATTGAATAGAAAATGATAATATATCTATAAAATTAATTACTCTGTTTTTTTCATTAATTTCAGATGATTAAAACCCTTCAATAAATTAGCACTTGCCACATTGAGTCTAGTGTTTCTAAATTCACTCACAACATTTGGTCCATCTCATTATTATCAAATTAAAAGTGTAGGACCTTCTATAATGTTATCTTTCTTAAATAGTTTTTTTTTTCCTAAAAGAAGGTATATAAATAAATATTATAACAAAATTATTAAATAAAATTAATTTAAAAAACAAAAAATAATTAATTATTATATTAATTAAATTAAATATTATTGTATAAACTAAAAATTATCAGTATCTAAACTAATTTTTATTATTAATAAAAAAATTTAAATTAATTTTTAAATTATAAACTAAAATTTAGAATAATCTATAGTTAAAAACTTAATAGTTAATTAGATATCAATTTAGAAATTAATTTATAAATTTTATTAATAATAAAAATTATTTTTGATATCAATAATTTTATAATTTTTAAGATAATATTTAATTTAGTTAATATAGTAATTAATTATTTTTTATTTAATAATATTATGTAGTGAAAAGTTTAAATTTTAGCATGTTTAATATTTTTGTCCATTAACACCTATACATTTTACTTTGTTGTGTTGAAATATTTAACAGTAATGTATTTACTATAGTGATTTTTTTTTGTAAAACTGTAATAATATATTCTTTTATTGGCTGAAATATAAGGGGGAAATACCATATTTAGAGGCATTATATATAGGTAAATTTTAGTTTTTAAGCCTTATTTAATATTATTATTTTGAAAATATTATTGTTTTAAAACTTTAGCATCACTCTTAATAAATACTAATTTAGAAAAATTACATCTTATGAAATAAAAATATTAAACAAATTTAACCATTAGCAATTCCCAAAGTAGTGAAAACATAACTTTCATGAAATTAATAGGTGATTGACTCACTCCACCATTTTTTACGTTTTGGGCCCTGAAAATTGGTGCAACATCTTAAAATCAGCATAAATAACTTCTCATTCTCCAAAGTCACAATAAACAGAAAATTCCTTTGAATTGAATTTGACCTTAAATGTATTTTTAATTTTACAAACATAGGACAAGCTTGTTTCTATTGGAACTAAAAATATTTTTAACTCTTGCAAGGAAAAAAATGCAAAAATATTTTATTCGGTTTTGGGAAAAGTAAGAGTAAAACAATAAAAGTATATTTTTTATTGTGGTATATTCTCGAGTTTGAGAAAATATAATATAAATTATCGAGTTTGAGTTTTATATATTTTTCAGAAACTAAAGTGTAATTTTAAAATTTATTTTTTATTGTAAGCAATTTATGTGATTTAGGTTTTTCTTGGATTTTTTTTTACAGGTATTTAAAAGTATTTTGTCTCTATTTTGGAATATAAGATTCATAGTTTGGTTTGTTGTTTATTCTCTTGTGTTATTATAGGCACTCACAATAAACATGATTTCTTTTTTCACTTACAGTTTGTAACCTGACTTGGATCAGTTAAATTACCCATTAAGATTTGAAGGTTTTTTTTTTGCATTTTTCTAAATAAATCATTTATACATTCACAATATAAAAATTTAAAATCATATTTTTTTTTACTTCATGGAAAAGGAAAATAAAAGGACTACAAAGTAGATAATATAAGGGTGTCAACTGAGAGGGAGGATCATCAAGTTTTCGAGTTGGGCCTTTTTGTTTGGTTGTGTGATGAGACTCATTGATTCTGCAAACATTTTTCTGCCAAACTTCATGATCCAAAATGCAAATGCACAATATTAGAATATAATTTTTATATTCTAAAAATGTTTGGAATTTCATAATTAACAATTGAGAAAAAAAAACTTGAACTTAGTAAGGTATTTTTGGGATTTAAAGGTGCAGGAAGAAATTGCCTGATTTCTTTTATATGTTTAGATTATTTCTGTTTTTGACTCCTTATTGGACCACTACTGCAATCTTCTCCACACTACATGTAAGCTCTTCCACACAGAGTTTGAAGCACAGAAGAAAGTTGTTTACACTTTACATTTTGTCTTTTTATTTTATGTACCTGGGTTTATAGAAAGTTCATGAATGAAATCTCAAGCCATAAGTGCAAGGGTCCCCCTGTGACTTCATTTTTCCAGAATTTGAACTTCAGAACAATAAAGCTAACTCACGTATAAGGGTTCTTACTAGAATAAAATTTGAAGGAAAAAAAGAAGGATCAGAAAAATTAGAGAGTGTGCAAAAGAGAAACCAGGGGGGTAATTTCTTAGTGAAAAGATTATATGGGCTATGGCCAATTTTGTCATAATCAATGGATCCAAAGTGGGAAAGGGAAATAGATAATATGCACATCCATTTCTACATTGCAAAAATATCTTTACATTGCTATCCCATTACCAGAAAAAAAACATGGCCAGGGCTTACCAAAACTTGTTACAGCATAAACTAATTTGACTCCACAAGCTCAATACATGGCAGACTAAAAATGAAGGTGAAAAACCATCACTTTTGTTTACCCCTATATCAAACTTGTCCCAAAAATTGAAACTTTTTCCATGGGCTACCTTGTATTTCACAATGTTTTTTGGTCAATTCTAATGGTCTAAATACTATTAGTGTCATGAAGGAGCCAGCCAGGTATGGTTGGTAGGTAGGTTCAGTTTTGTGTGCCAGAACATTTCATCCTTGCTGGCGAAAACACAGCTGTGAGTCTAGCATGATCAGAGAGAGAATAATCTTCTGGCCATAGTCCTTTCTCCACTTCACGCGGATACAGCATTGCATTCTTTATCATAAAACCAATGGCTTCTTGCTGCTCCAATTCTGTGTTAACATCTTCCATGCACCCATTCAAGTTTTCCAACACATGATCTGGACATGCTGAATTCCAAATCTTCTGCTACAATGCAAAGTCAATTATTACTATTTTACTCTCTGAACAATATATAGATATAGGAACCTTTAAAAAAATGTTTGTCCCATGATCCCATTCAAATTGTCTTATGTTTAACTTTTTATATCAGAATACCATTAAGATTAAGGCCTTTGCAATTTCTAATGGTACAATTTAACATGCATTAGGCACATGCAAGTGCATGGATTTCCTAAATATCATCCAAAAATGAAGGCTTGCTATATTACCTTGAACTCTTCAAAGTCGATAACACCATTTCCATCAACATCTACTTGATTCCATAGATCTTGTAGTTGTTGAAAACATAGTCCATAAGGCACACCAATCAACTTTGCCTGCAGAATTTATGGTATGGTGTAAGTCTATTTCTCTGTTTTTATGGTTTTGCCTCTTGCTAGTGGAATTTATAACATCATATATTAGTAGATATGAAAGTACCTTCCGAAGTGCTTCGGAGAAACTAAAATATGTCACAGCATAGTTGTCACCCTTCAGAATGGCAAATGCATCATTTTCAGACATTGATGTTTTTCGCAACTGGAACTGAAAAGAAAAGAAAGAAATAGCATTAGCTGCAGAGCAAAAATTATCTTGCTTATATTCTCACTACTTTGTCACACCAAAAATGGGGTTCTGTGATTATGAAGGCCCATAAAAAATCAAGTACAATAATGTATTGTTTTAAGTGTAAACACTTAAGATTTTGCCAGTAAAACATCTAATCAACAACTGAAGCTGGTTGTCAACGATACCTAACTCCTGTTAATTATGCATACCAAGTTTATAAGTGCACATCAATCAACAATTTTTTTAACAACTACTACAGCTGAAGTAGAATATTTCAATTTCTATAATAAACTCGTTCATAACCATTTCTTGAAGCTACTACACGTGTCATCCCTTGAACAGTTGACTTGCATATTAATCTTTTATAAGTAAAAAGTCAGAAATACAAAGACAACAAAAAATATAATAAATTGGGTGAATCATACTCACTTTTAGTATACTAAATACAGCTTCAGCCCAACTGGTTTTCAAAGGTTTACGTGCTTGGTTGGGATTGCAAAGCCAAATGAAGTCAACACCACAGATATTTCCTCTATGATTTCGGTGACTAACCCACTGCATGATCGAAGAGACAATAAAAATTCAAGCAAGTAAAAAATCTACTAAGACCATGATTTTAATACCAGGAAAGCATGTGTACAATTCAATCTAATAATGAGATATTAACCTTGTGAGCATCTGCATAACTGTCACTGCATTGATTAGCAGTATCATACGATGATACAAACCCTTGTGACCTAAGGAACTTGTAAACATGCCCACGCTTGCTGCCATTCCAGTCACTGGATTTAGAAAGAACACGAAGTTCACATCATAAGGACATCTGTTCCAGTTAAATACCAGCATAACATCATAAGAAAATCAATCAATAAACTCACCCACAGAGTATGATAGGCATGGGTTTGAGCCTGTTTTCTCTCTGGTACAATTCCACATATTGTAATATTTGGTAAACCTACAAGAACGCAAATGATAGGTGTAGTGTTAGGATTGAAAGCAAATTGGCTACACAATCATCAATGAATGAGAAAAAGGATTAACATGGGTCTGACATACCTGATTCAATCTCACTACGCAGAGACTTGAATCGTGAGGAAATAACAAGTGGGTGTTCACAATCAGAAACTCGTGGGGAACACTGCCTTTTTGGTTTTGTGAGGGGGTAACTGACTGAACGTGTAGCAATTGAGCAACACGATCGCCACAATCGTTCAAAAGCAACTCTCGATAATCAACAACTCTTAGACATTCTTTATGTATAGCAGTCAGTAGACCTGCATAATGAACATGAGCGTTTGAGAAAAGGAGCAACAAAAGTACTCGGAGAAACATGGTTCTTGTAGAGAAAACAATGAAACATAGTAAGCACATAAGTATAACAATTAGTATGAGAATGAATGGCATTGTCACACACTTACCATCTCCACGGTTGTTGGTTCGACCAAGCTTGAAGAGATTGTAGCCAGCATCTCCAAGTCTCTCTTCATACATGTGAACAAGCTCTTCATTTCCAACCCAGAATTCCTATACATGAAACAGACATCATAGTATAGAGTGAGTGAGAGCTGGTAACGAAAAACACCATTCACGACCAAAGAAAAATAGATTGTCACAAGAGACAATGCCATCTCTCCACCACCAAAGAGAAAGGAGAGAAATTGCTACCTGGAGGCACATAATGGAAGATGATTCAGAAAGCAAGCAATCAAGAATCCTCTCATTCCTGGACAACCAGAATGATTTGAAGTCACTTTCTCGTAGGCCTTGGTTCTGCACACAACAATAACACAGCAAATTCAGATTTAAAATCGAAACCCTCCAAAATCACATCTTAGGACCACTCTTCATCCACACGGTATGAACAGTGTGGACAGAATAAAATCAAGGAAAAGAACACAACACAAGACCTGTGGATCAATCCGTTTGTAAATCGGAGCCAGAATGTTGAAAGTGGTGAATGAAACGCAAGAAGGGTCTCTCTCCACCTCTGTCACTGATGAAAAACAGCCACTATTACTAATTCTGGACAGTTCTCCATCACTGCTGTAACCGCTGATACCATTATGAGAAGAACCATTATCTCTTCTCAAATTGAACTTAGCGCCCGCAGCCACCACCTGAATTCCACTCACATCAACATCTCTATTCAGTAACCCAATCAAAAATCAAAATGACCCTTTTTTTCAAAACCACCTCCCAGAAAATCAAAATGAAATAAAATTGAGGAAGAAAAAGACCCAATGACCTACCATTCTCCAGATCCTCGCCACAGTCAGTAAAGGTAATATTTTGAACTTAAATTTATGCACTTTAAGACGAAATCTCAAATTGTTCAGGGAGCTTCTTGTTCTTCTTCTCTTATCTCTTACTTCTTGCAATGTTTGCCTTTTCTCTCTCTTGTGGCGTTGTGATGAGCAAGGAAACGCAATTTATATAAATATTTAAGGCGAGGAGAGAGAGGGATTTGATTTTGGATTGTGAGTGAAGAAAAAGTCAAGGAGACAGGACAAGGACATGACAAGTTGAGGGTTTCAGCATTACCCTTTCATGTGATAATGTGACTTCACGAAGGAATCTTTTCTATGTTGTAGTTATCCCTTTTTTTTATTCATTGCAGAGACACACACTTGACTCTATTACGCAACGCACACGTCTCCAACATCTCACAATAAAAACGACAACTTTCCCCAACTGGGATTCGGTTAAAGTTAAGGAAAAGCTTATAATTCATTCGTTCATAGTTTATCTTCATCATCAGCCTTTTTCTTCGCACTTTATTTGCCCACAGTATCTCCTGCAACCGAAAGGCTAAGATCCAAGGTTTGTCGGAGACGCCCACGTTATCTTATTCAAAACTAAGAGCTCTCTCATGTTAATGTATAGAAATTCATGGTTCTGCATTCATTTTTTAATTTAAATTTCAAAAAAGAAAATTGCCAAACTATTATGTTATATAAAAGCTAATTAATGCTATTAAGTGAAATTAAGTTTATTTTTTTAATTTTTTTTACTATTCTTTCATAATTTTTAATATAAAAATAAAATGAAAACCTCGAAATAAATTAAATAATCCAATTAAGATAATAAAACTATGAAGTTAAGACATTTTTTTTGCGCGGTGTATCGAATACTCGGAGTATCGGATACTCATATGACAATAGTAGGACATGTATCCTTTAATGTTCAATTAAAAAAATATTTATTAAATTTTTATAATTCTAACACGATTTTAACATAATATAAAAAAAAATACATTAATTTTCTAAAACTCAAATTTATTGTATAAATTTTTATTAAAATTATAAAAATAATAAACAAATCATTTTGAATCACTCATGAAAAAATTTTTTTGCTAAAAAAAAATATCTCAAACATAATTGTGCATATTGTCAATTTATATAATTTATATTTATACAAACGAGTCCCGTGTTCTATCTTTTAAAAATTATACGTATATCTGTATGTGTCATATCAGATCCGTTAGTGTCTAATAAAATTTTAAATATATATTTAACTCTTTAATTTAAAAACAAAAGTATACCATTTAAAAAAGTAATAAGCTGGAAGCTTTAATTGTTCGTCAGTGTTGGGAAGTTTGAAGTGTAACGTTTGGGTTACTTAAGTACTTTATGGTATGGTCTCCCTTCAATGTCATTAAAATGAATACATTAAATAATTAATTAATGAACGTCTTAATAAGAAACCTAGGTGGTTTGATTGAGCGTAACGTTGGGGTTAAACTAATATGGTCTTCTTTCAATGTCTTCCATTTTTTATATTATAAATTAATTAAACAAGTCAAAGGTTTAAGCACAAAGTTTGCAAAACGCTATGTATTTGGTACGGCAGAGAAAATATCAAGTATAAAAAAAGGTTAAAAGAAATAACTTTTTCTCTAATTTTTTATTATTTTTTTCAATCAATTAATTTTTCCTCTCATCTGAATATGGAATTGGAGAATGAAATTTGATATACTTCATTGATTATTGATAAATTATGTGTATAGGATCGGATGATTCTAGAACGTATCAGATATTGATATCCTCTATAAAAAAAATAGTTAAAGTAATACAAATTAGGATAAAATAAACCATACCGAAAATTCGCGATAAAAAAATAATAGGATCCAATAAAATAATAAATAAACACAATAGTTGAAAAAAATATATTATTATTGTAATATTTATTATATCTTACAAATAAATCTAATATTGAAACCCAATACAATAAATAGAAGTAGAAAACAGTGACCAAAAGTTACTGTTTCAGTCATATACAAAAACATGATATTTAAAATTATTTCCTGTAGAAAATATTCATGAAAAATCTTTAAGATATAAGTTATAATAAATATAAGTATGGGTGATAATTAAAGAAATCCTTTATATCAAAAAATCATAACAGAAATTAATTTTTAGATAAAATAATAGTAACTAAATTACAAACAATTTAAAAAACTAAAAAAAATAAATTCTAAATTAGTTTATATTATTTAATTAATTATAAAAATTTTAACTATTCATTATTTAATTTTTAAATTTGGTAGAAAAATCTTGGTTGCTAATTAGATACTAGTATAAAAACTATAATAATAAAAAATAATTTAAAAACTAAAAATTTATTTAGTCTTTAAAATTGTCTCTAATTTAGTCACTATGACAACTAATTATTTTTTTTTTAAAATTGATTTTTATTTTATGATTTTATTGTAATGTATTAAAATGATAAAAAAATTATATATGTTATAAAAATAGACACAAAAAATTAAAAAAAAAAGTGTTTTTATTTTTATTTTGTTTTCTCATAACAAAACAAAAGGGAATGACGACAAATCTAAATATTTTATTATTTGAATTAGTTTTAATGTTTATAATGTGAATGGAGGGAAATGGTACCAAACCATAGCAGTTTGATTATGATTGAAACCACAATCACTGAATGTGTGCAGAAATTATGTAAGGCCCTTCATTTTCTATTGCTTTATGTTAATATCAATAATAAATGTCTTGAAATACTTTTAGCCCATAATAAAATTCATCACTAAAATACATTAAAATTTACCCTTTTCCTTATAGCAAAGAGAGCTTTTGGAACACCTAATTAGATATCATGAGAAAGAAAGCTTCAAAAAATAGATTTTGAATGTAATTTAAAATTTTAGTTAATTGTTGATTAAGGAAATACTATTTCGAGGGAAAACATGATTAATTACGTGGTATGTTCAAAAATTTTAAACTTTGTATGTTTAAAAATTTGAACATGATTTGCAATTAATTGTTTCAGGGACGAAAACAATTTGATTATGTTTTTAGGCATAATTTATCATACAGTTCTTTTACACTATAAATGCAATTATAAATGAAATGATTATATATTTAAAAAGTTTTTAATTAATTTATATTTACTTTGAATTCAAAAAAATATGATACATAAAAATATATTAGTGTAAAAAATTATAGTGATATCTATCTATATCTATCTATATCTATCTATATAATATTAAAATAATTAATATTTTTATTTATTCCTATTTTAAATTGATCTCAATTTTGTTTTATTTGAAATTGAAACAAATTAATTGAATAGTAATTTAATATTTGTGATTTTGATTATGTTTCTTTCAAATTAATAATAATAAAATAAATTTATATAAAACTATATTAAAAATCAAATTGCTTTTTAGATTATGCTATTTTATACAGAATGTTATTAATTATCTTTCAATTTTAATTTTTTACTTTCATTGAAATTAAATCAATAGTATTTTTGTCTTAATCTAAATAACTATACCTTTTACCTTTTTCTTTCTTTTTTCATCCCTTTCCCAAACCAAATAATGTGTAAAAGTTTTTATTTTTTTTTTTTAAAAATAATTTATCCAAAGATATATTTTTTTCAACAATAAATCTAAACACTAAAGTCTAAATAATCTTATCAATGTTAGAAATTATCTGAAATTTAGGTTTTTTAATTTTTTTTTCCAGTTTTTCATAATTTTTTAAAAAATATTGAAAAATCTTATTGGAATACGGTTCCTTCAAATACCAAATTCCAATCCTTTTCACAGTTTGAAAATTCGGTTTCCAAAAGAGACGAAATTTTGAGTGAATTTTTTATTGTTCATAGTTGAGAAATCGACTTTCCAAAAATTAAATTTTTAACGATTTTTCGACACTAATAATATTATTTTACATTGCAAATTTAATTACTAAGAACCGAATTTTTAACATCAACATTACACTATAAATAAATCTATTCTAATAAAAATATTAACATATATTGATTTGCAATAAAAATTCTTGTTTATTATTGAAAAAGAATCCTTATCCATCCACCTCTATCTTACCTTCACTTAATTTTTTATTAAATATATCATTATTATATTATAACGCAAAATTAATTTTTCTCTAATTCAAATTTTAGTTCTCTAATCTACTTACAATAAAAAAATTTATTAAAATAATTTATTAACAATATTTTTGTACGTAATAAACCAAATTTTCTCTCTTACAATCACTTGCTCAACTACACTCAAAATTCACTTATTAAAAAAAAAAAAAAGATAAAAGTTATTCTAAAATTTGACATATCAATGTAAAGATGATACCTATTCTATCGTAAAAGGGAACTCTAAAAATGAAAGCAATAATCAGACAATGTTCTGAAAAGCAACACTTGACAGAGTTGTCGGTGACAGAATAATAAAAGTAGGAAAGAAAGAAAGATAAACTGAAGAACTTACCAACCACATGGCCTCAAGCAGACATGAATCAATTAAATTAATGTTAGAATTGAAAAAAGTTTTCTTTTATGTTTTGGTTTTTCAGGTATTATGGTTTTGTACGGCTTAAGAAGTTAAAAAATGTTAGATTCATTCATACTTAACTCAGCCGACACATTCAGATAACTTGATTAGTGGAGAAGAAATGCATTTCAGGAGTTTGTCTTTTAAATTAAATAATGCTGTTAGTGACAGAAACTATATATGGCGGCACCCCGATATTTTGGTAGGTATATTTCTTAATATAAAAATAAAATGAGACATCAATTTTGTTAATCAATTATTATTGTAAAAGTTAAGAGGGAGTTCTCATGCTCTTTACTCACTGTCTCTAGCTGATACGATACCGATACGATCAAGAAGATTCGTAAAATTTTTAAAATATAAAATCTTAAACTCTAAATTTTAAACACAGGAACACGGATCTATATATTATATAATTATAAATTATATAAATTGACAATAAAATTTTATGTGTACAAGTATGATCTAGATTATTTTTTGGAACAGAAAAATATTTTTCATTATTGGTTCATAAGGATTTGTTTTATATTTTTATAATCATAATAACAATTTATAAAATAAAGTTTGATTTTTTAGAAAATTAATGTATTTTTTAAAAAAAAAAATTGTGTTATAATCATACTAAAATTGTCATAAATCTAACAAATATTTGTTGAGTTTGACACTTAACAGATCGTGTCATACGAGTGTCGATGTTCGATATATCAAACATCAACACGTCATTTAAGAAGATTGTTTGAGTTTCATAGTCTTTATATAAAAATATATTTTTATCCTACACTTTTAATTATTTATAAATTTTTTAATTTTAAAATTTATTTTAACATTTTATATTTTATTTATACTTTTAATAATTTTTTTTATAAATATTAATATTTTGGTATAGATAAAAAGGAATAAACATCACCTTATATCAATTCCCATACACATCTACAATCTACAAAAGATGAAGGAAACTTGCAACCCTATATTTGAAGTGTGCATGTAGCACGCGTTTATTGATATCTAAAACGTGTGGGCCTAACCTACTCTTCACTTTTGCATTAAATCTTATCAGATCCACCTCTTCATCCATGGCTTCCAATCACCTCTCAAGGCAAAATTATAATGTGCAAAAATACACTTTAAATTATTGTACTTACAATGGAAGATGCTGCCAGCAATTTTAACTAAAGTTGTCAGAAGCTTTATCCTTTCATCTACATTTTTAAAGAATTAAATATTTAAAAAATCAATGTCAGAACAAGATCAAACAGAATTATTATGTATATATTAAAAAAGATAAGCCTGAAGCTTTCCAAATTAAAAATTTAATGAAACTATATTTAATTAACTATCGCTATAAATTAGTTTTAAGAATAAAAATTAAGCATTCAAATCACGGAATGCAGTTACCTTTTATACATTTAAAAAATAAGATACTAAATGATTGGTTACCATTTAAAAATTCAGTCTTTGTGAGTTAAAGATAATTTTTCTTTGGGCGGCAATCAAATAGAGAGGGCAAATCGTGACACTTGTTAGAGGTAATGCTAAATAGTAGACCCATCACCACGTGGAATCAATTATGTGACAGCAATAACCTCAGCCTACCGACACAGTAGAAAGAAACGAAACCGTGAACATCGAAAGAGACAACAATGGAATCATTCCTTTTCAGGTTAATAAATTATATATTTGCTTACAAGAAATCTGCAAATTTGTTATCTCATTTCAAGCCACCAATACATGTTCAGCTCAAAATTGTTTACTGGTATCCAGAGCTGATAGGACTTTAGTTTAGTCCCAGTTAAAATAAAATAAATTATACACCATAGCTAACTAAAAACATGCTGACACATGATAAAACCTATTTCAGACAAAAATGATGTCCAAAATGCAACGCTCCGAAACAAGTCATAGGAAAAACCTCCTTCGGCTTGTGTCCATTTCCGGCTAGAAGAGAAAAAGAGACAAAAAGAAAGTAAAATAAAAATAGAAAGTAGGTAGGAATTAAGTAAGCAGCTTCACAAGGTCAGACCAAGAATTGAAATAGAGTTGGGCTACTTCTTCCTCCATCTCCGTATATTCTTCTCTCACATCCATAAATTTTTATATTTTTAAAAATACCCTATGTAATATTTTGAATTATGTAATTTAGAAGTCTTTTTTACTCTTCTCTCACATCCATAAATTTTTATATTTCCAAAAATATCCTATGTAATATTTTGAATTATGTAATTCAGAAGTCTTTTTTCAAATACGTGTCTAGATTACATAATCCAAAAGCTACTCTATGAAGGTGACACCAGAAGAATAAAAAAATATTTTCATGTTGTATATGGAGGTAGCAAAGAGGTGCAGGAAGAAACAGTCCAGAGTTGGTTAGCAAACAATTACCTTGTGAACCCACTCGTATTCTCCACCCTTTGTGTCAAATGTTCCATTATGCAGGCTAATCAACTTCAACGTGAAACGAGGGCCACATTCCTGCGTTTAAGTGAAGAGCCAAGTTAATAAAATGAAACAATAAATATAACAAAAGAATTTAAATACTTGAAAATATCAAACATTGGACGTTGTGAAGGTAAAGTGCATGCAATAAAAATTTAAATAATTTATTTTTGTTAACAAAAAAGTGACATGCTTAATCTCAATACATAAATAAAATTGGCAACCAATCTTTCCTGATACAGATTGAAATATAAAATAGATGTCATCTGAGATATTGGTAACACAAGTTGCAAAATCTCTACAAGACTTTGTAAGCATCCATATCTTCTCATGGAGACAACTTTTAGTCTGCCATAATCACATTCATGATTAGCTCTGTAGAGTCCACATCCAAACAAAGATTAAATAACAAACAACTGGCATAAACAAATTACTTAATCTGCACAATCTTCCTCTATACCCTCTGATCAAGATCACTTTAAATCACAGAAGTCAACAATCTGAACAGCCAGTTCCTATTTATCTAATATTCACTGAAACTCACTTCACATACTATACCACTTAGTTTGACAAACAAGGAAGTAATGAGGAGCATAATAACTATATTATTACAGTAGCCAACAGCTATTGAATTTTTAAATGGTGGTAACTAAAAGGAAAATAAAAAAGAGCAAATACCAACCTGAAGACGAGCAATTGTTTTCTGTTCAGGAACATCATCGCTCTTGTCATCTTTGTCCTTTTTACCTTTCGACTCAGCTCTTTTAAGTTCTTTGTGTTTCAAAAATGTACATTTAAGTATGGTTAAAGGTAACACAATGTCTGGAAAATGAAAATTACTAATATTTTGAAGCAATGGCAATATTGTATGTTTAACAGATATATACCGGTAATGCCGGAAGAAAATAAAATCTCTCTGGTTGTGGAAGGTGACTACTCGTCGACCTTTAAATTCTGGATCTTGAGGGAAAAGTGAATGTATCAACCTATTACACAAACCATTGTTATATTGAAAATGGAAACATAGGAGATATCTGTTGATGAAAAATTCTATTAGCAAAATACGGAAGAACTCCTTAGATTCCTTTTTGGCGATTTGCATAATATTTATATAAAAGTAACAGACAGGAAATAAATAAAAGTATTTCAATAAGACCTGGCATTTGAATGAATAAAGCAAAATCATAAAAAAAAAACACTACAGATGAAACATACAATGAAAGAAAATAAACACTACAGACCCTAGACGTGTTGTGAAGTTATTCAGTACAAGCTCAGGCTTGTGACTAGTTGGAGTTCCATGATTCTCCAACGAAGCACAAAATGCATGCAGTAAAAATGTAAATAATTTATTTTCGTTTACAAAATTCAATACATAAATAAAATTGTATCAATCTCTACTGCTGATACATAATGAATAATAAAATAACAAATTGGAAGATCACTATAAGAATTTTTTTTAGTGACCACTATGATGCACGGATAGGATGCGTATCTGATACTGCGATAAGTTTATTATTTTGAAAATAACAGGAAACAATAAGTGATATATACATATTGAAAATGTATACAAATTCTTAAAACAAGATAACTATATGATTGCAATTGTGCAAATCCAAATTAAAATCACATCTATTAGACATTGTTTAAATAAATAAAAAATATATAAATTATTGTCATCATAAAAGTATTAGTGTTTTATAGATTAGATACTTCATTGATAAGTATAGGTAAAGTATCCTAGAGCATCAAATACGGATATGTGACACCAATTGAAGTATTGATGCATCATCGGTGACAACTGAGCACAAAACAAGAGACAAAAAGTAACTTTAATTGCTGTGCACCCGTATTTATTTCTCCCTCAATCAAGATTTGAAGAGATATTCTTTTACTTATCTACCTCCAAGTTCAAATTAAGCAGATTATTGCATACCTTGATATCCTTGCGCAAAACAAGCTTCGACAGCTTGAAATGAGCAGTGGGCCCATTAGGTACACCAAATATTAAAAGAGTATCTGCAACAAATGCGAGCAAAGAATTATGTAAGGCCATGTTGCCCAGAAATCTAAGGGAAAAAGATATCAACATAACTAAAAAACATTTTTTGAATGTATAAAGCTGTATGAATTGAATCTTCACTGGAAGGCACCACTTACCCGGTTCCCTACGATTTGTGTGAACAACTATAACAGAAGTGAAGTCCTTATTCTTTGCATATTCTACAATCTGTGATTACAAACTGAAATTAGAAAAAAACTCTCAAACATGTTTTAATGTCCTATGCTTTCCCCGGACAATAGGAAAAGACAATCCAAAAACAGAGCACCTTTTTTAAGTCATATGTTCCTCTGTTAAAGTAATGAGCATTTGGTATAATAGATAGCAACTCCGATGTAAACGAAGGTCCCCTCTGCGAAGTCATGTCTCAGCCAAAAGTCAGAAAAGTTATACAGTTAAGAAGAAATTATTTCGATATTCTACTCCTAAAAAGAGTGAACCTAAAATACAAAAAAAGAAAAAACTGAGTAAAGAGTTATTACTTCAAAAAATGTATGTTAGACTAGACAGATATTACAAACATACTGTAGAATGGAAGCGGCAAGTGGTGATCAATATTTTAGGAGTTTGTTGCTGATGCAAAATTTAACTGAATTCATCATCATCATTTCCAGCAAACAACTGCAGACATGTATTATTCATCAGTGAAAACAAATAATGTTTGAATTTTGAACATCAGCTCTGCTTGCAAATTCAAAATAGTAAACACAAGCCCCTCGTAAAAAAAGTTAACCACCCAAAAACAACTTTACTCCATTTGCAAATTGACTGAATTCCTCAGTTTACAATCTGTTCTTATTCCTCACTCTGTTCACCCTCAAATCCCCACTCATGCTGCTATTATACTACTGTCTCTACTGGCATGGTCGACATGCTGACGTGTCTCGAGGCATCCTGACTGAACCAACCGAGACACCACGCACGGTCAGGCCGACCGACACAATATTACTATTAACGTTCAAACCAAGGTCAGTGAATTAGGTAATGCAAGTGTGATTCATTCCATTAATCAGGCTGCCCATTAAAATAATATAAATAACACACATTCTAAGGAGAAGGGACGTCATTATTACTGTACCCCTGAGTATCGAATACTCTTTACTGACTTGACTTGAACGTCAAAGTGCTTTCTGCAGGTACCTCTCCCATTTGGTATTCACTCAAGACGGAGAACCAAAAGAGTAGCACGAAGGCAAGAAAGATCCCAATAAAATCCTAAAAACCTGCCAGAGGAAAGAGGAAGACGAAGAATTCAATAGTTATCTAGGTCCCATCTCCCTATCAGGAACACTCCCAAACTCATATTGATATGTTTCAACTTAGATTGGCGCAATCAGTTAGCTCATCTTGATTCTCAGTAAAAGTGAGATTATCATTAAGCATAAAAAACTCTAATCCAATCCAGTCTAGTTTAATGTATCAGATTAAAAATACAGTAATATGATACCAGTAACACAAATTTCTCAATCACAAAGCACAAAGTTCAAAACCTCTTCGTCGTCGGGCTTGCAAACTGTCTCGTCCAATTCCCTAGTGTTCTCAATTGTACGAGGGACCTTCTTCTCCGGAAGCTGCAGAAACACGAAGAATCGTTATTGTTACTGATACGTATCGAACACAACAACAAAATGATAGCCATTCACACTCGGAGAACTAACAAATTATCCTTTGTGGCTCGTTTAATGGACAAGGTGCTAATATCTTAGTATATTTCTTATGTTAGGAAGAGGGTGTGTTAAATTCAATAGAATGTAATAAGTTCTTTTATCGAATTAAACTTGAAAAGTGAAATTAAATATATATTTTTTACTTTAAATGATCAATTTGAAAAATGTCTCTTTAAAAAGTTACATATCATAATAATGAAATGGAAAATTATTAACTTGTCTTTATAAAAAAAAGTTCTTATTTTAATATCTTATATCTTACGTAATGTTATAAAATAATGGAAGTTTGAGGTAAAAAAATCCTAAATTAAGGTTGCTATTGTAAGTATACATTAAAAAAATGGGTTTGCTACTTGGGCAGGACTAATTTTTTTCCGAGAAAAATGGTTTCAAAGTAAATCGTTTTTATTTTATTTTTTTTTCAACTGGTTTTCACTTTTTCTATTTCTCATGTTGTAAATCACTTTTGTGACTAATTAGTGTTGCATTTTCATGAATAAATCTGTTTTTGCTTTTTTGAACAAATCAATCACAATGGTGCATTTTCGTTCTAGAATTACATTGCATTTTGTTTCACAAACTACAATGTATTTCGTGATTTTGATGGTTAGGATCTCTCGCTTTGTCTTTTGTTTATTTTTTTTTTGTTTTCTTTTGTTGATGTTATTTTATAATTAATTTTAAAGTGGTGAACAATGTGACGTTGATATGTATTAGTTTTTTTTAATTATTGCATTACCAAATTCTTGTGTTTCATTGTCAAATAAAATGCATCGACGTGTAAAAACTTCCAAATTATGCTAGCTTACTTTAAATCATTTTTTCGATTGTTTTGTGAACCATACTGAGTTATTATTTTAAAGGACAAAAAGAAAGATGAGTTTTTATGGTGTCCTCTTCATTTAATTATCACAGTTCTTTTACTCAAGTGCTAGAGATATGACAAAAAGTAAATGATAAATAGAGTAAGTGAAACTATGTAGTTAATATAAAATAGAAACTTGTCTTATTCTGGATTCATTGTCTTTTACTCGTCACAAGTAGAGTTTATAACACTTTTGGAAAAATATTTTGTTTTTTTAGAATATCTCACTAAGCATTCACTGGAATGCTCAAATTATAATGTGTTGAAGAAGTTGCATGTAGGAGTGTTGAAACAATTTTTTTATTAAAAGTGCACCTAGTACCTAGTTTATAACAAAAAAATGTATATATTCACGTTTTACTATATTTTACTTATGAAGTTGAATTCCTAGCGGAAGTGATATGCTGGCTCTGTACACACAACTATCAAATTATGTAATTTGACTAATGATTTACGTAAGTGCTTTTATATTGTTATTTTCTCATGTATAGAGCATATGATATCCACTTTAGTTGTTTACTTTATTTGGACATTTGCAACACCAAGTCCTATCAAATGTGGCGGGTTAGGCTATTTGGGTTTACACGCAACTCGTTACGAAAAACTGCGGAGCAGGCTCACTAATATAGTCTGCTTACTCGCTTAGGCCCGTCTCGCGTAATCCGTAGTCTGCATGGGTCAATAGCGGGGCGGGTTGGCTCGTTGGCCAGCATAAATAAAAAAATAATTATTTATTTTTTTTTAAAAAAAATCATATCCCATTCATCCATTATTGCAGGTGTGACTTTTATTTTATTTTATTTAAAAAATTGAATTTAATGTATGAAAAATATATATTTTATTTTAATCATTTAAAGGAGATAGTTTTTTTTATCAGCAATAATAAATAAATAAGAATCACTCTAGGGGTGATCCAACCCATGTACAAAATCACACAAAAACGAACAATCTCTTCTCTTAGATGAAGGGACTTTGGAGGTTACCCAAGACCAAACCTTTAGTTGAGCCATGAAGATACTATGAAGAGTGACAGTGGATTTAGTTTTAAGTAAAGTCTTATATTTAAAATTTATTGATAAAAAAGTAATATAAAGAAGAGATTTCAATAGGATAGTTAAAAAATTAGTCATCTTCATTAAAATATTTTGTAGCAAAACTTTGATAAAATATTCTTATACATTTACATACATATATAGGAAAAATAAATGCAAAGCTAAACTTTAATTATTTTTAATTAAACCTTCTAACAACCCTTAAACTTGAATTTATATTTTGGAACCATTTTTCTCAATCAAAATCATGTCATAGACAATGTTCTGTATATTCCTTGTTTCAATTTTAATCTTCTTTTAGTAGAAAAATTGATTGATAATTTATCTTGTGTTCTTACCTTTGACTCTAATGATTGTCACATCAGGATAAAAACTCCTTGAAAACAATTGGTTCAGCTAAGATGCAAGATAGACTTTATATACTTAGTATCCCATCCTATAAAAAACTTCAAATCAAACCCATCAAATATGTACATACCATCAATATTTAATGCCAGTGTTAGTGATCTAGAAACCCTTTGCCATTTTCGATTATGACATATTTCTAACAAATGTATTGATGTTATAATCACTAAATTTCCTTTTGTTAAATATAACAAATCAATTGTTTATGATGTTTGTCATTTTGCAAAACAAAAAAGACTTCCATTTCCTATTAGTATATCTAAATCTAAAAAATGTTTTGAATTGATTCATGTAGATGTATGAGAACCATACTCAATACCATCAATTCATGGTCATAAATATTTCTTTACCATAGTTGGTGACTATTCGAAGAATACGTGGTTTTTTCTTTTAAAACAAAAATTTGAAGTTGTTAAGACTTTGAAAATTTTTGTTGTTTTTGTTCAAACACAATTTGAGACAGTAATAAAAATAAAAGAAGTGATAATGGGATTGAACTTTTCATGACAAATTTATTTGTTAACAAAGGAATAGTGCATCAAACATCATGTGTTCAATACTCCACAACAAAATAGCATAGTTGAAAGGAAACATGGTCACATTAAATGTAGCAAGAGCTCTCATGATACAATCTCATTTACCCAAAATTTATTGGTCATACTCTCTGATACATATGTTGCGCATATTATAAATATGCTTCCAACACCTATTTTAAATTATTCTTCTCCTCATAAAATGTTTTACAAAACTGAAACAGATTTTAATGGATTAAAGGTGTTTGGATCTTTGTGCTATACTAGCACTTTATCAACAAATAAAAAAAAAATTGATCCAAGTGCATCAAAATGTGTTTTTATTGGTTTTAAAAAGGGGACAAAAGGATGTGTTATGTTGAATATTCAATCTAGAGAATTTTTTGTGTCTAGAGATGTTGTTTTTTATGAAAATGTTTTTCCATATCAAAGGGTTCAAGATACTATCAAAGAAACTAATAGTCCTAACATTCATGATCAAATTTTGTTTACTGAAGATCAACCTGTCTAGAGTTAGCCATCAAAAGTCATTTTTGCACCTTGTGATAATGCTGAAAATAATAGTAATAATAAATGTGTGTCAGACATTGAGGTTCCAGAAGAAGTTTGTTCCCATATAGACCAAAACCTCAATGAAGATCGTGACACCAAACAAAATTTTGTATTAGATCAACATGTCCGAATGAGTACCAAAATAGAAAAACCACCTGAGTATTTAAGGGACTATCATTTTAATCTTAATGTTTCCAATACATCTTCAAGAGTTAAATATCCTTTGAATTTTGTTTTGTCTTATAACAATTTATCACCTTCTTGTTGGGTATGAAGCCAGGACCAATTGGGTTGGGCTGAGTAGACACCATGTTTTAGTGAGTGGGCTTAATCATTGTGTCCCTTTATTATCTCTAATTATCTCTATTTAAAGAGATCATTGTA
>Ga0123342_1001784_pt1 | contig 36366 bp, 26 predicted proteins | sample Turbeawhitnodule_FD_89960 | JGI IMG/M metagenome (GOLD analysis project Ga0123342, IMG submission 89960) | Root nodule microbial communities of legume samples collected from Mexico - Turtle bean Mexico white nodule | ecosystem: Host-associated > Plants > Roots > Nodule | place: Mexico: Nepantla... | reverse complement strand
TGTTAAATACTATTCATATTATTAAATATTATTAATATTGTTAAATACTATTCATATTATTAAATATTATTAATATTGTTAAATACTATTCATATTATTAAATATTATTAATATTGTTAAATATTATTAATATTATTAAATATTTTAAATATTATTAATATTATAAATTATGATTTTATAATTCTTCATAATATATTAATATTTTTAATGTTATGTATATAATTATTATGATAATAGGTGGTACGTAATAGAGATTCGTGGGTAATAGTTGGTAGGTAATAGAGATTCGTAGGTAAAAGTTGGTAGGTAATAAGATATGTGGGTAATAGTTGTTAGTTAATGCTGAATTTATCTACGGATTCAGAATCTGTGGGTAATGTCCATAGGTAATGTTGTTCCTAGATTTTACCTACGAACTCAGATCCGTGAGTAAAAATCCATAAATAATACTGATTTTTTTTTGTAGTGTATTCAATAATCAATTTTTTTCTTATTTATTTTAAATATCATTTAAATACCTCGGTCTTAACTCCTATAAATACAAATCAATCCAATAAGAAAAACAGAGTGAATTCTCATATTTACTTGTATATTTATAATTTTAAATGTTCTTAAGTTAATTATTGAAGAATTACTTTCTACATATACCCATCAACCACATCACCTTCTCCCACCTCGAGAGACAACACGCTTTCTTAAAAGAATAAATGGATTATAAGGTTGTTTCAATTATTGTCCTAAATTTAGTCAATAACTGAGTGACAAATAATAATATTAAAATTGTAAAATGAAACTAATTAATAATCATGGAACAAATTATTATTTGGAAAACAATATTTTGGTTCAAAATGCGAAAGAAACTTTTCTTTTAGCCTCATTTGGTGTTATGGCAAATGAAACGCCAGCTATAAATAACAGATTGTTTATCAGTTTATAAATTATGAAAGTGAATGGTGATAAAAGAGAGGAGGAAGGACATAAGAAGAAATCTCGTATTACAACTACTGCAATTGTTATTAAAACTACTAAATCTTCGTACAATTAGTACATACAACAGCTGTTTTAAGCATTATACATTTATACATACTCCCTTCGTAGGAAAACTGTCCTAGAGCATAAGCATAGAAAAGTACTCCTCAAACTCTTGATCAATTGTTGGCGGTCTTGAGGTTGATTGAACTTCTGCATTGAAAACATTTTTATTCGTTAACCAGCAATAACTAAAAACTTTATCAAATGCAGTTAGCCTTGAAACTAATTTAACAAGTGCTAGCAGGGCAAAATAATCTTCGTGTATATTAACAGTCGAGAACAAGCCCAATACCTTGATTTACATTCCATCTTCCAGATGAAAGGACATACACATTAGGATCCACCCCACTGGAAAAGAGAAAATCTTCGAATTCCTTATCTACTGGGTACTCATTGCTTTCTTTGCCATATTCTGAGCATTCACGACCTGTAAAGTCTCCTATCCCCAGAAGATGTTCCTCATCAGTGTTCAAAGCTTGTTCATCGGTATCAGCATAATGTGGAATGCATTCACTGTCAACAAATGCTTCCTCTTCCATATAGCTCACCTTATTTACTGTTTATACATCCAAAGAGCTGGAGTTACCCTAAGCATTATCGGGATCATCTTATCCTAGACTTGATTTTGTACCCTTTACTCTTACACATAACCTTTTTATGGTAAAAAAATTGAGTTAAGGGGAGGGATAACTCTCACCCTTTTCAACATAATGGTGTAAAAGGGAAGTGTGCAAGAGTAACATTTGTGTAACTAACATTATAGTCAATCCCAATCAACCAAAGAAATGGAAGGCCTACCATATAAGTATGAATTTTCGCAATCTGTCTCATGTGTGGCTTCTTTATTTACGGACACAGCAGTATCACAGTCTTCCATAAAACTATTGCTGTCTTTGGCAGATTCAGGTTCAGACCTTTCACCTGTGTAGTTGTGAATGCCCTCTAAAATTGGATTTTCATCAAACATTGAAGCATGTCCAGGAGAGTAACTTCCAACCCAGCATTTATGTTTTGGTCTAAGCAAATCCAACTGATCACTCTGTAATTTTCTTTTCTTTTTCCATTCCACAATGTTAAGGTCGTCAATTCCATTCACCTGGTATCTGAAAAGAGTAATAGAAAAATGTCAGAATAAAAGAAAAGGATAAAACAAGGACTGCCAGAAAGAAAAGGACATAATTAAAACAAGAAACAGAGGAAAATTATTCAACTAATGTCTACGAATCATGAGAGGGAAGTGGCAAAAAGGTAGGTAGGTAAGCCAGTAAAAACCCATTAGTTGCTTGATTTCTTATGAAACTTTTGATTTGAAAAGGCACAATAGTACCTACAAGTTGGAAGGTATATATTGTAATTTGTAATCAATGTCTTGATGATTGAGATCAAAGTCCCATATTAGATCATATAGTCGTGTCTTCTTGATCATATAAGACATATTCCTATATTAGATCATAATAATCAAGTCATGTCTGACAAACAAAGGATAAATTCAATCTGTTATCTATTTTCTGCAACAAGGAAAAAGCTTAATGATTAACATTTTAAAGAACAAATGACACAGCACAACCCAAATTACATAATATGTAAGGCAGGAAACAATCAGTTCCTTCACTCTAATGGGTTGACAAAGAAAATCACTTCCATCAAAGTAGTTTTTACACGCATAAATGGTGATTCCAAAAATATACTTCCAGACATAGTATGATAGAAGTCGTTTGATATAGCTATTTCACTAAGTGGAAAGGACTTCTGTAGTTATATCATTCTTCTTAATTTTACTCATGATCAGGCATTTTCAGTGGTGCAAATATAGCTGGAACACATTATAATGCCCTGTCGACATTTTCAACACTTTTATACTGTACACATGGAGGAGTTCTTGAATAAAACAATAATATTTTGCAACCATTCCTGTACTGTACACATGGAGGAATTCTTGAATAAAACAATAATATTTTGCAACCATTCCTGTAGTACGTGCCAAAATATAAACAATTAAAAAATGACAATTCAAAGGCTAAGCTTTTTACAGAAATATATGCAGGAAGGACAACTAAGATGTGAGAAACCATTTGTAGACTCCACAGCTTGTTATTATACATCAACAAACAAATTAAAACTTCCCAAAATAGCTGTTCTTGTATTGCTAGTGAAACATTCTCATCTTACAAATAACCAGCAGGGTAAAAGACATCTTTTTCTCAAATGTCTAATCATTTTTGGAATTTAAATGTATGGTTGAGTTGAGGATTGAAATTTTGAAGGTTCTCATAATAGGAAACAAACACCAAAAGATACTGCCCAAAGAAGTAAATCCCATATATTATGTACTGAATTACAATCCAGAAAGTACATCTGCAATCATAATTCTATCTACTGATTACAGCACATTCTGCACAAACAAGCACATAGCTACAAGTCTAAAGCTTAACTATTCAAAGTAAATTTACATGTTTTGAGTGTTTCTAGTACAAACCTTTAACAAAGGCCACAAATTAAAAAAATGGTATTTTTTTGTATAATTTATAAAAATAGACTATGAAACTATAAATGTTTTATCAAATCACTGGTCTTAACACCAAGATTACATTGGTCCGAGTTGAAGTACACTTCAAATTTTAGCTGATAAAAACGCTGTTAAGAGGATAGACTCAACTTGATTCCACTAAAAGTGACTAATTAGATAGCTGCTATTTAAAGCACATAATCAGATTAACTAAACAATCTTATTTTGGGCTTGAAGGAACTAAACTAATGGTGTGTAGGTGCGATTTTGCATTTTAATTTTTAAAAATAAATTTATAAAATAAATTTCATAAAAACAAGTAAGAATGAAGAAACAGATGGAAAATGTAAAAGAAAAACAAGAATAATAAAAAAATCAATATTTTAGAAATGTTCTAATTTTATTATCTTAAAACATACTTGTATCACATAAGCTTCTTAAAGCAAAAATAAAAAATAAAAGTACGCATAGAAAAATCAACCCTAAATCTCCTTCTAGCAGCAGAATTTTCTTTATTCAGCAACTGACATCAGCATCAAGGTTTTCATTAGTATACCACACTGGATGAGAACAACAGTGTCATCAAATATACAATAAAAGATGGGTCATTCAACCCTTCTCACAAAAAAATAACCTAGAACATAAAATGCAGGAAAGGGTGGAACAATCAAGGATCAAACATTTGTAGAAAGAAGAAGAGCGAAAAATCTTGAAGACCCAGATAGAGAGTGAAACCTGTTAACTCGAGAAGGGTTGTCCTTGATTTCCTCCATCTGGATCTAGAAAACCAAAAACTGTGATAGAACACAGAAAATTAAAGACAAGTTTCAGAGGCAACGAGCCTGAGAGAAATAACCTCTGAAAAGTGCAAACTTTAAAGATGTCATGCTTAGTATATCCGAGAATATAACATCCACACTTCCATTGTCTCTTTATTTGTCGGTCTTTGCCCACACACTCCATGGCGCGTGCATAGCACCAAGAAAGTAACCATGTCAAAATCACTTTATCTTGGGCATAGGGTAATAAAATGTGTTTTTTCTTCTTCTCAATGATCAAAAAAATAAGTGTAGAAACACACTAACCTATTTTCTTAACACATTTTATTAATAAAAATTTATTATAAAATATAACATTAGAAAGATTTGTTAAATAAATTATGAGATTTTCAATAATTTTATTATTTTTAATAATCAATTAAATAAGTTTAAATTATTAAATAAAGTATGAGATTCAATCAATTTTATTATTTTAATGAATTGTAATTAATAAAAAAAATTATTACACTTCTAATATTCTTTTATGCTTTAATTCACTTACTCTAACATAACCATATTTTTCTTATAAATATGTGTTTTTAATACAATTCTGATTTTATACAGTTAAGTATTAAATATGAATATTTATTAATAAAAAAATCATTTTAATTCACCACATTATAAAAAACTATTATTTGTAGCTAGATTCTAACCCTAGTGATATGTACATTAAACAAATATTCCTGGGGACTCAACTAAGCTTAATTGTAACATATATTTAATATTAATTAAGTTTTATTAAAAGTTATCCACTCCCTAACTAAGATATTAGAAGAATATTTTTAAATTTTTTTAATAAGTTTTAAGTAACAATAGAATTATATTTAAAAATGTTAAAAATGTTAAAAATGAAGAAATTTTGTTATTAGTAAGTTTTATACAAAGTTTGCCTTGGAACCAAAATTACAATGGCATCAACCACGTTCTTACCTAATTTTGTGATTTATAGAATCGTAATCAGATTTAAAAATTTGTTTTTGCGCAAGTTTTAATAATTGAAAAAGGTTCCTAAGAAATCTAGATCTATTCAAGAGCAAAACCTATATAAAAGAAATGCATTAATAACAGTTTTTAACTTGTGAAGATGATGGCACGCGAGCTCATGTGTAAAGTGACTGACTCCAACAAAAAATCGGCAGGTTCCCCTCTAATATGCCTTCTCACTTATCTACAACGGAGCGAAAATTTGATTTCCTTTGTAACACTTTTAAGGAACAAATTAAAATGTTACTCTATCATCATTTTACTTAAATAATGCTATTTTTTTTCCTATATCACAATAATTACCAATTAATTCCACTCCTAACTTGATTACTCATGTCTGCCCCAAAATTATTCTTTTTAGCATCATTCAAAATCATTTTTTTAAATTCCAAAATAGACATATAGTTAGGCATCTAAATAATATTTAAATTCTGTATTTATTTCTTAAGTAGAGATTTCTATTAACTTGCATAAGATACCAAAGTAATATAAATTGATCCTTTTACAATACCGTTGTTGGCAAAAGTATTACAAATCAAAATTGATAATTGAATACGAAAACCTACATACAACTCCACTCAATTCTCTAACTAGATTTACCACATACACAAGAATCTAATTGCCCCTAACATTTTTTTTGGGTACAAAAGAAAGTAATTCCAAAAAGAAAAGGATGTAGACAAAATTGAAATCAAAAGCCAGGATCGAATACTTCAAAATCTAACCCCAAAAACAGGCAAAGAAAAGTAGAACATTAAGGTGTCTATCTTCTCAACACTTAGGGAGATCAGAGGGTGGAGGTGGCAACTTCTGGTTTCGCCGCTTTCCATCTTGAACTATCCATGCCATTTTCAAGCCCCAACTGGTATGCACTTCAAGGTGGCAATGCATGAACCAAACACCTGTTCAGCAGATGATGTTACAATCTCTAACAATGAATTACACAGAAATTCCTGAATATGGTTCTTCGAAGATAGACTTCATGTTAGATTGGTACTCCTTTTATTATAATGTTATATAGTAGTCTTTCAAAGTTGATTCCGGTTCTCGAAGTAATCCATTAAAGCAATCTTCTACTAGAAGAAGTTGGTGGAAGAACTATATCATTAAACTTTTTTTTAATGTTGTCCCTTAATAGATGTCTAACATGATATTAAATGTACATTTTTAAGTAAAGAAAGTAGATAAATGAGTTTAATTGAGCTATCAATCAATTAGAAATCTTTAATGATAGCGATTAGATAAATATGAATAAATCAGAAACCATTTATGTAATATGTAATTGGATATTAGAGTGTATTAATTTAGTTAACTCTTGTGTAATTGTATGGTACCCACCTGGATTGTCTGCAAGAAAGCGCAAAGCAACCCACCCTCCAGATGGCACACCAGCAGTGTTCCTCTCAGCAGGGTCAACCAGGTTGAACTTTTTGGGGTCCCTTTTGGGGTCAAAGTTTCCATTGCCTTGACCCACAATGAAGAAGTTAAAACCATGAAGGTGAAGTGGGTGACTCTCAGCTCCAATAATGCTTGTATCCTGAAGGACCAACTCCACACTGGTGTTGAATGGCAACACCACTACCTTAGTCCCACTACTCACCATGATGTTGCTTGGTGGAGTGCCAGTGTAGTTGAATTTGAAAGGAGGGTTAGCAGGAAAATCAGTTGTGTACACTCCCTTGGATTGGTTGAAAAAATGTGCTTGGAGTAAGGCAATGTTTGGCATCACAAAGGTCACATTGTTAACAGCAGCAGCTACCCTTGTGTTATTAGGCCCTTGGCATTGTTGGTTTTTTGAGCATTGGCTGAGTCCTAAGCCAACAGTGAAGAAGAAGCGCCTGTCAACAGTTTTTGGAACCTTTGCTGGGAATCTTGCATTGGCCAAGCTGCGCACCTTGTTGTGGAAGTTCATTGCAAAGACACTGTCATTGAATTTAGGGAACACTGGTCTAAGAAGAGGAAGCTTCTTGGTGTTTGACTTGTTGCTTGAAAGTGAAGGTTTCTTGTACACAAGAAACCCTGTTGCTGTGGTGTTGTCAAAAGCAGCTGGACCTGTAGCATAGGGCCTTGCAGATATGGCAAATGTGGCATTTGGAGCCTTGGATTTTGCTCTGAGAAGGACGTTGACCGTTTGACCAGGTGTGATCAGAACAATCTTTGTGCTGAAGGGCTTTACATAAACAGCATCAGCTTCCACAACAGTGAGGGTGTGGTTGGCTATGCTGAAGAACATCTCATCATTAAGTGCAGCATTGATCAGACGAAGCAGATATGGTTTCCCAGGCTTCACCTTGAGCTTGAAAGTATCTGAAGAAATAGACAATTTAACTTAATGAAATGAAAACTATCAATAATCATATATGATTAAGAAATTGACAATGTTTGTGTTTTTCTTTCATCTTTTTATTTTAACTTTAATTTCAATGTAAAACAATCTTGAATCATCAACATTCAGAAATTATCTCTAATACAAATTTTATGATAACTATTGTAAAAGTCAAAAAGCTTATTACCATATAACAGTTAATTTAAACTCTTTATATTATTAATGCATAGACTATTTACTTATTTACTTTTCCTTACTATGTTCTTACCTTTGGCTGGGCAGTTGGAGACAGGACCTGGAAGACCATTGATGGTGTGAGCATCTGAGACATTCGGTGCCAATCCTGTTTGAGTTGCTTGATTTATAATTGCTTCTGTGTCTGCTTTCCACCATTCTCCTGCCATTTTATACAGCTTTGCGTATCAGAAAAAAGGTCAAGTTTCTAACATGTAGAGCTCATAGTGACACTAAATTCTCTGATGTAGTTTTTTTTAGGATCTCAACTTACCCAATACAATGGGAACTTCCCTGAAGGGTTGAGTGAAAGGGTAAGGAACATGTCTTTTGGGAAGAATGACAATGGGACCATAAAGGGTTGTTCTAAGCCATGAGATATGTGCATGCCACCACAATGTTCCTCTTTGGCCAATGACAGTAAAATTGTACACATAACTCTGGCCTCTCTGAATTGGACACTGTGTGATGTAGGCAGGTCCATCTGCCCAGCCACTTCTCAGTTGGCGAACTCCATGCCTGAAAAATTAATCAAATGTTGAGAAAATGCCGACAATCACAACAAATTGGTTCATGGGGTTTAGTTATATAACAATACCAATGAAGGGAAACATTGTACTGAACATGGTTAACCACTTTAATCACAACTCTATCCCCTTCTCTTGCTATGATTCTAGGACCAGGAAATTGTCCATTGACAGTTACAATGCTCTTTGTTTGGCATAGCCTTGTGAAGTTTTGCATTTTGATCTGAGCAAAACACAAAGGAGAAGTGTTACAATCACTAAAAAGAAATTGAATTGAAAGCATCTCATTGTATCAGAAACATGCAATGAAATGCATTTGCACATACGTTAAACTTGTAGTGCCTAGTGACTCTTGCATGCTTTCCATGAGCTAGCTCTGGCAGTATCATGAGAGCAAATAACATAAGAAACATTGCCTTCATGAAGCCTCGCATGCTGAGATAAGCACAAAACATTTCCTCTTTTCTCTTGTAAATCTTGTTTTGAAGCTATTCAACTAGACAATAGATTTTGATGTTTGTTCTTGGGATGAAGAGAACAAGAAAACGAGGCAGCTTATATAGTAGACATGGAATTAGTAGGATTATAATTAGGTGGTTGAAAATGAGACATTACAGACTTGGAATGGCTTCAGCAACAATGTTCCACACTTGAACCATGCCACTGGCTAGCTGCTGGTGATGGTGATGGTTAAGAATATAGAGTACTTTACAAGCCAGATTATATTATATGGATCTTCCTCTAACGGTCTATAACTTCATTTTCTAAAATGACCCTTGTAAAACACGTAATGATACCAGATCAAATTCCCCCAACCCAATAGATTTTGTTATCCTTTAATGGAAATGTTACATGTCATCATAACTCAAAGATTCGACAGTAACATATCCAATTTAACATTTTTTTCACATATCCTTAATTGAAACTTGATTTATATCAATTAGAGTGCAAATCTTACTTTTATGAGCTGGTTTTGTAAGGTTAAACTAGACTTAAAGTTTACTTTTTAACATAGTATCTAGGGATAACAAAGTGAGTCGATTCAGGTTCTGCAGATCGGCCTGCCAACCCACCTCATTTAGATGGGACAGGTCAACCTTTTGAACTCAGTAGCTTACATTGGTCTGCCTCGCCTAATCCGTCAATTCACCCTTCTTTATTTTTTACACTTTTAAAGAGGAATTTCATGCTTTTAGAATTAAAATTGGTGGTGATCAATGTTTTATATAAAACTTTATTTACATTAATTTTTTATGCATCCTTTGGTTCATTGAAACATTGTTGATATTTATTTTATTTTGTTTTGCATTAAACCTTCTTTGATTAGGATATTAAAGTGTGATTCAATTTTATTTCTCTTCTTTGCATTTTTATTGTCTAAAAAGTGATATAAATTACTACAATAAAATAAATAGATCCAAAACAAAAAATTACAAAAAGATAAAAAATTGAAAAGTGGTCGGTCTGTTAATTCGTCAACCCATCCTATGGTGAGGTGAATTATCAATTTCAGCCCCTATAACTTTGGTGGGTCGGAACAAAACGGGTATGATTGACATATTTTGTCATCCATTATATTAAAATTATTTAGAGTCTATTATAACGAAAGTTGATTGATGCTTTCATTGACTACATAAATTCTTTTTATTGAGAAATTATTACATAATATTTGATTTCACCCTATAATCCAAACTGCTTTTATTTTATAGAAAAATTAATAAAGTTGGATTACTAATAATTATGTGAAGATTGTTGGGAGTATAATATAATATTGCAAGCATGTAATAATTAGGTTATCTTTTTCTCCCTATTTCTATTTATGCACGTTGAGTGAGAAGTAAAATGTGGAGAAATGAAAGGGATGGAGCATCACAAATTGGGTTTGATGGACTTGGTTGACGGGTAAACCTCAGCCTCCTACCGTTAAGACTTGCTAATAAAGGAATGGAAGAAAGGGAAAGTTGCATGTTAGCTTTGTTGGTTCTTAATTTATTCTATGCTATAACTCTCTAACAGTTTTAATGTTACTGTTAATGCCACTTTATATTTCTTCTTCACATTCTCACTTATATGCTTTCTAACAATTCGTCTTTAGTTTATATCTTCTTCTCTCATTAAATAATGACATGCAGATGTTTGTTTATCAAAATTCTGCTACACTTTCACTAAAGCTTCTTTCTTGTTGAGAAAACATTATGTCAAGTAATTTTGATAGTCTTCTAAGATTGTACATTATAAAAGTATGCTCTAATAATGTATAGGTAAAGTGAAAATTTTATTTTATAAATTGATTTTACAAAATTAAGTTATACATAAAATCCACTTTTTTTTATATTATATAAAATTGTAAGCTAGATCTGAAGAGTTTTTTTATTTTTTTATTTTAGATCATTCTTGGTGATGATATATAAGGTCCTTTGTAGAATATTCATACAATTATCGTGATTCTGATGTCTTTATCATTAAATTGAATAGCTTTGCTCTTAAAACACAATAAAAAAAATATATATGATCTTTAATATTATAATTATTTTTATTATGTTCGAGTCATAATTAAAACTAATTCATTTCTAAGGATGAATTTAATATGAGTGACTTGAAACGCAACTTAACTTAAGATCTACTATACTTGTATTACAGATTAATTATATTATATTTTTATTTTTATATCTTAAATTAATTAGGACAAAGTGATTTAGTTTATTAAATTATATTATTTTTTAATTAAACTGATATTTAAAAATTATAACTTTTAATGACTAAAAAAAGTTTTTCAATATCTTGAGCGAACTAGTTAAGAGAATCTTGAGTTAAATTAGGTTTAACATACAAAATAAACAAACTCAACCTAACATTTTTAGTGAGTTAAATATGAATTTATCTAAATTCTATATAATATGCAGGAAGACTCTTAATTATAATTTTAGTAGTCACCAATCTTGTATATAAAAGGACTATAGGTGTGTACGTAGATTATTCTTTAGTTTTAAATAAGTTTAATTAAAATAATTAATAGTTAACCACTTTTTTAAGAAATAACGTAAATGAGGTAAGTATATAAAAGTTATTCGAAAATGACTACATATTCAACAAGGTTCAACAATTTCTGAATCTAATAGGGTTACTTTTTTATGTTCTTTTGGTGGTTTTTATTTCTGTCAAATATGTTACTCTTTGTTTGACTCTGAGAATAAGATAGGTAACCAAACTTCACCCAAAGTTTGGTTTAGATTTTTTCACTGATCTTGCACTGTTCCTTCTTTTATTTGCTGCAGTACCAAATTGTGTCATTGTGCCTTTTAGTTAGGGATCCGTTTAGTTGGAATTCGGTTTCGATATAACAAATTCTAACGGTGATTCTTTTTTTATCTTTTCAAAAACCATATATATAATATTATATATATATATATATATTTAATAACAATTAAAAAAATAATTGAAATATATATATATATATATATATTTAAATATAATAATTTAATAAATATAAATATAAAAATATTACTTATTTAAATATCATTATATAAATAAATTTAATAATTATTTAAAATTATTGAAATATTTTTAAATATAAATATTAAAATTAAAATATAAATAAATTTAATAATCATTTAAATAAGTATGTTTATGATTATATTTTTTTTTAAATGATGAAACAAATTTATTAAAAAAAATGCTAGATAATTAATTTGAAATATTAAATAAATAATTTTATAGTATAAATGTGTTGATAAAATTTAAATATGATTAATAATGAATAAAGCGAGAAAATTAAATTTTAAATTTGTATAAGTGAGAATTTAAAAATTAGCATAAAATAATTATTTAATATATTTTTTTATATATTTTTAATAAAATATACTAATAAATATATGTAATAATATTTGGAAAATACATAATCAAAGAATATATAAAATTATATTTATTAAGAAAAATAATTCAATATTTATTCTTAAATTTAGTTAAGAATAATTGAAAAATTATTTAATATTTAAAAAAGAAAGCACACGAAATTAAAATAACAAAAATATAATTAAAATAAAAGTGGTAGATATTTAGTCAAGCATCTATCTTGTAATGTCATGGTAGTCAATGTAGATATTGTCTTCTAAGTCAGGTATGATTTCTTTATATATTGTTCAACGTAAATCTTTGGTTTCGACAAAGAGTTAAATATTTCTGTGTGATATATTGCATGCTTGGGTAAAAAAGTTAAATCATTTTCCAATAGTTGATTATTCGCACTATATGTCGATTTTGATTTCTACTAAGTTGTGAACAATCTTTTGATTAACAACTCGAATCGAACATCAATAATTGATTTCTATGAATTTTTTAAGGTTTTTGTGTTGTTTTATTTTCGTAATGTTGTGAAATAGTTGATTGAAAGACCAACTGTGTTGGATTGTCATTATTATGGTGACTTATTGGATAAGTTCTCTAAAGTAAAGTATTGTTTCGATGGAATTGATGAAGTTGAGATTTGTTGAAGAAGTTGTAGCGGGTAGGTTTATAAGTGTCATAACTTATTCAATAGATCTTTTAAACTTAGTATATGGTTCAATAATTGTATAAAAAAAATTGAGACTTATAAGATACCATTTGACATACATGGACATATGTTAATATGCTCAATATTAGTACCTAATTAGACCTTGATTTGTAAGTTGAGGATGATGATAGTACAAATTTTAACACCATATACTTTTTCGTAACGGTTTTAAAACCCGTTAACTTAATGTACTCTTATGTGATTATAAATTTTTTGTTGATATTGTTTTTCTTTTTTTAAAATACATTATTTATGTATATATTTATCTTTTTGTCATTAATTCAATTATTAAAAATGAAAAATACATGTTGAAAAGGAAAACAATGAAGAAAAATAAATTATTTACATTTTAATAACTATATATTTTCTATTTATCAAATGTACTCTTCATGGTTATTTTTTTTCAATCAATACACTTCTTTTTCGATATATCCCTAAGATTTGGAATACCATGAATCTTTGTTTTTATTTTAGGTAAACTTTCACTAGCATGACACTATTTTCCTTGAATTCTTTATTCCATCAAGAAGTTTTTCTTAAGGGTTTTTAACAAGGTTGACCGCTTAAATAAAGTTATTTTTAATGCATGACAAAATTATTGATGATCTCCTATAAAATGATTCCAAAATGGTTAGGGTCCAACCTTAGATAAACTAAGATCGACAATAAAACAACCCCAAAACGACTAGGGTCCAATTGTCCAATCTTAGATGAACTTCAACAATAAAATGGTTCCATAATGGTTGGGGTATGACCTTATATGAATTAAGGTTGATGATAAAACATCCCAAAACAACCGAGGTCTGACCTTACCCTTAGATGAACTAAGGTCAATGATAAAACAACCCAAGAACAATCGAAGTCTCGCCTTAAATAAACCAAGGTCGATGATAAAACAATCCCAGAACAACTGAGATTCGACCTTAGATGAATTAAGGTTGACGATAAAATGACATCAGAACAGTTGGGGTCCAACCTTAGATGAACTAAGGTCAGTGATAAAACAACTCCAAATTGGCTGGAGTTTGACCTTAGAAGGACCAAGGCTGACCGAAAAAAAACGCTAAGGATAATTGGAAATATCATGTATGATCCTATAAGGTCGATCGACAAGGAGGCTAGCCTACTATTTATAAAACGACTTATTATAGTTAGAGAATAATCTACATAAGCTAAGTCTGTAAAACATGCACTTATCTAGGTTCAGGCCTCACCTAGGCCCTACATACGCATTCGTACCAAGTACCACACAAGATATTCATAAAGATATACGCAAACAAATAAGTAAAGCACGAATTAAATTTAGGTCATGCATGTGATGACTATTCTACAATAAGTGTATTGTGTCAGAAGTAATAATTTGTCCCTAAGGACGAATATCAAACCCACAAGGAACAGTTGAATTATCAAGTATAAGATTCACTAAATAGAAAACAAAATAATAAAGTTTGTTGGGAGTTTGTTGTAATGATTGCAAGAATTGTAAAGAAAGCAAATTAAAGAGTTTGTTGGTTCAGTTGGGAAAATTGGGATTATTCTTTTGTATTTTGAATAGTATGATAATATTTTATCTTTTGATTGATGTTGATGCCCATATAAAAGTTATTTATATCGATTCCTTGCATATAAAATTATTAAGAGAGTCTCTTAAATATCGATTCCTCACATATTTATAAAAAATCCTTAGCGTTATGATTAGATGTTGATAGCAATTAACATTTCAAATTTATTCCTAGCATTCAAGTTTGTTAAGCATTATCATTTGGGTTAGAAACTTAGAAGTACTTTCCAATCAAATCTAAGGATCTTGATAATGGTAAACAAGCATTACGATTAAAATAACAATACCAATCATCATTCAAGAATAGAATATTATATTTAAATATTACCTCAATACTCAAGAGTATGAACAAATTACTCTAAATCCCAAAGGGTAGAATTAGTCACTCATGTTGGCCATTACAAGCATGGAAAGCAAGAAAAAAAAATTCAAGATGTTTCTCCTTGATGGTTGCCTCCTCTAGAGTTTTCTAACACCTTTTATTCTCCCCATTAATGTTTAGGGTTGTGCCCCATGCTTCATATTTAACCTAGTTGGGCTTGGGCTAAGTGACTTCTCGCCTAAGTGTAATTGGACTCTCTTGGACGAGTTGGACGAAAACAAGCTCAACATCTCTAGAGTGATATCGCTTGAGCGAGATTGGGCTCGCTTGGGCGAGATCATCTGAGAGCTTCTGGCTTGGGTGAGTTTGGGCGAGATCATCTGAGAGCTTCTGGCTTGGGTGAGTTTGGGCGAGTGTTTGGAGTGTTCAAGCTTTCCCTTTTTATTTTGTATATTCTTCTTTTTCCCGTTCATCCCCATTCTTCCCTAAAATTCTGAAAATAAAATAAATCATTCTTATTCATATTATAATCACAAAATATGTCAAAAGGTTTAAATTCATAAATTAGGGATTATATTATAGTTATTTTATCAATTAATCTCCATAGGTTGTTGTATTTTAATATGAAATATGACTGAAATATAACACTTATCAACATGCACACGAATTGAATTCACAAGTACGCACATGTCTTATGTAAATCCGACCAAACAAAAAAAATAATTTGATAACAACGAAGCTCCAAAATGACAACAATGAAGTTCAAAAATTGTAAAATAAAGTTTAATATATTGAGGGAATGAGTTAAAGTGTGGAAGAAGAAAGCGCAAGCTTTTTCTTTTGTGCAATGGAGTAGCGAAATGACTACCCTTTCATTTTAAACAATTTAAAACAAAGTAAAGGAGAAGTTAAAGGACTATTGAAACCGCTTATATGAAACTCATATCCTATCTAGCCATGTTGAAAAGCACTCACAAAAATGTGATAGTTAGGAGACTCCCCATTCTTAAGTGACACATCACTTGAGAATCCCAATGGAAGTTTCCAGAACCACTGTTAATAAAGCCTTTCACCTCAATCAGATCAAGGCTGGGGGGTTGTGTGCTTTCATGACCAAGTCGAGCACCCGTGCTTTCATGACCAAGTCGAGCACCCGTGCTTTCATGACCAAGTCGAGCACCCAAAAGTTGTATAACCATTCTGAAAGCCTTATAGCCTCAATCAACTTAAGGGTGGGGGTTGTGTGTTGTTATAGCCAAATTGATCAACTACCATGCGATTGTGGGTTATGAGTCAAGTTCCTTCTAGTCTAGTTCGGCCTAATCTAATATCCACAACTTAGTTAGGTAATCGAGTTACTATGCATCCATAGGTTGATCTAATAAAATCTAAAAATAAATTTGATGGAAATTTCGAAAAGTTTTTTGTTACCAAAATCAAGGGTTCAACGAAATAGAGAGAAAACAATTAGTTTTTCACTACTCTGGTACTCTACTTCATGTAAAGAAGTTTTTTCAAAATTTCTTTTTTTACCTAGGATTTTTACACTTTAATAGATATCATCTTATAAATGAGAAAACATAGGAGAAAAGAGACAAACTCAAATACTCTAGTTTAAAGCCTCTCATACTTTGAATAGAAACACTTTTAATAAGAAAACACTATAATTAAACAAAAAGAAAGTGTAAAAAAAATAATATTAATTACAAATTTGTTTAGTTATTGAAAAGAAAACAAAGAAATTTAAGGTTTTAATAAAATAAATAAATAGAATCGATAAAGTTGACAATTGATGATAATGAAGTAAGAACAAATATTAATTTCGAATTTATTTACTGGTCACTAAAAACAATCAAATCGAATGTACAAATTAGACACTCTTCAAAGCTTAAGTCTAAAACAATGTTTCCCGGGGATGACCATAGGAATTGAATTGAATGAATGAAGTTGACCAAACCACAAGAACAAATTACCCTCAAGTTCTTTAAACACTACACATACTAAAACCCTTTCATTCACTTTCTCAATCTCTCTCCACTTTTGGACCACACCCATATGAAGCAATTAGGCCCACTTAACCCAAGCCCAGTAACTTTTGCCCAACCAAATCGCATTGTGCATGAGCCAGCCCAACCCTATGTTGCACAAGATCAAACTCCATCCACATATTCTGTTGTTGATGATGACCAATAATAAATGCCTCAACACCAAGCAGATCCGAATTCCCAAAGGTGAAGCAATAAACTGAATCATTGTCCCGAACTGAACCGGGTACCCGATATAAAAGTTGGTCACCCGAAACCCGCATCTCGGCCCCTTCAAAAACCAAACTCACACTTGGTAACTCCGGTAATTCGGACCGGTTCATGGGCACCCTGTAACAAAGATCCATTGCTATCTGAAAAGCAAAATTCGGATCATCCAACACCCTCAATGTACCATTTGTTTGGTTCAAGAACTCTTCTCTTAATGCATTATAAACCGGGCCAAGTAAAAAGGTAAATTGGGTACCCAAATCAAACATGGTTTGACCCGCTCCAGTGTGATCTGGAACAAAAAGGTTACCCGATATGTTCAACAATTTATCCGAAACCTTAATTCCTTTGAACCGAACCGTGTACGCAGACCTGTCGAAATAAGGTAAAGGCGTGGATATTTGAACCAAGGAGGTATAATTCAAGGACCCGCCCCACGAGAAATTGGACTCCCCGAGAAGCAAAATGCCCGAGAAATCAGAACCTGATATGCAATACGAGAATTTGGGAGTTTTTAATTGAGAAACCAAGGAGAGTGATCCGAGGTTCATACCCAATAACCCGGTTGTATTGGAATCGGATTCGGAGTTAGTGGTGTAGGTGGAGTTCATGCAGCCGAAGATAACTCCCGGGTTAACGGAGGATCCAAACCCTAGTGTGTCCGAAGCGAGGTTCCCTTCCGAAGAGGAAGCGTCGGCGTAGGAGAGAGTGGCGTGGCAGAGGTTGTTGGAGTCGCAGGAAGCGGGTATGGGAAAATCTCGGGTTCGAGTTGTGCAGGTTGATGAAGAGCAGGAGATTGGCGAGTAGGTGGAGGAGATATTGGGGTTGAAAAATGGGTCGGGTATGAGTGGGTTTGTGTTTGTGTTGTTGCAGTGGAGCCAGGAGAGTTCGCTTCCTGTGTCAATGACCATGGAGACATTCTGTGGGGGTGTGCCAACTGTGATGGAGATTGTGAGGCTAACGTTGTGGTTGAATCGAAGCTTGTTGGGTGGTCTTGGGAGATACCCAGATGGGATCACTTGTGATTTTAGTGGCAAAGCTAGTGTCTTGGCCTCACACATGCTAAGGCATGTTCGTAGGATTAGGAGAATGGCAAGGTTGAAACATGGGGTTAAAATGGTGCATGTTGTTTTGGGTCTCATTATGGTTTGGGTGGAGTTAAAATGCAGGGTTATGGGGTTTGTTTGGGTTTTTAGAGAAGATGTTTTGGACTAATTGTGGAGAAAGTGTTGTGAATTTTGGAGGCAAAGAAAAGCATTGGAATTGCTTCAAGGTTTAGAGTTTAAGTAGGAAAAGTCTGAAGAAAAAGATCTGATAAATAGTTGAGATGGGATCTACCAGGAAGGTACAACAAGACTTTTGTTGTAACTAGTACCATACTACCTAATTAAGGTACATCTGTTTGTTACTACGTGTAATACTAGATTTAAGATCAGTCTTACTATCTTTTATTTTTTCTCATCGCAGCTTCTTTCTTTCTTAAAAAAGGAAAAAACTTGTACCGTCACGGATACCGATTTGATATTTGATCAGACATAAGTCCCACATAATTAACCATATAAATTGTGAAAAGTCAATTAAGTAAAATTAATAATAATTTTTAAAATTATTATTATAAACTCTCATATAATTATGTTAGTGTAATAATATTAATTTAGATAAATATATTATGAGAATCAATCTTATTAAAACATAATTATCGTGATTTTAATGCATAATATTTTAATCATTTGAATATTCTGATTTACTTGTACAATGTTCTTTATTATATTACATAAATATTTTAATTATATTACATAATACTTCGATTTATATATGATATCCAGATTTTATGGAAAGATATTATAATACGTCATATTGAAATATGTATAAACAATGTCAAATATCAAAGTCCATGAAGACTCATAATTAGATTACTCAAAGGGAATATCTCAATTCGAATTTTAACACTATATTCACAAAATTTAATTTGATGTTCTTACTGATTTGAGCGTCAGAATATTTTCTGCAAGTAGACCCTCTCTCAATTTTTAAAAACTGAATCATTAGAACTTGAAAGAAAACTATTAAAAATTCATCCGAATTTTCACCGACCGACCTCCATCTCGATAAGAACAAAACTCTTTCTTTACAATAATGATGATTTAGAATGATATAGGGAATACGGAGTTTATAGCAAGTAGCAGCATTGCTGCTTATGAACGTGGAAGGGTTATATAATAAGTTTTCTTAGAGGCAAATAATAATTAACCAAATTAAGTTCAGATTTGCATGTAGATGAGATAAATGACCTGTTGAAGTTTATGTGCTTTTTGGATACCCGTTTGAACTGTATATTTCAATTTTTAAGGCACACAAAACAGAAGCAACAATTTTATTGATTTTGTAAAAGCAAAAATTGGACACTGATTTTCAAATATGTCTTAACCCTACTATGGTCGTTAGACTTTCAAATTAATTTGAGATTGACTTGACATATTTTCTCTTCTGGACGTGCAAAATTAAAGGTTCTTTACTCCGTGTTGTTGCTATTGCAGAATGTTCCACTTTGACTAATCAAGCAGCATAGTTCAAAAGGAATTTTTATGGGCTGAAATTAATTGTTGACCTTTTAAATTTATGATGAGTTTGTTTAAATTTTTGGTTGATATCTAATTATTCTACATTTAAACACAGATAAGTATTTCAAATGAAAAATAAAATGTGAATGTGATAAGGTATTTAATGTGAATGTGATAAAGTATTTAAATTGATAAAGTATGAAATTATATTTAAACTATTTTAGATCTTTACTTTTTAAGAAGAAGGAAAAAAGAAAATCACGTGTCTGTTTTGTAACTCTTGTCTTTATTATAAAGTTATCAAAGGCTAGAATTTATTACCATAAATTTTAGGTAAATTTGGTTGCTCATGTGACTTTGGTCAATTAGAAAATTGAAAGAAATAAACAACAAATTGATGCCTATGATGATTAAAGAAGAATGAATGTGAAGGTGAGATTTATTCATTAATGATTCGAAAAATGGCCTATGATGATCCACAGACATTCTAGTACTAGCTAACATCACAGCATTTATAGTGAGAGGTTGCAAAAAGCTTGGTTTTTGCTTACTTTACAAAGGAATATGATGATGATGGCAGTGTTGTGGCATAGGCATAGATTTATAAAGGCTGCTTTCTGAAGTTATCAGCCTTTCTTGGTTGTTGAAGATGCCAAGAAACTATCTTAAGGCAAAGCACGTGATGCTTTTCTTAATCGGGGAATGGATGTGTTCTGAACTAGATCCAATCATAATGTGTTTATAAGTTCGAAATTCGTATACCTATGTCTTCTCTACTTTCTTTTTAATACTAGTACAACTCTACAATATATCACTTTCTTATATAAATATCATTTAGTTACTAAAAAAACATTACATATATCATTCCTTTTTTTAATTTCAAAAATAATATTTAATTTATTTAGTATAATGACTAACTATTTTTAGTTTCTAATATTAATTTTTATTTAATAATTTTTTTATAATATCTATACTTATATAAAGAGAATTTTCCTCATAACCGTTTTTCTTGGTATACACATTTATTTTCTCACTTTATCCTTATACCAATATTTTATTTTATTATTTTAGAAATATATAATAAGAAAGATTTTTCTCATTTTATTCTTATATTGGTCATTTCTGTCATTTTTTTTGTATGCACTTTTATTTTTCTAATTTTGTTATCTAAAAATCAAACGTAACTTCCTTCAAACCTTCTCACCCGCTATCAACATTTTCCACTTTCTCCTCTATCAAAACTTCTCACTTTTCCCTCTATCAAAACTTCTCACTTCTTTCTCACTCTTAATTGCAGTTCCTTAAACTTACCAGTTACAATATTAATTGTGTTACTCTCGTCCTCATTCTTTTTACTATTTTATTGGTTTTGTTCCAATTGTTTCATCTTCTTTGCATGCATTGTGCTTTTGTATTGCAAACCCACAAAAATACTTGGAGTGGTGCATGAATTCGTATCGTTTGGCCTCTGTCATAAGACTTTTGCCTTTTATATTTGTGGGTGACTTCACCGTTGCAACATCCAACCAATAAATGTATATTTGGAAACCTAAAATTCTAGAGTAAACAAAAAGTGTCCATAACGATGACGAAACACTCCCTTCTTTCTTTTACTTTTTTTACCAATCTTCAATTAATTTATTTTTTTATTAATAGTTAGACATAAAATACATAATTGTATTAGATCAATTTGTTTCTTCTAAAATATAGTAAGGATTTTAATAATATGTTGTAAGTAAAATTCCATAAATATTAATGCAATTTTTTTTTATGAAATTAGAAATTTAAAATTTAGTTTTATTAATATTAATGGTTAGACTATTTAGTTTTTTTCTTTTTAATTTGGAGAATTTGGATCCTATATAGTACTTAGCATGTTTGTTCATAATGATTGAATAAAGAACAACATGTAAACTAATATTTAAAATCAAATAAGATATTATTATTTGCATACTTATATTAAGAATATAAATTTATAATTTATTTTAATAATAAAAATATATGTATATATGATAATATATACCTATATATAAATTATTTAGCTTTTCTCTTTCTCTTTCTGCAAATATGTGGCTGCCTTTCTTTATAAAATAAATTGCACCTGGGCATGGGAAGTTGGAAGAAGAAGTGGATAGAGTGGGAACCTAAGGAGTGGTGATTTGGAGGAGAGAAGGAGAGAAATGACTTGGTATGGTACCGACCTCGTTCGGCTCAATAAGAAGATCACATCTAGGTCTTAACCTAACGTCAAGAAAAATCGTGCACAAGTTATGACTTGGTAAGGTACCAACCTTGTTCAGTTCAATAAGAAGACCATGTCTAGGTCTTAACCTAACATGAGGAAAAAGCATGCATAAGTTATGACTTGGTATGGTACCGAGCTCGTTCGGTTCAATGAAGACCACATACAACTCTTAACTTGACGTGAAGAAAACTCATGCACAAGTCTTAACTTGGTTTGGTGACAACTTTGTTCGGTCTAATTTGAGTTATTTTTTGTAGGTGAAGGAAATGCCACTTATCAGGTGAAGAAAATTTTGACCTCGCTCGGTCCAGTTTGTGAAGGAAATGTCGATTTCCCTTAGTCTAGTTTGTAAGTCTTAAAATGTATCTATAACAAGTAAAGGAAATGCCGACCTCGCCCAGTTTGTGAAGGAAATGTCAATCGCAGTCATTCCATTTTATAAGTTTTAAATTATATCTAGTGCAGGTAAAAGAAGTGTCGAGTCCAAGTTTGGTCAATTATCATAAATTAGTTGAAAGGTGGAGCAATATCAACAAACTTATCAACCTCATTGGCTTATGACTGAGGCTGGGGGGCTGTGAGGTCATGGGTCAAACCCAATAATAGGGTGAAAGCGGATCTGATACCGTTCTCTGAATTTAATGGTTATGAAATTATTAGCCTCATTGACTTACTCATGAGGCTAGGGTGTTGTGAGGTCATGGGCCGAACCCGATCATGTGGTAAAATGGTCTTAATACCGATCTCTGAATTTAATGAAAAAATCCTATTTATTTCTAAAAATAGGGAAAGTCATTAATTATGGAGATTGACTGTATACATATGATTGTAATTAATTTGGGAATATAGCTCATAATAAGACCAGATACAAGGAGAAGGGAGGAGAACACTATTCTATATAAGGGAAAGAAAACAACTCACAAAACACACAACAAACAAGAGTAATTCCAACTCATGTTTTACACTATACTCACTATATTTTATGCTCTTACTGACTTGAGTGTCGGAGTATCTTATGTAGGTGGAGCCCCCTCGTTTCCTTAGAGCCAATTCATGAAGCTTGTAAACCGACCTCAACTAACTGTTCTAGTTGAGAGACATCCCTATTGACTAGAGCACACACACACACATATATATATATATTATAATTAGTCATATTTTTAGTTAATGTTGGATTTGTAACATATCTTCTTACACTGATGAATAAAGATTTTGAATATGAGATTATATATTTTGGATAGTCTAACAAGAGCCTAATAATGGATAATATAATAGTCTCAATACACTTAAGTGTGACAGACTTTGAATAAATTTAAAATTATCTTAATAAGTGAGTTTATGTCTAACTTAACCTCACAAAATTGCTTTGTAAGGTTAGATTTACACCACATATATATACACTAATTTGACTAGACTAACTAAATTTGAATAGAAATCTATTCTCACTTTTTATAAACTCAAACTTTTAATCAAATTTAAGTAAGGGTTGATTTTTAGTTTTCATAATTGTAAATTTGATTTTGCTTGAATTTAAAATGAAAAAGTATACATTATATAACTGACATTAACAATGTCTTCCATACAAATTTGTAGTAATCAAAACATACACATGTTAAGTAGAGGACTCAAACTAATTAAACCCTTTTGTTCCAATTTAAGAATTATTCGTGTCATTTGTTTATTAAATATAAAAGAACCTAATTATTATGTTTATATGTTAAATAAGAATTGAATATCTATTCACACTTGAAGTGTTTAATCTTGACTTTCTTAGATTGTACATTCACTACTTTAAATAAGATTTACCCAATCATTTATTAATTGAACCTAAATTGAGATTATCGTTTAAACTTGGATTTTAAGCATAGTCTCTCACTTTACTTGTTTCTAATTATCTACATAGATTCTATGCCTTGATAATGACATTTCAATTGAAGAATTAAAGTATTTTGAAGTCCAAAAAGTTATGCTTATAGAGAACTAGAGGACCTCACTATATGGTCTCATTAGACAATCCATTAGATAATCTTTCTAGATCGTCTACAGTTAAGTGCATTACTCTAAAGTGGAAAGACATGGGTTTTGTGATTATGTTACTTCTTTGAAGCCATAAGTTCCAAATCTAAACAAATTTTTGCATAGATATTCTTAAGATTTTCTACAAAGATAATCATCTACAATTCTTACTTGATTTAAAGCAAATTTCCTTCAAATCTTCTACAATATCTTTTGCAACAAATAAGATATATGCAAGATAATTTGTAATAGAGAAGGAAACAAAAAGTAAGAAAATATCAGGATCTGAAATCCATGAAGAAAAGAGACCTTAAAATAGAGCTTCATAGGAAGAAAGAAGGGAGTCGCACAACACACTTTAGACCTAGTTTTATTTCCTTTTTGTATTTTTTTTTTTGTTTTGTCTTCCACATGGAGGGATAAACCTTTTTGGGTGAATCTCTTGAAATTTCCTAATGGGTTCTAGGGTTTTTATTCAATAAAGTTTTTTCTTCAATTTTATATAAAAAAATTGTACTAGACAGTCTGATCTTCTTGAATTCTTGTTTCTGTTTGATAAGTACATTTATATTCACACTTAGAGTGTTAACCATGACCTTGTTAGATAGTAAATAGGCTAATATAAATTTTAGTGTTTTATCGCACAAGAGATTTGTATTGAATCAAGGTGGATATTTGTGAAGATTTGGTTCAAATAAAATCTAAGTTCAAGTTTCCTAAATCATCTAGAGGTGATAGATCATCCAACAATTTGAGATTGTTTATCAATTTGTCATCGTCTACTGGTCTCAGACCCTCTAGTGGTTCGTCATCGTCTGATGAGTATCAAAATCGTCTTATGAGTTAGTCTTCATTTATGAAGAACATGAAGATTAAATCTTGGATCATCTTGTTTATGGAACTTCCTAGTAACTTTTAAGCCTCATGTTTATTGTAACTGAATCATTGTGCACGTGGTTAGTTCTTATGAGAAATGTCCTTAGTTGGAAGTTGTAAGACAATTTGTCTTGTATATAGGAACTTGAATTTGACAGTTATTCTTTAATGTGGGAGTTGAGAGTTCCCTTTAAAACTTGAGAGAAACTTAGTGTTGTAATCTAATATATTATTGATAGTGATTTTTTGTCCATGGATGTAGACTGAGTTTTCAATGGAATCACGTCAAATTGTTTTGTGTGTGGTTCTTGATACTATGTTCTATCCTATTTTACATTCTTTTTCCCTACAATTAATTTTTTTTCCATTTTCGTGTTACATTTGAGGGTTTAATAGATAAGTGAATTGTGTTTGTGCTCAAAAAAGGTTTTGTTCTTCAATTTTCTACATAAAATTGTGCTATACAATTTAATCTTCTTGAATTTTGGTTTTCATCAAAAGAATTGTGTTTTAATGCTTGTTGAGAATTGAATTCTTTTCTTTAATTGGGGTTCTTGGTTAGTTTTCCTAATTCTAATCAATCTCTTGTTTGCTTAATTCAAGAGATAAAAGATAAACATCTCATAAGTTGACTCTTGAAGATGAATGAGATACTAAATTATGAGATAATAAATATGTTAGTAGACGTTTGTTTTGCTGATAAGATTCTGTTGAATTTGATTGACATTTGTTTGATTAAGTTTCACTTTGTGTGATAATTGAAAGAATGATAATTTTAAGATAACCAATGACAAATTCATTAGTGAATGAACTTGAGATTCAACTTGCTCTTTATATTTTTTGCCACGTCTATTATATTTTCTGCTAAACAATCTCAACTCTCCTAAATTGCTTGTTTGTTTCCGAATGAATAAAAAAAGGTATTTGTTATATATAAAGAAAACTCAAAAATAAAATGTCAAAAACACAAAAAAATAAAAATGAAAATCGTTATTACCTTTAAATTTTCTTCAAAATGGAAGAGATTTACAATAAAAATTATATATATATATATAATCAATTATTTATAATTTATTTTGTTACAATTGTTTTATTTAAACTCAAATTGTTATTAATTTTTATTTAAACTAAAACTACAATCTAAACACAAAAAATATAAAAAAATTATAAAAAAGATAATATTTAGAAATAACATAATTAATTATATTATATTATATTATATAAATATAATATATTATATTATATGTTATATTATAATACATAATCGATTATACGTTAAAATATAATATATAATATAACAAATAATCTATTATGTTATATATATAATTGATTATATATTATAATAAAATATATAATTAATTTTATATAATTAAATATAATATAATATGATAAAATAATATTTGAAAAATAAAGTATTAAATATTAAATAAATTTATGTTATAAAAATATATAATAATTATTAATTATAATAATGAATAGGAATAATAAAATTATAATTATAAATAATAATAACAAATATTTTTTATAATAAAAAGATAAATTTATGTAATATTATATTAATTTAAAAAAATAAAGATAAAAATAATAATGTTACTTAATATAAAAATAAGTTTTTATCAAATATTTAAATATTATTTATCAATTTTTTATTTAATTTTTTTCGAAGTTAACTCTAACAGAATCGAAAATGATGTTTCAATGACCGAAAATAATATTTTAGTTATAAATATTTATAATTCATAAATAAATAATTAAAATTAATTTTTTAATAATTTTTAAATATAAACGTAAATTTATAAATTTGTATTTCTATAAATTAAAAAGATACAATTTTAATAATACTCATTACATCACTTACAAACTTTCATAAAAAAAATTACATTTTTTATTTTATTTATCTTAATCAAAACAATCTCTTTTTTTTACACTTTTATTTCAAATTATCTGAAATTCAATCTCTTAAATTCACATCTAATTTAAACAAAATATTACTCTTATTCTTTGCAAACAATATTTATAAACTATTTGATTTGTTTCATAATTGGATTTGTTGAAAGATGAATTTAGATCAACTAACTTTATCTATACTATTATTTTTTTAAACGATGTAACACTATATTAGTAAAACTATTTTAATTTGATTAAGTAACAAAAATATTAACCTAGATAAAATTTAGAGTATCATGTATGTTCTAAAACTAATATGATTCTCATTATTTATTATAAAATATTTTTTACTTAAACGTAGGAGTCATCCAACGTATGTTGAACTTTAAAGAAACTAAAATCAGGGATCATTGGACACGTATATAAAGTTAATTAGTATCAAATTCCAATAAAAACAAAACTCAACTAGTGTGAGTATAATGATTGATTTACGAAAGAATCATTCCAATGTTAGGTATTCAATGCCTAAACTATAATTTGGAGTGTGGCTGATGGGAGATGTAGCACTAAAAACTACTATAAGTAAAAACCCTTTAGAACATTAATTAATTTATGGCACTACATTGAACAGTGCACAAAATTAAAAGATACAACACGTTGGTTCTTCATTCCTATTTGCCGGTGACGGCAACTGAAGTTTAAAGGTTCTCACATGTTCTGTTGTATTCCTTGAGGACACAACAACATGGTTGGGTCCACATCCTCGTACCAAATTCATCTTCAAATAAGTTCCAACTGTGTTCAACATTGGCTTGACTTATGTACTAGCAATTCTGCACCTGATTGTTTTGTTTATTTAAGTTTTTTTATTAACAAAATAATGATATAAAATATTTTAGGATACTCCAACTTTATTAGTCAATAGGTTATGATTCTTGTATAATTTCAAAAAATAAACCATCCGGAAAAGAAATAACATCTTATCAAGTAACAATTGCCTCTAAACATATATACAGAATACTTACACTGTTGTGAAGTTATAAAATGCGCAACATGCGCATAACCTTCTGAAGCACATGCAGAGAAGATAGAAGAGAATGAAGATGCACAAACCTTCGGGATAGATTCTCAACGTCCTGCATCCTCGGGATGCCTTCATAAATGGTTTCCTACTTTGAAGGAGTCACCCCAAAACGTGCTTTCAACTGATCTAGATCTCCTCCGTACTCTTCGGGCAAACTCAACCTTCTTCTCCACAACAGCATTGAACAACATCGACTGTGGGAAGCAGCCGCTCACGAATGTTGGTTATTAATTCTGATTTTATTATTATTAATTTTGATTTTATTACTTTTAAACTATTATACCGTTATTATTGTATTAATGGTCAGTTTATAGGGTTGTTAGTATTCCTATTTTATAGCTTCCAGTAATTTGTAATTTTATATTATATATTATTGAAGTACATCAAAATAAAAAGATCAGTTCAGCAGTTTTGTAATCTTGTGCAATTATCTTCAATTAGTTTCTACAACCTTTTGTCTTCTCTTATTTTCTTCAATTAGTTCCTACAACTGGTATCAGAGTCAGTCTGTTATCATGAACTCTACCCAATTATTAGTTCCTATCCTTGATGGAAAAAATTACAATCGGTGGTGTGTGCAAATGAGAGTTTTGTTTGATTATCATGAGTTATGGGATGTCGTTGAGAGTGGAGTGTCTGCATTAGCTGATAATGCAACTGAGGCGCAACGAGTAGCGCATCGTGATCAGAAGAAGAAGGACAATAAGGCTTTGTATCTCATCCATTAAGGGATGAATGACGAGACGTTTGAGCAGTTAGAAGGAGCAACAACTGCCAGTGAGGCTTGGACAATTTTGACAACTAATTACAAAGGTGATGACATGATCAAGAGGGTGCGTCTTCAAACCCTAAGACGCCAATATAAACTACTGCAGATGGAAACCATAGAGACTATTGATGTCTATATAAATAAAGTTCTTGCCTTGACAAATCAGATGAAGACCAATGGTGAAACACATTCGGAGCAAGCAAAGGTGGAAAAGATTTTGAGATCTTTAACTCCCAGATTTGAACATGTTATTGCCGCAATTGAAGAGGCCAATGAAATTTCAAAAATGACAGTAAGGTTATTGTCTGATCCCTACGAGCACATGAGCAGCGAATGAATGACAATAATATTGAAAAACCAATTGAATTGGCTTTACAAGCACAAGCCTCAATTGGTAGCTCCTATCATAAACATGGTACTTATTGTAGTAAAGGTCGTGGTGGCTAGAATCATGGAGGCGCTGAGCAAAACAACACTGGTTCCAATCACAATCCAAGTTCAAATAACTCTTGGCGCGGGGAACGTGATCGCGGAGGACGATAAGACATTTATAATAAATCAAATATTGAGTGTTATAATTGCCATAAACGCGACCATTATGCAAATGAGTGCATATCAAAAGGTGATAATCATGTTGTCAATTGTGCTCAAGAAGATAGTAATCACGAACAAGATGAAGATGATCATACGGTACTAATGGCAGCAACATCAAATGAAACTCCAAACAATCAGACTTGGTATTTGGATACAGGTTGCACAAATCATATGTGTGGTAAGAAGGAGTTGTTTGCTTATTTTGCACAAAAGTGAAATTCGGTGATGGGAGGTTCGTTTCAGTGACTGGAAAAGGGCGAATTCTTATCACATTGAAGAATGGTGATCACAGGTACATCTATGATGTTTTCTATGTACCTAATATGAAAAGTAATTTGTTGAGTATGTGACAGCTAGCTGAAAAGGGTTACTTGATGCACATAGTTGAAAATAAATTATCATTTTTTGATAAAAAAAATTAGTTTGATTCTTAAAACCTTTTTTATCAAAAAACCGCATGTTTCCAGTAGATTTGCATATGGGTGATTTCAAGTGCTTCAATGCAATAGTGAATAATGAATCGTGGTTGTGACATTTACGCTTTGGGCACTTAAATTTTCAGAGTTTGGAAAATCTCTCCAAACGAAATTTAGTGAATGGTTTACCCCATATTCGTCACCCTGATCAATTGTGTGAGGCTTGCATTTTTGGAAAGAATCACAGGATACCATTTGTTAAGGAGCCTTGGCGTGCAAAATTTCCTTTGGAGCTTGTTCATACAAATGTTTGTGACCCGCTGAACATCATCAGTTGGAGGTAATAAGTATTTTTTAACCTTTATTGATGATTTTTCAAGGAAAACCTGGATTTATCTATTGAAAAGCAAGGGTGAGGTATTCCATTGCTTTAAAATATTTAAAGCATTTGTTGAAAGACAGAGTGATAGACCAATTAAGATGGTGCGTAGTGATGGAGGGGGTGAGTACAAGTCTAATGAGTTCAAGGGTTGCAACATAACATAACTTGTCCCTACACACCTCAACACAATGGAGTTGCTGAGAGAAAGAATAGAACAATCATGGACATGGCGAGGAGCATGCTTGAAGCGAAAGGTATGCCAAATTATTTTTGGGTTGAGGCCGTAACATGTGCGGTATATTTGATAAACAGATCACTCACTCGGAGTGTTCCTAACAAAACTCCGATTGAGGCATGGAGCGAATTCAAACCCAATGTGCAACACTTGAAGATATTTGGGTTAATTCCTTATGCTCATGTCCCCAAGGCAGCTAGATCGAAGTTGGATGATAAGGCATAGAAGACCATTTTCATTGGATATAAGCATGGGGATACAAATTGTACAATCCAATAACAAAGAAGGTGATTGTTAGTCGTGATGTTACATTTGCCGAAGATGAGGAATGACAATGGAATGCAGCAGCCGAAATAGATTCGAAAAAATGATATATTTACGTTTTGAACAATGATATGGAAGATGAAGTCACTCTTGAAGCACATGCAGTTCAACCTAAAGTTGTAATTCAACCTGAAGTTGCAGCTCCAATTGCAACTATGATGGAACGACCAAGAAGACAGCAGCGACAACCTGTACACCTTCAAGATTGTGAAGTAAATCTTGATGATGAAGTTGACGACAATGGAGATTTGGTTCACTTTGCTTTTTTTGCAGATTCAGAACCCGTGAGACTTCCAGATGCCATTCAACACCCCAAATGGCAAAAGGCTATGAATGAAGAATTGTTGGCGATTGAGAAAAATAATATCATGACTCAAATTGGTTTTAATCTAAATATTCCAATTAAGATTTATGTTGACAATGTCTCTGCAATTAATCTTGCAGAGAATCCAATTTTTCATCAAAGAAATAAACACATTGATATTCGATATCACTTTCTGTGAGACCAAGTTGGGAAGAACATGATCAAATTAGAATATTGCAGATCAGAAGATCAGATTGCAGATATTGCCATTGAAGATCAATGCTTTCATCATCAAGTTAAGAGATCTGTTGGGGCAGGAACTTCCAAATCAAAATTAAGGGAGGATGTTGGTTATTAATTCTGATTTTATTATTATTAATTCTGATTTTATTACCCTTAAATTATTATACTGTTATTATTGCATTAATGGTCCGTTTATAGGGCTGTTAATATTCCTATTTTATAGCTTCCAGTAATTGTAATTTTATTATATATATTATTGAAGTAAATAAAAATAAAAATATCAGTTCAGCAGTTTTGCAATCTTGTGCAATTACCTTCAATCAGTTTCTACAACCTTTTGCCTTCTCTTATTTCCTTCAATTAGTTCCTACAACGAAGTGGGATGTTGTTGTTTTTCCTTTTATAAATATGCGTTTTCTCCTTTTCTCCAAGTGTCACTCACACTGCATTTTTTTTCTCATTCTCTCTTTTCCATTCTTTCTCTTTCTTTTATTCTAAATTTTTTCGGGATCCTGGGTTTTTACTCTTTTAAGAGAGTTGATTGCTAGTTCTGATCATCGAAATTTTTCGAGAAGTTTTTGTTGTATCCTAGGGGACTTGCACAGTACACCGCAGATAAGTCCTTTCACACAGTGATCACCTACGCCTTAGAAAATCAACTTTGTTTGTGTTTTAAAGCCTTCTTTACAACAATCGTAAGAACTTATGACTAACAATATGGACAACAACAACTCTACTCCGGAGACATCAAACGCTATTTTCACAAGGCAAACCATTTTTGTGACACCATTTCTGGACATCTCGAAAATAGAAGTCTTCACCGGTCAGAATTTCTGACGCTGCCAAGAATGTGTGTCCACCCTGTTGGACATGTACGAAGTCACTTTTGCACTTAAAATTTCTAAACTCAACTCAAGCATGCCTACAAAACAAATTGATGTTTGGACCCATGCAAATAAGGTATCTCGTCACACCTTACTCAGTGCGTTATCTAATGATTTGTTCATTGTCTAGTGTTGTTACAAGGAAGAAAAAGATATTTGAGATTCCCTTATCCTCAAATACACTGCTGAAGACGTAGTTAGACAAAGGTTCGTGATCATAAACTATCACTGGGAGATGATCGAAGAGAAGGACATAAAAATTCAAATAAATGAATACCACAAGATTTTTTAAGATATCAAAGCAAAGCATAACCTTGTCTGATGAATTCATATCCGAATTGTTGATCGAAAAACTTCCACAATCTTGGACTGATTACAAGCAACAACTGAAGCACAAACACAAACAAATGTCACTATCAGATATGATCACCCACATCATTATTGAAGACACCAACAGAAAGGAGTGAGTTGTTGTAAGGGCCAAAACTTTTTCTGCCAAAGCAAATATGGTAGAACACAAACCAACTCCAAAAAGGTACGACAAAAAACCGGATCACAAAAAGAAATACAATAATAAATTTTTTCGTTCCAATAGAACTAACTCTACCTTCAAGAAAAAGGGAAATTGTTTTGTTTGTGGAAAGTCAGATTATCATGCACCTCAATGCAGACATAGAGCCAAAAACTATTATTCTCCTAAGGTAAATCTAGCCGAAGGGGAAGATACCATTGTTGCAGTCGTTTCACATGTAAATCTTGTGACCAATGTGAGTAAATGGGTGGTAGACTTTAGGGTTACCAGACACATCTGTGCAAACAGAAATGTGTTTACCTCTTACACAAGTGTGTGGGATGGAGAAGAACAAGTTTATCTCGGTGATTTCAAAACAAATCCTATCCTAGGAAAATGAAAGGTTCTTCTAAAGTTCATATCTGGTAAAACTCTAGCTTTGAGTGATGTGTTACATGTGCCATCGATTATAGTTAATTTGATCTCTGCAGCATTGCTAGGCAAAGTTGGAGTTGAAGTGTCATTTGAATATGACAAGATCGTTATGACAAAAAATAATGTTTTTATGGGAAAGGGATATTGTGATCATTATGCATGAAAAACAAAGTAGTAAATGTGACATATATGTAGAATCTAAAATAACGAAGAAAACATGTCATTTTGTAGAACGTCAATATGAACTTCTTGGTTTAATTCATACCCATCTTGCTGATTTAAAACAAACCATGTCTAGAGGTGGTAAAAATTATTTTGTAACTTTTGTAGATGATTTTTCTAGATACACCAAAGTGTATTTAGTTAAACATAAGAATGAAGCTTTTGGTATGTTCTTAACTTATAAGGCGGAAGTAGAAAACCAAATGAATAAGAAAATTAAAAGAATTAGATCAAATAGAGGTTGTGAATATGTTTTGTTTAATGATTATTGTGTTAAAGAATGTATCATTCATGAAGTAATCCCATTGTATTCACCTAAATCTAATGGAGTAGGTGAAAGGAAAAATAAGACTCTTAAAGAAATGATGAATGCCATGCTTATTAATTCTAATGCTTTTGATAATCTGTGGGGTGAATCTCTGCTTACCGCATGTTTTTTTGCAAAATATGATACCATATAAGAAAACTGGTTAAACACCCTATGAGTTGTGGAATGGATATCAACCTAAATCTGAAATACATAAAAGTGTGGGGGTGTTTAGCTAAAGTGATGTTACTTGATCCTAAGAAAAGGAAAATAGGCTCTAAAACATCTGATTTTATGTTCTTAGGATATGCGGAACATAGTGTTGCCTATAGGTTTCTAGTTCTTAATAATGTTATAATTGAACGTAACACTATAGTAGAGACAAAAAATGTTGAGTTCTTTGAATATATCTTTCCTTTAAAGAGTTGTGGTACTTTTAAACAACCTATAGATAGTGTTAGTGATGCCATGAGTGAGGATGTTAGGAGAAATAAAAGACAGAGAAAGGAAACCTCATTTGGAGATGATTTTTACACTTATCTAATTGAAAATGATCAATAAGTTTTTTAGAAGCTATTAGGGCTCATGATGTTAAACAATGAGATAAGGAAATTAGGATTGAGTTTGATTCAATTAAGAAAAATAATACGTGAACCTTAGTAGATCTGCTTAAAGGAGCAAAATCCATTGGTTGTAAGTGGATCTTTAAGAAGAAGTACCATCCTGATGGATCCGTAGAGAAGTATAAGACAAAATTAGTAGCTAAAGGTTTTACTCAAAAACCTAACATAGATTACTTTGATACTTTTGCCCCTGTTACTAGGATTTCCCCTATCTGTATGTTGTTAGCCCTAACATCTATCCATAAGTTAGTAATTCACCAAATGGATGTTAAAACAATCTTTCTGAATCGTGAACTAGAAGAAGAAATTTATATGACTCAACCTGTAGGATGTGTAGTTCCAAGTCAAAAGGAAAAAGTATACAAACTTTTAAAATCTCTTTATGGTTTGAAACAAGCACTATGAGATGAAATACATGGGTGAAGCAAGTGTGATTCTAGGAGTTAAAATTATAAGGAAGGGAGATAATATATTACTATCCCTTATGATGTGAGTTGATTAGGAGATTCTTTAAATTGTGACACTTTAAGAACAATGTAAGGAGGCTTAAGGAAACATCAATGGAGTTTAATGCCTTCCAATGATGAACCAAACTCATGAACATGAGTGGCATCTCCTTACACAACAATTGAATAGTAAAAACACAAGAACAACAAGAGAACAATGAAAATTGGTGCGAAAACTTAAAGGAAATCAAGAACAAGATATTTAACCGATTAAAATAGCAATTAAACACATTTGAACCGATTGAATTGAACAAGAACACAAACTACCGAATAGAAATGACTAACAAATATAAATGACCGAATAGAATTGTTGAATAATGTGTGGAAATGGAAATGGAGATGAAGCAAGAAGGAACTTATGTGGTTGTAGTCATGGAACGGAAGAACACGCCATTTGGAGGTGATTGTTCCAAGATAAGTGCATGAATGCCGCCACTTGGAGCTTCCCAAACACTCACAAGATGAGACAAAATGAAGGAGAACAAGTCTCACACAATTCTCTCTCAATTTGAGTAGACTGACCTTTCTTAAAATTTCAATTCTGAATTTACAAGAGCATGACACCTCCTTTTATAGTAGAAGAGGGCTGAAAATGAAAAGGCAAAATTCAAACACAAGACTATTCAAATTTGGTGCCTAAACAAGTCACAAAGGAAGTGTGACTTGATTTCTTTCTTTGGCACCTCCTAAAACTACACCTACACCTACTTTTTATGTCACATGGAAAGGTGTGACTTATCTTTGTACATTTACACCTCTTATATCTATATCTACACCTCCCTTTATGTTATACTAAAAAAACTACTCAAAAGTAATTACAAAAAGAGACATCCAATGATTCTCATCTCCCAAAGCCTTGGCATTGCTCCTAGTAATCCTTTGAGGCATGAAGGATGTTGAGCTCATGGGTTGGGCTTGGGCCCCAGGTGCCTCCTCTACTAGGTCTTCATCACCGTATGATGCTAGCTTTTCTAGACTAGATATTGCTTATGCAATAGGTAGACTGAGTAGGTACACTCAATGTCCTAGTCAGGATCATTGGCATGCGCTTGCGAGACTCATGAAATACTTGAGAGGTACAATGGCTTATGCCATTGAATATAGTGGATTTCCTGTTGTGCTAGAGGGTTACAGTGATGCTAATTGGATCTTGGATTCAGATGAGACAAAATCCACTAGTGGTTATGTATTTACACTTGCAGGTGGTGCAGTTACATGAAGATCAGCCAGACAAACAATTATTACAAGATCAATAATGGAATATGAGTTCGTTGCTCTCGAAATGGCTAGTAGTGAAGCTGAGTGGTTAAAAAACTTCTTAGCAAACATTTTGTTAGGAATGAAACCAACCCCATTGATAAGTACCAAATTTCAGTAATATTTCATATAAAAATATAGGCATTTATGGATATTAATTGCTAAAATATAGGTCTTCATTGTTGGGTTTAATAGTGTCAAAGTTCAAGAGGGGGGGTGAATTGACCTTTGAAAACTTTCTCGCAGAAACAGTGTTTAACACAGTTTTAGAGAAAATAAATCGATTTATGTGAAAATGAACAGATTTATTTTGGCACTGTTTGAGTTTGAAAAACGTTTATACAGTCAAGATTGTCACAAGATTATGTAGATCAATTTTCCAGATACACACACACTGATATGAGAATGAAAAACAGTGAATCACAAAACAACAAGCTTCAATTTTAAACAAGTGATTAAGGTTCAATTGATAGCTTGACAATTACTTGAGTGACCTATCACAATCAATCTGTTTCAGTGGCTTTTTAACAGGTTATTTATGTTCTTCTTAAAATCAAACAGTTTTCCA
>Ga0123342_1001783_pt1 | contig 36381 bp, 28 predicted proteins | sample Turbeawhitnodule_FD_89960 | JGI IMG/M metagenome (GOLD analysis project Ga0123342, IMG submission 89960) | Root nodule microbial communities of legume samples collected from Mexico - Turtle bean Mexico white nodule | ecosystem: Host-associated > Plants > Roots > Nodule | place: Mexico: Nepantla... | reverse complement strand
GTTTGCTCTGAATTGTTTTGTATTTTGTTTTCACTTTTACTAATAATGTGTAAATAATAATATTATTTATTCAATTTTACTATTAAACATAATTATATAAAAATAAAAAATGCGGATACACAGACGTGAGTGACTGTATTTCCGCTAGTTAAAATAAAATACTTTCTATTTCACAATAATCATACAAAAATTATTTTTTCATGTATGTTTTATCTTATAATGTATTTCTAACATATTACATGTACCAATAAAAACAATTTAGTTAATTTTTTCAAAACAATACTATTAATTCACAAAGTTAACTTTTATTATTAACAAATTTTGAAATTTAATTCTTACTATTCATTACTACACTAATACAAATAGTCATAATATTTAATAAACTGTAAGAACCACCATCAGAACCTCTTCAAGTCTGTTTGCCTCTATCCCCCTAAAGGACAAGCGACAATAGTCAATTTATGGAATACCAAATTAATTAAATTAATGATGATAAAATTATTTTTAATAATTTTTTTATTGGTTATTTTTTCTTATTTGTGTAAAAACACTCTAAAAGAAAATAATAATAACAATAATAATTTATTATGAGATAAAAGGAATAACTTTTTTTCTAAATGAGAAGAAGAAGACATTAAGACCACCCTCCTGTGTTAATTGATGGAATACTCAATATAATTGGAACTTGTTTTAAATAGAATATTAATATTTTTTTATTTTTTTTTGTGAAGACCATGTGATTATATTATGAGAATCAAAGGATAACTGATAATAAGATACAAATGAAATAAAATGTAATATTTTTAAATGATTATTCTAATGAATTTGCATGAAAATAAATCACATTCTTGAAATAAATTGACTAAAAAAAGATCTGTAGTTACTTCAAATTACATATACATATTAAATTTGTGTTGCTGTATCACAATTCTTGAAAGATCAAAGTTTTTTTGAAATCAGAAAACATACATTTTGATTTATAATAATATAATAATACATTTAAATTAAAAAATAAAATAAAATATTAATTTATTATAGTATGAAGTGTGTTAGTATGTTAATATATAGTACTCATATGGTGAAAATGAAGATCACATAGCTCCTATGCAGGAAACGAGAGGAGACAATGGGGTGAAGAGAAGTAGGAATAGAAAGAGTGTAACATTTTCTTCTTCTCTTCTCTCTATTGTCACCTTCCGTTTACTGTTAGGCTATAATGGGACAAGTTGTCACGACGGCGGCGCGGCGGCGGGAGGCGCGACTGCTAAGGCAAGCAGTGCGCGCGAAGCGGCGGAGAGGCTGACAGTGCGAGTGGCGGAGGCGCGACGGCGGCGGAATGGCTTTTCAGTGACTTAGTTTCGCGATTAGGGTTGTTTTAAGGTTCATGTTGTTTTGGGCCCCGTTCTTGGGCCTCTTTCTATTTGCACTTATTTATTTCTTTAAAACCCTCTTATGATTTTATTTTTATATAAAAATGATTTTTGCAATATACAGAAACATTACATAGAATAGTTTTATGAAATCTAGCATTTTGGAAATTAATTTTTCAAAATGTATAGTAAAAATTTTAAAACTATATTTTTTAGTCCAGACAGACTCAAAACTTTGTTAATCATATCAATCAAACAGTTTTGTTCTCTTTTTAATTTTAATTTTTACTTTTTATTATATATAAATATTTATAATATTTTTAATTAATCAATTAATATTTTTAATTATATAAATTAAATTAATTATTATCTTTATATTTTAAATCAATTTATTATAATTAATAATTAAAACTGAATTTATGAAGATTAATAATTTAAATTATAATACTATTATATATTTTTATTTTTTAAAATATAATAATAAATATTATAATAAATATATTTTTTTGTTTTTATTTTTTATTTTGAAAAAACGAGCTAGACCTACTCTATCAAGAATGTGACTTTTTTTCATGCAAAATTATTAGAATAATCATTTTAAAATTATTATATGAACTTTTCTTGATAATCATTTAAAAATACTGTATTTTATTTCATTTGTATCTTATCATCAATTATTCTTTGATTTTCATAATATCAATCATACGGTCTTCACACTAAAGAAAAGAAAATAATATTAATATTCTATTTAAAAGTTCTAATGATATTGAGTATTCCATCCATTAACATTATTAACATAAGAGGGTGATGTTAATGTCTTTTTTTTTTCTCTCGTTTTCCCTATTTGCAAGCACAACCTAGGACTTAAAGAATACTATTAAGAAAATAAACTATTATCATCCAAATTTGAGATCAGACATTTGAAAGTGGTCTCCAAGATGATTCTCTTTTAATTACAAGGTTTGAGTGTTTGGAGGTCACATTAAAATGAGAGGAACTCCATTCGTTGGCAATATTATATTATGACGATTGATCAAGTCTGTTAGAGTATAAAAATATCAGTGTAACATGTATTGTCCAGAATAATACTTATTTTTGCTTTTTGGGATAATCAATTATTTATAAAGTTTTTCATCACAATAATATCACTAGAAATTTAAAAATAACAATTATATCTTTTATCTTAAAAATAATATCACAATAGATTTAAGTAATAACAATTATATATTTTATCTTCAAGTATAAATTTGAGTTTATAAGGAATAAAAATTATCTGAATAAAAAATCTTTATTAATTAATATTTTTATTAGTTTCTCCTTACCTCCATGTAACTTAAAGATAAAGACTATCTAATATATGCTAAAACGTAACAATTATTTTCGAGATTACTTCACATCGAGTTTATATTCAATAAATATCATATGGATCATTTTACCAATATAACCTGAACAATACATAAACACGGTTAAATAACATTACAAATCAAATTTTTATTTATTTATATTACAGTATGAAGGGAGTAAGGAACCTTATACAGGTTTGAGTTGCAGGTTATAAAGTTAAATAAGGTTTGAAGTGCAGGTTATACAGGATTCTTGTATTCTTTCAACTTTATGTCTTCTTGCACCATTTTGAAATAAACGAAACCTACTTTTATACACAGATAACAAAAATTACTAAATATATAATTGGGACATTTTTAACCAAAAAATTTAGGAGATTGAAATATTCAAATATATATTATACATTTGGGGAATCAATTTAAATGGAGAAGCCTCACAATGGAAGTCTACACTGATTCAATTTGCCTAACCAACTACACTTTTGAACTTCAACATGTTCATAAGAAAGTCACTTGAGTTTGGATTTTAATGCTTCAATGACAGCTGAAAAGTCGTGATCACTAAGGCCATGTGATTTTGCAACTTTATATAACTCATTAGCAGCTGCTGCAATAGGAGTGGGTTGGGAAACAGACTCTGCTAACCCCAGGGCTAGTCTTAGATCCTGTCATCATTAGTTTTGTATGAGAAAGAAAAAATATTAATCATAAGTCTGAAAGTTATAGAACAGGAATGTCAACATTCACACACCTTCTGCTGATGCTTTAGGGGGAATGCAGTTGGGTAAAGAGACTCTATCATGGATGGACCTTTGGTTGAGTACATTGGAGCACTAATGGCACCCTGTGAAACTACCTGCAAAATTGCCATTTCATAAAGGTTCATCACTACTTCCCAATAAAGAACAATGAAGATGAATCTTAACATCAAAGGAAGACAGATTCTAGGCAAGTAGTTCCTCTAGGAATATAAACATAGATAACCTGGTAGAAATACTGCGAAAAGAAAAATAAAAATCAACAAGTCTCACCTTGTCTATGTAATCATCTATTTATTTTCTCTTTCAACTCATTTTCATGGTATTTTCTTCATATTTCTCTCTTTCTTTTCTCATCAGATTATTCGACACATTTTCTACCTTTTCTCTTCTCTTCCTGTCTCTCCTATTACCACTTCAATTAACACCATTTTGAGGTGGATGATTATCATGACTCCAGACTATCACACATGTTTTATTCACATCATGATTTCTCAAATTCTATACTATTATTCTCACTTATCATCATGTTCCTCAACTACCAAATTTACTGCATCCCCAAATTATTGTTCCAATCCAACTGTAGGATAAACATTTGGATCTAAATTAGAAACAAATAGAACATTCTCCTGCCAATAGAAGGTTATTGTTGACCATACCAGGTGGGTTATGTTTCATGAACATAGAAATGGCCAAATACCTGCACTAATACATCTGGATCAAGGCCAACTTTCTCGCTGAGGAGTAAGCCTTCAGAAAAGGATGCCATCATACTATGGATAATTGGAAAATATAGAAAGAAAAATAGTGTCACTTAACCACTAGTGAAAAAGGATAAGTAACAGCATAAGCAGGAAAAATTTGTAAGAGACCTGCCCATGATCATATTGACAACGAGTTTCATCGCAGCTCCATTTCCAACATTGCCAAGATAAAATTTAGACTGTATAGAAGTATAAAACACACATGAATAGATTATTTGTTTTGCCAGAAAGGTTAGAGATTTTTATTTTAACTGAAAATTAGATGTATTTACTTTCCCCATGATGTCCAAGAGAGAAGCAACTGTTTCATAAAGATTTTTGTCCCCTGAAATATATTATATACACAGCCTCAGATTCCCTAAGTTCTCAGTATTCTCGTTAGAATAGAGCCTAAATGCATTCACAACGGTAAGCAGTGTTAATTATGCAAATGAGAGCTATAACGGGGAAAAAATCTTGAGTATGACCTGCTGTAAGAAATATCAATTGCCCATCTTCTGCTGGCTTTTTTGAACCTGAAACTGGAGCCTGTGGGTACAAAGAAATGGCATCATAGGTGTTACAACTTACAACACAACTTACAAAATTTTATATCTAACTATCCAACTAAAGCAAGCAATGCATTTAAGCATATCCCGATTACATAGCACCCTGAATGTGCCATAAAGAATAGGTAAGGATTAAAAACTATAAAAAACTTCACCTCCAAAAATAATGCTCCAGAGGATTTTATGTGCCCACTTATCAATTTAGAAGTGTCCCCATCAACAGTTGAAACATCCACGTATCTGAATGAAAATAGGTAAGGTATTAAGCTTGCCTTTTGAGGAGGATCTATCTCTCATTCTGTCATTTTTAAATAAGTAAAGAACTAAACAGGCATATGGTGAACCAAAGTATGCAATGTCTTGATAACTATGGAATATGGTTACTCTATAATGAAACTAGAGATAAAACATTTCAATGATAAGATTAAGGAATGAGGGGGGAACATTCTGTGTGTAGCGCAGAAAAGAGTCAACATTGATTTCAAATGCCATTAATATCTGTCAAATTGAAGCAATATACAAGAAGCAAATTAAAATTGAGTTTAAATATAGCACCCTTTCCCTGGACCCATTCCATTCGCAGCTCCATGCTTCCCACAAGCAACATCCAACTGATATGAAACAGAGTTAACCAGCTTAGACACTAAAATGTAATCTTTAACAAACTACAGCAAATTATACGCACTGCACTTTGAGGATCAGCAAGCATGGCAAAGGTGACATCGCAAGATGCTGCTACTTCCTCAGGAGTGGGTTTATATCTGCAGAAAACAAATACAAAGGCTTTCAAAACCCATTGAATTTGAAAATTTAGTTCTTCTCTTTACGAGTCTCTTAAAAAATGCAAGTGTCATCCACAGACCACAAACACAAAATCCTGTATCTGAATATGAAAGAACTCACTTTGCTCCAAGGCTGATTAAAGGGTCGCACTTGCTCTTGGTCCTATTCCAGACAGTGAGATCAATCCTACAACAAGAAGAAATGCTAATTAACTAGAAGTGCGACAAAACATACAAGGATGAGAATTGCATTGAGAGAGTAACATACCCAGCTTTAAGGAGATTATGGGCCATTGGGGACCCCATGATTCCGATGCCCAGAAAGCCAACCCGCGACGGTGGTTCCGTTACTGAAAGAGTATGATTAGGGACACTAGAAATTGAAAGGAATAACGATGATACTACAGCACTTACTAGCTTGAGCTCGTGGGGAAACGTATGGTGAAATGGGTGCAGAGAATCGCTTCATGATCATCATGGGTGTAAGGTTCAAGTGATGGGGAATCTGAGAGCAAAACGTGGAACACATGAACACACGCAGAGACTGCACTTTATCCCACACCACACCCAACACCTTATGCTAACTCTCTCTCAACACTGCCACTATAGATAAGAGGGAGAGCCTGTGATTGTTCTTTTCTCCCTTTTACCCTCTCTCTCCTCATTCTTTTACATTATTTTTCCAGATAACTTTTTTCAAATAATTCCATCCTTTAATAAATGCATGATTTTGGTCGGAAAAATTAAGGCTGATTCTCAAACATCATTTCAATTCAAATTTTGATCTTGTCTTTAATAATTTAATTTTATTTCATGGATATAAGTCCAGAACTAATATGTCACTTATGGATTTCGTTATCCAAAAGCTTAATCGAACAATATAAATGATCTTTCAGATGTCAAGATCTATAAGTAAACATAAATGAGTTCTGCATCTTAATCAGCATATCATTCTGGATATGTAAATTTGGAACTCATAACTAACTTTCGGATATAGTCATTCAGAAGCTTAAATAAAGTACGAAAATAATATTTCATATATCAAAATCCAGAGTATATAACAATGATTTCTAGATTTTTGCATCCATAAAAAAATGAAACCAAGGACATTGAAATTTGTGTTGGGTGCAAGGAGAAATTATCAAAAAATAATTACTATTTAGAGGAAAATTAAAAAAAAAAAAACTTTGTTGAAAAATAAAAGAATATCAACTTTCATTGTGGAATGAGAAAGTGTATACCATGTTGTAATTTGTCATTGTAAATAAAAAAAAATACAAATTTCATCCTTACACATTACAATTTAATTTTAATAAATACATGTCCATTTGATTAATTGAGTGAATAATACAAAGGAAAGGGAGGAGGGGTATACATGGAATTTCGAATGGTAGCTGTTTGGTGTTTAATTTTGTACTGTTAACTGAAAGCATAAAGAAAAGAGAAGATTTTTGTGAGCTGAAGAAGATCAAAGCATGGAGGTGGAAGTGGAGGGTGAAGATGGTTCCAAATTGGCACTGGTGAATGATGAGAAAACTGTGTTTGGACGAGGTTGTGGATTCAGCACCCACGACCGCACGGTTTCTCGTCGCCACGTGTCTTTCAAACTCCACCATTCAGACTCAGATGTTGCTGATGATGCTAATGCTAGGGTTTCGTTCGAAGTGATGGGGAAGAACCCCTTTTGGGTGTACGACGGAGAAGCGCTTCGGTTCTTCAGAAAGTTCGAGAAGGGTCAGTTGCAACCCGGAGATCGTTTCTGCTTCTCTCCCAACGCACCCCTCTGGTACTCTTTCACCCTCAGCAACAACCAACCTCTCCCTCAGCTTAACCTTGACGAAATTCAAATTTCGGAAATCGATCCCGTTAAAGGTATCACTGCCTTTCCTTGTTCTTAACTCTGTTGCTTTCGGCTTCATTTCCAATGTGAATTTGGTTGGTTGCTTGTGCTGTGAATGTTTATACTTTTTTTCGGTGGAAGGTTGTGTAATGTCCTGTGTCCCTCTTGAGCATTATTCTGAATATACGAGTCTTGCTGGTCGAATTTTGTTAAAGAAAACATCTTTTTTAATGGGTCTCTAATTTTCACTAAATTTTAGCCATGTTAGAGAAAAGGGTATTGGAGAGAGTGGTTTTCATGAACAAGTTGGTTTTTTCATTTCACGGTGGCTGGTATTTTTGAAGGTATTATCCTGAGTAAATACTGTACATACGAACGGTATAAAGTGTTTTTACAATGTATGCAAATTGATATCTATGGTAATTTTGTAGACTTTTTCAGTAACTATGATCTAAACTATACTTGTCAAGTTGGTGATTTTGAAAATGCAGAGTTTGGTTTTCTTGTGATGGGGCACGAGTTTGACAACTATCCCAAGGGGATGATCCGGAATGCGAAGAATTGGGAGTGGTTCCTTGAGGAACATAGAAAGGATAGCCAAGATGAAGAAGATAGTGAGAAGGAGAGGAGGAGAATGAAGGGAAAACGAAAAATGGGTAAGATCTATGAAGATGACGAGTGGACTGGTGAAAGTGAAGATGATAAGGAGGCTGTTGTTGGTATGCGTAAAAGTAAGCTGCCCAGGTATTCCACAAGAGCAAAAGATAGTAAAGGAGGCAACAAAGATACCAAAACTAGTGAAAATTCTAAAGGAAAGGAAAGAGCTACTGATGAAGAAGAAGATGATGATGATGATGTTGAGACACTAAGAGGATTCATTGTTGCTGATGAAGATGATCATAAGGAGGAGGAAGATGATGAAGAAGAAGAGGAAGAGTTTGAAGATGATGACGATGAATTGGATGATTAAAGCCAAGGTTAGCATTTTATATAGCAACTTCAGCATATTCATTTTCTAAATTTTATTTTATAATCTAAACTAAACTTCTTCTATGAATATAAATATTTTTCATTTCTTCATTTTAAGCATAAAATTTATATTTTCTGCCAAATGGTGCATAGCACATCACCCTTCTAATTTAAACCTACGGTCTGCCAAAAGACAAACAAGTTAGGTTGGAACTTGTTAAACAGGCATCTGAGTAAGAAAAAAACATTAATTTATGAATTTGGTCTTGAAGAATCATAATTTATGTTTAAGGGTCTTTGTTATTGTTTAAGATTAAGTTCTTATCTTTTATTTGTGTGTTTATATAGGTATCAATGAAACAAATTCACACCAAAACATGAAGCTGTGTCATGATACCATCGTGTGCCATGCTAAATCTCGATCTCTTCCATCAAATAGCACCTGATCCAACCTCACAGAGCTATGAAAGCCCACAGAGCTATGAAAGTAAAATTTTCCCTGAAGGACTGCAATTGGAGCCTTCTGAAGCCATCAGTGGCCAAATTCAACACCAAAGCTGCCCTGAAGAGAGTGTATGATTCACCTTCACTACTATTTCTTGCCATGATAGGTCCTGCCAAGCTGGATATCTTGATAGAACAAGGTGGAAGTGGGTATCAAAAGAAAGAAGAAGGTGACTGAACTAAATTCATGTTTGATCTACCTCCAAAAGTACATATCCAGAAGAAGAAGGTTCAGTTTGGAACAAACATTTTCTCTTCAGCAGTGGGGTTTTTGTTTTTCTGTTTTATCATATTGAAATTGTAGTAATGTGAGTCAAAACACAATTACTTAACCTGTTTAAAGTTAGGTGAATCTTTAATAGTAAGTTAAAGAAAAGTGCACCCTTTGAGTTTAGTGTAGTGTAGGATTGTACCTATTTTCTTATTTAAGAGAATCAGAAGTCATCTATGGGTTATCCATTCACTTATTTTTTGTTCTTTTTATACTGGTAATGATATTTTCAGTAAGTCAAGTAAAGTCAAATGAAAGTAAAAGAATAAAAATATAAACACATATTTATATTGAAATTAAGTAACTTCAAAATATATAATTATATTGAAAATAAATTAAACAAGTTATTTAATATACTATTAAATACATCTAAATTATAAATTGCGGGTACCACAGGTACATGTATCTTATTATTTGTCTTTATCATTAGTAGTGTAAAAAAATCATTTTATTCCAATTTTTTAAATAGAAATATAATCAAAAATTAATTATTATAATACTTAAAAGAATGTTATTAAAATTTAAAAAATGGTAGTATAAAAGTAAATTTTTTTATTAATTTTTTGCAGTGTTATAGTTATATGATAAAAACACTTATATTTCCTATCAAAATAAGAAGTAAAATTATAATAAAACATATATAAAAGTAATTAAAAATATTTTGATTTTTATTAGTTATTATGATTTTAAATAAAACTACGCTATTATAAGTAGTTTTTTTTATTAAAATTATGTGACGTAAAAAATTGGTTAACAATAATAAAGATTCAAAAAAAAAAAAAAAATATGTACTTTGCAAGAATCTAAAATTTAAAACCACGATCACAAATTTATTATTATTATTATTTAAAATTAGTATGTAATACTTGTTTCAATTTTAAGTATACACCAAAATCCTGCATAAGTTATTTATCATAATTTTAACATAATTCAGAAATTAAAAAGTATTTATTTATTATAATTTTTTGTTACATAAATAAACACTTGTTTTGTATGCAGTAATTTGAACAGGCAACATTTCCTAAAAAAAATGTAAAGTGTATTTGTTTGGAAATGTAAATAATAAATTGACCAAAATTTTAAGTGGCAAATAAATAGAATTAAAAAGTGTTTGTTTGTTTATATATTTTTGCACTCTTTTTATATTTGTTAGTTACATTACAGAACCTATCATTCAATTCCACAGGGCTTTCAGTGTGGAACTTTGTGTTGATAAAGGCTCTGTAGTGGGTAAGGGAAAAAGAGAGGTTTCTGAACAGTTCTTCTTCTAGGGTTTTTAACTCCATAGCATGTGCAATTTTTTATCTTCTGAAATTGCAATTTTTTGGGCGTTGTTGTAGTAGGGTTAGAGAGCAATTTAACACTGAAAAAGCTTCAATGGATTATTATCCTTCTCAACATCACTTGCAATTCGAATCTGAACCTGGCGTCTACCATGGTGATTTCAATGATGAGCTCGTAAAACCCTCTTCCAATCCTCGTGATCCGTCTTCAGGGTTAGTTACTTCTGCAGTGGGTGGTGGTACTTGGGTTTTGAGGAGAAAGGGGTTTTGAATCTTCAGTTTTTTCTTGCATGTTCTTCGCGCCACAATTCCTCCCAATCACACTCTTTTGTGGGTAATTTGACGATTTGGTTTTGGTTTTTCTCTTGCTTAGGAAACTGTTCGTTGGGGGCATTTCGTGGGAGACTTCTCAAGGTATCCTCACTTGTTCTCCATTGTTGGAGTAGAGAATTTATTTTAAGGGATTTATTTGTTTTTTCTCTCGTCAATCAATGCATGGCTGTTCTTAAATTATTAAATGAAAAGGAGAAGGAGGAGCACTTCTGATCTACTACTATATTTGTCACTCATTCATTCAATTCCTGCTCCATACTTCCATGTTTTGTTGCCTAGTTTTCGTTCTTCGAGCGTACAGGCTTCAAAAACTACGGTGCTCACACTTTGTGGGTTCCATTTCCATCTTGTGTAAAAACTATTTGGGCCAGCCTCTGGTCCAGTGAGCTGGGGACCCATGGCAGACCAAGAAAAAGGCTTCACAAACTCAAACATAACTCATAATTTGTTTTAATGAGACTTATGGTTAAGTTGTTATTCCTTGTTTAAAATGATTGCACTGAACACTATCTATCATGTATAAGGTATATTCTGAAGTTATTTTCAGTGCCTCTGAATCTTACTATTTGATACACATTATGATTCTTGATTAAAAAATTAGGTTGACCATTAAAACATACACATACATGAGTCACAGTCTGGTTATCAGTTGAAAAATATTACCAGGATGAGGTGAATGGCACAGCTTCTAGGGAAATGAGTTTTTGACAGGGCTTCCTGTTGTGCTGCTACAGTGCCAGAAGTTGGCACTATAGTGGCCGCAATTACGGCTTCAGTGGCTGCTATTGAAAAATGCGCTGCTTTGCACACCCGTTCACTGCTATAGTCTTACCTACAGAAGGCTATCAGTACTAGTTCAATGATTAGAGAAAGTCGCTTGTCCATTATTGTCTGTAGTCTGTTTGGTAGTTTTCAGTCTGTCTCAGTTTTTCTTGAACATTGATTTCTTGTGCTGATTGTTTTATGGTGATTTTTTTAGGACTTTTGAAGAGAGTCTGAAGTACCGATTAAGAGTACTTAGTTGAACCTGAACATGGCCCTGGTCTCATTTATCTTGTTTGTTTTAATATATTTTGTAGGTTGTTGTTTGGTGAGAAATGTTATTAAGCATTACAATTAAAATGTGGATCAGAATGTTTGTGTAGTGTTTTCCCCCTCATCCTTGATTTATGCCATGTATGCAACTCAACTTAAGCACAGTATCTTTGATGCAAAATACTGTGTTATTATGTTTATTCATTCATTGATTTTTCTGTGTACTTGTTATTTATATGTCCTTACTGAAGTGAAAGGTACCATTCAAAGGTAGTGGAAGATGAAACCTATATTGCTTTATGTATATATTTTCTCATTCTAGCATGTGTTTTCTTTTTGTTTGTCAGAATCATTTTTTAATTACTTCAGCAAATATGGAGAAGTAACAGATTCAGTGATAATGACAAATAAACTTTCCGGAAGGCCACGTGGATTTGGCTTTGTTACATTTGCCGATTCAGCTGTAGCAGATGAAGTTTTGGCCCAGGAACATACCATTGATGGCAGAGTGGTAACTTCTTGTTGGGAACATGTCAGCTCAAACATTGTAGTAGTGCACATTCTTGCCCCTGATGACATTCAATTTTGTTTGATCAGGTTGAAGTGAAGAGGACAGTCCCTAGGGAGGACATGGAAGGTATTGGAGTACTAAAAACAAAGAAGATATTTGTAGGGGGAATACCCCAACTTTTCAGTGACGGTATAGTGAACCAGATGCCTTTAATCTTCTAGGTTATATTGGAATTTGTTTATTCTGTCTTTGACTACTGGATTGTGTGAGTACATTGTAGATGAGTTGAGGGGATACTTTTTACCTTATGGCAATGTTATTGAGTGCCAAATCATGGTAGATCACAATACTGGGCGATCTAGAGGCTTTGGATTTGTCACTTTTGACAACGAAGATTCAGTCGAAAAGGTTTTTTCAGTGGGAAAAATACATGAAATTGGAGGCAAGCAGGTTAGTGAAACTGTTGAAATCAGAATAGGATATTATTATTCTACTGCACATAACCTGATGTTATTTATTTTTTGGGATACCCTTTTCTGACAATAAATATAGGTTGAAATTAAGAGAGCTGAGCCCAAAAGATCTGGAGTTGATCACAGCAGTACCTCACGAAAGTCATATGGTGGTTTTGGCAATGAAATGGATGGATATGGTGGGAATAGTTCTAGAAATCGTAATCATGGAAAAAGAGGTGGACATTATACAGATTCTGGAATGAACGGAGCATATGGCTATTTTGAGGGAAGCTTTGGTGGAAGTGCTGCCACTGTTTATGGTGGTTATTGTGGATATGGTTATGGCTTTGGATATGGTGGGCCAATGTATTGCTATGGCGGATATGGACTCAATTCTTTTGGTAATCCTGGGGCTTATGGTGGTGGTGCTATTCCCCATGTAGATGGTAATGCATATGGAAGAAATGGTAGTTTCAACCGCACCAGTGGCTATGACAGTGGGAAAGGAGCTGAGAAGGAAGATGGTCCTACGACTGGAAGGTACCATCCTTACTGGAAATGAATGGATATCCAGAGTCTGCAGACTGGACAGTGCCCCCAAAAGGTATGGCTGCGACAGCAGTAGCACCCCCAGGTTTGATACAGATATCATTCATTCAGATGAGAAGTTAGGAAACAAAAGGTGTATATGTTATTGTATCTAATGGATTTTGCAGAACTTTCTTGGAGTTTCTTTGATAAGGACTAGGCTAATTTCTAGAAGCGTCATGTATGAAAGATCCCTAGAAGCTGGTGAAAATTAACCACTAGAAGTCCAAAATCACACACACACAGACACTTAGATTTCTCGCTACAACAATGTTAAGTATCAGGTTTATTCAAAATCCTCTCGGTGGACATGGGTATACTGGGCTAAGACTAGCTGAACATCGTTGGTTCTAACTAGGTTTAAAGGGAATTTGTTTGATCTGACATAATTTAGGAGTAAACTTATATTTTTGTACATGTTGAAATATTATTTTTGAACTTTTTCTATATTCTGGCTGAAATATTTACACTTTTTTTCATCCACAGCCTGTTCTTTACTTATCTGTTGTAACATATGTCTGCATATTTTATTAACAAGGCCGTGTAAGTTAGTTCCAATTGGAAAACCATATTTTGACAACTTGTATAAAACTCATGATGTTGTGATGCCTTTAGAAATAAATATATACAATAAAAGATAAATTTGGTATTAAATGATATGAAAAAAAAAATATGTTTGTATAAAAATGTGGGTTGTCAATTTATCATTAACCGTTCCAATTTGTGTATCTCACTCGTGAAGTCACGAATGAATTGTCAATGACTAAATGTGTATGCATTGAGATTCACAATTTGTTTCAAGTACCTTTTAAATCTTACCAATGCTTTAGCTACTTTGTATTACTTTTAGTTTCCTGTACCTTTTGTTTTCAACCTTTTCAACATTGCTTAAGGTTAAAGATTTAGGGATTTTTTGCAATTGATGAAGGAAACTTAATTGTAATGATTTAGAAAATTGGATGATTGGTTAAAATTTAGTTTGCATGGTTAGAGTAAAGATTTTTATATTGACAATTAACTGGTAAAAAATTCCAAATGTCATTTTATATAAATTGTTACAAAATTTAATAACATCACATAATTAAAAAAATAGTATAGTAAAAAGATTTATAACTTTTAATACAAAATAGATAAATTGTTTTACCACATAATTAAAAAAATAGTATAGTAAATTTTTAACTTTTAATACGAAATAGATAATTTGATTGTGAATAATTTATTAGTTTGATAGTGTGGGGAACACAAGAAAACTGCGAAAAGATTTGACTGGGAAGAAGTAAAATTAAACAGCCATAGAAGTGACATTAAACAATCCCATATTTTTATGGTTTAATGGTTATTTAGGATAAATAAAACCTTTTCAGTGTTTTCAAAATAACAACTGCATGATATAAAACTCATCACCGTAGCTCACCACATAAGAAGATAAGACAACTGTCTAGATAATAAAAAACTCTAGAATGAATATAAAATCCTGTGAATGCCAAAATCATTTTAGAAGGGTTCTTGTCAAATGTTCTCTAGCTGTAGTCCAGGCTTGACTTAGTGTCTGCAATCAGAAATTTAAAATCATCAGATCCAAGGTCAAAGCAATAAGCTGATCTTAACCTAAAACTTGTCCACCAAAATTGATTTTTTCAGTTCTCACAACAAAATTAACTTTAAGAAAAAAGTGTTACATGATAGCCTTCAAAAGTAAGTTTAGTATGAGGAATAAATGAAGCAACCTCAGGTCTAAATGGCAAGTCATGTGACTCTAATGTAAAAACAGTAAGCATACATTAGTGCAAGAAACAAAACAGAAAGAGTGCTGCATTACCTGCTCAGACAGGGGGGACTCGGCATCCATGCTGTGAGAGGTCACTTTTTCAGCAATAAGCGGTCCATTTGTTTCTAGTATCATCCTTCAAGGAAGAACCAAAATTAGAAAGTAAATAAAATAGTTGCAATACAAAGAAAGAAATGTGACTAATAACACATGCATACCCTCCATCAACAATCTCATCAAGGCATAAAAGAATAAGATCCAAGTTTTCAAGCGCCTCTCTTTTGTCAACATTGTTCCTGTAAATGGCACAAGAAGTAATATACAAGAGAAGACAGAAGCACGATGAGTAAAATGCATCTGTATTTAAAATCTAGATAAAAAAAATAATCTTGAATACCTTAAGAGAAGCGTGATTGAATCAAAGAAACCCTGAAGAACTGAAGCTAAAATGATCTCATTTTCATCATCGCCGCCAGTGACAAAGAAATGGAGATCTTGTACAAATTTGTAAATAATGATATTGTTGTCGAGTAATGTGATCTCAGCTAAAGATAATGTGAAACAATATACACAGTTACCAAAAAAAAAAACAGAATAAAAACGAGTAAAGGCTTCCACTTGGTGGTAAATGGCAATATAAAATAATGCTCCCACTAAAGAACTTAGTAGAAATCTTTTTAAAGCCACACAGGGAAGAATAACCAATATTTTATATATCTCAAATTTCACTGACAAATTGATCAGTCCAACATTCTGACAAAGTTCTTTCTTTAATTCAATGATAACAACAAATACCAGTACTTATAGTCTGGTATATAGAAAATAATGATTTTGGATGCATGTTGATATGCCCAAAAAGAGAAAGAGGAAAAATCAAGCTTAGTGTTGGAACTAATTTGGAGACTTGATAGAAATGGTGGGCATCATCAGAGGAATTAAGAGCAAAAGCACGAAACAAGACATGCTGGCTATTTAGAATGTTTCATAAAATGTTCTGTAAAAAATGTTGGGTTCCAGGTAAAAGATATAGAAAAGAAGCCAAAAGCTCTTAGTTGATTATTGTGAGCTCCAAGATTACTATCTATGCTCCAAAAATTACATAAACAACAAAAGACTTTTAAAGGCCTATATCTGCGTAACATTATAACCAGCAATACCTACGAAATACCAGCATATCAGCATCCCATATAAAATCATGATTTGGTTTTGTGATGAGTGTTTGTCAAACTCTGATGCCTACCTTCTGTTCGAGCATTTGTCTTAACTGTCTTACTGAACACAAACTTCTCAAAACCAATCCTTGAGCTGTTAGTAGGCCAGTCGTCTGAAAAATACCTGACTGCCACACGCTTTCCCTCTGAGTCGAGAAGAAGAATATTCTTTATCAACGGACATGAGGCCTACACATAGAATGTACCAACAATTCATGAAAGCAGAGTTATATCACACAAATCAGATTTCACCATTTTTTTTATCACGTCATTCCATTCATCAAGGAAGATACGCACATTTTTTTTTCGATAATCGTTCTCATTCATTCACACTTTTCTCAACACACTATTTCCGATACCAGTTCTCAACAACTTGTGCTACCAGCGCATGGTTGTGGAATCGAACAGTACAAAATCCGTATAATAAAAAACATGCCGATTGGAATGGAAGAATGCAGGTAGCCATAACTTATATACAGAGTTCTCATTATCTCGGAGAATCAAATTAAGCCTTTCAGTATTCAATTGTGACTGAACAAGAGAAAAACGAATCTCTTTCTTGTTTAATCTATTCTGTCAGTACTGTTTCCACTATTGCAGATATAGATTTATCAATTGATGCTATATCGATAAAGTTTATTAGAAAATAGTACTGAATAATATGAATCTGAAACTGAAACAGGCATAAAATCTCGAATCTCCAAAATTGTGGATCTCTTTTGGATTCATATAACTAATGAAAAAAGGGAAAAAAAACAAAGAGATATCGAATTTTGATTCAACCTTGACGAATCAATACAAATAAATAATGTGAAATAGTTGAGAATACTATTAAGTAGCAGATTGATGTATCAGTAATTTTCTGGTATTGCATTGTGATTAAGATTTGTGTGAAATGAAAAAGAGAGAAACTTGCCTGGGAAGCCATTTCGGAGAAACAGAATCAGTTAAAGAATGCGGGACTATATATATATATAATTGAGATTTTATTTGAGATAAAAACTTGTTAAATAAAAATGTTGGTAATATTATAATCTATGAAAAGTTAATAAAATTGATATAGTGTTTATATATATATATATATATATATGTTAAATTAATGTACTGAAAACTTAAAAAATATTACACACAAATTGATTTATTTTTAGACTAATAATTAAGTTTATTAAATAAAAATGAAATTAAATAAACTTAAAAGACAATAATAATAATTAATTACCATATTGGTTAAAAGTTAACTCACTTCAAACTTATTATTTTACTTAATTTTGAATCTCATATCATTCGAGATTATTAGTCGAGATTAATGACAATTTATATTTTCATTTCTTTCTCGTCCATCCATATCTAACATGCTATCTTTCTGATTTGGGATTGAAATAATCACATTTTTCTAAAGGATGATTGAATACATATGAAGTAGTATATTCATATTGAATGATTATGAACAAGAAGAAGAACAACATAAATTGATCAGGGGCCGTAGATGAAAGGACCACACTTGCATTTCCAACTCTCTGGCTCATAATTTGCATACTGCACACCCAAATGACTACTTCTGCTGCTGGTGCTGGGCACTTGAATAGCTTCACATGGCGTGCAACCATAACACTTGTGCTCACAACTTGGTGGAATTGACCCTATTTTCCTCACTCCTCTGTTGTATGTTTTTTCCATAGCATCTGACATAACTTCCTTCTCCATTAAACCCTTTAACAAAGCAAAATCATCACACTCAGTATTAGGAGGTCAGAAACCATAATGATCTCAACTAAGCTTGATCTGCAATACAGTATTATTTTGCAGCAATTGCTACACGTGGTGATGATCTACTACCACTTAATCATTTCTCACATGACATGTTAACTCTAGGATACCAGAAATTAGCATCAGAAATGCAACTCCAACATGGGAGAAGGATCACATACCTTTTCTGACTCTACAGTATTCCACGGTGAAGACATTGGTCCTGGTGCCTCTTCAGGGCCTGATGGAGCAGAGACAACAACATAGTACAAAAAGAATGAAATAGTTAGTTATCAAAGAGCATTGTTCACATTTGAAAAGGCTGAAAGGGGAAGACATATATATGATCAAGCTATTTTATATCTGTCTGAAAATATATGGAAAGAAAATGGACACTGACAGAAAATTTGAAGCAGGTATGAATTTTATGAAGATATAATTGCTAATTATAATTAGCACTTAATGTTAAGAAGTCAAACATCAAAAGGGTGTGTGTAGTTTAACTAACCTGGATGGGACATGGTATCAGTAGGAAGAAAAGATCTTCTTGCCACAACTGCAAATTCCCAACTCATTATTTGTAGAGCTAGCAGAAAACAACATGCTACTTTCATTTTTTCTATTTTCAAAACACCAAATGATGAATGTGATGATGATGGTGATGTTGTTGTGAATCTTGCTTCTCCCTTCACAGCAAGAGGCAAGGCATGATGATGATTGATTTGGTGAATTGTGGAATATAAGTAGGGGGAGAAAGGGTAGCTAAGAATTTTTTGCAATTCCCAAAAAGATCAGAATAAACTTCAAACTTTTTATCAGGTCATTCTTGAACAGTGAGAGATTTTGCTTGAGAAGCAAGTGATTTTGCTTCACTAGCACAAGTTTCACCTTCTTTTGACACCTCACTAGGTGCTCTAAGACTAGTCTGTTTTCCACCCTTAAGCCAAGCCAAACCTTGTCTTTCTCCCATCTCTCTCAAATCAATCTAAAAGTAATGCACAATATATGGTGATCCACTGCTGCAGAATGACAGCACCCATTTTGGGTCTGAAAACACCTGCAACACCCTCATAATTTTTCTGACATTTCATATTAAAATATCAATTTTTACATCTAGACTGCAGAGCCATTGTCTTTTAGTGATGCTTTAATTTCATTGCCATATACAGAAGAAAGAAATCAATGGCAGGGTGGCAGTTATTATTCATATAAAGCTGGAGCAGAAGAAAAAAAATATACAAAAATAAGCATTGGCCTCTGCAGCAGCAAATATAATAACTGTGTAGCTGCAGTATTTATTGAGTTAGTTAAATGGATATATTAATGTTGTACTACTCTGGTTTTAGAGTCAACTTTGCAGGAGTTAGTTGTTGGGAAACAGACAAATCTCTTCACCAATATCCACAATTTTGACAATTTGTTTAGACCACATTAAATTTGGGTGTTCCTCATTTTCTGCTTCCTATTTTTTCCACACAACAGGTTTTAGTTTGAATGTCTTTGGTGTTGAATCTGAAAAAATGAAACTTTTACCTCAAAACTCTTGATTTATTTTATTCAATTTAGGAGTATTAAGAATAAAATCAAGTTAAGTTATATATTATTTAAAAAAAAAATCATTTTACATTATAGATTTTATGAATTTGGGTTTAAAATATTAATATTTTAGCTTGTTTAATGAACATTATAAATGTTTGTTTTCTATATCTAGAATTTATATAAATAAATGTTTTTAATATAGTGTCATTGATCATTGACTATTCAATAATTACATTTTAAAATTTTGTGTGGCATTAGACAAATTTTAAACCATTCAAAAATGTAATCCTAGTTAATCCAAAAGTCACGTCTTATATTTAAAACTTATCTATCTCAGAAAGAATAACAAAACCATAGCAGATATACAATGCAAGTTTGAGATTTTATTTTTGAAAATGAAATAATTTTCATATAGTTTTTTTTTTCTCATTTTCTGAAACATCTTTTATGAATCTTTATATTAAATCAAATTATTGTGTGTTTTCAATCATTAATGAGATAAAAACTTAGTAGCTTTTATTTCCGTTTTATTAGTTATTTAATAAAATATAACCTCTTTAAATGTGTTTATCATCATTCCATTCTTAAATCAATATGAACTATAATGAGATGTTCACAATTTATAGCTTAAATAACATTTTATAAGATTATCACTAAATATTTTTTAAATTAAAAAAATTAATTACTTGTCGTTTTTATAATTTAATTAATAGTGAAATATATTATCTAAAATTTTAATATTTTGTATACTTTTCAAAATTTTGATATTTGTAATTAATTTCAAACCTAATTAAATACCATAGTATACGGGTCTTCAGGTAATACCAATGAAAAGTATGGACAATTGAGTTAAATAAAAAATGCATTGGTCTTTTACTCTAATAAATAACTCTAGCTTACTTACCACATATGAAAGCAAACATTAACTGTATATTTATATTCTCTATATATAAATGTATGAGAATCTAACAAAAATAAAACAAAATAAAATAAGCCAGTATAACAATCTCATTATATTATAGAAAAACAATTTTTAAAAAAAACTTACATCAAGAGTTTTAATTTATAACCATTTTTTTGAATATTCGATTTATTTTAAATTTAATTTTTAAAGATTGTTTTTGAATTTATATGATATTGTAATTAAAATCGTTTTTTAATATAAGATTTCTACATAAATAATTTTAACTCTGTATATATTAAATGTAGTTTTTGTATAATTTTGCAAACTCGTACAGGTAATTCATTTTTTTAAAATTAAATATACAATTTATATAATTCTAAAATTTAAAAAAAATGAAATTTAACTTTAAATTGAACCAAATTAAAAAAAAAACTGAAATTATAAAAGAATGTGTCTTTTCATGATCATTCAACCATCCATTGGTCTTAAACTTCCAAATCAGAAACTAATGCTTTTAAAATTATTTCATTCATCAAATTTCTCTTATAATAATTTTTAATACTTTTCTCATCTCTTCATCTTCATCATTTCATATGTATTATTTATTATAAAAAAATTGTATATTACCCCATTTTTGAGCAGATCTGAATGCAACGCACGCTAATCCATTTTTCTAATGTTGTGACATCAATTGTGTTGTGCATTGCGTGTTGTTATTGATCACAGATATTCCATTATGCAAGGGTCATTCATGTCACTGTGACCACTTTTAAGAAGCAAGAGCCATTTTTGTTTCATCTCAAAATCTCAAGCACAAATATTCCATCTCTATTGCGTCACTGCAATTACACTGCAATTAATGACCAGTTGCAAAATGCAAAAGCCATTTTGGTCAACTTCTGCTCCTTCTCTTCAAACTCAATCAACCAAATCAAACAATTTAATAACCTTAATTAATTCAAATTAAGGTTTGGAACCAATGAAACATGCATCATAAACTAATCTATTTTTGTTACTATAAATGTAACTACCTGGGAACACCATGAGCCACGGCCAGAGTGTTCCATTTGGTGACATTCATAGAAGCAGTTACCAGTGTATCCTCTGTGCTGTCACCCTACTCATCACCATAAACATAACCGAGGTACCTTTTACCTTCTTTTACTAGGTTTTAGGTAGCTATTTAGCAAACTTCTTTTTACCCAAGAATTAGCTATTAAACATTCAGATCAAAACTTCCAGATTTTCTCATTGCCTCTCTCCCAGTCACACTCATTGGGCACACTGGTTTCACCATCTGAAGGTTTTCCCTCTACTCCATTAAGCTTCTCTTAAATGGTATGTAATATCCGACACTAACACACATAAATGAATGAAGTGTTCAATAAATATTTGTTGAGTGTCTGACTTTTAAAAATAGTAAATACATTCATTTTTTAAAAATATGTCTATTATACAAATAAAGAACAAATAATTTTAAATTAGACTAAAAAAAAATTCTGTTATAAAAAAAATAAAATCGATCATACCTGTATTAGTAATGGTATTAACTCTTATTAACAAAAGAAAATCCTTGGAACTAGTAATAATGGATTGAAAAAACATGCACAAATGACACGTTTATTATAAATCAACATCTTAATTTGGACCAGTTCTTTGTAGCTTTGGATTGATTCTCTTTCTTTCCACTCTCCGCGTGTACCCAAACCTTTGCTTTTTCACTTCTTCTGCTTCCAGAACCTACAAAACCATCTACTGTATGGTATACCTTTTTTGTTACATATATGGTATAAATATACACATGTAAGACACCTACTATTCTTCACTATCATATATATATTTAGTATACTGTGTGAATATTTGAATGAACCCATTCAAACACCTCGTGGGTTCATGAAGTCGCAAAATCCTTTTTTTTTTTTATTCACTATTCAAAATAACTCAAATTTTATGGAACCAGAAAGTCACATAATTTTCTATTCAAACAGAACCAGTTCATTGGCAACCAAATTTCCAAATGTCCACATTTTTCTAAGACATATGCTTTGCCTCTTCCAAACTTGTGCAGTATATAAAGACTCTCGGAAGTGCCATTTCAGAGACTAAACTCTTGCTGTATACATGAAACTATAAAACAACCTCACTTTTTAATACCAGGTTAGTTATTGTCTCGTCCTTCTATTTAAACTCTCTCAATATTTGTTGCTTTGTGCTTATGCTTTTGCTATGTGTATTTTATAGCTATTCCATGCACTCTACATAATATTCAGTTTTGAAATGCTTTTTATGATTCTTCTTTTACAGTGTAAAACCACATGTTCCCTCCAGTAATAAATCAAGTAGATCATTGTCAAATTGTGAATTGTTTTCAATTTTGAACATTGGTTTGAATAGCATTAATTTGGAGACTGGTTTAGTCTTTGATCTCTACGGTTACATGTCTTAAGGAAATGAAAGATATATGTGTGTTGGTTTCTGTTCTGAGAAGTGTATGTTCATCATTTAACTGTTGTTCTTCCTGATTGCAACTTTCACGTATACATATCTCAAACAAGTTGTTGCGTTACTGGTTATTATAATGCCGAACATGAAAGTTTTATATAATAAGAATACTGGAAAATGTAAAGCACAGTGTTGCAGATTTTTGCATAGGAATGGGAATATTTGCGGTAAACAAGGAAGGAGAAGTCACAGTGAGCTTCAAGAACGACATAAATTTAAATGATTTCTATAAGCCTGATCAGATAGCTGATGCCAGGGCTGAACAATCTACAAGTTTGAAGAGAAGGAAGGTTGGAGATCTGAAGCTCCAAACAGCATTCTCGTTCGACTATATGCTTTCACAGAACTGTCGTTCACAAGAGGATTCATTCAACAAACAAAAACCAGCACAAATGTTTTCTCCAACATCCTCTGCCCAGCTTGAATTAGCAGCAATTAAGCTTCAGAAAGTCTACAAGAGTTACAGGATCAGAAGAAATCTGGCTGATTGTGCAGTAGTTTGCGAGGAGCTGTGGTTTGCCCAATATCCAACTCTATTACTGTCTTCTTCTTTTTAGCTTATATTTGCATTTAGTACTACAAAATACTACTTCTTGCCAATCATGTAAAAATTTGAAAAAACTGTGTTATTTTAGCCTCTTCTAAGCATTAAAGAACGCTTTTGGTTAAAAATAAAGAATAAAATGAATAAATTTTTAAAAAGTATATAACTATTGAGAAAAAAATAGTGCATTAAGCATGTTTATAAAGTTTATATTAGCATACAAAATCAATGATTAGTGCTCTGTGAACTTTAAAAACGATTTTTTCTCTGGTCCAGGTGGAAGGACTCAGTGATTACTGCTAACAGGAGCTCTATATCCCATTTTGACTCTGATAAATCAGAAACAACTATTTCAAAATGGGCAAGAGCTAGAATGATGGCTGCTAAGGTATTTTTTAATATTAGAAGCCATAAACTTTAGTCTACTTTGACTAAGGAATATCTTTTTATGCACTTTGCTTCAATATTTGGGCCCATATTAGTCTTCTTTGAACCATTTTCATTGTCCGAAAGATGATGCACTTAACATAATTTGACTAGGACCAAAGAGACGTATTCAAAGTTTACCATCTCCTTTCTAAAAAAATTTCCTTTAGGATCTTATTGAATGACAACCACTTACTTTTTTTTCTCTGTTAGGTGGGAAAAGGTTTGTCCAAAGATGACAAGGCACAGAAACTTGCACTAAGACACTGGCTTGAAGCTGTAAGCTTCTACATCTTGACTTGTAACTAAATTCATTTTTTTAAAGATAATAATTTTTCTTTTGTTTGGTCATATATTCTGTGAGTCAATCCAAAGAAGCCAATTAATAGAGGCTATGGTTTCCTTGTATTTTTCAGATTGATCCCCGTCATCGTTATGGTCACAATCTTTATTTCTACTATGAAGACTGGTTTCGTAGCCAGAGCTGTCAGCCTTTCTTCTACTGGTAAATTGTTAATGGTGCAAGGGCTAGTATGGAAAAAACTTTAATCCTTATTTTCTATTTATTAATTGTATCTTGGTGAATGAAGGTTGGATGTTGGAGATGGCAAAGAAGTGAATCTAGAAGCATGTCCTAGATGGCATTTGCAGCACCAGTGCATAAAATACCTTGGACCAGTAAGTTCTTTCACTAAATATGGCATATATTGTGAAGAAGTGAACTTTAAGTTTAACTCAATCTCATAAAACCGACTTATAAGGTGAGGTTTGCACCACCCCTCACGCCGATAAATATATGTTATGAGTGGTCCGATAACGGCCCGATAGCAGGTGGTCTGATAAGTCCAATAAACAATCGTTAAGAATAGGTTCGAAATTACTCCTATACCATATTATAAAATTGAACAGAGATGAATAAATGAGAAAAAGAAAGACAAAATATATGAAAAGGAATATTTGTATAATGCATATACTATAGTAATTCTATAATGCAACAATTGCATCTTATTAAGTGACAGTGGTAACATAGTGCATTCAATGCACTGTAGACTTCACTTATGAAGTTATGATGACTTTATATTAAAAGTTTCAATGTTGTTCCATGAATTTTGTAGAAAGAAAGGGAAGCATATGAAGTGATTGTAGAGGGAGGGAGGCTTGTTTATAGAGAGAGCAAGGACCTTGTACACACTACCGAGGAATCCAAGTGGATTTTTGTCCTTAGCTCATCAAGAATTTTGTACGTTGGGCAGAAGAAGAAAGGCCAATTTCAGCACTCCAGTTTTCTTGCTGGTGGTGCAACCATTGCATCTGGAAGATTGGTTGCTCAACATGGAGTTCTTCACGTATGCTACAATCTGTTTTATACGCATACACCCTTTTGAAAAATGCAAGATTCCAAAGAAAGAAATTGAAGAAAAGAATGTGATAACTAAAAATTGATATTGTTGTTCTAATAGTGTATCTTATTTTCATTTTTTGCACTAATGTTGTAACTAAATTGATCTGCATTTTACATCTTACTCAGGCTATATGGCCCTACAGTGGTCATTACCGTCCAACAGAGAAGAATTTTATGGAATTCATTAGCTTCTTGGAGGAGCACAAAGTGGATATGACAAATGTAAAGGTAAAACACAGTTTAAAAGCATCTCAAATTGGCCTTCAATATAAAATCACTAAGCATCAATTTGCTGAAAATTTCTTGAACCATTTTGTCTGCTGCAGAAAGATTCAACGGATGAAGATGTCCCACCTTCTCAACCTGCCAATGATGAGGAGCTGCCCTTTGAAGGCAATGTGGATGGTAGTGACTCTGCCAATGCCAATAATAATGGTAAAAGCAATGTGGAAGGTTCAGTACTTGAGAACAAGCCAATGTCAAGCAAATGGACTACTGGAGTAGGTCCTAGGATTGGTTGTGTGAGAGAATATCCAACAAAATTCCAAGTTCAAGCACTTGAACAGCTCAATCTTTCACCTAGAGTCAACCAGGGAACATTTGCAGGCAAAGCACCTATTCCTTCTCCAAGACCAAGAACTAAACATCTGTCACCTAAGCTTGTGAACATGGGACATCCTAGTCCAATGCTACATAGACATTGAAGTGCAGGACACTGCTTCAGTTTAAGCATTTTAATTTGGACCATTGGTACATATTACAGTAAGGTCACAAAGGAACTAACCCAAAAGCTTCTTTTTTTTCTTTGGGTTTTCATTGGCCAATTCATAGGGTGAGTTAGTTTCTGTTAAATTATTATTCATTATGCCTTAATAGTCCATTCTTGTGTAGTCAAATCACATTTGCAAATACAGCTATTTTTTATTAACTTCTCTTCCCTGCTTCTTGATGTGGATTTCATCAAGCACTTGGTGTTCAGCAGGTCCTGCTCCTTGTTTATAAAGTAAGACACTGAGGATGTTCACTGGTGCTGTTAAACCTTTTATTTATAAAAAATATTGTTCAGTATGGTTTCTTTTCAGGAAAGTTACCCCTTTTTAATTTTTATTTCTATGTTGAGGGTGTGTAAGTTATATTCTCATGAAAAAGATAAAAAGCTACTTTGTAACCTCCATTATAGCTTTTATATTTTGTTTGTTTGTTAGTTATTTTAATTAATTTAGATTTTAGAAAGTGTTCAAGAATATTTAAAACTAACCAAAATGATATTTATGTGAATCAAGGCTTTTTTTTTTTACCCATGACAAATACTTATATTCCTTTTTTGAACCAACAAATTATAAATATATATATATATATATATATAAAATATCACAATGATATAATATGATGGAGTTTGATTTTAAGTTTACAAAGTTATATTTGACGTTAATAATCAATGTTCTCAAAATTCTCACTTTGAGTTAAATTTAAAGTTTAGTTCTTAAGTGTCAAAATAAAAGATTTGGTTTGATCTGATCTTACTTATAAATATCATTTAAAAATATAGTATTGGTTTGACTTGATCGATGTTTGAAATAAAATGTGATTTTTAGATTCAACTATATTTTTAGGCCAACAAACCTTTCTGGTTCCATTTATAAAATAAAAAATAATTTATAAATCTAAAATAAAAAATAAAATAAGTATTTTTAAAAATTAAATCATATTAATAAAACTAAATTTAGTTTCATATATAATAATTTGATATTTAAATTATAATAGATGTGTGTATATTTTAATAAGATAATGTTTCTCTTACTTTTAAAAATATAATTATTATTTTATGAAACAATCACTACAAGAAAATCATGAAATAGAATCTAAATAATTATACCAAAATAATTAGTTGTAATAGTAACTAAATCAGATACCATTTTAGAAACTAAAAAAAAATGGTTTCTATATTACTTTATATTATTGTTAAATAGTTTCTAAATTGGTATTTAATTAGCCACCAAGGTTTCAAAAACCAAATTTAGAAACTAAATAATTGGTAGTTAAAAACTTGGTTGCTAATTAGATACCAATTTATAAACTATTTAACAATAATAAAAACTAATTTAGAAACCAATTTTTTTTTTAATTTCTAAAATAGTCTCTAATTTAGTTACTATTACAACTAATTATTTTAGTCTCTAAAAATTGGTTTCTATTTTATGTTTTTTTTAGTGAATTCAATCTATATTAAACTTAAGTCATATTTTTTTTATATGTAAATTAACTTTTTTTTCTAGTTTTTAGATCGATTTATGGGACCAACACTATTTGACAATCCGATGGTGTTAATGAGTTGGGAAGATTTTTTTTTTTCTCATATCATTAAATGTTTGACTTGACCTTTGTGAATGTAGGAAGAAGATTGTTATTTGATATAATATTAAATCTAAAGCTATTTGAGAGTTGAGGTTTATCAAATTATTTGGGCATCCATAAGCTTAAAAACCCTATAAATACATTTTATAATGACACATTATATACCTAATTCAATGTCTAGCTTATTCTTGTTTTAATTTTTTTTTTATAATAGGTGGTGTTTATTGAATACTATGGTGAGTACCAAAATGTACTTACTAATGTGTAAACTTATTTTTTTGTTACACTTAAAAGTTGATACAAATTGTGTTCTCTCTTGATAAAATAAAATATTCTTATAATAAACATTTTGATACCTATTAGACAAATAAGATATAAGAATAACAAATGTTGAATGAAAAATTTCTTACTTCAAGATTCTTAACACTTTTTTTATAGACATAGGTCTTGAGTTCATGATTTTTTTTAAAGATATTTACCTTGTAAATTATTGATTATCATAAATATAAAAATCTTAAAAATGTTACTTTTCTACTTTGAAGATTTTATCTTCTTTTCACATAATTGTTTTTAGTGCCGTATTATAAGTAATTAAAAATTATTTTACATGAATAATGATAATAATTGATTATATACTATATTATTATTGAAAGATCGAATTAATTGAAAGATTCTTAGAACTAATTATTGAGTCAAATTCTTCCTATACCTCTATATCTTCTTCATACATCTCTATATTTTTTTAATTCCAACTCTACCTGAGATTTTGTTTTGGTGGAAAGTTTGACGACTTCTTCTTCATTTTCAAGTGGTTTTGGTTACTTGTGGTTGTTGTTTGTGACGGTCGGTGGTGGTTGGTGGTTGAGATAAATTTTGTGGTATTTTTTACTCTTCGTTTTCTGTTTTTTTTTTTTCATTCTTTGTGTGTATACCGGATTGTAAAATCCGTAACACCTCTTACTATAATATGTATTTTTAGATTGTACAATCCAGAAGATATTTATTAAATCATAATGTATTTTTTTTAAAAAAAAAATATTTCAAATTGTAGAATTCATAAGGTATTTCTGATATTTTTGGATCCAAAATACCTTTTAAATTCTACCATTCGAGAAGTGTAAATAAAAAAAATACATTTTCAATTTATACAATGTAGAATGTATTGTTTTAATGACAAATAATCTTTTTGATTATGGAGGTGAGAAGCCATGGAGTTGTACGGAGAAACAACCATTATTGAAGGAACATGTAAAAATGAGTTTGGGCTTTGTTATATTGGGCCTTATTCTAATGACTGTTATATTGGGCCTTATTCTAATGGGCTGTGTAGGGGTGAGGCCATGTCAAGAATCCGCGGATTGGTAGTGATGAGGGTCAAATCAGCGCGCGTGGGAAATGAGGAAAAAGCGAGTTTTTGATTTTTGAGTATCAGTGTCTAGTTACCGTTATAATGTGTTTTGATGAGCTTTTTCTTCCACCAATACACATTCAAATTTCAAAACTTCATTCTCTCTCAACCTTCCCTTAATTAACCCAACACCACAACACAACGCTCCATACTCTCTCTTACACACTGCAAAATTCTCTCTCTTTCACACTGCTCCACACCACAAGAACCTATACTTCTCCTACCCGTTCCGTTTCCTCTGCAAAAACGGTTGCTTTTCTCCAATGGGTGCTTCGGGAAAGTGGTTCAAGTCACTCATTCCTTTTCGAAAGACCTCAACTTCAACAACTGATCAAGTGAGTGAAGTAACCAACTATTTTTGTATGCGTTTCTATTTGGTCTTTTTCTGTCATTCACTATTTACAGAGCTTATCTGTAATGTGTAATCAGGAGAAGGGTGGTGAAAACAAGAGCAAGAAGAAATGGAAGCTATGGAGAGCTTCTTCAGAAGGGTCCAACGTGAAGAAAGTTGGTGATGCTGCTGTACCTGATTCTTCCTTTACTTATGCGGTGGCTGTGATGGTTCCCAAAGATTTCAAGCTCATCAAGCAGGAATGGGCTGCCATCCGCATTCAGGCTGTGTTTCGAGCCTTCTTGGTAACTTTCACGCTCATGGATGCATTAACCTACAATTTAAGATTGTTAGTTGTGTTCTGAGTGTATGCTTTCTAATATATCTTGAATGATTTACTTGAATCTCAAATTAGATCCATATTTATGATAGATGGGACTTTGGAAATTTGAAAATTTCCAACTTAGGATAAAGAAGAATTAAGATTTAGAAGTTGGAAGTTGGGACCTCCTGAGCTTAGCATGATCTCATCACCTATGAAGTTTGATTTTGTACAAGATCCACCAATAGATCGAAATTAGAAAACAATGGAGTGCCTGTGTTTTTTATGATTTCAAATAAGCTCAGAGCTTATCTCAACCCAAGTGAAAATGAATTTTCATATTCCTAGTCCGATTTTCAAGTGTCTCTTGTGATTAGTAATTTATGAATGTGTCTAAATTTTGTTGCATGTTTGTGTTCTTACCTTCTTTATTTTATTTTTCATATTTAACTTAAGTCTGTTGATACGTTTTGCAGGCTAGACGAGCTTTGAGGGCCCTGAGGGCAGTGGTAAGGCTGCAAGCTATTTTTCGAGGCAGGCTAGTCAGAAAGCAAGCAGCTGTCACTCTGAGGTGTATGCAGGCTCTTCTTAGAGTTCAGGCGCATGTCAGGGCAAGGAATGTGAGGAATTCTCCTGAAGGGAAAGCAGTGCAGAAATTACTTGATGAATATCGCAACCTAGCTGATCCTTCTAAGGAAATTGAGGTTAATAAATTGCGTCAAGATTATGTAACATTCTCTAATCATGATTCGGAGATGCTAACATGTAGCATTTTTGTTGTAACTGTTATCAGCAAGGATGGTGTGATATTCCTGGAACCATGGATGAAGTTAAAGCAAAGCTACGAATGAGGCAAGAAGGAGCTGTGAAGAGGGATAGAGCAATGGCATACTCTCTCTCCACACAGGTAATGAAGTTATTGGGAAGATTTGCTTATCTATAAGGTTGTTTCTTTGGTAAGATTTAGTAGCTAACAACTTAAAAAATGTGGTTGAAATATATGTTTTGCTTGCATATAGCAGTCAAGACTGGTCGCCAGTCCAAATCCTAAAGCCACCACAAAGGCGTTGACTCCTCTCAAGCATCACAATCTAAACAATAACAGCTTAGGATGTAGCTTGTTAGAACGCTGGATGGAGACCAAGCCTTGGGAGAGTCCAATCTACAAGAAGAGTGAAGACCTTGTTCCTGTTTTTCAATCAAGAAAGAATGGTGTGACATCCAGGATTTCAGCACTTAAACCTCCAATAACCAGCCAATCCACTCCATCATCTTCGGCCATAAGCTCTGAATGCATGTGTGATGATGTGTCAACTTCTTATACAGCTGGATCTCCATCTTTTCCATCCACCAATACTGTTTTAATGGAAGCAACAGAGGAAAGAGATGTTCATCAACCAAGCTACATGAATTTGACAGAATCAACCAGGGCTAAACTGAAAACTTGCAGGAGTTCTTCACATAATTCAAAGAGTCTCGTAATGGAGGAGTGTGTGTCTCACAGCACAACCTCAGGTTTGATAAATGGAGATTCTAGAAGCAGTTCTAATTCTGACCCTTCAGTTAACTTATGGAAGGATTCTTGTGCAACCCCTCTGAGGGCAAGTTACCAAAAACGACAAATTGGGGTATGAGTTTCTGTAACAGTGGCAACAGCTTGTTGTCCATTGCCACCTTGACTATTTGAGATGAAAATGCGTCCAAGTTAGGATAAAGGGCTAGTTGAGAGTGTAGATATGGCTTTGTTCTGTGTGAAGAATGAAATAGCAAACTAGTACACTATTTTAATCTGTATGGTGTTTTTTACACACTGATATATGCATAAGTGGCTCTCCGTGTGAATTCTAACTCTAATAGAAATTGAGCTTAATATGAAGATTGTATTATTCACCTTTTGGAAACTATTTATGCATTATTTTTGTTTCCCACAATTTTGTGAATTCCATTAACTCAATAAACTAGACTTCTTATGCGCTTAAGTCATAATTGTTGTGTGAAGTATACACAAGGACCACGAAAATTCGATTGAACTGATGCATCTGTACATGTGCTTGCATCATAGTACGCTCTTCTGTGGAAGAATTACAGAAGCTTGTGTGTGCATCATTTAACTACTGATTCTGGTCTAATCAGTCTAAAACCTGTTCTTGATTCTTGTCTAACTACTGAATTATTTTGCCGTGACATTTACAATTATACCAACCTTGTAAGTTTGACTTGATATTTAAGGTTCTGTTCAGTAAGAGAAAATAATGATGATAAAATTAAAGTACTCTTTTAACTCCTTCCCCCTTCATGAATTTGAATTTTTTGTTCCAAATAAAAAGGACAATAATATGTTGCAGCCTGTAACATTGTCAGTTGCAGGCTTGGTTGCTGGGCTTCAATTGGGATCAGTTCTCATCTGAACACCCTACATGTTTTAGTTGCTGGGCTTCAATTGGGAACCTTATTTTTGAACAAAAAAATTCTATTAACTAATTAACCTAGACTTCCTTAATAAATTAGCTACCTTGCTCTAGTTAAATAATACTACGCAGCTGGTGAGGGTGTCCCATTCTGCAGTACTACAAATTAACATTTATTTAACTTGTGATGTCTAATTAAGTATTATTAAAGTTTTTACAAATAAAAAAATAAATAAATGTCACATAAAGATTAATCAAAAGTTAAAGCTACCACAGTCTTTACTAATCTTCACATGAAATCTAATAAAGTAGTACTATTTTTTTATAAGTTGGAAAATGTAAATGTCACATAAAGATTCATCGAGAGTTGGGACCATGTTGAAGGTTTAGTCTTAAACTATCTAATAAATTTTCAATAAACCCCTTAATCATTTCACTTTGCTATTTAATATCTTGAACTGAATCTATCAGAAACAGCTCTTTTATTACTTGTGGACCAAAATAAAAATCATGTTTGTTTTTTCTGCACCAGTAGCTCAAAACTGCAGGGCAGTAACTGTCAATACGATGTGAAGGATGCAAAAAACATCAATTCAAGATTAGAGATGTGTAAGCTTTATTTGACAAAGCTTATCTCCACTTAAGCAACAAGAATAGTATAATAGTTAGTGAAATCACGTGGTCCAATTCATAATATGTAATGATGCAACATGCAGTATGGTCCAGTTGCAGCCAATCATGCAAGGACCACAGATTATTATGTCACAATTGAAGAATCTGTGCATCATTTAACTGCTAAGAAAAGATTGGTAGACACAAAAAATACAAATGAAACATTTTGAGTGCAAGAGAGACCAAAGAATGGTGTATAGTGAAAAGGGTTTGGAGAGTATATTGCATGGTGTAGGTGCAGAAGACGAGGGTGCTATATAGGCTTTCCACGTGAGAATATGCGCTAACAAAGGCAAGAAATGAGGATGCCGCCAAAAGTTGTAAATTTTTTTGAATGTCATTTGATGGGATTCTCTCAAGTGAGGGAAAGAAAAAGTGTGTGACGCTTTCTTCAATTTGGAGTAAGTGTGCAAGCTTCCTTTCATGGGGGATTGCCATGAATAGAAGGAAGACGAAGTGGGGGCAGTGGGGCCTTATAGGAGGCCTATTTTCTTGGATATCCCTTTTTCTGTAGGGCATTTCTAGTCTTGTTTCCTTGCTTTATGAAGAATATAACCTCTGTTCTCTTTTTCTTTCTTTTTTTCCCATTATTTGCACTGGCCATACTCATCAATACTAATGTACACCTTCACCATATCATCCATTTTCTGTTCACTCCCCTCTCACCATTCCTTTCACATTTCCATATAACCTCTTCAAACCTAGGGCTAAACCTACTACCTACAACTTCCCTTCTTTGTGCTCCCTCACTCTAAGCCTTATATACATAACTCATCTTTCATATATCATTCAAATTCAAACATAATACCAAAACTCATCTTTCTTTGCCCATTGGCTCTTTGCACTACTGGTTTAATTTGAATCTGAGGAATAGGATTCAAATTGAACATATGGGGCATCACTCTTGCTGCAACAAGCAGAAGGTCAAAAGGGGACTGTGGTCACCTGAAGAAGATGAAAAACTCATCAACTACATCACAACTTATGGACACGGTTGCTGGAGTTCAGTCCCAAAACTTGCAGGTAATTTCATTTCTCACTACTGTCACCAAACTCTCATTTCTTCATTCAGTACTTTATATAAACTTTTTTGTTCAACAAAATAAATATATATCAATTAAGGAGTGATATACATATACCAAAGTAAAGTTGTTGTGATAAAAAAAACTGATGAAGTTCTTAATTACCTATATGGTGAATTATTTTGTGAAGTGCAGGCCTGCAGAGGTGTGGAAAGAGCTGCAGATTGAGATGGATAAATTATCTGAGACCTGATTTGAAACGGGGAAGCTTTTCTCCTCAAGAAGCAGCACTCATTATAGAACTTCATAGTATTCTTGGCAACAGGTTTTTTATTTTATTTTTGAGAAATCTCCTTAGTAATGATTTCCCCGTTAATTGCTCTTTTTGATGATGATCAAAGTGAGCATTATTATATGAAAAAGTTTTGTTTGTTCACTTTTCTTAGCAAGAGGGCATTGTTTTGGACAGGTGGGCTCAGATAGCCAAGCACCTACCTGGAAGAACAGATAATGAGGTGAAGAACTTTTGGAATTCAAGCATAAAGAAGAAGCTGCTTTCTCATGATGTTGTTCCTTCTTTAGCCACATTTTCTGATATTCACACTCTTGCCAATGCTTCCATGGAAAGTTTCTTCCCTTTAACTGACAACAACACTATCCTAAACTCCCATCATCAATACCTTCCCATCATCCCAGCCCCAATCCTACAAGCCTTTGATCATCTCAACAATGATATCAAGATTCACATAAACAACAACTATAATAATAATAATGCCAACAATTTCCTTCATTTTCAGAATCCAATGCCAGAAACAGTGCCACCATCCAACAACATCATTCCATCTTTGTATGAATTAGATACATGGTCCTCCTTGGGGTGTGAACCCATTCATCTTGATCCAAATCAAGAAACTCAAACAATCATCACCAAAAGTGATACCATCGTTGAGAAATTCATCAATCCAACTACATGGGTGGAACCAACCATTGATATTCTGCCAAAAGTGTGTGAGAGCATCGAGGATTATGTCTGCAGCATCCCATTTTCTTCTTCTGCCAATTCACTACACAGACATGAGGATGCTGTTGCGTGTTACACACCAGGCATTCGTGCACAAGATCAAATTGTTGTACCCAATCAAGTGGAGTACATTGATGCCATCATCATGTCGTCAACATCATCTTCATCAATATCACTCTATCAAGCAGAAAAATAGGCATAAAACCTATCATTCCTTTTGAAGTTTGGTGTCATCATCATAAGCATTGATTACTATTATATAATAGGTTAATTTTATGTGTATATATAATTGAGTAGTGGGAGTCTTGTGATGAGGTAAATTAATTCCATGCATTCTAAGAGGGGGGGTAATATGCATTTAATTTTGTCTTGAATTTTGGAATAAGAGGGTAAGTGGAACGATCTCGTATTGGCAAACCTCAGAGCCATGCTAGTTCTGGCTCTCTTCCATTAAACGATGTTGGCTTATGTTCCATAAATGTATGTAGGTTCTTTCACATGTTTGTCAACTAAAAGTACGTATCCATGTATGATTTTTATTTCTCTTGTGAAGTGCTGGATGTTGTATAACAATCATATGCATAGTTATGTGCACTTTAAGTTGACTCAGTGCCCTTTGTTTCCCTCTCTCTCTCTCTCTCTCTCTCTGACAACGTAATAACAAAGACAAAAACCGTACAAACAAACACCATAGTCAACTTGTTGGCACTTGAGGCCAAAGTGCCCTTACATGTGACCTAGCTAGGCTAGGGTGTTCTGTCTGTTATATGACATACCATGTTATGATGTGATCGTTTAAACCAGCAACAACCAATATGAACTCATAATATCAAAACAGTTAATACGAACTAAATTGTGATGGAGAATGTCTAATTGCGGTTGTTAGTGAGATCTGGTGTACTAGGGACAAAGTCATTTTTAAAGGTGGAGTGACAGACCATTCAGAAATTCTTTCTTTAACTCAATTTAAGGTTTGATATTAGATTTTTTTCAAAATTTCATCTGTTTGTTTTTCTTATTCAGATTGGTGTCTTGAACCTATAATTTGTCTAAACTCGATTTATTTCTGGTTTTAGCTTGTTGGTTTTGGGGATTCTTATTTTATAGTAGTTTAGTTAGTATTTTGTTGATTCACTACTTTTAGTAAATTGTACTAGGGTTGGATCAGAGGAATTGAAGAGAACAATTTTACAACTCTAAATCATCTATGACCCAGATGAGTATCATATCATCATATACTTATTTTTGCATCTTCCACAAGTTTTCTTTAGCTTTAGCCATAGAAACAAAGTCTATTATCTTCTTCCATTAAGGAAAAAAAAGTCCTTTTACTTTTGCATGGTACCGTATATATATATATATATATATATATATATATATATATATATATATATATATATATATATATATATATATATATATATATATATATATATATATATATAT
>Ga0123342_1001782_pt1 | contig 36399 bp, 17 predicted proteins | sample Turbeawhitnodule_FD_89960 | JGI IMG/M metagenome (GOLD analysis project Ga0123342, IMG submission 89960) | Root nodule microbial communities of legume samples collected from Mexico - Turtle bean Mexico white nodule | ecosystem: Host-associated > Plants > Roots > Nodule | place: Mexico: Nepantla... | reverse complement strand
TATCACCTCAATACATAAGAGTTTGAGCAGATTACTCTCAATCCCAAAGGGTAGAATTAGCCACGCATACTTCTAGCACCTTCCATTCTCCCAATTGGGTTACAATTCACTCTATGGTGTTTTTCTCTCAATCTGGCATACTAGGGTTGAGCCTCTAGCCCTCTATTTATACTAGTTTTCTAGGGTTAGGTTGCTTTTTGTATCGCGCTTATGGGCTAAATGATAAAACATAAAAAATCTCAATTTTTCTTTGCATCTTTTTCCATTCTAGGACTTTCCTGCTTTCTCTTTTTAGCTCAAATTATTCTCCTTTACTCCAAATCTTCAATTCTCCCTAGAAATCTGCAATTAACACCAAATTTGAGAATAAAATGCTCTTATTCAAATAAAGCTCATAAAAAATGTAAAAAGTTATAAGTTCATAAATTAATGATTATTTTATATGTAAATTAACAATAAATCCTCATAAGTGCCTATATTTTAATATGAAATATTACTGAAATTAGGCACTTATCACTACCAAGGTAAATGTACGCATTAAAAATGTTTATTACACTCAACCACATCAAAGTAAGCATTGAAGTGATTTCGAGAGCTTAAGGGAGAACTGAGACCTTTCTGACCTTTTCGTAAGTACAATTGGCGTCTATCGTGGGACCAAAAAGGACTTGGTAAAGATTTTATGGTATCAACACAAATCAAGAAGAACGAACAAAGAGAAGCAATGGAAAGCGATCACATCACCCTACTCCTAGCACTACAACAAGAGATGAAAATATTGAATCGGAGAGCAGGCCTAAGCCCTCTGACTGGAGAACAAGGAGATGAGAAAGAAGCTAGCCAAGGGGTCCAAGGGCCAACAGGAGGAGGAGGAGGACGAGCGTAACACGACCCATAAGGTCACCCCGATAATTTTCCAATCGACTATGACAAAATAACCCTGCACTTCGACATTGAGACCATCGAATCCAAGCTGAATATATCTTCTAATACCTACATAACTAGAGGATTCAGACGACACCCTTTTGTGGACAATATTATGGAGGCCCTGATACCACATAGCTGGAAGGGTACCATAAACCGGTATAACAACACAACAAATCTCGATGAGCACCTCGATGTGTACATTTCTCATATGAGTTTTGATGACTATTTTACGGTAAGTGTATTGCGTCAGAAGTAATAATTTGTCCCTAAGGACGAATATCAAATCCACAAGGAACATTTGAATTTTCAAGTAAAGGATTCACTAAATAGAAAACAAAATAATAAAGTTTGTTGGGAGTTTGTTATAATGATTTGTAAGAATTGTAAAGAAAACAAGTTAAAGAGTTTGTTGGTTCAATTGGAAAATTTGGGATTGAGGTTCATCCTTCTTATTCTTTTGTATTTTGAAAAGCATAGTAATATTCTATCCTTTGATTGATGTTGATGTTCATATAAAAGTTATTTATATCGATTTCTCGCATATAAAATTATTAAGAGAGTCTCCTAAATATTGATTCCTTGCATATTTATAAAAAATCCTTAGCATTACGATTAGATGTTGATAACAATTAACATTTCAAATCTAGCATGGGTCAGAAACTTAGAGATACTTTTCAGTCAAATCTAAGGATCTTGATTATGGTAAACAAGCATTACAAATAAAATGAAAATATCAATCATCAATCAAGAAAAAAATATTATATTTAAATATCACCTCAATACATAAGAGTTTGAACAGATTACTCTCAATCTCAAAGGGTAGAATTAGCCACTCATGTTGGCCATTACAAGCATGGAAAGTAAGAAAAGAAGATTCATGAAGTTTCTCCTTGATGGGTGCCACCTCTAAGGTTTTTTAACACCTCCTGTTCTCCCATTGATGTCTAAGGTTGTGCTTCACGCCTCATATTTAACCTAGTTGAGCTTGGGTTAAGGAACTTCTCGCCTAGGTGTGATTGGGTTCGCCTAGGTGAGTTGGACAAAAACAAACCCAACGTCTAAGGAGTGGTCTCGCTTGGGTGAGATTGAGCTCGCTTGTGCGAGTGCTGGAGCGTTCCAGCTTTCCCTTTTCATCTTTATTTATTCTCCTTTTGCCCTTTCATCTCCATTCTTCTCCAAAATCCCGAAATTAACACAAATTTGGGAATATAAGGAATTTGAGCCCCGAAGTAGCTATGCACCACATGGTAATAACACTAAAGTCGGGTCCTTTCGTCGACAGTATTTGCAACTGCAAACCTAAATGAATTGCGAAAAATAGGGGCAAAGTTCATGCAGTTAGAATAGTTTAGGGAGTATCAAAACAAAACTCGGGCATAGTTGGTGCCCGAGAAGAAGGAGATAGATAAATACTCCAACCATCATGGTAATAAAAAAACAAGGGAACCAAAGTTTTCGAAGTTCACACCTTTAAATATAGACAAAGGACGAATCCTGGAGGAGATGTTGAGTGCACAATTCCTTCCCACACCCAAGCAAGTCCCAACCCCTCGAATGCTCATGCAATCCACGCAAATACATTTGATCACTTTTACTTTTTTCTATAATTTGATGACCTTTATCCAATTGTTATTCAATACCCTCATTTAAAATTTATATAATTATAATTTATTTCTTGATATTTGACATTAGAAAAAAATAAATAAAAAAAACACTTAATAATATCATGTTTCTTTCATTGTACTTTTTAATTTTATATAAAAATATTTAATTAATATTTAGAACAATAAGAAGGTTGAGCGCGAGCATGTCCATTTTCTGAGTATATCATTTAATAATGAAGGATAAATAGAGATTATCTTTCACTAATCCTATTATTTGCATTTTGCACTTTTACTTGTTCCTTTTTTTTTTTCTTTTTTTCTTGCATTGATTGGAGCTTAGGCTTAATATTGCGCATGGCTTAGACTTAATATTGTGCATGGAATAATTGTGAAGTTGTAGAAGGTGTTATGACTAAACGCATGGAAACTATTTCTTGTGGTGGCCAAAAATATTCTAAATTAATGTCTAAACTCATACCTTGTGAAATGCTTTTAAGTGGTGTCTCCACATTCATTAATGGAATCATTAATGGTTGAAAATTGGATGTAGAGTTATGAAGAAATTATTATGTGACATGGAAATATCTATAAATTAGTCATAACATGTAATTACTTTTTATTTTTGAAAATTAATAAATTAGTCCTTCAAAATAAATTGGTCTCATGTCGTTTCCATTATTAATACTATTGATTACGCAAGGAATACATATTACTAATTGTTATTGTGATTAATGAATTTACTATAAAAATAATATATGTATTATTGAACATGTCAATTTTTATTTATCATTTATTTTTATAATTTTTATTATATTTCTAATGTTAATGAGAAAAAATACGAGTAATTTTTTTCTTGTCAATAAAATTGATTCGATGAATGAGGGAATAAAAAACTATCTTAATTACATGGATTTAATAAGAATTTGTAAAAATTAAAAGGAAATTAACATATTTAATTTAACGATATATGTTTTATTTTGACAGTGGAGAGAAATCAACAGATTCTTAGGAACTAACTTTGGAAGAATTTTTGAAAGATTTTTTTTTTTGAAGGACTTTACAGCTTTTTTTTTATTTAAATAACTGAAAAAACTAATTGAGGCTAATTTCAAAGAATAAAAATATATTTTAAACATAAGAAAAAACTTGATCAAATAATTAATAACTTAGTACCTCGATTCTCATTTATAGACAAAAAAACTCTTTCTATTTTCAAATATAAATAAATTTTGACTGATATTTTTTTCTAACATATACTAACTTTAATAAATGTCACCTTTAATTGCTCTAAGAATATTTAAAAATATAGTAAAAAAAATTAATAAAATTCATTACAACTAACTTATTTTATTAATGTTACTTTTTTTTAATATAATCATGTATGTAATTATTTTAAATTTTTAGTATATGAAATTTAAATTTAAAATAAAATAATACTGTAATACTCAAATTACCATTTATGACTAAATGTTTTATTTTACATAAGAATACATAAATAATTATATTTAGCAATTATGATTAAAAAACAATAATAAAAATAATTTTCACAATCTAATTCAATCCATGCCTATCAGAATTGATATTTTATCAGTGATATGTTCCTCTCAATTATGAACCCTTTTCAGTTTCTTAAGAGTTTCCATTTCAAGGTTATATCAAGCTTCAAATGAGTTAGTTTCTTCGGTTTTTATATGAAAGAAATTGCGTTTTTCTATTACGATTTGTTTCTCCTTTATTTTTATTTTCTGTTCATTTTTCTCTTCTTTTATGTATGCCAGGTGATTTTTTGACCATCCTAACCTAACTGCATACTCCAAAATTGGCAAATTATCATGTCAATTTCAATCTATACCCTATTATCTTTCAATTTTTCTAAAATTACATTCTATTCCGAATTTAAAAATCTAAAATACCATTCAAAATTCAAAAATTACAATTAAAAAAAAAATCAAAATCTTCTTTGGTAAAAAGAAATCTAAAATGCAAAAAATACATTATGAAAAAGAAAATCCAAATTACAAAATCTAAAAATAAATTATGGAAAAGAATTTTTAGAATTAAGAGATGTGTTATGGAAATCAAAATCCAGAAATGTATTTAAAAAAGGGATTCTATAAGTATTTTTTTACCCACACCTTTTTTTATTGTCATTTTCATAATTTCACATGGGTATATTCGTCATTTTAGTGGAAAATCGAGTGCATTTGAAATCGATATGGTGCAGGGAGAATTTGCTCCCAAAAACACATTTCTTTTTCACGACTGTTTCTTCCTGTACCTCCATACCTTATTCTATCACCTCCACAAATTTTTGAATTTCCAAAAATGTCTCTTTATAATATTCCGGATTACATAATCCAGAAGTTATTTTTCAAAATTGTAATTAGCTTCTGATTACATAATCTGGAAGTCTTATCTAGCTTCCGGATTATGTAACCCGGAAGTCTTTTTTAAATGAGTTTCCGGATTACATAATCTAGAAACTATTCTATGGGAGTGACACAAAAAGATATTTTCATGTTGTGTATGGAGGTGGCAAAAGAAGATATGGAGGTGCAGGAAGAAACAATCCTTTTTCACGAGTTCTATGGGCCTTAATTTTTGCACCTTCTTTTTCTCTTTCTACTGCACGGTATTTTTAAACACCCCTCTTCTTATTCTTCTCTTTTTTCCTCCTATCTTATCCACACTTTCTCCCACCTCAATTGTGCCTTATTATTTTTCTCTTGGAAAAATGGACAACATCTAGTTTTTATTTTCTACAAAAGTATAATCCTCTATTTAATCCCTTTATAAGATCTAATTAACTAATTTACAAAGTTAAGAAATTTAGTTGATGCAATTAGTAACATTAAATTTGTATTGAATTTACATTAGCAGGTAAACGTTTTTTTTTCTACGATTTCTTACAAAGAAAAAGTTATAGTGCAATAACAAGGCCCGTTCAGTATAGCAGTTAACAGTTTTGCATGAGCCCAATTCTTGTTTTGCTAAAAAAAAAGCGTGATCCAGACCAATTTGGGGAAAGAATTTTCTTTTTGCACCCTCGTAATTTCAAAGCGGCATTCCCATAAAATTTAAAATTTTAATTTTACCCTACTAAAAATAAATTACCAGGCATGCAATATCTTTGTGTTGAAGCATTTAAATATTTTGTGAAAATTGTGAACTTGGTGGTCGATGGTGTTTGGTGACGGTAATTGTTGGTGTTTGGTGGTTGTTGTTAGTTATTAGTGGAGTGGATGATCACGTTTCATAGCGGTTGATGGCGCGATTTCAATGAGTATTTCATTTTTGTTTTTCAGTTTCAATTTCAAAATGTGTCATCCAATAACCTTTCTAGATCATACATTTTAAAACATTAAAAGTTAAATTTTTTTACTATAGATTGTAAATTTCAGAATACGTATTTCTATTTTAGATAGTATATTTTAGAATATATATTTTGTATTTCAGATTGCATATCACATAATACACTTTTGTATTGTGGATTGTACATTCCATAATAGAATTTTGTATTTTGATTTTATATTCTGGAGTCAAAATTTATGATTTTTTTAATATTTTTTTTAAATTATGTAATACAAATTTTGTTTTTCTTTAATACAAAAGTTATTGTTTTCATATATTAGTCGGATACAAGTGTTTACATTAAGCACATAACATGGTTGTCATAAACAATCAGAATATGTCATATACTAATGATTTCAAGTTCATGTACAATATATTTTTAAACTTAATAATGCAATACCTAAGTACATAAATAAACTATTAACTACTATGTCCATGTTCTTGTTGTGATGCGGTTGTGTCTCGTCATCATTTGGACAATGCGGATGATGACGTAGTAATACCTGTGTAGCACAGACATTGATACAGACACTAATATGACACGAATACGAAGATACGTATAATCTCTAAAATGTAGGACACGGGGATACAAATTTATATATTATATAATTATGAATTATATAAATTGACAATAAAGATTTATGTGCACAGGTATGTTTTAGTTTTTTTTTTAGCATAAATATGTTTTTCATGGCTGGTTCAAAAAGATTTGTTCCTTATTTTTTATAATCATACTAAAAATTTATACAATAAGTTTGAATTTTTAGAAAATTAATATATTTCTCCGTCTTAAAATTGTGTTTGAATCGTGCTAGAATTGTCAAAAATCCAACAAATATTTTTTGAATTGGACACTTCACCGATACGTGTCCTACGAGTATCATAAGAGTGTCGGTGTCTAATATGTGTGTCTGAAACGGACACACCATTTAAGAGAAGTGTTTAAGTTTCATGGGATAATACAGATGACCGATCTTCCCCCATTCCATGAAGTATGTATGAGTGTGACACATATTTGAACCAATGCATGTATCCAACTGCATACGAAGAAAAATGTGTAGCCAGTATCACACCATAACAAAGTGCAATCACCTATCATCTATGAATGTCACAACACCTCCTTCAAATGGTAGGGGGGTCAATAAACCATTTGCTCATACCCAAATTCTCGTAAAATAGGCTCTTATAAATGATGATGTGCACATCCTGAACCTGATGTATTTTGAGAACATGAATATAAACTCAAATGACCTTTTGAGACAATGGATTTATAGGAACTCTAGATCACACCATAATAGATAATATAACCTAATTAGATGTGTACAACGCCAACGATGCATATATGGCATCTAGTCACATGTGGTGTAGTTTGAGGAGAACCTCCTTATACATGAGATTCATATCCCTCATTCCCATCCTTGAAAAATACTCATATATCCACATTTGTTACAATTTTAAGAAATTATTCATATATTCAACTGAAAATAAGTCTAAGTTATACAAATATGTATATCATTTATTTGTAAAAGCGTAACATAATCATCCAACTGCTTTGTTTGGACAAAACATACATTTCCTATCTGGTCATACATGTGGGTGAGTGTGACAACTCCCCATGAGTACCCACCACACATCTTCAAATTACTAAACAATTTCAAATACGACACATTAATAAATGTCACACTTTTATCAATAAATATTGTGCATCTAACAAGATGCAACAAATAAGTCCTCGTTGCATACTCTCATCTTTGTTCCACAAAACACTCCTTGTTACCTCTGAACCTCACGTGTGCAACAGGAAAATTCCTCAACTCTATTATGGCATCACCCAAGTTGACCCCTAAGAGCTCAACTAACAATGTTGATGCTATTGCAAAACCTAACATTATACATTTACAAATTTGTCTCATAATGGGGATATGTAGCAATGTAGACACATTATCCAAGAAGATGATCATCACACCAACAAAAATGTGGAAAATGTTAGTGTCCTGGTGTCACCTTTTCACAAAGGCTTAAATAAGACCATTATCTAATGTTACACAATAACAATAATCCAGAGTTAAGCACTAACAATAATCCAGAGTTAAGCACCGCAACCTCAATTTAGGGATGAAACGTCAATGGAAGACTCACTTTAACTTTCCTCGATCCTAAAAAAATATATTGATGTTTCTAACTATACATAATAACACATGACCAAATATAATGTCATTAACTGAAGTTTTAGTTCTTACCTCATCCCTCTACAGTCTTAAGGCAACATCATCAACATAACTCACTAGTACGAAGGTATGAGAAGGTCTGTTAGGTAATCCTTTCTATTCATCATGTCCTCCTCCAACTCATGCATCACATCACCACCAATTCACACATTAGATGCACCACCTCTAGTCTTAACGATAACTTTACCAAATGATTTCACCTTAATGAACTTATTTTAAAAATATAAATACATTTCGAAGTGTGCACGATGAAATGCATTTTCAAATGTAGAAATACATCATGGATTGTATTCCATGCCAGAAATACATCATGAAATACATATTCAAGAATGTATTAATATATACATTATGGAGTACGCATTTCAGAAATTATTTCTATTTCAAATTGTATACAAAATTTCAAAATAAGTTTGAGATGTTACAATCCAAAAACTTCATAGATTATTAATCCAAAATAAACTAGTAACAACAATAACAGATATAAACGATCATCCAATCCAAAATAAATTAGTAACAACGATAACAAATATAAACTCAAAAGATAACCTCTTCAAACAATGCAGCAGGACAACGGGTTCCGAGGCGATTCTTCCGAGAATGAAATTGTTGAGGCAAAGCCTCTTACTCTAACACAAAAGCAAATGGAGGATGCATGGCAGATGAAAAAGATGAAAATGGAGAGAAAGAAAAACATGTTTATTTCATAAATTTGAAACTTGGACAATTTTTATAAGACCCTTTTGGTAATGAGCCCAAAAGAAAGAACCCAGAAGCTCTTCTGTAATTATTTTATCTTTTTCAAGGTAGGAAATTCGAGACAGTGCATCAGTTTATAGTTTATTTTCATTGAAGTATTTATTGCCAAAATTTATATGGATATAAATAGAATAAATTAAAAATTAAATAATATTTAAGCCAGAACTTTTTCATCAGTAAACTAAAAAACTCATGCCTTAATTTTGCAGCATCCAATTTTTATTGATTTTTTTTTATGAATTGAACCAATGTAAAAGAGAAATTTAGTATTGAGATCTAAATGGATTAATGAAAAAAAAAGGGTCATAGTAATCCTACTTGTGATAAAATATCTTAATTTTGGAAAACAATGAAATCCTATGAACCATTCTACACTGCCAAGTGTTAATTGCCTATTGCACAAAGAGAAGACCCCACATGAAAAGATAAGATTCATATGAACGAGCATAACCAACCTCATATATCTTAATTCTTTTGGTGGCTTTAGAGAATGAGCTTAAGATTTTGATAATTTCATTTTGCTCATCAACATACATTTCTAGAGTTCAACCTTATCTTTGAGCAAGTAAATCACACACACTATAGATGAATTGCAAAATAAACTCCTTAAGCTCACCAATACCGTGCAAATTGTGCACCAAGAAACCAAAGCTTAGAAGAAGAAACACTATCTTATTTTCCATTTCCTCAAGTGGAAAACAGCAAAAAACCATTTCCACTAGCACAAGGATTGAAAATCCAACGTCTGAGGCTTACACTGTCAGTTTCAAGACAGAAAAGGGTTGCAAGCTTGCCATTTCAAGGTATCCTGATTTTGAATATGATGCAGAGGGGGGAATGGGAACTGGGATTGCTGCAAAGGTTACAGAGAATGGTCTAGCCAACAATGACCTTCCTGTTTCATTTGATCTCGAAAGTTTGTATATTCCACCATTAACAAGTTCTACTGCCAAGTTTCTAGGATTGCCATTGCCACCATTTTTGAAGATTGAAGTAGTTCCAGAAGCATTGCATGGAAGTATTAACCAAGAATCTGGCAAGGTAAAACATTTAAGTTCTTGAGGTTATGCTTTAAATTGAAAATATTGTGCATAATGTGTACAACTTATGATGAGCTTTAGTGTCTGTTTCAACTTTTTTTCTTGAAAAGAGAAATTAAGAAATACCAGTAAGCATGTACAGTCTTTGCCAAAACTTTGATACTATCAATTTAACAGAATTAATCTTTTGTATGATTTTTGAAATAGTTATTACAAAATTTAACAAATTTCTATATATGTGAGTGTGATAATTTGTGATTAAATGATATTGTAAAAAATCTCTCTCTCCCTGCCTCTCCACATATTTGTACAAAAGTTAATTAGAGGAACTTCTACTTGTAAAGAGAAAAAAGTGTTAGGTCATTTTAACTTGCCATAAGTGTCTCTCTAATTAGTTTTGTGCCATAGCTACCCAATTGATTATATGATTGTTTGGATTTTTTAACTAGGTTGATCTTGAGTTCAAGGCAAAGTTTTTGTTTTCTGCTGGTAGTCTCTATAAGGCTCCTCCACTGTTGGTGAAGACAGTGTTGACTTCTGAAGAAACAAAAGGAACTATGAAGAGTGGAAGAGGCAGGAGATTGGATAAGGAGGGGAAGTGCAGACTGGTTGGTGTAGCCACAGTTGACCCTATTGATGATTTCTTTATGAATTCCTTCCTTGGTCTCCCAACTGAGTGCCTTGCTGAGTTAAAAGCTGTAATCTCCATTTCTTCCTCATCTTAAGATCTCATCACAAAATTTGGACATTTCTTGAAAGTTGAAACCTATGCAAAGTCATAATATCCAAGTTGGAAGATGAATGTGAAATAGTAGAAGATGGTGATATACTTTGTAGAAACTAGAGAGAAGTTAAGATTGAACTAGTTTACCCTATTCAGCCTTGTACAACACTGAAGTTAAAGCAAGTATAGATGTACTAAGTAAAGAAGAGTGAAGTCAAATACAATATTCATAACCCTTCATTATCCCAATGTGTTTTTAACCTCTATTTTTTGAGGAATGGTTTTGGGTATAAAGAAGATACTGAGTTCATAACTTTTGTATTAGAATATTTTCAAACACTGAACTTTTTGGTTTATGAGGGAATATATTATCCTTGTTCTCATGCATCCTTTATTGGATTAAAATTCAGAATTTGGCTCAAGGGTTTCCTATACTTTGGCCAATATTTTATTGCAATTATAATAATACATGTTTAAAAGATGTCCTATTATTGACTATGAAAAACCAACAAATCATTCGTATCTGTGATGCAGTCTTTTTATAAAGTTTCAAGTTGTGATGTTATAAATAAAAAAATATAATTGAGAAAAAAAAAACGCTTGAATTGAATTGAATTTAAATTTAGACATCAAACCAATATTTGGACGATTTTTTTTTAAAAAACTTAAAACTATAATTTTAATTACTAATACTAGTTTTTGTTGATTTTACAGTTAATACTAATATATAAAGATAATTGATTTAACATTTGTTATGGCTGCTAAATTAGGGTTTTGGTTTTTGAATGGTTTTAGCCACGTCATTAACTATTTGTTTAGTTTATATCTGTATTTTGACATGTTTGGACATGGAAAACACATTTGCCAACTTTAGGAAAAAGAAAAGATAGCACATGTAAATATTAAACTTCATTATGCTACATTTTTTTAGGCATTAAAATAACGATAAACATATAATCTTATACTTATTCCGTTCAAATTATATACGTTTAAATAATACACAGATTTCAAGATTACTCTAATTACTATAGCAAAATAATGCTTCACAGACCCTTTTATTTAAAAAGTAGTGTAGTTATGAATTAATAAAAGTAATATATTAATAAGATTTAAAAAACCGTTTTCTTAATTTTTGAGTGACATTTTGAAATAAACACATAAGTTCTAAAAGTAATAGATACTTTAAAAAGGAAAGTGTAACTTGAAACCCATTTGATGCAATAAGATGAGACCTTGAGAAGTAACAATGCGAGTAAGAGTGGCTACAGCCAATATTCCTTTGACTATACTATTTCTTTTGCACTCTCTCAATCTCTCTTTTTTCTGCCAGGCTGCCAGCAAATTATCCAGCTCTATGTATCTGCATTGCTATTTGGTACAACAGAAAATATTCACACTTTCACAATATCAATTTATTCAAAGGCAAGCCTTTGTGTGCCAACCAGTGAAGCATATTGGCCCTTCTTAGCCAATAGCTCAAAATGAGTGCCTAATTCTGCAATCCTACCCTCAGAACAGACTGCAATTTGATATGCATTTTGCACTGTGCTTAATCGGTGGGCTATTACTAAAGTGGTTCTTCCCTTCATCAACTGATTGAGAGCATCCTGGACCAAGCGTTCACTGACAGCATCCAGGGCACTGGTAGCCTGCACCAGCAAAGAATGTCAAAAATCAAGACATGCATATATAGGATCATATCAGGGTTTTAAATTGTGATTGTTTTGGTCTGACACGAGTGAATGCAGTCTGCAATCACGTCTAAATGCAGCAACAGATAAAATGTTGCAACTGTATTGCGTTATGCGATCTACAATTTGGAACAATGGGTCAAGTAGATATCAGCAGCTTAAAGAGCAACAAGAAAAGTTCTAATGGCTGGACCTGGATGTGTATTTTCCTCCCAGAACCTTGTTAGGATGAAATGAAGTATTAAGTGATATGATATGATTTGGTAGGAAAATATCAAATTAAGCATTGATTTTACTTTAATTATTGTATCTCTTTTTCATCATACATAAGAGAACTCGTTTCTATAGATCACGCAATTACAAGCCATCCTCTCTAAACGGTATGAAATTTCTACATTTTTTCCTTCCTTTTCCTTTATTCCACAAAGTGCCTCATCACTATCCAATCTGGCCGTCACCTTTTCTGGCGTGACCCACCACTGATGTGCCACACAACCAGAATTGCCATCCTCTGGCAGCCAATTCTGTCTCTGGCCTGCCGCCTACACACCTCATGTTTTTATGCACTGCTTGCGTTCAGACATGCGCCTTCCTCTCGCAATCCTTCTAGCAAATTCCTCCCCCTCCCCTTCCACGGACTCTAGTAGAGTATGGTTCAGTGCAGTTTTCTGTGGTTGTATGCTCTGTTGTGGCCTTCACCAACGTTCTCCTTGTTCTGTATGAAAAACCCACGGGAACAGCCAACTTGAGCTGTTGCTGTCTAGTTGTGGTTTCAAGGACAAGGCTGCGCTGCCTACTTGACCACCAAAAGCACAAACGTTCCAACAGTCAATCAAGCACATTGGAAACAAATTGACACCTCTCCATGCAGTTTTCTCTAGTTTTCCCTTGCTCTCAACCTCCAAGTACAGTTATAGACTTTGGATACTAGTGTTGATATGTGCACAAAGGCCAAGAAACTGTATTTTAATGATGTTTAGCTTAATTAACATTACATTGGAAAAGATAGATACGTAGACATACCTTGATCGCCTCATTGTAGAATATATCACTTGTGCCCTTTAGTAAAGATGCAAAGACATTTCACAACTAATATGGACAATTCTTCACAGTTGTTGCTTTTCCTAGACTACAACATTACCTTGCTACAATTTGAAGATAGATTTATCACGACCCAGTGCTCCTACCTATGACAGTCCAAAGCAGTTGTTGCACTCTCCACCCCACATGCTTTTGGATCCTCTTCCACATCTACAAGGGATTCTTCTATCCTTACCTCACAATCATGTCAACGTGTAGGACATGTTCTACACAGTAAGCACTGGGGACATGTTCTACACAGTAAGCATTGGGAACATGTTGAAGAAAAGTGTCAAACCAAAGCTATGGAGTAGTCTCAGATCAATGAATGTGACCAAATCTCCACTCCAGCCTCATATATTACTATCTTTACCGCTAAATACAACAAGCTTCCACAGGCAATGAAGTTGCCTCACCTGTTACAACTGTATGACAGTCTGATTATAGCCTTCATTTCCCAATCGCCTTCTCTTGGATGTTGGATCCTTGATTTTGATGTCTCTAGTCATATGATTGCTAACCAATCTCTTCTCTTCCTTGACTTTATTGGACACCTTGCCTTTTGTCAATCTTGCAAATAGCTCCCAAATTAAAGTTCAGACTATTGGACAAATCCATCCTCTTCCTAGCCTTCCTTACATTTTGTCTTATTTGTTCCTAATTGTTCATTTAATTTAATCTCTATTAGCAAACTAACCCACACTCTAGAATTTTTGTTCTATTTGTAAACAGTTACATTCTTGTACATGATCAATACACTGAATGGATGATTGGAACAAGACATGAGTTTGGAAGATTATATCAGCTCACGGTTGCCTATGTCTCCTTTGCCTCTATTGCTCCTGGACATCAACGTCTTGGACACCCAAGTGTGGAAAAATTAATGTGTTAGTTTTCCAATGTTACGTCCTTTCGGTAGGAGTTGTGTTAGTTTGGTAAACACTTGTACCTTTCATGGTCATGTGTCAATAAACATGGTACATCGCCTTTTGCTTTAACTCATTCTGATATTGGGGTTCAAATTGTGTATATTCAACATTGGGATATTTTTATTTTGTTACATTTATAGATGATTTTTCTCGTTGTACTTGGTTTTTTCAATGAAAAAATTGTTTCAATGCTTTGCTACTTTTCAAAATTTCTTTCCTGAATTACAACAAGTTTGGTATGTCAACTAAAATTTTACGAATTGACAAAGCAAACAAGTATTTGCCCTCCCAATTTCGATATTTTCTAAATTCATAGCGGATTTTTCATCAGACATCGTGTGTCCATGCATCACAACAAAATAGAGTTGCTAAATGCAAAAATCGTCACTTACTTGAAACAACTTGTACCATTCCTCATTGTAGTGTTCCATACGTTTTAGGAGAGATGTCATTCCTACTATTTGTCATCCAATTAACCGCATGCCCTTATTACTTTTAAACAATCAGATTCCTTATTCTATCTTGAAATACTAAACAACACCTTCATCCTATGCCCCTATGTGTCTTTAGGAGTACATGTTTTGTTCATGATCTCACTCCAGCTAAAAATAAACTATTTGTAAAATTCCTAAAATGTATTTTTCTTAGTCATTCCTATTTCCATAAGGATAGAAATGTTTCTCTTGACCACTTTAAGAGTATCTTGTCTTTATTGACGTTACTTTATTTGAAAATGCTCTTTCTTTTCTTCCACCGTTGAAAATGTTTCTTCTAGAAGTTCCACCTGTACTTCCAGCCCCACTTGTTGCTCATGTTCCAACACCATATTTCACTAAAAAGCTCACTTGATAGCTAAGAGTTACACTCAAATTTTTGGACTTGATTATGGCGACACTTTTTCCTCAATATCCAAAATCATCTTTGTTTGTCATTTTCTCGCTATTGATTGTCATTCATCATTGACTTTTTCATTAGTTGGAGATAAAAAATGTTTCCCTTCATGATAAATTGCAAGAAATGCATATGGATTAACCATCCAATTCTACATTCTCCAACAATTCACCCGTTGGTTGTAGGCTTTGTTGCTCCTTCTATGCTTTAAAGTGATCTCCTTGAGCATAGTTTGGTTGGTTCACCTCCACTCAGCTTGAGTTTGGTATGACTCATTGTGAAAAACGTCATCTAAAATATCACAAGAGTTTGCTAACTAGAGAAGGTAACGTCTTACAATGTATACAAGGTTTAAGCACTCTACTAGTTCGCTAATAAACACAATAGTGTTTTCAAAAAGAGTTTTAGGGTTCATAAAAAATTTCAACAGCATTTCAGCACTTTACAAATTGTAACTAAATCTTTCCATATATGTATGTGTTTTTCTTCGTGAAAGATGTCTCTGTATAAACATTGAAAAAAAGAGTTGTTTCTCTGCAACATAGAATAAGCATAAAGTGTATTTTCGTGAAGTACAACATTAGCTTTAGTCTATGTGCTTATCATCTTAGCAAAACATTGCTTATTAGAGGGAAATGAGACTAAAACACGTCTTATCGTCTATCACATGGAATACTTGCGCCTTCCATGATTTGTTGTAAATGAAATCCTTTTGTCTTATAGACGAATATAATAATGTTTTATACTTTGTTCTCTAACAAAACTTAATCAAAATATGGGTTGTTGGATTTTTCTCTAACAATTTAGTATGCTTAATAGTTGCCCAAGTGAAACTTCTATGGATCCAAATGTGAAGCTTCTTCTAGGTCAAAGGAGTCATTAAAAGACCCTGATATCATTGTCTAGTAGGAAGAGTTAATTACCTCATTGTCACTAGGTCAGACATCACATTTGCATTTATGTGATTAGCCAACTTTGGAAGGATCCATGTGATGGTCATTGGTAAAGTGCCAAGCGTATCCTTCAATACCTTATAAATGCACTAGGTTGCGAATCAATATACAAGGACAAAGGCAATTCCAAAATTATTTGTTACTCTATGCTGATTTGGAAAGATCACCATCAAAAAGGGAGTTCATTTTTGGCTATTGTGTTCTCAATGGAGGAAATTTGGTCTCCTGGAAGTGTAAGAAGTATAAAACGGTTTTTGGATCCAGTGCTGAAGCTAAGTACTATGTCATGGTAGTATCTGCTTGTGAGATTACATGAGTTAGACAACTCCAAGAATTAAATTTAGAGGCACTCAAGGTACCAAACTCGTATGCAAAAATCAAGTTGCTATTCATTAGCGGACCAAATACGTAGAAATTGACTATCACTTTGTGAGAGAGAAGGTGCTCTGAGGACAAATCATCATTTACTTTGTTAACTTTGGTGTTAAGGGCTCCCATGTTGATAACATATGTAACAAGCTTGACTCATGTTGTATATATTATGGCCTGAGGGGGGTGTTAGAGATGTGATATGCTTACATTAAATAGGGGAGTATGATTTGATAGAGAAATATTTCCCATTATTAAGTATTGATTTTGTTCTTTGTTATTATATCTCTTCTTCACAATAAATAAGAGTACTCGTGTGTACAAATCACACAATTTCAAACAACCCTGTCTATATGAAGCATGGAGAGAGTACATAGAAAAACACAGAATTAAACAAAAAATATCACCTCATCAAGTATAAGGATGGGAGCATTCTTTAGGAGAGCGCGGGCAATAGCAATTCTCTGTAGTTCAGAAACAAGAGTCAAAAAAATTTGAATGTGTCCATGAGTAAAATGCATACCATGCAAGGAGAATGTAATATATGTGAAATCCACTGTACCTGTCTCTGTCCTCCACTCAATAGGCCTCCACGCTCACCAACAAGTGTATCATAGCCCTTTCAAGAAAAATAAAATAGTGATAAGAACAATTTTTCTATCGTACCTATATAAAAGCATCTGCATAGTCAGAAGACAAACCAACCTGTGGAAGTGCAATTATAAAGTCATGAGCATTTGCAGCTTTTGCTGCCTTAATGACATCTTCTTTAGAAACATCTTCATCTGGAAGCCCATATGCAATGTTTTCTCCAACAGACACCGAAAACAAAACAGGCTCCTATAATATGTAAAATTTGTAAAGAAATGAAAGCAATACGTTTAATATCATACATAAGATTCTTCTTATTCCTTACTTGATTTACAATAGACACAACCTGGGCCCATTCACTCTTGTCAAATGTTCGGAGATCCTCTCCTGCAACGGTTATACAGCCACTTATTGGCTGCAGAAATAAAGATTACTTTATGTATGTATTTTCAAGATATCTATGAAACTTCATCTTACAACATAAACTGAAATCAAAACCTCATAAAATCGAGACAATAGCTGGACTACTGTACTTTTGCCTGCACCACTTGGACCCACTAGTGCAGTTACAGTTCCACATTTTAGTCTTAAATTTAAGCCATGTAAGATTTCCACATCCGGCCTTAATGGATAAGAGAAATATACATCTGCAGTATGATATGAGCACAGTCATTGAAAGAGAAGGAAAAAAATAAAATAAGTATACATTACAAAATAAATCAGATTATTATGAAAATGTTATGTTATTATAGAACTACTTTACACTTGTAAAAGTAATGTCTGCCTGTGAGAGAGAGTGAGAGATCAAGTAAGAAACTAAAACTTCAATTGTCAGATGGACATAAATATTTAATATTGAAATTGGATGATAATATCTCTTCCTTAAGAGGCAACCAACAGAAAGTCAAAGCCCCTCAAAAGAGAATTCATACATTTAGTAACTTAAGTTCATCTCATGACTAAAAGAGAAGTAGCAAGTTATTAAAGCTCCAATTACAAGAACATTAGCAAGTCATCCATTAAAACAACACGTCACAAGGGATACAAACAAAATAGCAATAAAGATACCTTCAAGACAAATATCTCCGGACCAAGCTAAGCTAAATAAATTGCTTGATGTTTTGAGAGCTGACATATAGTGAAAATAATTTTTTTGGCTATTCTCAGTAGAAATATTAGATAAGACCAATTTATAGTTTTCATCATCCACTGCTTTTTGTCTCAGTTCTCTTTCTAAGCCATAAGCCAGGGCATCATCAACTTGAACTCCAGAAAAAACAGAGTTGATCCTCTCAACAGCAGCAAAACTTCCACGAAGATCTCCAAAAGTATTAACCAGTCCTTGAACCTGAAAGACATAATCAGACAGGCAGAGGATAAAAATATAAAGAAAAACAAAGTCAAGAAACTCAGATAGCTTACAGCGAATGTTAAAGTGAAAGTATATCCGATAAAAGACGCCATGGTTCCAACAGAGAGTTCACCCTGAAAGCAAGAATTAAGGGCAACTCAGAAATATTCAATGTTCAAATCCGTGTAAAACGCAATAAGAGAAAGATGTATATGATCATAAGAGAAAGTTAAATCAGAAGAAATAATGCATACATATAATGATATAAGTAGCAACAGTAATCATATTTGACAATATGTTGCAGAAGGCAATAAAGAGAGAAGATCATGATTAAATTTGCAATTATATAGAGAAAAGACAAGTTTTATAAGCTAGAATTGCTTACCGCCTTAACCTTGCTTCCTCCAAGACAATATAATGCTATTAAAGAAATATAAACAGCAACTCTAGTCAATGATTCATTTACAGATTTGAAAGTCCCAAGCTTTATCCCACTTGATTGGAAAGATAGAACCTGTATTGAACAAATAAATAACATGGGAATATCTAGAGAATGACATACCCTTCTTAAATTAGCTATTGGTCCTTAAAATAATCTTACCTGATTAGCAAAAGAGAACATTTGGCGCTTTTCACCACCAAAGGATCTTACCTGTAAGCACACCGTTATAAATCGATGCCATTACAACACACAAGACAAATGCTTGTAATAAAAACATTAACTAATGGGAACTCACTGTTCTAATAGCTGAAAACGTTTCAGTTACACAGTCAGATATAGATGCTTGGGCCTTCCCATGTGCTTTAAAAACTGGCAATGTAGATCTCTTGTAGATAGCTACAGAGGACCAAAATGAATCAGCGCCAGGGAAGAATACATGAAATGAAAAATAATGTTTCCAAATTTTTTTAACAAATTACTGTTTTACTGTTCAAGCTACATACAATTGTCAGATTGCATATAAGCCATTTATAAAATTATGAAGGTCATTTACCTAACATTTTAGAAAGGATGAATACAGGATAGGTGATTGTATTTCTGGTTTTTATAATAAACCATAACAGTGTTGAACATGGTCATTGAATTGATTTCATCAGATAAAATGTAAACTTACCAATTGAAATGGAAACTGCGAGCATCAGAACACCTAGAATGGGTGCCAGTTGCGGTGCTAAAGAAAAAAGTATGAATATTGTTCCAATGACCTACAAGAACAAAGAGAGCAGAAGCAGCAAAATGCAAACAAAAATATGCATGAGTACAACATAATTGACAAAAGAAGAAAGGTTCGCTCTTAGGCATGGAAGCATTTCTTTCACACCAAAAAAATGTGGTAAAAATTTCACTCCTCAAGAAATGCAGGAAAGTCTATCGAACAAAGTGAAAAAGGAATAAACCAACACATGCTTGAATATAGGAAATATAAAGCTCACATTGGTGTAGAGTTGCTTGCCTCAGATAATGCCCTGAATCCGCGATCCCTTGATACATTCTCGCTGACAATATTTTTAAGAGAATCCAAATCAGATGTTAACAAACCTGTGAGTTCACCAACCTATAAGCAAATCCAAGAAAGTGCAAAAGTTTTTGCACCTACTTTGTCAGTGTACACTATCATTAAGCAAAGAAACAAAATGATATTATTAGCTCAAGAAAATAAAATAAAAATTAAATAATATACTGGTATTCATAAAATCATATTGGAAAGATATTTAGATTAAGTTACAGAAATAGATGAAAACATAGAATACAAAGAAAAGAGAAGACAAAAGCACTGAAAGGAGGGAGTGAAGACAAAGACTATATAGAATACTACGCATAACAATCAATCAGGTAAAGGTGACAGAACAGTGGCTATCCGCTTCTGCTTACGATGTCTTAGCCCAAATATCTCAAGAGACACATCATAAATAAGGAAAAGTAAAAGCACATATAATGTAAATAATTTCATACACATACCTTGTATTTGTCAAAAAATTCAATCTGCACAAATTAAAAAAAAAAAACTATATGATTAATCAATAAAAGCAAAATAACTTTCTATCAATAATAAAACAGCCATATATATTCTAACGAGGAACTATCTCCAATCCAAGCATTACCAATGAGAAATAATATTAATCATAAAAATAATAAATAGAAAAAACAAATTAGCAGGACTTTTAGAAAGATTTAACTCTACCTTTTGAATCAATATTCTTCCGAAGATCTGAGCTCTTAGTGTTGACATAATTTTCTCCCACACAATGTTCATGTTTATAACAAAAATAATAGTTAAAAGTGGCTCCATGGCATACAGAACTCCAATTTTAGTAAGTAGCTTCCATAACGGTTCAGGTCTAACTCCAATTAGAACTTCAAAAAACCGTCCTAAAAGAACAACAACGCATAAGAATGCATATATAACATGATCAACGGTTAAATCATATGCATGAACAGTAAACTACACTGAAAATTCAAATTTGCACAACAATCCAAATTATTTCCCATGAGAAAATATAACTTCATCATCCCATTTTCTACAAAAGAAAGAGAAAATTTTATTCCAGTTCTCCTAGAACAAATATTTATATAACCATATTATTCCCAAATATGGTTGGGCACTCACTAAAAGAAGTTAAAAACATAAAATAGTTAAATTATTAACTTGATCCCTAAATATATATATATATATATATATATATTCCAACAATACTTATATATAATTATATAAACTAATTAACTAATTTTAATTTATGAGAAAAATTATTCAATTTTTTAGCAAACAAATAGATATTCAAGTATCCGAACAAAATTTTCAACTGTTGAAATCCCATGTTTTTTTTTTCACAATTAAGAAGTATTTTTTTCTGTTTAACACGAAAAGTAATATCCTTAGAAGATTTGACAAATAATATTTCAACTCAAAGTTGAGGTTGTAACATTCCCAAAATCCAAACCCAACCATAACCACAGCATGTTAGTTGATAGAAAGAAAAACCATATTTTTAAGAGAAAAACTCTAAAAAGTACGTATCTATATAATACATAAAGAAACCTTTAATCATTTTGTCCATATCTTAATCTTCTTATACACTTCTAACTAATTACACATACTAATCAAACTCATTAATTTAATTAAGTTTTAAAAAAATATCACTAATATATTAAATTAAACACAAGAAGGAGTTCTTCTATGATATTTTTTTTATACATATAGAAATAACTCATTTTCAATTTTTCTTTTAGAAAGAAAACTTTAGTTGATATATGCAGATTGTATTTCTTAACCAAGCAGTTCGGAATATACTGTGCTAATGTTACTTTTCTTCTGACAATGAATAATCCGTTATTACAAAAAACAAAAGGTATAGTTTTAAGTGTTGTGATTATACAAAACAAGACAAAGGTTTATTCATCAGTTCAAAAATGTAAAATAGATGAGAGGTTCAAAATTTGGGCAATTGATTAAAATTAGGTAATTGGTTAATTAATTTAGTTATGAAATGGGGAAGAGAGAAGTGAAGTTACCGGAGAAGAGGGGCATGGATAGTGTACAGGTGGAGCAGGCGAAGAGCGTTGCGACCATGAGAGCCAGGCGCAGTTTGTGGTTCATGAGAAGCGTGCAGAGGAGGCTCCACGTGATCACGTTTTGCGGCTTCGCGTTCTCTGAACCCAACCCGACCACCTTCGGATCCGGGTCTCCAAAATTGTGGTCGGATGCGGGCGCGGCGACGTAGGCGCGTGGCGGAGGGAGGAGGAATCGCGAGTGGAGAGGGTGAGGGAGAAGAAGGGGTCGGGGTGAGAGGGGTGGTTTGGTAATTCTGGTAGAAAGAGGAGAACGGAGAAGAAGGAGTGGGTAATGCAGAGAGAGTGTTGCAGAAGCCATTGGTTCTGTGGAAGATGAAGAAACAGAGTTGTGCGTTGTGAGGTGCAGAGAGAGTAAGGAAGTGAAAGAAGAACAGAGTTTTTTGCTTCTGGGACTCCGTTCTGCTGTCACTCATGCTGAAAGTGTTATTTATCCAATTTTTATTTTTATTTTTCTAACAAACAAACAAAAATTAAGAATTAAATCTTGTTTCATTTTTAATTTTTTTAATATTTTTTATGTAAGTTTTTATTTTAGTTCCAATTTTATATAACTTATGAACCTTGGACCCTTCTCTCAACCTAGGACACTTATCGGTTAAGTCTCCAATTTAAAAATATTTGTTGGATTTCTTACAATTATAACTCGTATCCTACATTTTAGAGATCATATTACCTCTGTATTCATGTTTGTGCTTGTGTCGTATTGTGTTACATAGGATATTAACTTAGATATGTGATAAAAAAGTTAAATATATTTTTTTCTTAATTCATCGAAATATTTTTTTTAAAAAAAAAAACTATAATGAAGTTTGAAACTTCAAAATAAACCATATTTTAAATTAATCATAACAATATTATTTTAATGAATTTAAGATTAAAACGATATTTTTTATTTTTTTTTATTTTCTTAGAAGGAGTATGCTAGTATAACCTCAAATAATCTAAACATAAATCAGAATTAAATAATATTAAAATAATTTTTTTTGTCCCATTATGACAAAATTGCATTAGAGAAAATGTTCCTTACAAAACATCACTAAACACATTAGATGAGTTTAAGAAGCAACTCCTTGCAAAACACATCACTAAAGACTTTAGAGCAATTTAACAAGCAACTGAACAATTTTTTCACTCTCAAATGCATATAGTCAATTGAATCTAATGTTCTTGGAAGAGAAAAAGAGAGAAAGAAAATAAAGAGAAAAAGAAAAAGAAAAACTAAATATTTGTCCTCTAATTTTAGTGTATCATGTGTTATAATTAAGATAAAAAAAAATAGATATTTATCATTTTATTTATATGTTACGTATTTATTTTATAATTATGATGGTTCAATAAGATATTTCTAAGATCATTTTATGTATTTAATCTATTTTTATATATATTGTTGTTCATTTTATTTTGTTTATTTTTAGTTATATATTGATTCATTTTATTTATTTATATGATTTAATTTATATTTTGTTATAGATTGATCTATTTTATTTATTTATTTATATTACTTACCTATCTATTTTATTTATTTATTTTTAATTACACATTAATTCATCTTATTTACATTATTAATTTATTTCCAGTTATGTATTGATTTTTTTTATATAATTTAATTTATATCCAGTTAAGCACTGGTATGTTTTATTTAGTTATATTTAATTTATCTTCAGTATTAGTCATCTTTAATTATTTCTATTTATATTAATTAAATCTAATTAATATATATACTTATATATATTTTTATGATAATATTCATTAATTATTTTATTCATTAATAAAGTCATTAATAAATAAAGATTTAAAGATATTGTACTTGGTGTTTGACCTTGAGGATTTATATTCAAGATTAAATCATTTTGTGTTATTATGAGGATTTATATTCAAGATTATATCATTTTGTGTTATTATATCAATCATGGTGAAAACTCATATATCTCAATTAGTTACTACAAAATTAATTTATATTTTTTAAAATAAAATAAAATGGATTATAATGATAAAATTGTAAAGTTGTTGTGTCTTGTTTTTATATGATATTATTTTACATTAATATTTGTTCTCACTTTTCTATTTTGCTTTATTGTATATCATAAAAAACATCAACTTCAATAGACATAGACACCAAACTTTCAAAATCCTTTATCTGTTGTCATTACAATAGTTCTTTCATAAACCTGTTGGAATACAAATATCATTGCCAATTCCGTTACTTTTCTAGCATATATGTATGTATAAATCTTCACCTTATATATTGTTTTTTTATTAACATTTAGTAGAAAATAATCACATATGAAAATATATAATCAATAGCCATGTGTTAAAAAAGAATGTTACAATTGAGTTAAAATTATTTTATTATTGCAACATAGTAAGAGACGAGCACGCAAAAGTAGGACAATGGTTGGACAAATCTTATGGGACAAATAGATACTTTCATGGAAAAACGGATGAAATTAGGGACACGTGACAACAAATCTAATGTAGTCAATCAATTTTGTGGTGAAGAAGGTAATGAATCTTTCAATTTTCTTATTGGTCATGGTGACCTACACTCACTAAAAGAAATTTTTCACTAGTAGAGATATGGAAGTGATGATTATGATTATAACTAACCATGTTTATTTGAAATTGGAAGCTAAGGCATTGAAAGATGCAGAATAAAAGGAAAACATTAAAGAGGATTTACCTTTGATAGAAGGAGTAAAAGATTTTTGGTGAAAAAGACAAAAAACTCAATGGAGGTCAAATCAGTACGACGATTCACATTGAGACCATAAAAATTATGGTGTGATTTGTTAAAATAAGAGGGGTGAATTGTTTTCAAAAGATTTTCGCAAAACTAGAAGTCATATTGAAAATTCTGATAACATTAATTGATTGATTATTCTATTCAACCGATTATAAAAGAGATATCAATTAGTTTTATATAAATTATGATGTGATTTGTTAAAATAGATGGCCTAAAATGAGAGAGGATGAATTGTTTTTCATAATATTTTCGCAAAACTAGAAGTCAGATTGAGAATTCTGATAAAATCAATTGATTGATTATTCTGTTCAACCGATTATAAAATATATATCAATTAGTTTTATATTAATTCAATCAATTGAAGTTCAATAAATAACAAATATGCAGCAAATTGAAACAGTAAAGAGAGAAATAGAGAGAATCACACAAATCTTTGTATTGGTTCACTCTTAACACAAGAGTTGCATCTAGTCCTCAGCCAAACTAATGAGAATTCACTAAACACAATGTAACAAAGTTATACAATCAAGAGAATAGTTCTTGAACCCTACAATAATATTTACTCGTACACACAAAACAATCCTCAACATATTAATAGAAAACTATCGAATCTTCTTGAGCACAAACTTGAAGATGTAGAAAATGATTGATCACACCTGAGAAGCAGCAAGAAAACTAGTGTTGTACAAAATCATATGCAACTTCTTTTCAACACAAGAATGATCCAAGATGCAAAGAGTTACTCCAAGATTTCAAAAAGCAAAACAATATGTTCTCTCATTAATTATCGTTATTTGAAATGTACAGATAAACCCTTTTTATAATATTTTCATTTAAGACAAAAACAACAAAACATTTAAAGCAAATGTGTTATAAGAACAGAAAAATAGTTAGATTCGTCAAATTAATTTTTTGAAATAAGAAACAGATATTTTCTTAATAGAAGAAATCAACAACTTTTAAACAAATTCATTTATCGAAATAACTTGTTGACTTTACTAAACCGGGAGTAATTTTTTTACAAATAAATTCTTTTAAAACTAGTAAAAGAAGTTAAGTAATTTTAACATGTTGATACAATAAATCTACCAGTTAAAAATACTTAACAGTTTATGAAAAAGGAAACATTACTTGGAATGGACTTGGATCGTAATGCATTCGAAATAGCTAAATACAGGTACATCAAAATCTACCTAGACACACACACACCCTTCCCGTCTTCAATGTAGTATTTGGAAACATCAAATGAAGCTTTGATCACATGGTCAACATGATTATGACAAGTTCCAAAAATTTCGTTATGTCAAATTTGCATGTGCTTGTTACATGTAAACATGCTTTCAACATGTGCATTGTTCCTATGTGCGCCTTGGAATAAACATGTAAGGTTTTATGAACAAATCTTTTTGGAAGAGGAAAAAACAAAAAGAGTTGCACATTTAAATTGAAAAATTAGTCTTTACGAAGTTATTTATGTTTATATACAGTAAAAAGATCCAATCTTATAAATATATTGGGGGTACATTGATACAACCCAATTATTCAAGCAGATGACCAAGGACACAAAAGGCACTTCACACTTTGATCAGTCCTCTATACTTACAAGACAAAGCCCCACCAAATATCGGAAGGACCTCTGCAAAAGAAGAACTAGGCATAAACCAGAGCATCAAATGGTCTTTCTTTTGGTCTTCTTACAAGATAAAAATGTTTGTAAATAAATTGGACTCACTTTGGGGGTTCCAAATAGAAGAATAAACTAGTGTAGGGTGTGCTTAGTAATTTGAATAGGGTAGCTTAGTAATTTGAATAAGGTATGCTTAGTAATTTGGACTTGTGCCAAGCTCACCTTTCATGACAAGTGCTTCTAGGTTTAGGGTTTCTTTAACCAACCTTATAGAAGGTTTATCACAAATGACACCCTTACCTCTATATCTTGTTCTCGAAGACACTTCTCTCCTATAAATTTGGATAGTAAAGAAACTCTGCAAGAGTGTTTTTGTGAGACTTGAGAGTTCTTATAGTGGGTCTTATCTTGAGTGTGTGAACACTACAAGTGACGACTCTTTCACCACTAATCTTGGAGTGCCTCCTTTCTCCAAGTGGCGTGACAATCCTTCTTCTTCCATAAGCTTTCTTCATCCCTTCATCTTTTTATCTTTCTTTTTGCGCCATCCATTCCCTTCCTCTTTATGATATCATGCTTGTCTTTTAATTTTGGTCACTTGTCTTTATTCATCTTATGTTCCTTCCATTTCCGCAATTTACTTTCATCATCATAATTACCATGTTGTGTTTTTTTCTTTTCCTTTTAGAAGTGAACTTTCACACTTACTTAACCACTTGGTTAAGTTCGTGTCCAGTGTGGATCTTCTTTGTGTTCTCACCTTAAATTGTTAATCTCAAAACTCAAACAAAAGAGGAACCTTTAAAATGTGTCAATCTAAAATCAACTCACATCATACATCCAATATGAGTTTTTCCTAAAATTAAGTTTATTTTGAAAAAAAAAAGAATTTCTTCCATAAATAACACATTTTTAAAAAAATCTCAAAATAGATATAGAGAAACATTATATATTTTATAAACATATTCTTATAATTATATATTTTATAACATATTCTTTTATTTATATAGAAAAAGTAGATGGTTACGTAACAAATGGTGCATGGGCATATATACCATTAATACCAATGTGTCTTTTACTTTCCTTAAATTTAATCCTAAGGGACTTTTCACTATAAGAAAATCATTAAATAGAAACTAATTTTAAAAATAAAAAATAATTAGTTGTTATATTGATTAAATTAGATACTATTTTATAGACAAAAAAAATTAGTGGTATCTAAATTAATTTTTATTATTGATAAACATTTCTAAATTGGTATCTAATTAACTACAACAGTTTTAGTTATCAACTTTAAAATTTAATTAGTTAGTTGCTAGAACTTTGGTAGTTAATTAGATACTAATTTAGAAACTTTATATGAAACTAATTTAAATACTAATAATTTTTTTTCTCTAAAATAGTATATAATTTAATCAATATAACAATTAATTATATTTAGTCTTTAGAATTAGTTTCTATTAATGATTTTCTAGTAGTGTCTATTACAAAATATATATATATATATATATATATATATAAGTAATATAATTTACAAAAACATTTTCTTGATAACTATAACAAAATTATTTCTAATAATTTAACATTACAAAAATTCAAACACCACATTCTCATTATGTCATGATCTACCAAATTTTCATTATAAAATAATTAGTGTAAAATAAGATTAAGATATTTATTTTACATATCAGTCACTAATACTAAACATTAATATCAAAATTAACAATATAAACACTTTTCACATTAATTAAAAATGACAAAGAAAATTAAACGAGATATATATAAGAAGACCAACATTGTCATAATTTCTTATTTTAGATTCAACACATTGTCATAATTTCTTATATTCTTTTATATAGATCACGAAACTCCTCTCTCTTCTAGGATAATCCAAAATAGGTATTTAGGAAAAGTAAAACATATAAATCATAAAAAAAATCTTAATTGGATGAAATAAAGACTCACATTGAAAATATAATTAAACTCTTCTAATAAAAACAAGTCATTATCTTTAAGAAATAAACTTATCCCACGTAGAGAGCAATAAAAATCATTCTTAAGTTTTTAATTTATTTAAACAAAGCATAAAACAAATCTGATGTTAAAGAACATATTAAATAAAAACTTAATTAACTAATCATTCTGTTCAGACGATTCTGGTGAGTTTGATGGTGTTATACATTTATACATGTTATGGAGGAAGCTCAAAAGATGAGCCTTACTAATGTCTGACTGAAATGTGATTCTGCTTTAGTTTGTGATGCATTTACTGCTAGTACAAATGTTCCTTAAATGCTTAAATGCTTCGTAATCAATGAAATACTTCTCTTAATTACTGTGGAAAAATTAGGTTTAGGGTCACTCATATTTTTCGTGAAGAAAATGCGTGTGCTGATAAATTGACTAATTTAGGATTTATTCATAGAGAATATTTTCATTGGTATACTAGGCTTTCATCTTGTTTGTTCTTAGAATTATTTATGAATAAGTATAGTCTACCTATGTATCGTTTTTGTTAACATATGAGTTTTTGTCTAATCCTTCCGTATTTTTGTATTTTTTTAATAATATTTTTTTATGTGATAACAAATAATTGTTGTTAAAGAGATCTTAAGTTGCGTAGTGATATTTAAGATAAAAACTTTTATTTTTTTTAAAATTAACTAATCAATCTAAATGCAGAATGTAATGATTCCCGTGACTGTGCTTGACATGTTTTCTCTGTGTTTGTTTATTACAAAGTTGGAAAACAACAAACTACAACACTTGTACTTTTTACATTAAAAACAGACAACACGTCACAACATGTTGAGTGATGCATCATTAAAAAACAAAACCATTCATAATCACAACCTCCAACTTTAGAAAACCTAGGAAGGCGTTGGAAGAGTTGTTGGAGAGCATATGCATAAAATAAAAGTGAAATCCCATACGCAAGGAGGAACACATATCAACCAATTTATTAATCTCTAACCACTATTTTAATACTATGTTTGGAAAAAGAACACCAACAGATTATAAAATTAACTATAACAAAGATGTGATTATGAAAAAAAGTCCATATTTTAATGAAAAAATATTTCACTAATTCGAAATCAATAATCCATGAACATCTCATATAAAAAAGTTAAAATAGTATTTTTAATCCAAAATCTTAAAACAATGATAAGATATCACTTGTAATCTTAAATTTTAAAATAATAAACATGTGACTTTTTTTATATATTGTTTTTTAGATACTTTTCCTATTTAATGTGAGATAAATTCATACTTAAAATACTAAAAAAAAAAAATAATAACTTGTTATAATTTAAAAAACTATATTTTTACTTAATTTACACAAGAAAACTTTAAAATTCTTAGTTTTATGTATTTATGTGATTTTAAATAGTTTAGACAAGTTTTTAGTTTGATCAATTCGTAAAAGCTAACATATAAATATATTTGTTTACGACCTTAAATAATGACTAGAAAAAATTATCAATTTAAAAGACATTAATTCTTTTCCTTTCATTAAGATAAGTTTTATCAAACTAAAGTCTATTAAATTTAAATATTACTTATTCAATTTTTTTCTAAAATATTAGACTTAATTAAGCCCATAAATTTAGCAGGTTTAACAAACTGAATCTATAATTAACTATAATTATGCGGGTTAAGAAAATAATTTTGTTGTCCATAATGTTTGCCTCCTTAATGAAAAAACTATTTTATTTCTAAAAATATGCGTGACTAGACATAAAAAAAATACAAAAAATTAGACTCGTTTCTTCTATTTTTTTTCTTAAATAACATTCCCACTCTTCAAATTTCAAAAAGACAATTACTTTATTTATATTTTTTTAATAAAACAACGCTATCATCTCTTATTTTGTTTAAATTTATACTCAATCAAGATTATATGTAAATATTATAATAAGCTAATAAATATAATCATATTTAAAATCATTATTTATATAATAAAATTTTTTTTCCACGAATATATATATATATATATATTTTATAAGATAGTTTATAATTAGGTAAAATATTTTTTTTAACATTCTTAATGTATGATAATTAAATCCTTCAAATTTGTTTGCTTATAATTTTATATTTAATTTTTTTAGTTTAAATCAATATACTAATTATTAAAAGAATCTAAATATTATTTAGAAAAGATAATTTGGCGGAAAAAAATATAATTGTTGCATTAAGTTGATAAACTTTTTATTGCATAACCATTTTTAAGAGGTAAGCTTTAAAACATTCAAATCATTAAAGAAAAATTTACTCTTCAAAAATAAGATCACACACATTAAGTTTCAAGCCTTTATCTACACAAATATTATAATTGATTAAAATGCTAGAAATATTAAACAAAAATTCAAAGCCATGCAATACTCAGAACATAAACTTCATTTTCCATCACTATAAATTTGACATTCTTCATATGTTAAAGTTTAAATAGTATTTAGATTTCATCAATTTTCCTTAAGTACAAGTAATTTTTTTAATTTGACATCGTTTCTTAAAAATAAATCCAAGGTAAATTGAAGTAATAAATGTGGTGACATTTTGTAGAGAGATTCATCATAAGATATATAAATTATGTTAGAGTAATTATATATATATATATATAATTATATTGTTTTTTAGAGTTAAATTTAGATGTAAATAATTGTAATGAGTAATACTTTAGAAAAAATGATATGAAAAATTTGTTGTTTTTTTATAGTAACTATAGTGATGGGGTGATTGTGTTGATAAAAAATAGTATTTGTTTATAAATAGCATAGGTTATAGTTGAAATAATTGATGAGTGAGTGAAAGGCTAAAAATCACATGAAATTAAAAATAAATAATTTGTATTGTTGAGAAGTATAATGATAAAATAATAACAATGTTTTGAGAGATATCAATATCATATCATATATTCATATTCATCTCCCCACGAGATTCTGGTTCTGTTTTGGCCACCCACACAACACCACCATTTTCCCAACTCGCTCCGAGTTGACTCACTCTTTCCCTTTCAAGATCAACAACCACCACCACCGCCTCCGTGCTCCACTGCCACTGCAACCACCGCCACCCTTCTCCTTCAATGCAAAATTCGTCGTCGATTCTCTCCGGAACCTTCTCCTCCTCTTCCTTCTCCTCCGGCCTTTGACTTTTGCTTTCGCGCAAATCCGATGAGTCCCTTTCGATCTCTTTTGCTCTCCGCCGCCGTATTCTTCCTCCTCCGCCCCCTCGACGCCACCGAGGGCGACGCAGATCCACTATACATGTTAGTCTCTATCTCTCTCTCTCTCTCTTGATATCCATCTCCCTATCTATCTATGGTTCGAGTTAGAGCATCCCATACTTCAAATTTTCAATCTAAGCGTTTGATTAGGTGCTAGGGACGCAAAGAAATATGGGATAGGTTTTTCAATGTTTTGGGTATAGTAAAAATTGGAACTTGGATTTTTCTGTCGTTTTTCTGTCGTTTTGCTGTTGAGAAAGGGAATACTGACCGGGCACCGAAAATGGGGTGTATGGGTGAAGAGAATAATTAAGGTATAGAGAGAACACATTAAGGAAGAGAGAGAAAGTGATAATTGTGATATATGATGCGATTGGAAATGGAAATTAAGAGATATAAGAAGAAGAAATGAGGTGAAAGGAGATGAATGGGAAAGTAGATGTATTCTGATAATAATAACCCGTTGAGTAATGTTTTAGGGTGTAGTTGGAAATTTTTAAGGTGATGTTATTTGTGTGATATGTGTTTGGATTTGGTTGACTAAGATTCTCGGGTTTTGCATAGGTGCATTGAATGATGATGATGCACTTCTTTTACATGGTTTGGTGTCAATTGTCAAGTATGGAGGGTATCGGTGTGAGATTAGACTTTTTTGAGATTATGTTATCTTATGTCTCAGGATTAGTTTTTTGGTTGTTTTTCTTTGAGTTCCATTTGTTTGTTTGTTTGATTATCTTTGCTAGTTTGTGGAAGTTCCACTGCTTAGATGTTGTAATAGGAAATGTTGTCGTGTTGTTTAGGCTTAGAATTTAAATGATGGGTTATTTTCTTTTTTCGGTAAAGGCCAGGTAGTGACATAGGATGATGCCTGATGAGTAAGGAAACAAAAGTAGAAATTATTTCATGAAAAGGGAAACATCTTATACTAAAATTGAAAAAACAAAATCCATTTCATACTTGTTTTTTTTAAGTATTTGAAAGTGTTTGGCAAGTTGTATTAAATTTTCTTTTCACTAATGTCCTAAGGCACATGTTAATAGAAGCTGCATAACCATCTATTTTACTTGTTGGAGAATTTTAGATAGTGATATTTGTAGCCTGTGCTAACCGAGAGGTGCCTTATTTTGGTTTGGAACAGATGGCATTTATTATATTTATATTTTAAGGAGAATGCTAACAAGTGACATGATGGCACTACTACCTAGTTAAGGATTCAAAAGTAGAATTTCGTTTATGGAAGTGCAAAACTATTCTCAATATGAACCTTTTATTTATTGATTTCTTCATCCTTACGTCACTCATTTATTTGAACTAGACAATTTTTAAAACTTGAGTTTGGCTGGGGCAAAAATATGAAGTTTAGGCTTGACTTATTTAACTTGTGTATGGCTTCATTATTTTTATGATTGATACTTTAAAGCTAGAAAGTGAAGTAAATTAGTATTAAGCTATAATTTTATATTCATGAAGATGTCTTGGTGACTTGTTGATCATGGGTTTGATTCCAGAAATAGTCTCTGCATATACAAGGGAAGACTGCGTACATTATCCTCCCTTTCCTTTATGGAGTGAGGAGCCTTTGGGACTGGGTATATTAGTAGTTAGAAGTAGTATTCATAACGATGATATAAGATTAAAAATGAAATCTTTGATGACGAAAATGGTGAATTTTAAGAGAACTTATGGTCACCCATTTAAAATACGACTTTTTAAAATTAAGAATAGGTAAATGGTATGTATCAGATAATAATAAAAAAATATATATTTATAACAAGTAATAAATAAGATTACAACTTTTTAGGTCATATGTATATATATATATATATATGTATATATATACGTATATGTATATATATATATGTATATATGTATATGTATATGTATATGTATGAAATACTAATTCAAGCTTGTAAATGTTGTGCTTGACTCATTAAAATGCTCAATCCTGACTTAAAGCCTGGTCTTGTTTGTCATACAAGATTGCTGGAGTATTTAAGGAGTCGAGCTTGAATAATTTAGAAATAGCTTAGATTATTTACACCCCTGTGCTCTTACCAATCATCATATGCCCTTTTTTCTAGAAATTTTTAGTTATTAACAAATGTGTATGTAAAAGGGTTTTGCTTTACTACGTTTCTTTCTATACTGAACCAAGCTTAAATAACCTGCTTGGGTAAAATTTCTATACATAATGCGTGGAAAACAGTCTTCCAAAATGCCTTTCTATTCCATTTCATATTGAACATGGTCTACTGTCACCTGAAATGAAAACCAGCAATAAAGCACATGTGAATAATATTGAGTTCAGAGCTTATAGAACATTTCAATTCTTTTGAATTATTTTTGTAATGATGCAATCGGTAAAGGATAAACCTTATTAATTAAATATTATACGCATTTGATGATGTTGTTAACTGATGGCATGACTAGTTATATAGTGTTCTGCTCCTGAGCTAAGTTGGTATCATCACTACTATTCATATATATATATATATATAGTTTAATTGCAGCCGTATTCAGTTATTTATTTCTATTAATCCTGGGAATGTGCAGTCTGACCCCGAATGCTACAGTGGTAGTGCATATCGAGATAACTCAATTTTTAATTTTTATTATATATATATATATTCATATAATTTCTCAAATGGAAAAGAATAACTCAAAAATCTTGACATGTTCAGAATGAACAATAAAAAAAATCATAGATTTTAGCTCCTAAAGAAAACATACATGCAAAATAGTTACAAATGATGCCACAACCAACCAAAGAGAAAGAAAAAAAAGGAGTTAATGGTTTTGGGAGATAGATGACCAAATGCAAGACCTCAGACTCAGTCTAGAGAGACAATAAACAGAGAACATAGACTGAAGGAGGAATAAGGAGACCAAAGAGATGACAAAAGCATAAAATATCCTGTGTTGGTAGACTAAAAACAAAAAAACAGAGATCGGTCAGAATAAGAAAGAAGATTACTGGTGAAACCTGCAAAATATAACAAGAATGAGAACAAGGGAGTAGTAAACAAAGCTGCTAATTGACAGAGAGTCACTGGAGGGTCCCACAGGGTCATGCAATACTTGCAAGGAAGGAGCAGAGAGAAGTGAGAAAGGTTTTTCTACAACCTGAAACCCTTTATTTTCATTCAAATCCCAAAATTACCTCCATAAAGAATGCCCCTCCAATGTTAATATATTGGAGGGCTTTTTCAAAATTTTGGACACAATCAGCAAAGCGGGCTATTGTGCCACAGAATGCTGCTATATGGCTCCTATTGTGGCTGTTATGCCGGTATAGGACACTATTTTATGTAAGGATTAATCTCACATTTCAACTGCATATGTCCTAATAAATAACAACTTTGAGATCACTGCAATAGGTAGGCTTGTATATTCAAGGTTGTGGCAACTGATTTTTAACTGTTGTTAGACGCTTGGTTTGGGTTTCATAATTGTTTATATTTAGCATAAGTCTTGTAGTTCAAAACTTCGACTAATAGAGTATTATCTTTTTTATTATATTCTACAAACTTTTATATATTCATACAGCATGTGTTCAGTTTAATCTCATGAAGAAGTTGGAAAATCTTGTTATTGAGGGAGGCATTTTAATAATAAGAAAATTGTGACACTTAAATATTGTCACTTGTCAGTAGTAAGTAAATAAATAAGCAGAATGGTAGATGCAAAAACTACAGGTTTTCTGCTGATTGATCCAGCAGTGACCTGTATGGTAACATATTTACTGCTGGTTTTATGTAGTTTCCATGTTAAATAACCGACCAATAGTCATCTTTTGCTCTATTTTTTTCTTGCCTGCCATATGATCAATTTTGGTTGTGATCATTAAATTGCAGAGGTTGTGTGGAGCAGTGTAAGAAAACTGGATGTGTAGGGGATAGATGCTTTCAACATTGTAAATTCTCATCAGATGGAAAACCAATTGATGGTCCATGGTATATGCATGAACCCCTCTACCTGAGGTGGAAACAATGGGACTGTTGCACCGACTGTAGCTATTACTGTATGCTAGCTAGAGAGGAAGAAAGAACAAAACTTGGTGACAAGCCTGTCAAGTATCATGGAAAATGGCCATTCAGGCGTGTATATGGAATTCAGGTTCCTTCATGAATCTCTAACACAAGGTTTAATGGTAATATTGATGAGATTCTTTCAGTTTCTGATCGTGGTGTGGATATGCTTTGTATGATTACAGGAACCTGTTGCCGTTGCTTTGTCTGCCGTCAATCTTGCTGTGCAATTTCATGGTTGGGTATCCTTTTTCATTCTTGTGTACTATAAGTTGCCTTTGAGGCCAGATAAGAAGACTTACTATGAGTACACTGGATTGTGGCATATTTATGGGATTCTATCCATGAATTCATGGTTGTGGAGTGCTGTTTTTCACAGTAGGTAAGTTGTTTGCTTGATTTTCTTTTGTGGTTTGTGCTGTCTATATAAAATTATAATTCAGTGGTATTGAAGCAATAATCCTCAAAGCACAGTTGTTTGTGGCACTGTGCGTTAATATTAATTTCCGGGCACTCCTGTTTATGTATATCTAGTAGTGACATAAAATTGGATTTTCGTGCTACAGTGATCTTAATTCATTATACATACACACACATATATATATATATTTATATATTTATATATGTATGTGTGTATATATATATATATATATATATATATATATATATATATATATATATATATATATATATATATATATATATTTATATATTTATA
>Ga0123342_1001781_pt1 | contig 36399 bp, 15 predicted proteins | sample Turbeawhitnodule_FD_89960 | JGI IMG/M metagenome (GOLD analysis project Ga0123342, IMG submission 89960) | Root nodule microbial communities of legume samples collected from Mexico - Turtle bean Mexico white nodule | ecosystem: Host-associated > Plants > Roots > Nodule | place: Mexico: Nepantla... | reverse complement strand
TCCATCCACCAATGCACAGCTATGATTCACCACTTTGATTTGAATGGTGATGGCCTCCTCAACTTTCATGAGTTTACACTCATGATGAACCAATGATTCTTCTCTCTTCTATTTTATTCAATTCATTCTTCATCTTTTTCTTTTTGTTAGTCCACTACCATACTAGTTTTTAGATTCTATTTTATTCAATTCATTCTTCATCTTTTTTGTTGGATTCATTAAACGTGTAGAAAAGTAGCACAATCAAATTGCTCTTTTGATTGAATTAATTTGGATTGTGGGAAGTTATGGGTAATTAACACTATTGTCTAGATTACTCACAACAAATTTAGTGTTTTTTCTTTTATAAAAACAATATACCTATTTATTGTTAAGATCCAAATTACCTATTTACTTATTTTTAAAATTTTGATTATGAATATAACTAAATATTGATTTGATTATCTTATATTGGTTTATACCTTCTAGCATGTATACGGTTTTGAACAAAAATACATTTTATTCATATTCATACAATGTCATACTTAAAACAAAATATCTAATAGTTCAATCGATTTGTTGCAAATGATTAACAAAATTTCTTAAACATGATAACTCCTACCTTTTAAATTAATTATATTAGATAAGATGCACCACTAAAATTTAGCTAAACATTTAAATATCACCCAAGAGACTTAAACTTTCTAGACATAGAGTCTAATAATTTCAAGAACAACTATAAATGATCTAAGGAGAAAGAATTGATAAAAAAAATAAAATTTCAAACGCTTACAACGAGTTAAATAAAAGAAAACAAACTATAATATATGTTCTATTTTTTATATAACTGGTGCTTAAAAAGGAAACACAATATTCTATAAAAAGACAAAGACAAATAAATTGTAGTAATTATACACGACGTATCATATAGATACAAAAATTATGAAAAACAATATAAAAAAATATCACTCAAGTAATAGTGGTTTATATCTTCTAATATCTCTATTGTTTGAAGTCATATTCTTAAATAATTATCTAATTGTAGTTGGAGTCTTATCCACCAAAGCTCCTCTACTAAGAACCATTACAAGAAAATCATGAAATAGAAACCAATTTTCAGAGACCAAAATAATTAGTTACAATAGTAACTAAATTAGAGATCATTTTAGAAACTAAATAAAAAATTGGTTTCTAAATTAGTTTCTATTATTGTTAAATAGTTTCTAAATTGGTATCTAATTAGCAACCAAGGTTTTAACTACCAATTATTTAGTTTTTAATTTTGGTATCTAAAACATTGGTTGCCAATTAGATACCAATTTAGAAACTATTTAACAATAATAGAAACTAATTTAGAAACAAAAAAAAATTAGTTTCTAAAATGGTCTCTAATTTAGTTACTATTGCAACTAATTATTTTGGTCTCTAAAAATTGGTTTCTATTTCATGATTTTCTTGTAGTGAACATCTATCATTTGTCTGTCCATTGTTGTTAGTCCTTCGTAAAAGTACTCGACGAACAATTGCTTATGAATTTGGTGGTGTGGGCAGCTTGCATAAAGCCTTTTGAATCTTTTCCAGTACTCATACACTTCTCTATGTCCAAGTATCTTATCTCACATTTCTCCTTCCGAATCATAGTCACTCTAAACACATGGAAAAATTTCTTCAGAAACATTCTCTTCAAGTTCTCCCAACTTGTGGTTGATCTGGTGGAAGGTAGTATAACCCGTTTTGTTTTGTCTTGCAAAGAAAATAGAAACACCTTCAATTTAATGTGTTCTTCTAGGATTTCATACCAAATTTAGAATCTAAATAATTGGTAGCTAATTAGATATCAATTTATAAACTATTTATCAATGTTAGAAACTAATAATTTTTTTAAAGTTTCTAAAACAATTTCTAATTTAGTGAATATAACAATTAATTATTTATAGTATCTAAAATTAATTTCTATTTAATAATTCTCTAGTAGTGTTTGTCATCTCATCTAATCATTCATCGATTCGTCTTATTTAATTTTTATCAAATGATTAGTTAAGAGGTTGATAGTCTTACCATGTTTTAATGCTTAAATGAAACACCTTAATTAGTACCAACGATTAATTTTTACATACTTTTCGACAAGTTTGTAGATTGTTTGTCTTAGTCACAATTTTTTTATGTACGAATTATATTTTAATATCCGATTTGTTTCCTCTAATATCTCTCTGGATTGTGTCAGACATTAATGTTTATTATTAAAGACTTTAAAGAAGGTAAAAATATATTATTATTTATTATTATTATAATATAATAATGTAACATTTGAAGTGGTTAATCTTATATTATGTTTGTATGATATTGATAACACAATTAATAAATAAAAGAATTTGCTTAAATTTGGGGTATTTAATGATTTATTTTTTAATGAATATTTTCCCTTTACACTTTGCCACCCAATTAATGAGAAATACTTATTGATGATGCATGTGACTGGGTTGTTGTTGGCTTGAAGATGAAGAACTCACACAAATTCCAAAACCAATAGCCATTCTCAATCTAACAAACTAACGGCTTAAGACAAGAAACATATCTGCGATCAAAACAAAAAAACACTATAATTAGGACCAAACAAAAATGGCATATCTGCCACCACCATTCCTCTGCTTCCTTCTAATTGTTCGGTTCCCTAATACCTTTCGGAGCCTTAATCGCAACCCACTGAACCATGAGTTGAATCCCTTTGGTCAAACTCCAAATCAACAGTCAAAAAATCAAACAAAACAAGGAAAAAAAGAAGAAAAAAAAAGAGAAAGAGAAAGAGAAATTGCACAAAAGCAAGTAAGAAAAAAAACCAGTCTTCCAATGACTCTTTTGATTTCCTCGTCAATGCAACAACATTGTTGTTTCTTTCAAAATCTGAAGACAACCCATTTTACACGATCACACAAATAATACAGAGCCGAAAGCACAAAAGTTTCTTTTTTTCTGTCTTGTTTTTTTTTTCAATGATTCCTTCCATTCTGTTATTCTGTTCTGGGGTTGGTGCAGAAATGTTTTCTGCCACATTGCATTCTTTAAAGATGTTGTTGTTGATTGAGGGGCATTTGTGTTGTTGGCATTGATGGATGAAGGGGAATAAAGGTGGGGGTGTGGGGCGAGGGTTTATCAAAGTGGATACCTTAAAGAGAATGAGCAGAGAGATCAACAAAGCCTGGGAAGCAAGAGTTCGCAAATCGAGTACGAAGAAAAGGGCAAACAGCACCTTCACACAAATGTCTGTGGCCCATGTGGATGACGATGAGTCAGCTTTGTGTCAGGTTGAGAAGATTCTCCCCAATGGTGACTTCTACACTGGCCAATGGCTGGACAGTTTCCCCCATGGCCAAGGAAAATACCTGTGGACAGATGGGTGCATGTATGTTGGTGAATGGATCACAGGAAGCACCATGGGAAAGGGGAGGTTTAGTTGGCCAAGTGGTGCAACCTATGAGGGTGAATTCAAGAGTGGTTACATGAATGGGAAAGGCACTTATATTGGTTCTTCCGGGGACACATATAAGGGGTCTTGGGTGATGAACTTGAAGCATGGACAAGGGACTGAGAGCTACCCCAATGGAGATTTCTATGATGGGGAGTGGAAGAAGGGGTTGCAGAATGGGCAAGGAAGGTACCAGTGGAATAACGGGAACCAGTACATTGGGCAGTGGAAGAAAGGGGTGTTATGTGGGAATGGGACAATGATGTGGGACAATGGGAATAGGTATGATGGGAGTTGGGAGGAGGGGTTGCCTAAGGGGAATGGCACATTCAGGTGGAGTGATGGAAGTTTCTATGTTGGGGGTTGGAGTCAAGATCCTGAGGAGCAGAATGGGACTTATTATCCTTCTAGTTCTTCTGATAGTCCTATGGATTGGGATCCTCAGAATCTGTACACTGTGGAGCTGAATGATTGCCAGATTTTTCCTTGTGAGAATGTGGCAATTTACCCTTCACAGAAGACATTGAGTGGGTGTGGTGGAGAGGAGGATAATAGGCCACTGCTTAAGAAGAGAACTGATGGGAGTGGGAGACCAAGGTGGACTTCAGAGGATGGAAGGATGAGTAGTTACAGTTGTAATGATGGGAATGATGGTTTTGATTTAGGTAGGAAATCTGGATTCAGTGCCATGGATATCCATTGCCTTTCGAGTCGAAGCAGTTTGCCGAGGTTAAGAGTAAAGAATCCCAAGAGACAAGGAGTGACCATATCCAAAGGGCACAAGAATTATGAGCTTATGTTGAATCTGCAACTAGGTATCAGGTACTGATCATATTTTTATTTTCACTTTCATATCTGTGGCTGAGCCTTTTCTTCTGTCATCTATTTAACAAAGTAGATTTTTATCTTCTTTTTTCTTTCAATGACAAATGTATTTGCTAAAATGTGAACATTAGTTGAGTTAAATGATGTCTTAGGTAGAATGGTGTAATGATGTACATGGCATTTTAACAAATAAAATTTCCTTCTAATTTTTGCTACTCCATTGTTAACTTCTTGTGCCATAGCACAGACATTCTGTTGGAAGACCTGCTCCAACTCCATCGCTTGATTTGAAGTCTTCTGCCTTTGATCCCAAAGAAAAAGTATGGACAAGATTTCCACCGGAAGGATCCAAGCACACACCACCTCACCCGACTTGTGAATTTAGATGGAAAGACTACTGCCCAGTAGTGTTCAGGTAGACACCATGGCCTTTGTAATCTTGTTTTTCATTTCAGCAAACTTTGGTCTTGATTAGGTGAACCATGTTTTGTAACAGAATCTGCTATGTGCTAACTTGTTGAGAGTGCCCTTGAAAATTTATAACCTTCCTTTTGAGGCACAAAGAGGTAACTGACATGCTCGGAGGAAGGGTTTTATTTCTCTAGAAAGTGCCACTGGAAAGAAAAACCTTTTTGACATCTCTCTAGGAAGAACAAAGGGGGTCAGGAAATACCATGTTCATTTCATGGTTGCTATTATAATTGTTTCTTAATCTTGCATAAACAAATAGTCTATAATTATATTCAAACTCTGATTGCATTTATATTTCTAGGGCTCTCAGAAAATTGTTCAAAGTTGACCCAGCTGATTACATGATTTCAATATGTGGTGATGATGCCCTTCGCGAGCTCTCGTCCCCTGGGAAAAGTGGAAGCTTTTTCTATTTGACAAACGATGATCGTTACATGATAAAGACCATGAAGAAAGCTGAAGTGAAAGTGAGCTCCTTTTTAGTTGGTTAAAAAGTGAACTTTAAAAGCGGCTTATAAAATGAGATTTGTACCTGTGAAATGTTGTTATTCTAGTTGATGTGTGATCTCCAACAAATAGTTTCACACGTAATATGAGTTGTAAGTCCAGTGGTACAGTAGATCTATGCAATACAAAAGAACAACAGTTACTATGTCAAGAAAATTATAAGTTTGTCATAGATGTGTGTACTATGTATTACTCCACTTTGGCATGATGCTTGTCAATTAATGTTTTCCCTATAAAGGTTATATATATACACTGAGTGATTGTGTAATCCTATGTTTGTTACATGATTGCAGGTTTTTCTGAGAATGCTTCCTGCTTATTACAAACATGTTCGGGCTTTTGAGAACACTCTAGTTACCAAGTTCTTTGGGCTCCACTGTGTTAAACTAACAGGGACTGCACAGAAGAAGGTAGTACACTAGTACAGAGGTGTGTATAAGTTGTGTTTTGGTATTAAAAGCTTTTAATACTAACTAATTACACTTCCAACCATTTCAGGTTCGCTTTGTCATCATGGGAAACCTATTCTGTTCTCAGTATGCCATCCACAGATGCTTTGATCTAAAAGGTTCAACCTTTGGTCGCACTACTGATAAACCCGAATCAGAAATAGAGCCTACAACAACACTCAAGGACCTTGACCTAAACTTTATATTCCGGTTACAGAAGTCTTGGTTCCAAGAATTCTGCAGGTGAAAATTCCCTGCTTTTTTTCTTGGTGTAGCATGTTGAATAAAGTTTCTTTGACACTCTAATAGTAAAAAACAAACATTTTTTAGAATAAAATAATTTTTTTGCGTGTCAAGTACATTGTCCTAACATATTGGACACTGCCTATGCTAGTATTTGTTTCATTAAAGCATGTTTTATTAGCTGCTATGAAAATAAAGTAAATTATAACTTCAGTTGAAAGATACAAGCTTCACACCAGCAATCTAACAGATATGAAACATTCAGTGATGAGGTTGCATAAGCTGGTTAATGATTGTCTACATTCTACAATATTGTATGATATGATTGATGAACTAGAATGTGGCTTCTGTGTCTTGACATTGATGTTATGGACTATTTGGAAGTTGGTTATATTTCTCAATATGCTGTTATGCAGGCAAGTGGATAGGGACTGTGACTTTCTTGAGCATGAGAGGATTATGGATTACAGTATGTTGGTGGGTGTTCACTTCAAGGAAACAACAGCTGCTGGAGCTGTTACACCTAGTTGTATCAGTTCAGCTGGTTGCTACACCCCAACTGGCTTAGAAGATGGAATGCCCCGTCTTTCTGGAGTGGATGTAGATAACCTTTTTGTAGATCCTAGCCGGTATATAGTCAATAACTTCATCTTTGCAGAAGTTTCAATCTTTTAGCAACTTTAGTTTTGCCTGAAACAATCACATAATCAACTAGACCAAGCATTAGTTTTCAGTCACTGAACTTTTTACCAATTCAAGATGCAGTCAATTTATCTCAAAGATCAGTGAGACATTTTTTGGATACATTTCACCCCTTTAATCTTCCCTTATATCAGTGTGTAAATGTTAGTCTTACCATGTGGACCTGTTTGGAGAAAGTTCTTCATAAGCACTTCTAGAAAGTTAAGTGGTTTTTTATTTACATTGTGTTATATGTTTCAGGTGGATTCAATTAGGAGTGAATATGCCAGCGAGGGCTGAAATGACAGTGAGAAAAAGTAGTAGTGAGACTCCTCAGCTGGTTGGAGAAGCAACTGGGGAGTTTTATGACATCATAATCTTTTTTGGTATCATAGACATATTGCAAGACTATGATATCAGTAAAAAGCTTGAACATGCTTACAAATCATTTCAGTATGATCCAACTTCAATCTCTGCTGTTGATCCAAGGCAATACTCAAAACGCTTTCGTGATTTCATCTTCAGAGTTTTTGTAGATGACACTTGAAGATGAGGTTTTGATGCTAAAACTTCATCTTGCATCAGGTGCACATCAATGTATAGTTAGTTACAAAGGAAATGACAAAGTTCTAACAATCACAAATGATACTCATACCTAGTTTTACTTTATGTATATGGACAACAAATGTATACTGTAGTGTAGATCAAATGTTGTTTAGTGTTAATCAATGCCTTTTTTCCTATTGAAAAATGAATCAGCAAAAATGGTTCACGAGATTCAACATTATTCTTTTCTATATGCATTTTTGGTCCACAAATGAGGCTTTTGGAAAAAAATAATAATGATAGACAAATTTTATTGCACTAATAGAGGCTTAAATTTAAGTCAAAACTCTTCCTCCACTTCTATATCTTCATTATACCTTCCTTTCAGCCGCAACACTTCGAGGATTAACGAAAAAATTAGTTGTATTCGATGTTTCCAGTGTAAAAATATTTTTAATTTTGTACTCAATTTTTACACGTGACTATTTTTTTTTCTGAATTTTGTGATTTTCCAAAAAATAAAAAAAATAAGGGAATGAAAAATACAACCACCACAAGTAAAAACATTAGAAAACTTACTTCAACAACTGATGTTCATACCATCCACTACCAGTCATCCGAGGAAACCACAACCACTTAAAAAATGAAAAATAAGACATCACACTTTCCATCATATTCAAAATGATATTATTGGAATTAAAAAAATATATAAAGATGTATAGGGAGATACGAATGTGCAAAGAGAATTTGTTCAATTTAACTTCTAATGACATTAATTCATTTAAAAATTTAACAATATAACATAATTAAAATCAATATCTTCAAAATGATTGAACTTATTGTTTTTTAAAATAGTTTTATAATGAATGCATTTAATTGTAGATACTAAAAAATAGTAATCATATTTTTTTCCTACAATCACTACAAGAAAATCATGAAATAGAAACCAATTTTTAGAGACCAAAATAATTAGTTACAATAGGAACTAAAATAGAGACCATTTTAGAAACTAAAAAAAATTTGTTTCTAAATTAGTTTCTATTATTGTTAAGTAGTTTCTAAATTGGTATCTAATTAGCAACAAAGGTTTTAACTACCAATTATTTAGTTTCTAAATTTTGGTAGCAAAAACCTTGGTTGCTAATTAGATACCAATTTAGAAACTATTTAACAATAATAGAAAATAATAGAAACTAATTTAGAATCCAAATTTCTTTCTAATTTCTAAAATGATCTCTAATTTAATTATTATTGCAACTAATTATTTTGGTTTCTACAATTTGATTTCTATTTCATGATTTTCTTCTAGTGTGAAAAGTGACTTTTTAACTGATCGTTTAAATTTTGACTTAATGGTTAATGTTATTACTTAATTTTCCTCTTTTCATGATTTTCACCACTTAAACTTATTTTACATCAAAGTTTCAATTTTTACAATATCAATGTTACTTTTCAAAAATTGACAAAACTTTGTTGTTTTAGTTATTTTATTTTATTTATATGTGACACTTAATTATTCTGTAAAAAATGTAATTGATAAGTAAAATTTACAATAATTGAAATATTTGATAGTAAAATGAAGAAAAAGAAAACTTAACTTGAATTAACCATTGGACATAAAATCCCTCAACATCAATGTCCCTAATCTGCTACACCAAACTTAACAGTGGCCCTCAAGCTTTGTTCATGAATATAAACACTTTTGGAAGAGAAATTTACACAATTTTTAAGACCACTTTAGCATACTTGATCAGTTTTTCCCAGAAAATTTGCAAAATCAACTTCTTTCCTTTCATGAAACTGATCCATCACCTGTTATTGCCATAAAGAACGTTTGAATGTTGTTAGTACTCACTAATAAAATTGTACTTTGAATAATTATTCTAGATTAAGAAAAAGTATCACAAAGATTTCATTTGTTAACACTAATTTCTTTTTGCTAGATTAAAATATTTCATTAACTAATTTCCTTTTTAAAAATAAATAGGCGTATAATAGTAAATCCGAAGAAAAAGAAATAAAAACATTATTATTATTATTATATATATAAGTGGTGAAGCATGGAAGTTTTGATGCGGCGGTGGAAATGCAACAAAAATGGCAACGTGGAAATGCAACATAACATAATGGACATTGAGAACTGCACCATAACTGCTTTTTTCTACTTTCCTTTTCTTTTTCCAAACTCACATTTCCAAAATTCCTTCTCTCTTTCATCGTTAAAAGAAGGTCGGATACTCTCTTAAATAATGTATCCGATATACTTATATTACATGATAAGACACGTATTTGTGAAGTGTTAATTTTATGATATAAAATAAAATTTAATATATTTTTATAATTTCTTTATCTCACCCAATAATAAATGTCTCACTCAAAGTTTCACTTGCATATTTCTGATGAAATATTGTAACCCAGTTGCAAAGTCTTCTTCTACCCTTTCAGTGTAAATTTCTATCTCCTTTTCTTCTGTTCTCAATAATGGTATTCATATGAATTTTTTATTTATTTTATCTTTCCCTTTTTATCTCAAAGTAAAAGACATAAAAAGGAAAAAAAAAGTGTACCAATGTGTAACTAAGCATTTTCAGGCATTTTCTGTGTAACTTCCACTCAGATGTGATGTATCAGTGTAAGATTTTCAAGAAAATCTATCATATTTCCAAGTTTAAAAACATCAATTTAAAACTATCTATTTAAAAAAAAACTTTTTAGTTATAATATAGATATTATGAGCATAATCTGGTGCAGAATTATGAAACGAGTTTGAATTAAAGTGGTACCTGTTGAGAAATGTTGAGGTGGCAGAAGCAGGGTATGCAGTGTTATTTGGAAGTCCAATTGCAGAAGAACATTCTCTGTTCTTACCACTGCAATTGTTTCCCAGTTGCAGTTCCGAAACACAAGGAACTGCATTTCCAATTTTGCCATCAACTCCATGGTCATACAGAAACCCCTTGAACACATGGCCACTGATCTGCACCGTTGCCAAGTACGCAAACTCATCTTCACCATTCCCAATGGCAGAGACTCTGTGACACTTGAACACTGCAGGTGCACGAACATGCCCTGGTAAACTCTCTTTCAACCTCCCATCTGCAATTCCAACACAATGCCTCAATTTCATCTTAAACTTCAATTCATCAATCACATCAAATAAAACCAACAACTCACATCCAATTTGGTCCAAAAACCACAAAAATTATAGCATTCAAGTTGTGTTGTGACATCAAATAATGTATAAAAAATAAACAACTATAGAAGAAATTAACAACTAGTGAAGAACATGAAAAAGAATGAGAAACTGAAAGTGAAAGTGAAAGCACCTTGGTGAGAAGAGATTGTAGCTAAGCTTTTGGGTGTTGTGGCATTGGAGTTGGAACTGTGAGAAGTGGCAGTGGCATTTTGGGATGACCCCACTATAGCTCTTGGCCTCTTACTGCCACCACCAGCGGCGGAAGCCACCACCATGTCCCGCTCCCGGCGGCGGATTGAGGGGATCCATGTGCTCTTCACGTGAGTGTTGCAGTCGTATCCACGTCCCTTACAGCAAGTTCTGCATCTTCTAAAGATGCAATCTTTTTTGGCCCTGTTGCCGCAATCTTGACACACCCTGAAGTCAGGTCCATAAATCCCGTTTTCCTCACTCTCCATCACTCCCTTATGCTGATGATGTCTCTCATCGTCTTCATCCTCATCATCATCCATGTTCATCACACCCTTCTTCGGAGGATTCACTTCTGGGCACATCTTGAGGTTCCAGTAGTTGGTGGTGGTGGCGGCACCGCCGCCGCCGCCGCCACACTCTTGAATCTCATTGGTTTGGTGGGGGTGTGGCACACAGGGTGTGGCAGTGAGGAGAGGGAAAATGCCAAAGCCAACACTGAGAGCGGCTGAAGAAGGCAGAGGAAGGTTGGGAGTTTGGTTCTCTGAGATGGGTTGTTGTTGGCCTTGGTGGTGGTGGTGGTGGTGGTGCTGGTGCTGGTGCAGGGAAGGGGTTTGAGCTATGAGAACTAGGTCTCTCAGGCCTAACATGCTCATTGGAACAAGTCACAAGCTCTGAGATTGAGATTCTTGTTCTTGGTAAAAGGGTATGTTACAAGTTCTAAGACCTTTTATCTTATTCACCTACCTGTTCATGAACATATATGGAGATCTCATTATATGGGTGAATTGGAACACAACCTGAGTTTCCATTCTTTTTATGCAAATTTTACGAATGCTTTCATCTTAAAAAAGCATTGGTATAAAACTATCATTTTTCTAATTATCAAATTATACGTAATTATATAATCTTAATTATTTAAGTATGAGTTGAAATATGTGACAATACGGAATAAGGCAGTATATAAAAGAAATATTGTGAATTTTTGGATAGTGGCATTGAGAAAGGGTGATTGTTTTGGGTAGTGGTACAGGTTCTGACACTGAAAGTCCACTTAGAGATTCTTGGATTGGTAGGGTTTAGGGTGAGAAATAATTATTATTGAACTTTTGTGCAACCAAGCAATTTTTGTGCCCGCATGTGTAGGTTAAGGATTAGATCTCCTCTTTCACCTTTTTGTTTTCAATTCAATTTTAGAGAACACTCATTGGGACCTTCTCTGTTTTCTTGCACACCAATTACCCTTTCCACTTTCAAACAACACAAACACAAACTAAACTCATTTCGTGCTTTCTTCTTCAATTTTCACCTAAAACTACCTTCTTCTTTTTTACCTAATGTCACAACACTTGTATCAATTTCACACAAATAGATACTACAACAATTTTCAACCTTAATTTAAGTGGGTCCAAATTTCATCTAAAACCAAAACTCAATTAATGTTTTCTTTCTTTTATGATTCATGTAAAGAAAAAAAAAGTTTTCTTTCTCATGTTTTTTCTCTTTTAATAAATACTTTTATTTTTTTTCTTTCTAGAAATTTTCCAATTTTTATTATTAAATGAGACTGTTTTTTTTGTCTTTTACCTCAAAAAAAACAATTGCTTGATACGGGTATATATTGCTTCTAATTATAGAATTCAATCCCTAACTTAAATTTTGGGCAGCAACACAAAATTCAAATTAGATCAAGAAATTGTGCTGAATTACATAAATGAAAAGAAAATTACAGTTAAAATAATAAATTAAAGTCAACAACGTCTAATTAATGACAGTTAAGTTAACTTTTTTTTTTCTTTGTCTTGAATATCTCATGTATAATTATTTAAATAATTTTTTTATCGTAATTTTGTAAAATTTATATTGGACCGGTTTATTTGTACATAAATTTTAAAAACATTAATTGAATTAGCAAATTTTTTTTTGTCTAATCTACTTATTTAAAAATATGCAGTTTTATATATTTTTTCAATAAAACAAATTGTGTTAACTTTTAAATTAATTATTTTATAAACAGTTATTAGTACGATCTAAATTTAAATTTACTCATTATTAAATTATTAAAGTGAAAGTTTAACTTATTTTTGTAAGTTTTATTATTAATCCTACGTATTAATACTTTCTTTGAAACATAAAAAATATTTTTAACCATTATTTTTTAAACTAATAATATTTATTTATACAATTAGTAGTGTAATTTTTTTAGTATGTGCATATTTTCTTTACCATTTGTACTCTTATAAAATAATTCAAAAAAAAAACTATATTGATGTAAAACTGTTATATAACTATAATATTATAAACTAATAAATAAATTATTTGTATGATTTATTATGTACATAATTTTCATAATTTCAATAGAAAGTCCAGTAATCATATTTCATTTTAATAATTATCATAATAATTTAATTTTTATCATTAAAAAAGTGGACACTAAACTTATACACTATAAACAATGTTACATCATATAGTTTAATTAGATATTTTTTATCTGAAAAACAACACTTAAAAGCAATCACCAAGAAATTGAACCTTTTCTTCTTGCAAATGTTTTGTTTTTCAGAAGATTATTAAATTTTTGCCATGCAAACACTCTTTCTACCCAAATGCATACCTAACTCAACAGCATATTTTAGAAATATACTCATAAACCTAATTTTAATTATGCCTCATGAATATTTTCATTCACTTAAAAAAAATGAATTTTAAAAGGAAAAAAGAACAATTATTAAAAGGGTATTCTAGGTTGTCCCAGAAATGGAGCAGGGAGGGACAAGGATTAATCTCATGTCAAATCTTAAGAAAGTACTCACTCACATGAAAGATTAAAAAATGAGTACAAAACAAATTAATAATTGTCTTTTAGTCATTTTAAACTAAAAAGAATAAAACTTAATTCAATTAGCTTCAAGGGATTAGACTAGGTAGAGCTGAAGGTATTTAATGCATGTGTAGATAAACAGTGGCATGTTAGCACATGTGAAAAAGGGTTTTATAAAATTAATTTATAATGAAAACAATAAAATCTTTAATTTCATTTCAAGTGTATTTACACCCTTACATAATTTAATATTACTAAAAAATTATTATATAAAAATTAATTTTTTTCAAGAAATTTCAATTTATTAAATTGTTTTATTTTTTAAATATTTATTTTGATAAGATTTTTAAATTTATTAAATTTTAATTCTTTTTGATATAATATTTCAATTACCACCAAATAATATGTAAATCAGAAAAAAATGTTTAAAACATTAATAAAGAAGTCCATTATAAAATTTAACAAAAAAAGCTATTCTATATTTATGGAAAATAGCCTCATCAACATTTATCAAAGAAAAATCTGATAAACATCAATGAATAAATAATCCCAACCTACCTAAGAGCAAAAATGGTTAAGCCATTAACTTCTTAGAACTAGAGCTTTTCTTAGATAGGCTATGAAAGATTTTAAAGGGCAAAGCTAAAATACTCAAATGGTGGAAGATGAATGCTACAAATTTCCAAAGATAAACCTTCTAAGATTAACAACTCCTAAGCTAAATGTTATGATTATCTACTTTATCCTCATTTCTAATGGTAAAGGAAGAAGAAAGTTATATACATGAAAGAAGTATTAAAGGAGAGAAGTATTTTTTTTATCAGTAAAAAATAAATAAAATAAAATGAGACATTTCAGAAGTGTCCTAACAATCATATAAAAAAATTCAGATCAAATTTCTTAACATCCAACAAACTGAGGATCTAACATACTATACTAAATATTAACAAAAATGATATAAATATGACAAGATTGATATATGCACAATCACATCAAAATACAATAAAAGAAGTAATATAAGGAAGTATTATAAAACAACTCATTTTGAAATTATTTTTTTTGTGTTGAGTTAAAGGGAAATTAAAGTTCACTTAATGTATACATAAATAGAAAATAAAATATCATTAAAATTACTAAAATAATTACAAAAGTATCAACTAAAGTACATATATTTTAAACATCAATTAAACATACATATATTATGGCAAAGAGGTGAGTATAAGACTAAAATAATTTAGTCCGCGCATATCTTAAAAGATGTTTAAAGAACTTAAAAGATTTAGTCCTAAAAACTAAGATAATTTAGTCCTTATAATTTTAAATATTTTTAATATTAAAAATTGGACAATCTTATTAATTTCTTGAACTAAATTGAAGTTCACTCATATTTTCTTGAACTAAATTGAAGCACACTCTTTAAATATACACTACAAACAAATCATTAAGTAGTAAACACATTTAGAGATAAAAAAATAATTACTCATTGTATTAACTAAATTAAATACTAATTTAAAGATTAAAAAATTATTAATATCTAAAGTGGTTTCTATTATTAATAAAATTAATAGTAGTTTTTTAGAGACCAATTTAAAATCTAAATTATTAATAGCTAACACTTATGTAGCTAATTTAGATTCAAATTTAGAAACCACTTTAGATATCAATAGTTTTTTTAGTTTATAAAATGGTCTCTAATTTAATTAAATAATAATTAATTATTTTGATCTCTAAAATTAGTTTTTATTTAATTATAAATGAAAAATTTATTATAACTTCTTCCCATTTAAAATTATAAACATCCATTAAAGACATTTTTTTAATAAAAAATAGAATTAAGAACAATTAAACATCACAAGTCAAATTTTACAATAATATCTTAAGTATCAATTAAGTTTTCTTGATTTACTAGTTGGTATTTTCTTTTTTAATTATATTTCATCATATAATTTGAAGAAAAAAAAGAAGAGAACAACCCATTTAAAGTTATATTTTTGTTTTCTTTTAATAGGTTGATAAACCAACATAAAAACCCTAAAAAAGTTAGGTTAGTTGAAATTTTCGACCTAACACAAAAAATGGGTCCAACAACAACTCATATTTCAATGGGTTGAAGATGATTATAGGTTGAATTGATGTGTTGTGTCCCTTAAATCAAAATACATTTCTTTCATTGAAAGGAATGAAAGGACTGTTTGATGGTCGAAGCTTCTTTCTAAAGCATTAGAGAAAAACAAATTATATTAACATTTCTTTCCATACAAATAATTCATATCACTCACAACAATTCAACAAAAACTTAACTTACATAGGAATATAACAAGAAGAGAAGACCCTCATGTATGAAAGTGAATTTTGTTTATCAACAACAAAATAAATAAGACACTTTAGAGATATCTTAATCCTTATACATAAAAATCTCAAATCAATTTTCTTAATATCCAACCAATTGGAATCCAAAAGACTCTACTAAACTTCTAACTATAGTGACAAAGACATTCTAAGACTGATAAAAGACATGAACGCAGTATAATATAAATACATCATCCCTTCAAAGGAAGTATGTTTTTACGGAAGAATATAAAATAAATAACACCCTCATCCTTCTCTAACAGCTGAACATGATCTTTGTTAGCAAAGAGAAACAAACCAAACACCCAAAAGTCATAAATATTAATTCAAGCCTTTAGAAAGTACGAAAGACAAAAACATATACCGAAACAAACCCAACTTTAACAAGGCGTTGAGTATATATAATTCAAAACAGATACCTCAAAACTATAAAAGAACAGTGACTACATATTCTTGAACAATAACAATAAAAAGACCTCTATCTATCCTCTAAGAAGTCAAATTTTACTTTATAGCTTCCATAAATATTTGATCTTATATATCAAGCATCACATGATACCCAATGTTCTTGCCCAATAATTTTATTATAAGTGCCTCTGCACAAGGTATACACAGTTATTGGAAATAATTATAAACTAAAAATGTAGGTAGTAAATAATTACCTATATTCCACTGAGACCATGTTGCATGCAAAAATGTTCATTCTTTCTTAGGGCTTCAAAGGTGCTTTGCCTGCTATTTTGTCTCCGAAGGAGACGACTTCCATGAGTGCATCATCTGGTGGGGTTGGTCATAGCCTCTCATTATCTACATGAGTACAAAAAGTTTATTGACGAGTTTAAGCATATTTTATTATTAAAAAATTATTAAATAGAAATTAATTTTAAAAATAGAAAGTAATTAATTACTATATTAACTAAATTCTATACTATTTTAAAAATTAAAAAAATATTAATATCTAAATTAGTTTTTATTATTGATAAATAATTTTTAAATTAATTAGCTATTGTATCGGTGAGAGTCGTACGACCGATACCATGTCTCGGTTTTCATCAATGGACCAACGACACCGCGAATCCAATTACGCTTAAACAAGTTAGGGAAACTAATAAGCAATCAAGAGTTATGTAATACACTTTTAAACATGACCCAAGTTCTCTAGACTGGCCCAAAAAGAAAGGTCTACTAAAATAATATAAATCATTAAATAAAAACTAATTTTAAAGATCTAAATAATTAGTTATTATTTGATTAAATTAGAGATATTTTGTAAACTAAAAAAACTATTGATATCTAAAGTAGTTTTTATTATTAATAAAAATTTATAAAATGGTTTCTAAATTGGTATCTAATCATTAGGTACCAAATCTTTTAGCTACTTACTACTTCATATTCTAAATTAGTCTCTATTAAATTAATCTTTTAGAGACTAATTTAGAATTTAAAAGATTAGTCGGTAAAACTTAGGTAACTAATTTAGAAACCATTTTATAAATTTTTGTTAATAATAAAAACCATTTTAAATATGAATAATTTTTTAGTCTCTAAATTAATATCTAATTTAACTAATATAGTGACTATTTTTTTTTAATTTTTAAATTTGGTTATTTAATGATTTTCTTGTAGTGTACATAAGGAACCTTTTAAAAAAATAACAGAAACTTTTTGTTAATTATCATAAAACGACGACATTAAAGATTAATTTGAATGTTTTACATATTAAATAAGATTTTTTTTACTCTTTTTAAAAGTTAAATTGGTAAGACTATGTTGAAGGTTTACCCTTAAAACTGAACAAAAAATGCATATAATAATAAATTGGACTGCACTTAATAATATGATTGTAACGATAAGGAGTTTTTATAAATATGCGAGAAATTGATATTTAGGAGACTATTTTAATAATTTTATATGCAAAATATCGATATAAATGAATTTTATATGAATATTAATATCAATCACATATAGAATATTATTATGCTTTTCAAAATACAAAAGAGTGAGAAAGATGAACCCTAATCCCATTTTTCCTAATTGAATCAACAAATCTTTACTTTACTTCATTTATATTCTTGCAATCATACACAACAAACTTCCAACAAACTTTATTATATTGTGTGTAAATACAAAAATAGTCTTACTGCTTATGTGTTCATGCAATTTGCTTTTCATGTGCATGACAAATATGATGTAGCAAGGTGCACCAAGATTTGAAACCGCGAGTGACTAAGGAGCCCCATAACCGATTATTAGCTACAAGCATAATCGATTATGCTTTATTTGTCAATTGATAATCGATTACCCCTTCTTAACAAAGTTACCCATAATCGATTGTGACTTAATTTTCATATAATAATCAATTATATTCATATATAATCGATTATATATATATATATATTACTAGTAATCGATTATGCTATGTATTTTTAATTAAAAAAAAAACTTTTCAACCAATTTTTCATATTCTGACAATTTTACATAATTCTTATTTTTTCAAATTTAGTTCTTACACATTAATGGGAACAATGTTTTCATTACAAACAACTAAAATCCACAAATATATCAATCATATTTTTTTTTTAATTATTTATAAATACAAAGACAAATTCACTATGTTATTTTTTTATTAATTAAAAAAATTATAATTTCAGTTACACCCATCAAATCATTCACAAACTTTCATCAATTTTTTTTTTTACTTTCTATACCTTAATATAAGTAACCTTACTCTTTTTTTTCACCATTTTCTCTTAAAATCCACTCAAATTCACTCCATCGATTTCGAACCGATCCCTTGATGAAAGAAAGCATAAGTTAAATTTGTGAGAAAATGATAAAGTTGATGGAAGCAATATTATTAAAAAGAAAAGGTAGGGTAAGATTTGATGGTTGACGAAGGGTGGCAATCTTAGTGTTATTAAATTGGGGAGCACAATTAGGTAAGCATGAGTGAAGGTTGCTAATACTGAAAAACTTGACATAATAATAGAAATGAAAAAGAGTTACATAAGGTGTGGGGGACCAACCTAGAATGCTAAGACCACACCAGATAGGGTCTATGTAGGTCAAGATCACAGCCTAACCCTAATAACCCTATATACTTGCCTTATAGGAAACAAAAATAGGTCACTATGGCCCTATGGAACCCTACCCTTTCTACCTCATTAGTCATTCCACTCCCTAAAAGTTCCTCATCTTTTCTTCTTTGCCCAACCCAACTCACAAGGATGTAGCATATTCACCCTCCCTTTACCTAATTATTTACCCATTTTCTTTCTCCATTTCCCTCTCACTCTCTCACCATACATGCCATCACTTCTTATAAATACTATATTTCTATCAAACTCCACTTAATAAATTCAAATATCATTTTATCTTTATATCCTACAAATTAGGGCATATTGGAACTCATAGTATTGAGAATTTGGATCTTTTAAAACATTTCATTCAAGTATCATAAAAATAAACAATAATTTTATAAATTTTTAAAAGTTAAGACTAAAAAAAATCATGAAAATAGAAACCAATTTTTAGAGACAAAAAATAATTAATTGATATAGTGACTAAATTAGAGACCATTTTAGAGACTAAAACAATTTTAATTTCTAAATTAGTTTATATTATTGTTAAATGGTTTCTTAATTGGTGTTTAATTAGTAACCAAGGTTTTTGATACCAATTATTTAGATTCTAAATATGGTAGCAAAAACCTTAGTTGTTAATTAGAATCAATTTAGAAACCATCTAACAATAATAGAAACGAATTTAAAAATAAAAATATTTTTAGTCTCTAAAACGATCTCTAATTTAGTCACTATATCAACTAATTATTATTTTTTCTCTAAAAATTGGTTTCTATTTCATGATTTTGTAGTGTAAAATATAAGTTAAAAAAAAAAACTATTTAAGTATGAATCGTATAAAATTATGAGTAAAATATACAATTTGTTTTTGAGAAATAAATAACATAACATTATTCTGCCTTTACATTTGGCATAACCTTAGTTAAATTGCATACTTAATGCTGATAAAAAAAAATTGCATACTTAATAACTTTTTATAAAATGTAAATTTAATCAATTCTACTAGTTGAATTTCATGTTGTTATCTTAATATATATTTATATAAATTTCACTTACTTTAAATTTTAATAAAAATGTTTGCATGTTTTTAAATATTATATTGTATATTTAGACAAAGTAGAAGTAGTATAATAAATTTCTAAATAATTTCAATATTATACTAAATTTTATATACATAATAAGAATATAAATTTAATAATTAGATTGATTAAATTTTTATTTTACAAAAAATTGTTGAAAATATAATATATGAATAAAAAAAAACTTAATCTACATTTATATATATATATATCATTTCAGAGTATATTAAAATATCTTAAGATTTTACTATATATTCACAAATTAAAAACTTTGTTTGGTATCAACTTTTTATAAAATAAAAACCGAGGAAAAGTGTTGATAATACATAGTTTAATACCTTGGAAAGTAAGTAAATAAATTAATAAATAAATAAATAAAGTCTCCTTATTTTAATGTATATGGCCCAAAACCATTTCGAAAGAAAACTTCAATTTTTTTAAAAGCTATCACTCTTTCTGTCATTGTCTTGAGACACCATATAGAATATGCAATGCCTAAAACAGTGGTGAAGCTTCACCAATATTTTTTAAGAATTAAAATAACAATTTATCCTCTACATTTAAATTCCAATAGCTTACTAATTAAGGTTAATAAAATTTACTTATAACTAATATGACTTTTAAGGATGAAATTGTTTTGGATGGAATTATAATGTTCAAAAGCAAACAATATTTCTATTGGAATGGTTCCTTCTAATTCAATACTTTATTGTAAAAAATCATCCAAACTCAGAGCAAAAGTTATGCATATATTTCCAATAGCTTACTAATTAAGGTTAATAACATTTACATATAACTAAGATGACTTAATGAAGTTGTTTTGAAGATAGTATTCGACTCTATATATAATTAAAAAAAATTATTAAATAGAAATTAATTTTAGAGAAAAAAAAATAATTATTTGATATATTAATTAAATTAGATACTATTTTAAAGATTAAAAAGTTATTGGTATCTAAATAGTTTCTATTATTAATAAATAATTTCTAAATTGGTATCTAATAAGCTACTAAGGGTTTAACTATCAACTATAAATAATTGGTAGCTGAAACCGGATAATTATCTAGATACCAATTTAGAAATTATTTATCAATAATATAAATTAATTTAGATATCAATAATTTTTTAACCTCTAAAAGAATATCTAATTTACTTAATACATTAATTAATTATTTTTGTCTATAAAATTGAATTTTATTTAATAATTTTTTAGTACTGTATGAAATTGAATTGTTCAAAGCAAACAATATTTCTATTGGAGTGATTCACTCTTATTCAATACTTTATTCTAAAAATTCATCCAAACTAAGAGCAAAACTTATGCATATAAAGTAACATAATAACATCTCAAGTTGTCATTAAAGAAACAATATAACAATTTATTTTGAAGTTTTTTTTCTTAAATATCTGTGAAAAAAAGAGCTCCTTATCTTTATATTTTTTAAGAAATAAAAAAAAAATTATTGTATAAAAATAAAAGTAGAAGGTTTGTAACTTAATGTTATTGAAAGATGTAAATGGTTTATATTATATTGTGCCGGTGAAGTGTATATAATTACTTTTAGTAAATTATATTATTTTTAATTTTTAAATATAATTAAAAATAAGTAAAAATATAAAATATGTATAAAAAGGAGTGAATGTTATTATATATACATTAATAAAATGAAGTGAGATAAGATATCAACACTAAGCTAATTACTTTATGAACTTAAACACTGAGCATACAAGACCAAACTCACTTCCCAGTCTTCTTGTCAAATTCTATTTACACCCCCTGTTTATTAAGCACACCATTTTCATTAAGTGATTCTATTTATTCTTAGTTTTTTTAAACTTTATTTTAGATATCACCATGAAACCTAACATCTCAACTAGGTTGATATCCTAGGATCCAACAAATGTGCTATTACATGAAAAAATATTATTAAACATGAAAAAAAAAACAATACAAACAACAAGTATGAGGGACTAGTACAAAACCCATACCTCAAACCTAGATCAATAATACCTTTTCAAAAAGAACCCCAAAGAGAAACTATAAGAAAAACAAAAGAACCAAATCAACACCTATAAATGAAAACTCCAGAAAAACCTACACAAAGAAAGAAATCAGAAAAAATTAATAATCATTTCTTCTTATCACGCTTCTTAACACCTTTTTTCCATATTTCCTAGTAGTTTGAACAACATCATCTCTGTTATCACTAAGAGAATCTTCCATCTCGACTTTACCCTCCCAAAATATAGAAATAATGCCACATTCTTTCAGGAAGTTGTTTTCCAAAGGATCAACAACCTCCTTCACCAAAGCAACAACATCTACATCAAAGTGACAATTAAATGTAACTAGAACAATAGTATAAAGTGGGTCGGAACTACTAGCAATAAAAGTACATTGTCTATTAGTTTTTATTTATTTGTTGTGTAGTAAAATGAAGTATGGAGTAGAATGTATTCAGTTATTGACATACCTACAAATGTCAATGTCCCCATAGAAAAATGCAAAACACATATAAAGTTGATGGAAACATACTTTTATGTAAATAGGATTAAAGAATAATGAATTAATATAATGAAAGAGGTTTAAATTAGGGTTTAAAGAGTAGATGATAAATAGTATTCAAAGAATACAAATATGGTGTAAAATACGGTTCAAAAGGGTATATTTGGTAATAAAAATATATTATAAAAGGAGGTGGGTTGTGCTTAGTAAATAAGGGACTGTAAATAGCTAAAGCCTTGTCAAGTTGTAGGTGCTGGTTGTGTAACTAAGTTGTGGGTTGTTTTAAATTTGTCTGAAAAGCTTCTCAAATATTTGAATGACGATTGCAAATAATTTGTTTGTTTTTAGGTGAAAACTTGGTGACGTAAAGAAGTAAGAAATAAAATGTGGTTGCAAGATCCAGTGCAAAAGTTTAATTATGACCTATAACACAGGGTGGGTATGTGAATTTTCATAGTTAAAATTTATTTTGAATGATCTTACAGTGAAGTGTGAAGAACCTATGTCCCTTTATTGTGAAAACAAATCAACTATGAGTATTGTTCACAATCTAGTATAACAAGATAAGATTAAGCTTAGAGATAAATGGATGTTTTGTTAAAGAAAAGCTAAATAATGATTTTATCATTGCTTGTTAAATCCAATTAGGAATCCAATTATCATACTTGTTTACAAAGAGTCTGAAATATGTAAGGCAACTAAAAAATTATCAAGATGGATGATGTTTGAGGATGTTGAAGAAGAGGATGTGATTAAGATTGTAACTAATAATGCACGAGAGAGTTGGAGACTTGTTGATATCAAAGAGAAAAAAGTTATATTGAACACTTTGTGTAAATTGTTGCATTGATTAATGTTGAAAGATTCTAAAAAGAAAATACACTCCATCAAAAGACAATTACGAGTGATAAAAAAAATCACAACTTACATATATTTAAGAACTAGTCTTATTTTGTTACTACATAAATTTTTTAAAGGAATGAATTTGATAAGACTAACCAATACATATTTTACATTAGGAAGCTTGAATGATAGATAAATAATCACTTATTAGGTTGTTTACATCCAAGGAGAGTGACAATCCATTCAATTTGTAAAGACTAAAGATTGAGTGTATGAAAAAATTGATATTTGATAAAGGATTTTGGAAAAATAATATAAATTGCACAAGGGATGCTCTTCCCCTTAAGGTGTTGTACATGGTACATTAATATGAGAAACTAACACTGGAATTCATTTATGATGAAATGGATATCATTATAGAGAAGATAGAATTTTTCAATGAAATTATTAAAAGGTAATAACTAATTACCTTTAACTTTGTTTTTATTTTATAATTTATTTTTTAGAATTATATAATATTTTTTGGGATTAATTTATTTATTTTTGTCTTTCTTAGCAACACTTCCCTTTGGAAAATCATTAGTTAATTTAAATTTTTTAGTAGTGTAATAACTCAACATCCATTTAAAATCAAAACTCCAATACAATTATATGAATGATATGGTGATGACAATCCATATTACAAAGGTTTGTCGTTTATCCAGTTGTAAGAATATTCATAGTGCATTTGAAAGAGTAAGATTTTGAATTTTATACAATTAATTTTATAATTATTTACCCATACCACCTGGTAGACTAATATAATTTGTAAATTAATTTTATAATTATTAAGTCTACACTCTAAAAAGAAACCGTTTACCACAAAAGACCATAAATGATGATATGTTTGTGATGATTAATTCAAGAATGGACAAGAAAGATGTTAGAAAAAAAAAGACTATAACATTGATGATTTTATTCTTACGATGAATGGAGTGGTGAGGAGAATGAAACAAATTCATGTTAGAATTCTTTGGATTAAGACATATTAATTGAAGTCAGAGAATATGATGGTGTTGTAGCCATGAAAGTGATGACATTAAATGAATATGAAAATCTATGTGGAGGAAAATGACTATCCTAATTTTAATTTTAGTATGATTGATCATTTTGAATAGTTTGTATAAAGCCATTGTAAAGTTTTTAGTTATTATGAACAATTTTATGAATCCAGAATCTATTTTTAGTCATGTATTAGATCTTACTATTTATGATTTATTATGAGTTATTTTTATTCTATATATTATTTTAAATGCATGCACATGTTTATGATTATAGTTTTTCGTATATTCATAACTCTTACTATTTAAGTTACTATCCTTGACTTATGATTTTTTTATCTCCATTCCAATCATCTTACCATCATCAAGTTTGACAACATTGATGTTTTACACATACAAATTTATAAGGCTTTGACATTCTATATTGTTGTTAGTGTTTCATTTTCCCCTAATCCCTACTTGCTTGGACACTACTAAAATATATGACAAAATGTTGCTTCAGTCATGGTTCTGGTATCATATCTTATATTACTTTGTCAGAGGAAAATCTGTTCAGTATATACATGAATTGTACAGAGGAAATGTGCATAAGGTTCACAGAATTATATAATTACTGGAACACGGTAATAATAGGGAGTTTTCATTGCTCCCTATATAAATATATGGTTGTTACTTTCAACCATCCTATGTCTAATGTTATATCTCTCTTTATTGCACAATTTTGTCCACTTCAGCTGCTGCGACCACCCTTTTATTGGTATGATTGCAAAGCATTCAAACCATTGGAAAAACTACAGCTGTTGTATACCCAAATCTCACTGTTGGTGTCCAGAAAATACAACAAAACTTGCAGTGGCGTACCTTTGGTTTGATGCAAATCTTCTTCCATGTTGTCTCCATCGAGATGGAAGAGGAACTACCATGGTTCAGAGTTATTACCAAGAAAATTCCTGGCATAAGATGGCCGAGTCCACCCTTGCTCCATCAGGACGAGATTCAAGCGCATCATCAGGTTATTCACAGCATCTTCTTCCAGGCTGCTAAGAGAATTTGATAATAATGTCTCTTGTGTTGATGAATTCTGCAGAAGTTGAATGGGAAAACACCTCAATCAGTTAACTTTGAAAAGCAGTCACATGCATTTCATAGAATTGGAATAGTACCTTTAGTTCCCGGTACTTCTTCAGGTATTCCAGAGACTGCTCATATAATCCACAGTGATAGAGAAGAATGCTGTAATCTCTTAACTCATTTGCATCATTTTTCAACAGAATAAGACGCTCACATGCTGTTTGATAGGGAAAATATTTGGGATCATATCAAAAACACAAGAAAGTGTGTTAATTGCTGCTCAATACTGGCCAAATTTGACAGAAGACAAATGCCAAGGAATAATGTCCAACAAACTTTTTAGAATATCCGGAAAACATCTCAAAATATTAATTGTATTTTATGAAATGTTTAGAGTATATCAAATGGTCTCTTAGGAGTTGTCTCAGATTTCATTATATTTCTTTTTGTTTCCTTGTTTAACAGGACTAGTTGTTTTATCATATTAGTAGGTCTGTGCTTATACTGGTAATTTTTTGGGTTTGAACCGAGAGTATTATTCTCCAACCGATAGTTAGAAACTAATTCTTTTCGAAACGTAAAAACCATCAAATTGAATCTTATCTATCCCAACAAAGTTTTCTCCATTTAAATGTGCAGGAATAGAACTCCTAATAATATGCTTAAGGAACCCAGCCAACTGTGCTTAAGTGGATTATGCTAGTAAAATTACACTATTTGTTGACATAGGACCTTTCAATTGAACGTCTCCATAAAGACTTCTATAAGAAGAAAAATGACATAAGCTTATCCATAAACTAAAAGTAGCTAAATATGCAAGTTAAAAATCTGATTTTGGAGAAACTAATATGAAAAATATTTTATAAATCAGCTTATACATAAACAAATTTTATTTTATGGAGAAAATTTTCATCTTTTCTTATTTTTCTTTTCTATAAATGCTTATGAAGATACTGACCCAAATAGGACCAATATTATTAGTATAAATAGAACAAATGATTCAGTATTTCATATCACATTATCAATATCTAGCATCTCCAGACCTCCTGACTTTTCTCTCTCTAAACAACACTTGTACCACGACTTTAACCAAAACTTAGCAACTGATCTAGAGGGACGGATGGCATGCATAACCAAAACCTTACAATGACTTTACAGCCACTGACACAGAGAACAGAGAACAGAGAAACTGAATCAAATACATACCAGACAAACAACGCCTCATGTCCCCAAAACGCACACTGGTCCAAACACCTCGGTCTAGTCTATGTTGAGCAGCCTTAGCTGATGCAATTTGTGAGCCGCTGCAGTTTGACAAACTTTAAAACTAATTCTTATATAAATTAATTACATTAGAGAAAATAAGAGATGAGCATGTCATCGAATAAAGTACCTTTCTCCAACAAAATCAGATCTGTCAACACAGTTAGCAGCAGTTGCTGCCCTTAAGAATAAAGTTTTGGTGTGATCATGTTGAAAAGGCCAGAATGCACGCTTCAGATCATTTAAGATCTGCACATAAGTCAACATAAGTTAAAAAGGCGACTAAAGGTTAAAGCAGCTAAAACAACATAGTAGTTGAGATTGGCATAGATAAGAATGATTCACTTTAACAGAAGATGTAAGAAAAGAAACCTAGAGTGAAAAAAAATAAAAATAAAAGTGCATGCTCCTATGTCCACAGACAAGAATCTGATGTCCAATGTCTAGCATATATTCATGCATCGCACCATTGCTCTTGGACTTTATTACAGATATTACTGGAACAGCCAGCAAGTGGAAAACACACTCCACAAGTCCACAAAAAACCTCAGGAGCATAGAACTTATTTTGCTGTGGGCATGCTTAAAAAAGATGCTTATGCAGCCATGCCCAAGTTGGAGGTTGTCTCCAACCGGTAGAACTTGTGAACTATGATCACTAGGTCACATGGCAGCAATATATTTGTGCCATGGCTCTCCCTCCTAGTTTATGGCACAGGTGAGTTACTGATCTTCAGATTATTGGTTGAAGAGATACAGAGCAAAGTAAAAGGGAATGGAGAGCACACAATCAGAAATTACCTCAACTAATAGGTTTCCTGAAGTCATTATGTGAGCTTGGTCTGACTCCTTGCTTTTTTGCTTATGATAGCCTTTGGGAAGGCTAAGAGCATCATGAGGGAAGAAAATTTCAGCATCAAAATACAAAAGGGTCCACAGACGAAGCATTTTCAGAATTTCTGAGTATATAACCGATAGCATTGCAGCAGATCCTGAACGATGGGTCAAAACCTGCTCAACACATCAAAGTAAATCTATCAAATGCTACCCTTCACAGATTTCTCTTCAGAAACAACCTGTAAAAATGAAATATATATTACCGAGTGGAGATAAAGAGCTCTTGGCTCCATATTTGTATTGGCTCTCCTGAAACCCTATCAACAAGAAAGTGATCAGTAAAAGTCAAGAACATTGAGGTAAAAGGATGAAATTGGTTTAAAAGCATATAATTTAAGAGGAGTGAGAAAAAAGTACAAAATCTATTACAGGCTGTCAATACCGAGTTCTTAACCAGGAAAAAAAAAGATAATTACATATTCTACTTTTCAAGTTTTTCTGACCTGTCACTCATCAAGGTCAACGTAGTATAACACATTTAAACGAACTGATTGAACACCTTTAATGAATTTATTGGTATATATAAGTACTTCATAGTTAATAATACTTTACCCTGCTCCTGATGTGCAGAGAATGGCATTATCATGAACGCAGTGGGCATTCTTATAAAAAATAAATATAAAGTGCACTTCTTAGAAGATATTTGTTAGAGCGTTAGCACAAGTTTACGTTAGCATGGAGAAACACATGGGCAAAACTAGGCTGCAGTCTGCATGTGTATGAAATTCTTAAAAAAGTTAAATTTAAGTCTAATTTAAACTTACAAAACAGAGTTGGTAAAATAAAATTAGCACTCACTTGTATACTATAAATTGATCACATCTCTAATGCATATAAGATCTCCAACACACCTGCTTACATCAAGAACTAGACATCTAGAGGATGGATCTGATATTGGATGATAATAAAGCCCAACAAATTTGAGTAGGATAAACTCTGAATAATTTTAATACCATCTTTAAAAATAGAATTAAAATCAACTCTTTAAAGGTAAGCTCTGCAGCCACTTATATATACTATAATTTGATTATATTTTTAGTTGATGTAGTATTTTCTTAGAAAGAAAGAAAAAGATGAGAATAGGAGGAACTGTCCTCACGCAGACTAAAAAATAAAAAGAGGAGGTTGTTAATAGCCAGGACAGTTGTCATGAATGTAGATGGAGTGATTTTGGTATCAGCGCAGAATAGGATAAATGTGAAAAAGAGGCTAGAATTGGGAGGATTTGAAAAGGTGTGGGACATCACAAGACCCCTTTCTATAGGGAAGGTGATTGAGAATTGCAAGGCCGCAAAACGCAAGATGAGTTTGCTTATTATTGCTGCTTGGAGGAGACAAAAGTATCTCAAAAAGGTGGTTCTGTTCCTTTATTTTGGGATGATATATTGATTAAAACCAATGACCAATGTTTCCTATCTAAGGATGGTGTTTGAGATATTTACAAGTAATTCCACGGTTGAATTACGAGAAATGCAACTATGGCACGATAAAATTGGAACAATTAGGAAACATAATTGTCAGAGAAGTTTGACAGCCAACCTAGGTGGAAGCAATGAAAATTTTGCCAAATAAGGAGTGTCTATGTATTACTACTAAAAGGGGTCTAGGTCTCTAAAAAGGAGGGGTATTGGCCAAATAAGAAGACGAAAGGCTAGTCAAATGTAATTTACTTGTTAACTATTAGACGTTCACTTATATGAGTCAAGCACATAACTGGGAGCATGAAATCAAAGTACAAACCTTGTGAACATATAGAAATCTCTCGATGCTCTCTAAGAACTTCTCAGGCGACGATTCATATTTGGGGCTGAAGTGAGGACAAAAGTCCATGGAAAGATCATCTAATCTGGTGATGAAATCATCCACGGGAAGTGGAACTGATGAATGTGACACCAAAGAATCATCCTCTGCAGCAATGTAGAGAGCAGTTCTGCCCAAGTCAACACACCTGTTGATACAAATGCTGGTTTCCTTCTCAATATCAGTAAATCTCCCAATTTGTAAGCAGAATTGCTCTCTAGCTTCCTTCTCATGTACCAACAATGCAACAAATGAGAATGAATCCACAACTTCAAAACCCAAAAAAGGTTAAAAAAACAATTTCAAAATGCATCAGCATAAACCATTATGTTGAAAAAAGATAAATAAAATTAAATAATTAGTTATTTGATATACTAAAAATATATATATATATATAATTATTTTTTTGAAATATTTGATTTAGTTGATTTGATAAGAAAAATAGAAAAATAAGTAAATTAGATTAAATATTTAGTCATTTAGTAGAGTAAAAACACATAAAATATAAAGAAAAGGTATTTAAAAAAAAATGATAATTTCATAAAAGTAAAATTAAGTAGATGAATTAAAATTCTTTTATCTATTTTCTCCTAACCAGACAAACAAAATTTCTCATCCATTCTCTCCTGAAGTCTCTCTTCAATCCAAATCTATGCTAATGGTCTCTATCTCCCTTCCTCTACCTAACAAACAAAACACCGTACAATCAAATCAAACCAGCAAACTTTTCCACACTGCAACTAACGAAGAATTTAATAAACAAAAGTAAAGCAAAACTCAACCAAAATTGAATTGGGAAAAGGATGAAAGAAAAACTGAACAGGCAAAGAGATGTTAATGTTTCAGGTAGCTAAATTTGCTGCTTGCAAAGAAAAATTCAGATTAAACATTAACACAAGCTACTGAAACGAAACTCAAATTCCAATTACAAAACAACAGCGAGTTTGATCGTTGATTCGGTGATTACTCTGGCGTGTGTGGTGTCGATTCCGGAAGCGTTGAGAGCGTCGTGCAGAACGAAGTTGAGGTCGCCGGCGATGTGGCGTTGGGCACTGGAATTGGAATCGACGTGACAGAGAAGGCGAGAGGAGGAAAAGGGGCAAAACTGGGATTTAGAAAATATGGAAGCTATGGAAAGAGGAGTGGGCGAGAGCGTGAAAGAGCGCATGTTTGTTGTGAGTTTCAGATTCTGAGCAGTTTTCACTCACATTCATAACTAATTAACGAAACCAGATACAATAAAGACAAATAAAATCATAACAAACTAGACAAAAATTTGGAGAACCAGAAAAACGTGTCGTAATCGTGATGGCGGGAACTGAAACTTTAATGCTAGATTCATGAACTAGAAATAAATTATTAGAATAAAATTTAAATAAAAATTAATTTTAAAGATAAAATATATTAATTAAATTAGATATTATTTCACAAATTAAATTATTAACATTTAATTTTTATTATTAATATATAATTAATTATAATTTTTATTTAATAATTTATTTATAGTATAAAAAATAAAATATTTCATTAAAGAAAAAATGGTATTACAAGCATGATAACAGGTGACACGAAAAACTCAACACAAATATTCGTTAGGATAAACTCGATGAGATGAAGTTTGCACCCACTTATATACTATGAAAGATTTTAATATGGGATCTCCAACAAATGAATTTGGAGATTAGGAATTTTTTTTATTGTTTTAGGAGATAAAATGATAAATATAAGTTTTATATCCGTGGATTATTTTAAAATGTATATAAGAAGTTTATTTAAATGAGTTAAAATTGCTAAAAAAGTATGATTTTATTTTTAATTCAATAAAATAGGAATGATTGTAGCCACATATATTTTGACAAGATAGTGAGAGATGAATGATTTTGGTAATATCTAGTTTGTTGTTGAGAGAAGATAAAATATACATGGATGTGCAAAAACTGCGGATTCTCTACAATGGGTCTTTACAAAAGCTGCTTCTAATCGTTTTCAAAATATCCATTCTATAATTATTAGTTTTCATAGGAGAATTTAGTTTGATAATATCTTTATGACGTTTTCTGCAAAAGGAGCTCCTCCTTTTTCTTTACTTTTCTCTTCTATTTTTTTTTTCTTCCTAATACTTATGTATTTCAAAAAAAAATGATTACATCATCATAGATGATAAATTAGATGAGGGGTTGGGATACTTTTATTTTATTAGTTTTTTTATTTATTTTAAAGATTTATTATTTTATGTTTTTTTAAGATTTCATCATCAATTTTGATGGGGACAGTTGAGACATGTTTTAAGTGTTATTTTTTTTTATGTTAAATACGTTTTGAATGTTGTGAATTGTGTTATGAATGATTTGGATTGTTGATTTTAGATGAAAGTTTGTAATTAAGTATGTTAGGTTATTTGAATGCTGTGAATTGTGTTATGAATGATTTGGATTGTTGATTTTAGATTAAAGTTTGTAATTAAGTATGTTAGGTTACTTAAGTCTTGATATTTTCGCTTAGGTGACAGATTTTTCGCTCAAGCGAAATATGGTTGAAAATTGATCACGCTCTCGGATTCATTTTCGCTCAAGCGAGAAATGTTTTACTCAAGCATGCTCATTCTTTCTTAACCTAAAAATTCTCGCTTAAGCTAAAAGTTCATTCTCGCTTAAGCTAGAATTGTCTCTTGAGCTAGCCTAAAAAAACTTTTTTTTTTTTTCGTGTCATTTTAATGATTTGAATTATGCATGAATTATTTTTTTCTTATGCAAAGTATACATTTGTTTGTAAATTCAAATGATTTGTGAAAGTTAAATGTTGTGTATACATATACGTATACGTATATACATATGTATATACGTATACACACACATATATATATATATATATGAGTGATATTGTATCATTAATTGAATTGAGTAATTTCTAAATGATATGGATTATTGTGAATGATGAAAGATGTATGAAATTAAGATATATGTGTAATTGATTTGAGAAATTTTAAATAATGTATGAGTGATTAATATACATTGTGTGTGAATGATAAGTATTGTATCTGAGTGATGGAAGCTTGTATGAAAATTGATGTCATACATTTAGGATAATGTATGAGATGTTATCTAATGGTACATTAAGAATGAAAAGCCTATATTTTAACTATATTTTAACAAAGATCTTCTACCTTCACTGATGATCTAAGTAACGTAGACTAAGATATCAGGTGGTGAGAAACTAAAGAAGGAGTCCCTACACACTGTGACTCACAGAGACACGTGATATTGGATGTTTGGACTTACCTTGATCATACATGAGTGTATTAGATGTTAGTCCCTAATAGGGGCATACTTAATGAGTCTTTTAGAAGACGATAAATCTCTATGCAATCATTATGATTGAAATGAAATTAAAAGTACTTTAGAAGGAAAGCAAGGTATTGTAAGGCAAATGGATCTATGAGTAGTCAGTATGAGTGAAATAAAAATGATAGTTGATGATGGAATTGGAACGTATTTAGATTGTGATGATTTGTATTGACTACTATATGACTAGTGAAAAAAAATAAAAAATGAAATTATTTAAATGAATGATTAATCTAATTGATTATTCTTACTTATATTTTTGTATGTTAGAATTTTTTTTTTGTTAGCTTACCCTTACATGTATAGTTTGTGTATGCAATGACGGTATGTACATGAGCAGATATATGTGTATGTGCAAGAGAGACTCTGAAAAAGAATGAAGATTATTATTTTATTTTATTTCCTTTTGTAAAATGTTTTGTGTATTTTAGAGTGTTACACCCTATATTTTTAAAACATTCAAAATGGTCTCAACTTCTTTTAGGAAGAATTTAATGTGGTTCGTTTGGTTAGATTTCTCTCATTATAATAGATTCACCTTAGCGGGATTCTAAAATTTCACTTTTGAATTATATGTGTTGTTATCATATTAAATCGCTTTTAAAAAAAATGAGACCATCACATTGAATTGTTTTAGAAAGATGAGACCACCCTAAAATTTCTAAAAAAAGTTCGGACCAAATTGAACTTCCTAAAAACTGATGGGATCATATTGAATTTTCTAAAAAAAGTTTTTGTATAATTTTGATTTTTTAAAAAATATAAAATAAAAAAGTTGAGTCCAAAAAGATATTTAAGCCTTGTACTTTTGTATTCTAGATGTTTGAATTTAAGATTTAGTCATTAAACTCTAGTATCATTCAAATCTATAATTAGTTAGTATGAGTTTCTAATATTGTAAAATCCTGAGTTACCTTATCAAATATTTATGTCATGATGTTTAATTACGAAATGTTTTCTTAATCATACTATTATATCACAAAATTTTATCCCTTCATATAAGGATTTTCAAATATTTACATCATCAAACAAAACATTAAAGAACTAAAAGGAAATCCCATCATCTTCACTCTGATGTCTCAAAACCTGCAACATCCTTTACTCACGCGCAATACACGATCGTTGCAGATTTTTAAAGAGAACAACACCAACAAGAAAGTAGGGTAAACCCCCAATAAAATTTTTGATTTTGACTAATCCAATAACAATCACATGAATCATCACACTTCGTTCATTCCAAATATATCAAAACACCAAGTGTCTGTAAATATTTCATGTTTCACATCTCTCCTTCCAGAAATCTATTGTCATAGTTCAATATCACTCACATCAGAAATTCACTGCCATCCACACACAAACATTTGACTATACTTTTGGAAGACTCATTCATCGATTCAAACTCATAGATTTACATCTATCATGCTACCCTGCTATGAAATGTACTCATCTATTCACATAAGAATATCAGTACCAAATCACTTCATATGACATCATTAATTCATATGATCTGTTAGACCAAATTATTTTTCAAACAATAGACAAAGTCAGCTGAACCTCCTTCGACTCTCACCACCTGAATATCTTCATCTATATGATTCTAATATATCAATATTATCAAGATATCCTTTTCTAGACAAATCTCTAACCAATGCGTATCCTAACCAATCTTAAGATTGTATTTCCTTTCCTAAAAATACCATGTCTCAATCATATTTCACATGATTCATATTTCATTTCATTCATCAATATATTATTTCATCATACAAAAATTTATACTTTTAACACTGTTAGAAAATATCAATAATAGTCACATAATATTAAATTTCATAAACCAATTCAATAACTGAGTGTACGAAATTTGGCTAAGCGGATTTGAGGTTGAGAGCACCCCAAAATTGTAGCTCGAATCCACTGAGCACGGGGAAATTTCGCTATGCGAATTTGAGGCTCAAATTTCCCATAACTTTGCATGTAAAATTTGCTTTAATGCAGAAAAAAATGTGATGCGAATTTGGGATTGAGAGAACCCCAAATTTGCATGTCCAAATCCGCTGAGCTTATGAAAATTCTATTGAGCGGATTTGAGACTAAGTGCAAGTATACCTTCTTTTAAAATCTAATTTGTGAAGTAAAAATCTCTATTTAACTTCATAATTATACCACAATTCAATTTAAATCATCAACCAGTTATCCAATTTGTTTAAAACTTTCAATCATTTTCATAAATTTACATATTGAAAAAGAATACTAACTTCCCTTATCTGAAGAACTTGTCTCCAAAGAGATTTCCAAAATCACCAATAGGATTACTTCAAAATCTAGGAACTTAGAAAAAGTTATGCAAACATAACAAAATCTCAATATGTGGTAAATCAAGTTGAGATAATCACTTTTCTCAACTGGTCTCACCAAGATTGATAATAGAAACATGGGAAAAAAATCGAGAACCATGAATCTTTTGAAAAAAAGGAACTTTCTTTATTTAAAAATCTAATAAGGGGAAAGTGATAATTGGTTCCTCAATTATGGTGAGATACAATCAACTTTTAAAATAGATAAGATTTGAAAGGAGAAAAATGAAAAAAAGGAAGAAAGAATAAAAAAGAAAAAAAGAAAAGAAAATGACACTGGATGAAGCTAGCAACTATGTTTGTGTCTTAGGGGTACTTAAGCTTTATTTATTTTTAAGACGGTTAAAAATATGATTTAATTCATTATTTATGAGGATAATTTTTTTTTTTGGATATTTTTAAATAAAAGTAAGATGATTTTTTTTTATAAATTTAAATTATTTTAAATATTAATTATTTTACAAAATATATTTATATTAGTTTTTCTAAATTTAAATTTTTATTGTTTGTATAAATTACTTTTAGGTTATAAAAAAAATATTTTCCTTTTTTTTCATCTTGTTCTCTTATAAGTGTTTATAAATAGATTTATCCAAAGATGTATAATCATGATTATATAAGATTTATTAAATTTACAAAATAAATTTATGATTATTTAAAAAATATTATTTTTATTTGTATTAATATTTTGTTGAAACCGTGTGTTGTAAAAAAATGTCTAAGATATAAACATTATATCCAATATTAACAAGCAGAATTACACTACACTACAAGAAAATCATGAAATAGAAATCAATTTTTAGAGACTAAAATAATTAGTTGCAATAGTAACTAAATTAGAGATATTTTAGAAACTAAAAAAAATTGGTTTCTAAATTAGTTAAAACCTTGGTTGCTAATTATATACCAATTTAGAAACTATTTAACAATAATAGAAACTAATTTAGAAATCAAATTTTTTTAGTTTCTAAAATGGTATACTATTGCAACTAATAATTTTGGTATCTAAAAATTGGATTCTATTCCATGATTTTCTTGTAGTGCTAATTGACAGCTAAACTAACAGTAAAATGAAATGAGGGTTTTTTTTTTACTTATTTTTGGCAAAAAGCACTCACATAAACTGTCTCCACCCATTTCTAAAATGAATAATCAGTTAGCAACTGGGTTTATGAGATGCAACAATTTCAGAGTAACTTAGTACATGACCACAAATATATAGAGTTTTGTTATTACTATTTATCCCTAAAATTCTTCTGGCAATGCCTTTGTAAATTTAAATTTCGGTTTAACATAGATGATGACATTATAGTTCTATAGGAGATTCAAGCGAGTTAAGTCCTCACTTGTAAACAATAAGGGGCTATGGTGATGTTTAGCCTCTCCTTTTTGGCTTTTCTTCTCTTA
>Ga0123342_1001780_pt1 | contig 36417 bp, 23 predicted proteins | sample Turbeawhitnodule_FD_89960 | JGI IMG/M metagenome (GOLD analysis project Ga0123342, IMG submission 89960) | Root nodule microbial communities of legume samples collected from Mexico - Turtle bean Mexico white nodule | ecosystem: Host-associated > Plants > Roots > Nodule | place: Mexico: Nepantla... | reverse complement strand
TACATATCTTATATATTTAAGTATATATTAAATTTTTTAATGTTTATGAATCTTACGATTCACGATACGAAACGATTTACGATTCATAATATCAGCTCTCCGATACACTACTTGTATCTCGCTAGGGCTTTTAAATTATGTTTGCATCTCTGATTGATTACTTATTGAGATGACCCAATTGGTTAGGACTGTGGTCACACTACTCCTTATATGACACAGACAATGCTCTGCCCTTAATTTATTTGGGAGTGGAGTGAGGTCATAAATTCTAATAACGTGTGTTGTAATTCCTTCCCATGAATAAATTCTAATAATGTACACATGCTTTTACCTTTATGCTCAAAATTTGTATAATAATAAAAGCTGACTATAAAACTGTGTTTCAGGGAGATGGTTCATCTGGCTATTGATGGCATGTGGCAGGTATTTAAGCTTCAGCAGTCAACTCCTAGAAATGATTTTTGCCGGATAGCTGCTAAGAATGGAATACTTCTCAGGCTTATAAATACTCTTTATAGCTTAAATGAGTCAACTCGACTAGCTTCTAGCTCTGCTGGGGGTGGATTTTCAATTGATGGTTCGGCTCAACGCCCACGGTCTGGTATCTTGGATCCTACACACTCTTATATTAATCAGAATGAGGCATCTCTATCTTCAGTAGACCAGCAAGATCCCTCAAAACTGAGACGTGGAGTACTTGATCATCACTTAGAACCATCACATCCTTCATCCTCCAATCCTCGAAGATCAGATGCTAACCACTCCATGGATGATGCTTTGTCACAGGAGAAGAATTCAACTCAAACACCCAGAGAATCTTCCGCAGGTGCATTGAAAGAGCGAGCGGATGTTGAATCCAGACAACGTATTTCTACTAACAGGACATCAACTGATAGGCCACCAAAATCAACAGAACCATCATCAAATGGGTTATCAGTGACAGGAGCTACACACCAGGAACAAGTTAGGCCTCTTCTTAGCTTGTTGGACAAAGAGCCACCATCTGGACGCTTTTCTGGACAACTAGAGTATGTACGTCAGTTTTCAGGATTAGAGAGACATGAAAGTGTACTCCCTTTGTTACATGGCTCAGAAAAAAAAACGAATGGTGAACTAGACTTCTTGATGGCAGAATTTGCAGGTAGGCTCTATCTAATTTTTTTTAATGAAGATATTTTTAAAAAAATAACAAATTTAAAAGAACTATAAACTAGCACTAAAATTTACTTTAAGCTTCTCATCATTTTTTTGTACAAACTATGCTTTATTTCAAACTTACTAAATTAGAAGATTCTTCAAACCTTGCTAGTTACATTTGCAAAATTGGTTATCAAGCAAAGATGTATTGGTTTCTAAACTTTTAGTGAAAGTGTTCAACAACCTTAACCACTTTATTGCTTTGAGTTTTTGTAATTGATTGAACTTGACTAAATTGCAAGCTTAGCAGCAATTGTCAACTACAAAAGTTCACTTTATACGTTGTTGCTATTTATAGAAGTTGTTCTTTTTAATTTGTAAAATGCACATTGAGGTCTAGTTATGCTGTATATATAGATATATGTATAGATCTATATACACACACAGAGATATATACACATATTTATGCTAACTAGAGGTATTGGGCCTGACAAGTAAAGGCCCAAAAAATTCAACTTTTAACCCTAGGAAAAATATTATTCAGTCTATCTATATTCTAATGACGATTATAAAATCTCTGTCCATGTTTGGTTTGGTTGTCATTTGTGTTTCTTTATGAATGGCACAGTATTTGTGGTTGTGCAGATGTTTCTCAACGTGGAAGGGAAAACGGAAATCTTGACTCCAGTGCGAGGGTTTCTCATAAAATCACTCCCAAGAAATTGGGGACTTTGAGTTCCAGTGAAGGAGCTGCTTCCACATCTGGGATCGCTTCACAGACAGCATCAGGTGTCCTGTCTGGTTCAGGTGTTCTAAATGCTAGACCAGGTAGTGCTACTTCGTCTGGGCTACTTTCCCACATGGTTTCATCACTCAATGCAGAAGTTGCCAGAGAATATCTGGAGAAAGTGGCAGATCTTCTGCTTGAGTTTGCGCAAGCAGACACAACAGTGAAATCTTATATGTGTAGCCAAAGCTTGCTCAGTCGTCTTTTCCAGATGTTTAATAGGGTGGAGCCTCCTATTCTGTTGAAGGTGACGAAACACATCTTTTTTTTTTTTCGTTTAGCTTATATCCCACTGCTTTATTTTCTGACCATCCATGTATTTGATATTCTAGATACTGAAGTGCATTAATCATCTGTCAACTGATCCGAATTGCTTAGAAAATCTTCAGCGTGCTGAAGCAATAAAATACTTGATACCAAATCTTGAACTCAAAGAAGGGTCTCTTGTATCAGAGATACATCACGAGGTGTGTCTTGCTTACCTTACTGTTATCTAAATTGAGTTATATAAAGCATGCTTATTATACTTGTCAGGCTTATATAAAGCATGCTTTCAAGTTCTATTTGTATTAAGCTGAAATAAGTTTTAGCATTGGTTTTGAAGTAACTGAAATTTTCTTTTACTTAAAAAAAACTATTGGGTGCAGGAAGTACTCTGATTCTAGCACATTATGTAGTTACTTGGTGTTAGCTACCTAAAATGGGATTGATCTCATCTTCCATTTTTCTCTTTCTACAGGTCTTGAATGCGCTATTCAATTTATGCAAGATAAATAAGAGAAGACAAGAACAAGCAGCTGAAAATGGAATCATTCCCCATTTGATGCAATTCATCACATCCAATTCTCCCTTGAAACAGTATGCTTTGCCTCTTCTATGTGACATGGCTCATGCATCTCGGAATTCAAGGGAGCAGTTAAGGGCTCATGGTGGTTTGGATGTCTATTTGAACCTTCTCGATGATGAGCTTTGGTCTGTGACAGCATTAGACTCTATTGCTGTCTGTTTAGCCCATGACAACGATAATAGAAAGGTTGAACAAGCATTGCTGAAAAAGGATGCAGTTCAGAAGCTTGTGAAGTTTTTCCAGTCCTGTCCAGAGCGGCATTTTGTACACATATTGGAGCCATTCCTGAAAATTATCACGTATAGGACTCTAATTCTTTTCTCTTCATTGGTTGTGTCCTTCAATTCTTTAACTATTTCATAGATTAGTCTTGCACAGATAGGTGATAAACAAAGTTTTAGTGTACCGAAGTCCTTTTCCTCTTGTAAAGTGGAATAGGTTTAGATGAACAGGTATTTCACCTGTCTTAGATGCATGACACATAAAGAGTTAGGAGTAGGGACTGGGTTATACATAGAGCTTGATGCATTAGATCCTAGATTAATTACATTTAGTAGAATGTAATTATATGTATAATGGGCAATGGAATGTTGCCAACCTCTTATCTTGCATTGTCCCACCCTTTAGGCCAAATATTATATTTAAATTATAAAATAAAAGCACTATTTGTTTAACGTGCTTGTCACAGACATTATACAAGGTCTGTTGAATGGATGGGCTGAATTCATCTAGCTTGCTTTACCGGTTTTACGATGCATCATGTTTCAAGAGGCTAGAGTCCTGAGTAACTTGGATATTGGGTCATCTTAGAAAGTGAAAATGAATTAATGCAATTTTACATAGAGGTCCAAGAGCAAAATCTGATAGGGTCGCCTCTCTAGCTGGATAACAAGCAATGAAAACTTTAATGTTGGATAGTTTGGTGTTTTGATGATCCCTGCTAACTGCAACTCACTGCTACCCTATAGGTTTATTTGTCTAATAATATTCCTGATACATTGGTCTCTACTCAAGTCATAACATTGTTTGATCCGTATAGCCAACCTCTGGGATATAACCCCTCCCCTTCATCAATAGGACAGTTGAACTCCACAACAACAAAAAAATCAACTGTCTCTTTGAGGTTGAAGGGGTTGAGTTTCTCGGATAACCAGATACACTATATGTTTTATCTGATGTTTGATGCTGCTGCAGTAGGTGGAATATCGTTTTGTACTTTCATATTCAGATATTTTGAGTTTCATTTGTACTGGAATTTTATTTAAAAAGTGTGATTATATAACTGCAGAAAATCTTCAAGGATTAATACCACATTGGCTGTTAATGGGTTAACGCCATTGCTCATTGCAAGGCTAGATCATCAGGATGCTATAGCTCGTCTTAATTTACTCAGGCTAATAAAGGTACGGGTTGATTTATGATATTTTTTGTTAATACTAAAATCTTTGGTGGGTAATACCACGCCGCTTTAACCAGGTTATGATATGCTGGGTCAAGAGATGTCAAAATTTATATTCATCAAAACTAGAAAAAGAAAACTAAGATGAACAAACTGACGTAGAGGATTTTACTTGTGGAACTAAAAATTCTAATATGCTCACATAAGTGTTAAATTGCATTCTTATTTTATCTAGAACCTCAGACAGTACATTAAAATCTACTGGAGCTTTATTTGACAAATTGTTCTATCGGCACATGTATTTAAGGATGATCTCATGTCAAAAAACATTTATTCAAATGTGGGAAAATGTCTTCCTGTCTCTGAATTCATTATTCTTTTGTCATATAAAATTAAATAGGTGATGATGTTGCATTTATAAATGTTGGGTAACAAAGGCAAACACTTATCATTTGCTCCTAGAAGACTTGTGTATAGAATAGTTACTCATTGTACATGTGGATAATGTTCCCAGCCCATTGTTTGTAAGAGTTATTATTTATTGTATGGGTCTTTTCGTTTTGATGTTGATATGGCTAGGTATAAGTTTTTAATGGATGCCACATATAAGTTGGTGTTTAAACGATGTATTTGCCCCGTAGAGCAATAATACATACGTAACTCTTTAAAAATGTTTTTGCAGGCCGTTTATGAGCATCACCCTCAGCCGAAGAAGTTGATTGTGGAGAATGATCTACCTGAAAAGCTTCAAAACTTAATAGGGGAACGGAGAGACGGACAAGTGTTGGTTAAACAGATGGCTACCTCATTACTTAAAGCACTACACATAAATACCGTTTTGTAAATTTAGATTTAAATGGTCATTTTCTTTTATGTATATTTATCGGTGTACATAACTTTCCCTTTTATTTGGTTGGCTTATTTTCATTTCCTGTTTGGTTGAGTGAAAAGAAAAATAGCATAGGCTGGTGTATGTCGTTTTCATTCTTGGATAATATTTTAGTGGGTGGCTGATTTTGTAGGCTTCAATGGCCAAAATGTATTTTTTTTTGTCAACTACAATATACATAGCTGTTCTAGTATATGGATACAAGGTGAGAAATTTTCAAGGTACTGTTCAAACTAGTCTTTGATAAACGAGTACACATTATATGGTGCACTTCTTTTTCCACATTCCGAAGTTTTAAGATTAAAAGGAGACGGCAACGACTTAAAGTGGCTCTTTGGCGCTGAAAGTCTCTAATATATGGGTCTTGGTTAAACCCAATAGCTGGTTATGAGGCATGGTACACCTCATTTAACACTAGCACTTGTTCTATAACATGGTGTCTATGAATTCAATGTCATGTGTTTTAAAGAATTATGCAAATACAAAAGGTTTTAATTTGTAATTGCTTTACAAATTGATATCAATTTGTTTAAAAGTTATTTTCATCAACACAAGTTAATTTCAAGAATATAATGATTTCGTACTAGTATAGAATAAGTTTGATATTTATCAACATCAAAACTAATAAATTTATCATACGTTATAATTTCTGATGTCAATTTAGTCTTTTAGAATGTAGCTAACCTCAGTATTTGGGTATATTATAAGCACACCTCAGTCTTTTAGAATTATCAGTGATAGTTTCTCGTTTCAACAATGGAGTAGATACTATTTTTTTATTTCATTATAAAAAATATAAAAGGATCCCAATGGGTTTACAGAACAATGTCAATAAAACTTGTTACATAAATCTGATAGACTTGACTTGATCGAATCCCCTTACCATCAAAACTATGACATGTTTTGAATAAATAACACGAAACGGCAAATAAACGAGCGAACAGCGCATGATGATATTTATAATTGGGGAAATTACCCCTGTTAAGCATAAGATTGTCCCAAGACAAAATTGAGGCTACCTACTCTTCATTACAACACATTTAACAGAATTAGTCAAGTCAGCTCAAAAATGGAGAGCTTGAAACAACCTCCTAAACAGAACCAATTCGTATAAATAATTTGGCAAATTATGGGAATGAAGAGGTGAATCTATCTAATGCTTTGCTCAGTAGCATTGGTGACAAGTTAGAGATTAATGTATCAAAATCAGCTCCCAAATCCAAATGGTGATTTTGTCCTGTTACCACCTTCTCCATACATTTCGTTCCACTTCCTCAACTCACTCATGCTTGTTGCATCATGCGCAACTGATGGACCCACCTACACATTTTAACCACACATTTCAAATTAAAGACACACAAAACATACCAATAGAAACTGCAACACACTTCTAACATTGTTGGTTAGACTTGAAAGTACTAACCAATATAATCTATAAAATTAAGAAAGAGGCTCATTAATTACGTAGTGGACCCACAGTAAATACACATTGAAAGTACTTGAACTTCACTTAAAAACATCACAATTCAAAATGAAAAAAAAAAATAGAATAATACCTTGGATTTTGACTGAACAAAATCATCCAAATTAAGAGGCCTTAATATTGAGGTCGTAACATTACTGGCTCCCTGTGCAAACCAAAAAAGATACTGTGTAAGCAGGTAAGCAAATCCAGTTAAACCAACAGACATTAAATTGGTTAAAACAATGCATCTAACAATTGAACTTTTCATACTGATGTCATTTGAAAATAATTTTTTTCTTGCAATTATCAAAGTACATATATTAGAAGCATTAAATTACAGATCTGCAACCAATAGATAATATTAACAAAGAGAATAATGACAACTGAATGAAGTTATCACTATCATCCGTTGACAACTACACTTGTAACTTACTCAACACTAAACCAATATTAGAGTCATTGCCTTATCCAAAAAGCACAAAGGGGATCAACCAATATTCTAGCCCATTTTTTTACAGATACCAATCTTCTTAGGCACATGAAGTTACCTGGTGAGATGTAGCTAAAACTACAGCAGCAATTATCAGCAGCTTGATAAATAAATTATGGGAATATGTAACAACATTGAATAAAATATCCTCCTGGAGATTTAGTTTTTAAAGCATACAGATCTGCTGAACAAAGTTGCAATATCGGAAAATACGAAAGTGTAGAGTACAAACATCACGGGTGCAACAAATGTGCATTTTATACTCGTGCAATACATAAGAAAAATGTGAGCTAGTTTCAAATTTGTGATCTCAATACCTTCTTTTCTTCCTCTAAGAGTTCTTGAACGGGTCTATATGCTGCAGCAATACAGAGGTTCTGCAAATGTAAGCATGAAGCAGCATCAGAGATACATGACTTGAAATGCTTAGAAGATATTGCAGCTTAAGAAAGTGTGATGTTATAATGTTAGGCCCGACTATGCTAGACTGCAAGAGTGGCAAATAAGGTAGCATTCTCAGCCCACTACCTTATTTTCCTTTCCATCCCTCACTTCCCTAATGTGGTACACTATAGTGGTGCCTAACATGTAGTTTCTACTCAGTTGCACTTCACAATATTTACCTTCAAATCACTGCCCGAGTATCCATCAGTCAAGTTAGCAAGTTTGACTAACTGAAATTCAGAATCCAAATTTTCTTGTGCTAGAAAGATGCTTAAAATCTTCATTCGATTTTCAGCATCTGGTAAATCAACATATATCCTGGAAAAACATAATGCCAAACACAAATCTTAGTTATAAAAAAAGTCAAATTTCCCGTATTTATCAAACCACTTCTGCATTGTAAATCTTGGCTATGAATTTAAATAAAGGTCTACACTATCTACATCAAGATATTTATTGAAGTATAAATTTTTCACAAAAATTGTGGCATTATCATGAGTTTAGCATGGATAGTTGACTTGACTCTTGTCGATACCATTGAACAATAGCATAGGGATAACAGTGACCACAAAATAGTGTTAATTTCCTCTAGATCCTAACAAGGATGAAAATCAGACACAACATGGGACCATCATAATTTAAAAATGTGACAATGGTTAGGACCCTTGAGCCGATAAATCTAGCTTTCAAAGAGAAATCTTATAGTTTACCTTCTTGGTAAACGACGAATAACAGCATCATCAAGGTCAAATGGCCGGTTTGTTGCACCAAGAATAAGGATTCGTTGGTTTTCTTTTGACCTCAATCCATCCCAAGCTGCCATGAATTCATTCCTCATTCTTCTAGTGGCTTCATGCTCAAAAGCACCACCTCTAGCACCAAGCAAACTGTCAACCTATACAATACAGATTCAAGTCAGAGAAACATAGTGTCCAACCCCGGATAAAGATAGATTTGAGTGTGCATTAAAAACGTATATTTTATTTAGACTATATGTTTTTACTTTTGAGGGCACACTCCTGGAAAGTGGAGACAAATGTTTCGCATTGAATAAAATGAGTAATAAGGAATTTAAAATCCTGAAGCATGTTTTTACACTTCAGCCTTTTTTGAACAAAAATCCACAAGGACAAAAAAGATCACAAGACTGAAATCTGAATTTCGTAGTCATCTTGAAACATTCAAATGAAGGCATCACAAGATGGTACAGAAAATATCTAGATTCTCTTATGCATTGAGTAATCTTATAAATGTGACATTAAAAGAAGTGCAAATTTGTGTGTAATGCATTTTCTCTTTCCATTTTAACTAATCAATTTCAAGAGCACAGACATGTCAAAGAGAAGAGACACGATTAGTCCATAAAAGTCCAATCTAAATTGTTATTGAAAAATTTAATAACAACCAAAAAATCAAATTATATAAGAAAAAAAGCAAAGATTTTTACAATGTGCCAGAAGAAATACATTATTATTTTAGAATACCATGAAAGTTTTAAAAAGCAAAATAATGACAGGTTACGCATTCAAACACTCACTTCATCAACAAATATAATGACAGGAGCAAGCTTGCTGGCAAATGAGAAAAGAGCTTTGGTTAGTTTTTCAGCATCTCCAAACCACTGTATCAGGAAAAAAACAAATGTAAATAAGATATCACATGCAGAAGAAGCTAATATGCCTTTAAATAACTGAAACAATACATAAGAAAATAAATGGAAAAAAAAAACTTCAAAGGAACTTGATTCTGGAAAAATGTTTAATTACTCGTTTAGTCCCTATAGATGTACAAACTTTACCTTTTTGGTCTCTATACCTTAAAAATCATAAATGTTAGTCTCTACATATGACTTTTAATCACTTCTATTTCCTACCGTCTAAACTCAGGGACTAAGAATAAAAAATAGTGTATTAAACTAAAAGGAATGACTTTTAAGAACATGGACTAAAAGGTAGAGTTTGTTCCACTATAAGGGATTAGATGAGTTATTTAGCGTTGGAAAAAACTAGTAATAATTCTGTTTATGTATCCTCCAATCATGTTTCTTGCATGTTCTTTCTTTAGGTTTCCAACCTCCTCTCTTAGTTATTAGATATTTCTTCTAAACTAATTTATTTGGAAGTCCAAAACTCCCTCTAGATATTTCTTCTACACTAATCATTGTCATTTTTTTTCTTTTTGGAGAGAGATTTAGGGTTAATACAAATTATTGAGATTTTATGAGATAAAGGCCAAAGTTGTGTTAGAATATTTGATTGATATTATTGTAATTGTTTCCTTTCACTCTCTTTGGGGTCAAGGATATCAGACATACTAGTAAGCTAGATGCATATAAAATTTTCAGACAAACCACCAAATTTTTTATGTTTTAGTTGCAAGAAACATATCGACTGAAAGAGGAAGATGTGCAAGAACCAAAAATACCTTTGAAGTAAGGGTCGAACCAGTTATGCTAATAAAATTTGCACCAGCTTCAGTTGCAAGTGCCTTCGCCAGAAGGGTCTTACCAGTGCCAGGAGGACCAAAAAGTAATATTCCTTTACAGGGCTGTAAAAAGTTTCTTCAAATTAATTTTACACAGAAAAGTGAACAAAGGTAATTTGGCTACAATGGAGAATGCATAAAAAAATACACAATCATTACCCGTAACAGATTTCCTCGAGAGAAAAGCTCTGGCCTTCTCATTGGAAGAATTACGAGTTCATTAAGGGCCTTTTTCACATCTTCAAGAGCACCTACGTCATCAAACTTCACCCCTATTTCACTAGGAGGTACTACAGATGAAATGAAATTGCTCTCAAACTCATCCTTTGCAAGGTTCTGTTACAATATTCAAATGAACAAAATCAACACAAGACAAAACATGCCCTGAATTTAAAATTGTTAAGGTGTACATGTTTCGGAAAATGTAGGGCATGTTTATATGTTAAGCGCACTAAGCCATTAGTATAGTGTTATACAACCTAGTCCAGAGGACAATGCATATAGTAATATTTTAATCATCAACAAAGATCAGTCAGAGTAACACTAAAAAAACAAATACCTTGAGGCTTTGAGAAGACTTCCGTGACATGGTTTCCTGGCTCATCAATCTTGAGACTGCAATTTCAAGACTTCACAAAAAGAACAAGTGAACCTTGAAATTCTACCCCAATCAAATATTATAGAACAAATGGATTTATATGAATACCTTTCACGAGGTAGGCACAATCTTTCTCCTTTAACAGAAGGAAGCAAGCACGACGACAAGTAGTGATTTTTTGCCCAGCCTACTACTTTTTCAGCTTCTGAGAATAAAAGCACATGATGCATACCATGACATGTTAACACATTAAATTTCAATGATGGTAAATCTAACGACTACCAGTTCCCATTGGGACATTTGTTAAAGATTTGGAGATGGAGAGTATTCGATGAAAAATAAAGGCTTTTAAGTTCCCATAAATTATACACGTAACAATAAATACAAGACCATTTCATAATGCAAGTTCTAAATTTGCATCTAGTTCTTTTATTGAAGAAAATAAAAAATGCAAAAGCTAATCTCAACATCAACACGGTTTGAACATGTTAGAGTGCAACCTATATTTTGCTCTGATTACAGCAACAATGTTCTTCCTGGTTTTCACTGACAGTATTGTAATGGAATTCAAGACTTTATTAGGATTAAAAGAGATAAAGATATATAATACATGATAAAAACAACAAGAGAACTTAATAAGCTAACAATTTTCTCTTGCCCTATTCTTAATCATTATCAACTAGCCTATTAAATGCATTACTAACTCTTAAATCAAGTAAACCATAAACAGGTATAGGAGCTGTCATTACTGAATTTCAGATTTGTGTTCCAAAAAGGGAAAAACATATGAATGACTCAAATCATGTCAATCTAAAACGGGAAACGCATAAGGATGAAAGCAAGATACAAATAAAATGGTTGATGAAGAAAAGATTAGAACATATAAGAGAATGAGTGGAACTTACTGAGCTTTGTCAAAACGATGCCATCAGTATTTAAATGTAAGAGGTCCATGCATGATAGCTGATGTTCTTCGAGAACCTGCAACATGAAAAATCCAGTTATAAATTATTGACATTGATGGTGTAAAATGCATCACTACTTTATTCGACACTCACTTATTTAATGCATGCACTCTCTGTTTGGCTATTTTAATGCGTAGCTTCCATTATTTGCAAACTCAGATAACTAATAACTTTGCTTTGTCACACTTGTGGATAAGTGGTTTTATCTATTTCTAATTTAGAATTATTACATTGAACACTGGATATAATACTATGAAATTGTTTTAATTATCCCCAACTCTTATGATTCAATAAAAATTATGATTCATGATTCAAAAATTAGCTTTGTAATTCAATGGTTTGAATTTCAATTTGATATCCTTCCGTAGTACATTCAGAAACCAGAGAATTACCTTCCGTAGTACATTCAAATTACTACGTGAAGTCACAATTTTCTTATCTTCCTCGAGTTGTTTCTTGAATGTTGCCAGCTGATTCTCATCCTGAAAAATGACATTCAAAAAGAAAATAATTATTTTCAGAAAAGAAAGCAAATTAACAGCCAAACTACTAGAATCATTTTCATCAAATTGTATATAAAGTAAGGTGCTTTATAATCATCAACAGAAACCTTAAGAGATGCATGTAACCAATCAAGAACAGTAAAACCAAGACGACATTTCGGTTTTTGTCTTCATGAGAACTATAAGATTTCCAATGTACTTTGAGAATGATATATTACTAATTCTTAGAAGTATAGGGAGAGGGGTGGGAGGGGGGATCAATAGCAGAAATGCCACCAATATGAACATCCAATTTTACTTAGCTGATGAAGAAAAGATGAGGAAAATTATATTAAAGAATTATAAAAATAGTGTAATGTATAAAGCATGCACAAGCCGTTTACTTTCCCATTATGACCTGGTTCCTAACATATGTCTGACTAAATGAGTTAAGAAAACTTTAGAGACTTGTATGTTGGCAATCAATGTTCTTGTTCAGTGTTGTAACTACAGTAGTGATGGCAATGGATTGAGATGCTTAACTAAAACATTAAATGCTTCATACTTAAGTGTGGTGTTTGACAAATGTGAGAATCCTTGTAGTAGGACTTCATAGTAGTGTAAACAAAACAAATACCTCAGTGATTTTTCTTCAATCATCATGATTACCTTAGGTGGATGCATATGCAAAACAATTACCTTGGGTGGATGTATACTCAGAACATTAGAAAAGAGCTTGTTAATTTCGTCATCTTCTGATGTCTTGTCCCCTTTAATTCCCTCAGTCCAACGCTTCAGAGAAAGAGGCTGTAATGTTATCAATAAGAATTCAATGATGGGTTAGGACCATATAAAATCATTTTATTATTTCCACAATGCCCAAGTGCACTGCCCTGTTTTGCTTCAGCATCCACATTCAACACAACAGATTATAAATCAGACATCGGGACAGATTGCAAGTGCACTTAGGCTTTATAGAATTGGTCATAATGAATCTTCAAGAAAATTGAAAAAGAAAAGCATCAGTAATGTCTAAAATGCTAGCATATAGACACAGAAGAATCATCATATATCTAGCTGAAATGGCTCTCTGATCTCTTATCATACATATAATAATGCAAAAGCATGAGCGTGACCTATTGGTTAGAAATAACTTGAACATTGTAAATAGGCTAAGGGGAAGACCCCAACCTGATCTACGCTAAAACATCAAGCACATAATACCAATAAAAGTTCCCATCAGATCTAAAATTTCATAAATAGAATAATAAGAACTACGAAAACCAAAATACTATAACAGAAGGAAAGTAAAATTAACATGAACATGAAAGCAATATTATCACATCGAAGATGTTATATTAGAAAAACTAAAGGGTGGGCAAAAAATCCAAATTACAAAATTCAATCCATAACTATCCATATCCATATTAGTTTTAATCCATTTAAATGGATTTATTTAAATCCAAATCCATATTTTTGGATTTTAAATCCAATCCATTTAATTGGATATGGACTAGATATAGATTGGATACATTTATGGATTATCCAAATTGCATTTTGGGATGGATTTTGACTTGACCCGATCCAAGTTAAGCCAAGACAATCCAGCCTAGCGGGCCGGGGCCAATGTCTAACCGAGCAGCCCCTGGCCCATATCATCCGAGCGCACCCGGGCCGTTGTCGAGCCGAGCATTCCCGAGTTGATGTCGAGCTGAGCTGGCCCGGACCGATATCGAGTCAAGCAAGACGTGTTGATGTCGAGTCGTCGGGCCTGCCCCTATGTCGAGCCTAACGGGCTAGGCCAATGTTGACCTGAGCAAGCCCGGGTCGATGTCAAGCAGAACTAGCTCGGGCCGATGTCGAGTCGAGCGGGCCCGGGTCGATGTCGAGTCGATTGGGCATGGGCCAATGTCGAGCCGAACGAGCCCAAGCCAATGTCGAGCTGAGCAAGCTCGAGTTGATGTCGAGTCAATTGGGCTCGAGCACATGTCGAGTCTCCCGGCCTCGGCCCGATGTCAAGCCGAACGGGCCTGAATCGATGTCGAGTCACCCAGGCCCGGGCCAACGTTCAGTAAATTGGGCTCGGGCCAATGTCGAGTCGAGCCGGCCAGATCCAATGTCAAGTCTCCCGGGCCCGAACCAATGTCGAGTCGAGCCGGCCCTGGCAAATGTCGAGTAAAGCCGGCCCGAGCCAGTGTCAAGTCTCCCGAGCTCGGGCCGATGTCAACACGAACGAGCCCGGGCCGATGTTAAGTCGAGCGGGCCTGGACCGATGTCGAGTCGTCCAGGTTCCGGCTGATGTTCAGTCGTCGGGCCCGCGCCAATGTCGAGCCGAACAGGCTAGGCCAATGTCGAACTGAGCAAGCCCGGGACGATATCAAGCCAAATCGGCTCGGGTCGATGTCGAGTGGACCGGGCACGAGTCGATGTCGAGCGTGCCCGGGCCGATGTCGAGTCAATTGGGCTCGGGCCAATGTCGGGTCTCCCAGGCTCGATCCGATATCAAGCAGAATGGGCCTGAATCGATGTCGAGTCTCTCGAGGTCGGCCGATGTTGAGTCAATTGGTCCCGGGCCAAAGTCAAGTAGAGTCGGCCCGAGCCAATGTCAAGTCTCCTGGTCCCGGGCCAATGTCGAGTCGAGCCGGCTCGAGCCAATGTCAAGTCTCCCGGGCTCGAGCCGATGTCAACTTGAACGGGCCCGGGCCGATGTCAAGTCGAGCCGGCCCGAGCCGAGGTCAAGTTGTTCGGGCCCAAGCCATTGTCGAGTTCTCCGGGCCTGGACTGATGTCGAGTCGTTCGGGTTCGGGTCAATAACTTGTCGTCCAGGCTCGAGCTGATGTCGAGTGAAGTGGGACCGGGTCGATGTCGACTTGATGTAGAGTCGAGCGGGTCCAGGTCGATGTCGAGTCAAACGGGCTCGGGCTGATGTTGAATCATCCAGACCCGGGGCATTATTGAGTCATCTGGACCCAGGCTGATGTCTAGTCGATTGGGCTCGGGCCGATGTCGAGTCGAATCGGCCGGAACCAATGTTGAGTCTCCCGGGCCCGGTCCAATGTCGAGTGGAGCGAGCGTGGGTCTATGTCGAGTCGATTGGGCCCTAGCCGATGTCGAGCCAAGCTGGCTCAGGCCGGTGTCAAGCCGAGCGGGCCCGAGCAAATGTCCAGTCGTTCGGGCCCAGGCCATTGTCGAGTATTCTGGGTTCGGGTCAATGTCAAGTCGTCCGAGCTCGAGCCGATGTCGAGGAAAGTGGGCCCGGGTCGATGTCGACTTGATTGGGCCCCGCCTAATGTTGAGTCAAACAGGCTCGGGTCAATGTTGAATCATTCAGGCCCGGGCCATTTTCGAGCTGTCTGGGCACGAGCCATTGTCGAGCTGTCTAGCACGAGCCAATGTCAAGCTGAACGGGCATGGGTCTTTGTCAAGTCGATTGGGCCCTGGCCGATGTGAAGCCGAGCGAGCCCTGGCCGATGTCAAGCCGAGCGGGCCCGAGCCGATGTCTAGTCGTCCGGGCTCGAGCTGATGTCAAGTCGTCCAGGCCCGGGCCGATGTCTAACCGAGTTGGTCTGCGTTCAGGTTGAGTCGGCTTAGACCAGATTCGAGTCAAGTTAGTCTGTGTCCATATCAAAATGGATTTAATGTAATGGACAAAGTGAATTTAATCTAATTAACAAAATGGATTGAATCTAGATTTAATCCACTTTAATTGGATTTAAAAAACATCCATTTAAATTTGATCTAGTTAAAATAGATATGGATTTTAAATCCAAACCATTTATTTGAATTTGGATTGGATCTAGATTGGATTTTGACAAATCCAATCCATGACCACCACTAATAAAAAGAAATTAGCATCCCAATAAAATTCTTAAATTTACCATTATCATTACACAATCTACAACAATAGACTCAATCAGAACCTTAAAAGCATCTCAACAAAGACAACAAAATATGCATAAAAAGAATTAGTTATCAGAACCCTTGAAAGCTATTATTTGAAAGAAAAGAAACTCAGATTACATTTAACAATATACTATAGTTCATTGGGATCCAAAAAGAAAAGAATGCACAGTGATTTCAAACCAGCATAAATTGAAATCACGGATTTAACAATAGAATGTTTAACAGAATACAAAAAAAAATGTAGAAAGATGAGCATTACCAGCTTAGCAACACGTCCAAAGTTTGGAAGTATCATTGTCTGTCAAAACATCACATGTGATCAAGGAAAAAGTTAAAATAAAATCTAAATAGTAGCAAAATGGAAGTCTAGAACATTGAGAACAAATTACTTCATGACAGAATAACAATTGAAGCTTACAAATTGTTCTTTTTCTTTTGGTCCTGACTGAACGTTATTTTGCCCACAAATCAATACTACAGGGCCAGATAACTGGTCAAACATCTCCTCAACCTTATGAAAAAACTCATTTCGGTTTGACTTGGGAACTGATTTATGTAACCAATGTGAACTGTCAGGAAAATAGACAATAAGAGGCTGTTTTCTACGCAAAACCTGCAAAAGCAATTATTAGGCTTATTTATCCATCAGTAAAACAAGATTTTGTTTATCTTATTATGAGATTTCAAAAATTGAAAAATGCCACATACCTCACATAAAGCCTCCACAGCAATGTAGCAATCTTGTGATTGAGCATCAAGATCATTCTCAATGTCCTTAACTGTTTGCAAATAAAAAAACTGTGTTTTAAGTCCAAGGAGATAAGCTACTACTCAACCTCTGATCGGTATAAAAAACATAATCATAATATCCAAGCCATATATATTTGACAAAAGATCAAGGTCACCTTGAATAAGTAAGATAGCTTCGAAGATTGACATTTTTCTATATTTTGAATAAGAAAAATTTACCGTGAATCCAAAAAACCGGGGGTTTGGCATGATCATCATTAAAGTTCTCCACCTCACCCTCGTTGACCTTGTCTTCATTAATATCCAAGATGACGGCAACTCGATCTCCATTAACCTCATATACCTCTCCCCTCTGACCATTAGTTAAAGGCCTGCAATATATCCACATAGGTTAAAATTGGAAAAAAGAATGACCTGCAAGCTACAAGCATCTTTGAAGATCTCACTTGCACCTAATATGTTTTGTATATCAAATTATCAATACAAAATATTTTGAAGAATAATATTAAAGGAAAACCAAACCATAACTTTAAGCACATCACAAATAGCCGAAAAATGAATAGTAGACATCCCAACTATTAACAGTACACATCAATATCAGAAACAAAAGTCCATCCCTGAAAAGGACAATACAAAATACATTCAGAAAATAGGCTAGATTATATATTTTACACCTCAGTATCCAGACTTTTCTATTTGAACCCTCAATTTTAAAAAACATGTAATTTAGTCCTTCTAAATTTTTTTCACTGTCCATGTAGACCTATTGTTAGTCTTCTGTTACTTTTGTCTTTCAAGTATGGTTTACCTTTTCGTTTCTCATAATATCACAAGCTTTTCATTTGGTTCCTCTAAATATAACAAGTGTCTCATTTGTCCCTCATCTTTAACAATCGTGCTGCCATTTAATGGACAAAAAAATAGAAGCCTAAGAAAAAAAGTACATGGGAATGGAAAATTTTCTGAGACCAAATAGGGAAATTGCAATATTTAGAGGGACCAAATACATAAGTTAGCCCTTCAAAAAATATATTAGCCACACAAGATAAAAAAAAATTATGAATAGAGATTTTGCAAATCACAAAGAACGTAGCAGTACATCTGTTAGGTTGCACATAGAGGAGGAGTGAGTTAGAATTAGAATAGTTATGAGTTTGTTATTTGATTTGCTAGTTATATATAAATAAGAAAGAAGGAAAGGGGAGGGGGAGTGTGTAATATTTTTTGTAGATTGAGCTTTAGCTCTTTGTGAAGGGGAAGCCCTTGAAGGAGAGAGTGCTCTCCTATTTCTTGTTCTTTTCTGTCTATTTAATAAAAACCTTTCTTTTCTTTATAATTCTTGGTTCCTAACAACATCTTTCAGTTTTTCAACACATTTCATATTTTGAACTTTTTATTCCTTTTGTAACAAAATAATTTATAAAGCTAGAAGTGAAAGAAACAACTAAGGGGATAAGAAATCCTCAAGAAGTAAACAAGGCTGGAAAAATAAGGAGGATGGGAGGGAAGAAAACAAAAAATCAAGAAAGATGCAAAATAGGAAGCCAACCTATCTGAACTCTATGAAAATAATGCAAATTTACAAAAATCAGGTTAAACTTTTTCCAGTTATTACATGGTCAAAAATACATGTCAAGTGCAAGTGTAAGAAATTGATTACACATTTTTCCCTACAAATATAAAAAATGAATAATAAAACTATTCAATAGTGATATTACACAATGTAGAAGTTTTTGAAAAATTCAGGAGTTTTGTTATTGACTACAACTAGCGATGATGTTTATAAAAGACAATATAGACTAATAAGCCAATTAGGAATCATCCCACACAGAAGAATAATAGAAAAAAAGGAATAAAAAGTAAACCTGAGAGAGGAATAATTCACTTTGCATATCCACAAAGAAGCCAAGAAAACAATCCTAAACAAAGTAGATTTATTGGGGAAAATCACTGCCTGAACTTGCATTGAAGTCAAACCTAATGTGTTACATACCCTCACGGAGAGAATAACATATACCCATCGTTCCCAATTCAGTGTTTTGTTTCACTAAGGAACTCTCATTATGTTCTCTCATTGATCACATAAGAAGGTCTCATTGATCACGGTTAGGTTTAAGCATAACTCAATCGGAAAAACCAACCCATAAATGAAGTTTGTACCCCACTAATATACTCTATTTTAATCATATCACTAGTCTATGTAGGATTAAACCACCATCCTTGAGGCTACAGTTTAGGCAACCCCCAAGCAGGATGTAACTTGGGCGGGCTAGGGGTGACCTTAATTAAGACTGTTTTTCAAAAAAAGAGACCAACAGCAGATAGACATCTCCCAATTCAAAGGAAAATCAGACAGTCCAAGAAAATAATTAATAGATAATATTCAGAAACCTTTCACAAACCCAAAAACCAAAAAAGCAAATGCTTAAATTGCATTAACATAACCAGCTACTGTCTACCTCATGTTAAACTGTAACAAGGGCACAGATAGATAATAGGAAACAGATACAAATTTATCATGATTCTTCCTACAAACTATTAGGCTTTCGCCCATGGGAGGAGCAGACAGGAAGTTCGCCATGATAGATGAAAATTACAAGGTGCAAAACTAAAACCTAATCCCAGTTCACCCAATAACTAGGATTACAACACTTTACAATCTACAAACAACCTAAATACTGACTAACGTCTGTGGGATCCTTTGTAGGGTCACATTGCTTTTTTTTTCAAGATCAAGTTGCATCCCGATCAAAGCTCAAACTAAATGAAAGCCATCTTGTATTATATGTAAAAATCTATATTGCATATTTAAAAAAAGGGGTATCAAGAGAATACCAAACGGTTAGAGGCTTTTAACAGTTTGACGGCTATATATAGGGATGACTTACCAACCCACCTGCCATGTATAATAGTATAAGCATTAGTTGGACCATCAGATGTTGGTATCTTCCCAAGTATAATCCTGTGATAAAATTTTATACGCCAATGTCAGGTGAGAGCTAGCTCAAAGTCCAATGGGGATGATACAATGGTTTTACTGAGGCAACTCTGTCACCAGAACATGGGCTTCACATTCACTTCAACACTATGTCCTAAGACATTCGTCAAAATTACAGGGCCCAAACTACATATTACACAAACTCCTAAAGTACGTAAGTATAACATTATATAACTCGCTCACACCCACTAACTGAGCACTTGCAGGTAGCATCAAACACAGTGGAAAGTCTTAGAACTTATTACCATAAAAAAGTGGAATACTATTTAAAAGGAAAAATGGCATAAAAATAGAAATGCTCTCCAAATATTGGCATATATAATTCAGTAATTCCACCACAAGATAAATGGACAAGAACAAAAACATCCACGGAGAAAAACTGCTTAAGTACTTATGATATAGACCAATATCAATTAATTGACTGCTCGAAAATCAGATTACCATTTTAAGAACTTATATTTTCAGTTCTCTGAAAGACTTCAGTGAATCATGAGTTCAAGATATAGAAATACAATATTCATGTGACTAAAATCTTGTATCAGAAAGAAATCAGTATATGAAATGTCACCACTTCCTCTACAATTACCAATAGTACCACTGTTCCAACCACATGTTACCAGAAGCCACAAGCATGAAAATCACACACATACAATAACCATTTCAACATCTTGCACAAAATAACTGTCATTATTTATGCAATATTTAACATCTTATTAATGAATGAAGATCCTTTCTTGTGTTTTTATGCAACAATGGAATTAAGAATCACATTCATTTCTCAGCTTCAGTCTCTCAATTAAAGTCCAAAGAGAGCAGCACTAACCCTTGAAAGCATCATCTATGAGACTGGGAGTGTATCCTCTATGCAGTTCTATTGTGTGCAAGTGTCTACATTAACAAGGTTACGTATTTTATGGAGAGAGTTCCAAAATGATTTATCAGAATCAGTCATGTTGGCAGTCACAGTAAAAAGTGTAAGCAACTTCATGTACTTAGCTCAAAAAATATTAGGCATGCTTTATTCAATAAATTAATGAATGTTTCAGCTAAAAAAAACTGCAATTCTGTGGGAGATGATGAACTACACAGGCAAAAAAGGGGAAATCATTTTATTACCTATCCTCGTCTGTAACTTGAACAGATGGCCCAATGTACCTCACGCGGTCACCTAGGAAAAATATAATGAAGCAGTAATGTAGATATTTATGTTAATGCTTAGTACAAGTTGAAAATTGGAAGCAAATAAAATAGCTTAGAAGGGTAAGTCATTATTAGTTGCTAGATCTTAAATTCATTCAATATCACATGAGCAGCCAAACATATAAATTATCTTCCACTACAGCAAACTAGGTTGCAACATACAACAACAACAAAGTCTCATCCTTCAAGGTGAGGTCAGAGCACCACTCAAAAAATACTGGACTGCAAAATCTATGCATGGTAAATCTATTCAAAGGCACAAAGTGACCATATATTTGCTAACAGGATGACTGAAAACAATATACCAGTGTGTCAAGGTAAAATAATTCAATGGTGGGACCAGCTTAACATATTGCTACTCCAGATCCTAGATGCAACGTTGTCTAGTAGAGGAAGGATATATGCAAAGTAGTGCTATTTTTTATAGAAACAACACCAGCAGTGATCAAATCATGGCTTCTTCAAAACATGGAGTAAGATAACAGAAGCAACGAATACACAGTGTGCAACATTTAAACATAGGAGATTCTTCCTTGCATCACCAAATAAAAACCAAACTCCTATATTATGTTTTCTTCCTATATTAAGTCCACTTAAGAATTTCAATATTTTGCAGCTTTTGTTGATGATCATTCTCATTGTATTTGGTTATTTTTAATGAAAAATCGTTGAGTTGTTTTCTATTTTTCTATTCTATTACACTGAAATTAAAAAATAATTTGGTGCTTCTATTCCCACATTTCATAGTGACAATGTGGTAAGCCAGTTTCTAAATTCACCAGGTACAGGACATTGGAATGAAGTTATTCGCATTCTGAAGAATATTAGAGGTGTCCCTGTAAAAGGTTTGTTATATGGTCACAATAATCACATTCGTATAATGGGTTATTCAGATGCATATTGGGTTGGATCTCCGTCTGACACGAGATCCACCTTCAGATATTGTCTTTATTAGGGACAATTTGATCTCTTGGAAAAGCAAGAAGCAAACTATAGTAGCAAGATCTAGTGCAGAAGTAGAATATAAAACTATGACCTCTACCACCTGTGAGCTCATTTGGCTCAAACAGTTGCTTAAAGAATTGAGATTTGAGGAGTTCACACAAATGACCCTTATCTGTGATAACTAAGTTGCCCTACACATTTCCTCAAATCCAATATTTCATGAAAGGACTAAACATATTGAGGTCCATTGTCACTTTATCTGAGAAAATATTGCATCTGGAGACATCACCGCTGAATTTGTTAACTCTAATGATCAGTTGGCGATATCTTCACTAAATCATGGTGGGACCCTAGAATTAATTATATTTGTAACAAGCTTGGTTCAAAATGATTTATATGTACCAACTTCAGGGGAGTGTTAAATGTAACTAATATATGGGCCTTGGCCCATCTCTTTGTATTTGAGACACTAATATATATATATATATATATATATACACATGCTCTGTTGGAATAGATACACAAAAAGAGATTATTTTTGTCTTCCCAACATATATCTCAATATATAATAACACACAAGTAAATATTACTCAGTCTCTTTTCACTCTATTGCAAAACCCCACAATTTCAACAGCATAAAATATTTATCCATTTGTGACATAGGAAAAAGGCAAGGAAGCAGTACACAGTGTATGAACTCTAAATTTCATAATAATGGATAACAAGTAAATATAGTCATAGATAGGATGAGGACAATTGACATCTTAGTATTTCTTGCAAGTAAAAAATGTATGTACAAAAACAGATTTAGCAAGTTCATGTGTATGATTGAAGTTCCAGCTAGCTGAACATGTTACCTTTCCTTAGCTGGCATCCAGATTTATCAGAAGTCTTGGCATCACTAGAATTAGACTTGGAGGACTCGGAACTCTCAGATTCTCCAGCCACAATCTGTCAAAAATTTGGGGTAGGGGTGAGACATAAAACTATCAGTGGTTACTGAATGAATTCAAACATCAAAGTTTATGTATAATCCTATACACCAATAATTCTTAAGAGAAGACTCACAAGAGTTTTACTTAAGATAACTACTAAAAACTATCTTAAGTACAATGCAACAAAAGCAAAAGTAAAAACTAGTAATATAAAATTAGAAATCTCTATTTCATTATGCACAATGGTAGAATGATTTCCTATTATTTATCAGTATAAATAATTAAAGATAAATATAGAATAACACAACTAGAATCATTGTCTAGCTGCAGTGAAACTAAACATTGGGTGAACTTTAATATAATGAAAAATAGATGCTCTTTAACACTAGAATCAGAATACCAGTTTTTAAATGTCCATCATCTTAATTTACTTTCTGTGCAGTAATTCATAGCCTTCCCATTACCAGATACTTCATTTTATCAAAAGCCAATATATTAACAAAAACACCCTCTTAATAGTAAACAGTACTGCATACACACCTTTTCAAATTCTTCCACATTATAAGGAACAAGTTTCCGAAGAACGGCTGCTTTAACCTTCTTAAGGTGTGCTTCAGCTGAAGCTACTGCATCTTCATTGTCACTTGCGTCTGACTTTGCCTCTGTACTACTAGCCCACTCTTCTTCATTGCTGGCTTCATTATCATCCTCGTTCTCTGATTCTAGAGAACCCTCCTCCCCAGACTCTGCATTATCATCATCAGACTCATAGTCCGATGATAAATCATCATCAATATCCTGCAGAACAATTCAAATATGGTAAATATTTTCTTTATAGTGCCCTTTTATTATAATGTCTAAATTCATACGGAACTTACATAAGGAGCAAGGATGCTGTTATCAAGCACTAAAAGAGGAACTTGTAAATCTTGTGCAAGAGCTCTAACCAATCTCTCACGATACAGCTCAGTGCCTGAAGTTAAAAAGACAGCATCAACATTTGGCAATAAGGCAAAAACTATAATAAACTTCTGAGCGATAAATGCTAGAGAAATGGCATCCAAAATAAACAATACAAATTAAATAGAATAACAACAACAAAAAAATAATACATTACAGACCAGGAATGCTCTGAAGCAATATTCTCCCACTTGAAGACGAGAGCCGAGTACCAAAAGTTGAAGCTAACTTATTATGTCTCAAATGGGAAGCAGCACATTCCACCAGAAGATTTTTGGTATTCTCACTGCAGATGGAAAAGTACAATTTAATTCCACAACAAAAGTCATATAAGAGAAGATACCTAACTGAAAAAAAAACAAATAGGAACAATAGTAATTACTGAATATGATAAGGAAATGTGTCCCAGGAAATGTTTATTTTCTCCCAGGGAATAATTCTTCTCATGAACTCATTTTTAAACTTATCCCGTCTCGTCAAAAATGGTGATTCTCTCCTTTTATTTTCTATAGTTAGCCTCTCATTATTAAACCATTCCTCCTGTTCCTGTTCTCCAAGTCGAGCATGTGCATTGCAGTACTCAACATCTTTCCCTAACTTATCTTGTTGAGTCTGTCCTTTATCAAAGTTGGTTCCATCATTAACATGTACTTGTTTATCCTCACTTGCATTTCTTCCATCACTTTCAGAACTATAAGCACGTAACTGAGCACTGTTATGACATAAACTAGGCCTTCTGTCCCGAGCAGCAAAACTAATTCTAGATGAAGTATGTTCACATGAATATGAACCTAAAAGATGTTCTCTGATGATCCTGCCATGGGAAGCATATTCTTCCACAGTGGTCTTAGGGGACAAAGATTGAAAGTATTGATGATCAGAAAATCTTGGCCTAAATAAGTATTTCGATGGCTGCAACACCAAAGCCCATACTCGATCTCTGCTGCATTGTATTCTCCTCAAGTACATTGAAATTGCTGTCTTTCTTCAACTATTACTTGCTGCAGAAGAATTCCCATCCATTAGATAATTCATCAATTGTAACCAAAGGTTCAGTATGCAATTGATGTAATGATCAAACTGTAATTAAAAGTCTGGATAAGAAATTCACACAAAGCATTGAATATATTTCTGTAAGACAAAATAATGGTGAACATTTAAGCACAATGAAATGAACCAAAAGCAATGAATATTAAGTTGATTATAATGTTTTAATTCATAGTGAAATGGCATAATTGGAACACATTTTCACTCACATACAAGTAGTCCATTGAAAAGTTATGTTCTGGTGAAAGATCCTGACATACATGCAAGCCAAGGTACAGCAGGGAGCATACGTAAAATAAGAAACACGAAAATACTAAACTAAATTTACAGTTTGACCACATAAAATTCTACAGGTTTCCACATAAGACTAATTAGAGAGAAAAAAAATTCTCATTGCTTGTATTATTTAAGTTCCATATAAGAAATTAAATATTCTGCTCTTAAGCTAAACACACTATCTCTTCACACTTAGAACCGAGAGAACATGATAAAACCCAACTCATAGACCTTGTTTGAAATTTAGATAAATTTCTCTATACACACTTCTAAAACAAAGAAAATAAGAAGGAAGGATGATTTAAGATAAAACTAATTGAGTTTCTCCAATAAGCTAAAATCAACTAATGCATTCCGCTTCTAGAGTAGTTAAAAGAGAAAACACTTTTAAACGTGTTAAGTGCATAAGTTGATTTTAGTTCACTTGTTTATGGAGAAGTTCAATTCATTTTCATTCTTACTCTTTTCTTTTTGGTAAGTGCTTATAAAGGAGTTCATCCAACCAATGTCTTAGTAATCTGCCACTTATCAAATAAAAAATGCATTAAATCGCAAGAGAAAGAGAGTATACACTCGGTATATGCACATATGTAGCACCCACACAGGTATTACCATACACATATGTATATATATGCAATGCCGACTTCAAACAAAAAATAAATAAATAAAGCATAACATCTCAATTTTGAATACCAAAGATTCATTACAATCCTTAATAATATATCCTTATGTTAGATTAAATTACATTAAATAGTCTTTATTTTCAGATTCTCTTCCCTTCCCTCTCATACATTGTATCTGGTCTATCTAGATTAGTTATAAATATGATATCCTATGCGAGGGAAAGACACTCTCAGTTAAAGAAACATCTGTGCAATCATTTTAAGACCAAGTATCTTGGAAATCTCAAATACTTTTTGGGCATAGAAGTGGCTCAATCAAAGGAAGGAGTTGTAATCTCTCAAACGAAAATTGTTCTTGCCATCCTAAAAGAGACAGGCATGATTGTTGTCCAAGGAAATTTGCACTGCATTTGTTGAATCAAATGACCAACTGGCAGATGTACTAACAATATCCTTTAGAGGACCTCAGATTGAATATATTTGTTCCAAGGTAGATACATACAATTTGTATGTTCCAGCTTGAGGGGGATTGTTAGATTAAATAGTCTTAAATAGAATTTATTTTCAGATTATCTTCTCTTCCCTCTCATACATTGTATATGGTTTATCTAAAGTATACATTGTATTTAGTCTATCTAAAGTAGTTACAAATATGAGATCCTAAGAAAGGGAAAGACACACTCTCTAAATTACAAATTCCTTTGTATTATCCTCAAGTCCCTAGATTGAACTAATTAATATTAAATAGAATGGCTCCCTCACACAAAAGGACTTCAATTAAAAGATGATAGCAGTAAACTTTGATTGTTGTTTAATGTGAAACATTTTTATTTAAATAATAAGACAAAAAATCTCAATGAGCACCATAAGGACATGACAACATTGTACATTTCATCGTATATAAATCATGACATCAAAACATGCAATATTTGCATAACTTTGTAATCTTTCTTAACATTCATCACTTTAGTTTTTCCTTCTTTTTACATTCTATTCTATTGGCAGATTTCAGTTCAAAACCTTAAGGAGTGCCACCCTTCTTACTTATGTCACATTCTTCTTTTAGATGACCGAAGAAGACGGATCTCCTTCCCTTGCCAAAGGATGTTATGTCTTAATGTTAAATTTTAACTTAGTCTCATATATTTAACCTCCTGAAACTTGAGGAACATGCAAGCCATCAAAATATTTCCATTATAAAATGGGACATGCATATCTTTTAACTAATCAAGCTTTATAAAATTCTCTTATGGAATCACTAATTATGCATGAATTTAAGTCAATTCTAAATTGAACCCTAAACACATTCATTCATGAATTTCAACAAACATGTAAATCAATTATTACAGAAAAATCTAAGGTTGCAAGGGTTACTTAGATCCTATATGTGTCTCTTATCTACTCTTTCGTATCTTCTATTTTTTTTCTTCTTTATCTTACACGCTTATTCATTAAGTCTCCCATGAATCATCCTTAGTGGGTTTCTCGGATTTTAATCTTTTGTATCTAATTTATTTCATATTTTAATACTTTATCTCCTTTGGACCAAATTTATCTCATTTTTTCATCTTTTCATTTATCTGATATTAAAATATAATCTCCTTATTTCTTGGGACTTAAATTATCTCATATTCTAATATCCTAATTTTTCTAATCATTTTATCTCTTAGGATCTAATTTGTCACATATGCTAAGCTCTTTATCTCTTATATTTCTATCTCTTAATCCCTAGGAACTAACTGTTTATCACCAATTAAAGTTTACATAGTAATACAAACATTTATCTCATTTTTACTTTTTTGTTTGTTTATTTTAGCAAGAACTTATACATACATACATACATACATACATACATACATACTAAGAAGCACATTTATGCACATTAAGAACTTCAAATCAAAATAAGCCATAAGCAAGAGCATCATCGAGCATAAAAGCAAGCCACTCTGTATCTAAACAATGTTCCAAGAAACCAGAAACAACGCCAGCATCCCCTTGTTTTCAGATAGCAAAGAAGGGTGCCAATAAAAACAGAGGGAGGGACCTCATAAAATTATCTCTAGCAGTACCCACCCACAGTTATGCAAAGTTCATTTCAAAGGATCTGAATATAGATAGTATGAAATAATTTTGCAAAAACAACACCTAAAGAAATAAATTAATATTTCAATTTTAAAGAAATGGCAAAAGATCCACGCGAAGCTCCCCGCTACACCGCCAACGAAAAAACAACTCCAAACACAAAAAGAAAAACAATAATAATTTTAAATCATAGCAAACAAGAATAATTCAAAAAAAAAAACACCTAGGTGGAATAAAACTCTCAAAGATTCACATCGTCCTTAAAATTGAAACGAATTGAGCAAAAAAAAAGGTGCATATGAATGAATTGGGAGGGAAGCAGAAGAAGCAAACCTTATTGGGATGGAAAGAGGTCAAAGTTTGGGCATGAGAGAGCAAAGTGCAGCGATGAAAAGAGAGAGAGAAGCGAAAGAATGTGCGAGAAGAGCGTGAAGAAGAGATAGAATAAGAGCGCAGAGAAGATGTTTGTGAGAGTTGTGTGAGTGCAAAACTAAACTTCGCGACAACGTGTGCGGTGTTCCACTTTCCCCCCTTTGCTTGCCCCTCGTCGGTCTTAGGTTTCATGTCGTTTTATTTATCTACACTCTTTCTTTATGCACCCCGTACTTTCTAGATGCACCGTATAATTTTAAAATAACTGTTTTATCCTTATTAAAAGAGATTTTCTAATTCTTTATTCTGAAAATCTTATAAACAAAAATTTTGGAACACGCTCCTTCGAATACATGAAATATATTTTCAATGATTTTTCTGTAACAGAATTTTAGAATCAAGTTTTTGAAACAAACTTTTCATAAACTATTTTGACAATCTTATTTCTTGAAATTTTGAAATATGATTTCCATGGCATTTTCTAAAACAGAATTTCTGGTATAATTTTTTTTGGGAGACATGAAATACATTTTTAAATAATTTTTAAGGAATAAATTTTTTTAAAATAACTTTTTATAACCTACGTTTTGGATAATTTTTTCATAACACAAAATATCTTTTGGAATAAATTATTTAGAATAGAATTTTTTTAATGAGCTTTCCAAAAACATATATATGATTATTTACGAAACAAAATTTCATAATATGACAATTTTTAAAATAAGCTTTTCAAAACGAGTTTTTCTTTTTTTAGAAAGAACTCTCTTATTTTTCATTACATCTTGAAAAGTCCTTCTGTGAGTACATTATGTTTTTCTTTACATTCTATAACATGAAATAGAAAAAGTGTTCCAAAAAGTACTTATTTAAAATGAGAATGGAGTACTTTTAAAAAGCAACATTTAAAATGTTCTTATTATTTTCACATACTCAAAGTACACTTTTAGAACATATTTCACTTTCTTAACATTTTAGAAAATACTTTTTGAGATGCATTTTATTTTATTAACATTCCAGAGAAAATAAAGATTAATATATTATTTTAAATAAAAGAATTAAAGTGGGATGCATTATATAGTAAAAGTGTTGGTTTATCTTCTCCAAATGATTTTACTTTCTTCTATGGTTGAAAAAGTTTAACCCTCACAAAAAACTGAAACACAACACTTTTATAGACATCCATCAAAATCCAACATGCATCTCTTTCAAAAGTGTTTGTGCTCAAATATCGGTACAAGATTAAATATGTTTTATTGTTAACAATTTTTAAAAGAATTCATCTCATAAAAAACATTTTTTTCTTTAACATCTTTAAGTGTGAGATTTATTAATTTGTATTTTAATGTTTTTAGATAAAAATATTTTTCAGTGATAAAAATTATTAAAATTATAGACATTAAACAAGAGTAAACCCAACAAGAGGACGGTGAATTGTTTATGAACGATTTTCCCAAATATTGAAAGTAGATTAAAAGACAATAAGTAATCAATTAATTAAAAATCAATTGAGTCAATTTCAAAATTATTTTGTTTTTAATGTGACTCTAGAAAACCAGATTTTGCAAAACAATTAGTTATTTATATCAAGAATATTAAAAACAAAATAAAAACAATTTTAAAGATATTAAAAATAGAGCAACCACTAAGAATTCAAAAAGTTTCATAACAACAAACTTCACAACAATTCACAATTACACCTAAATACAATAAAAAAAACACAGTGATATAAAACAATTATATTCCACACTTAGAAAGATCCAAAATGATTGCTTTGAATTAGTTAATACGCATATGTAAACTCTCTCTCAAAGCATTCAATTTAAGTATAAATATTTCCCTTAAATTTCTTTTTCAAAATAAATAAATCTAAAATAATTTTTATTTTGAATTTTTAAATTTTGATTCTAAAATGAATGAGTGAATCTTTAGGATAGAATTTAGGGTTTATATCTTCCATGCATCTCACTTTGAAAAACATGCAACTTCGACAACACTTCGATAATAGTTTCCTACACATCTTTACATTATCTTTATTATAAATAAGAAAGAATATAAAATAGATTCGGTCTCATCGTAAGAATATTAACCATGGTAGAATTCATTAGATAATGCAAGAAATTTATTGCTATATATTCAAAATATAAATAGTTAAACATCAAATTAAAGATCTAAGGATATTAAAAATTAAAATTTAATTGAATTTTAAGTAAAAAAAAATTGAAAGACTAAATTCAACATTAATTAATTAGTTTACAACTCAAGGTTCAAAGAGACTATGTTTGATATTAAAGAAAATGGTAGATAGAATTAAGAATTTCTATGAAAACTGAGTACAAAATTTAAAACAAGTTCATCCGTAGCAAAACAATTGTATAAAAAATTATTCATTTAACAAATCGTATTGTAGGTTTTAATGATAAACAAACAAAAACTCATTACTTTAAACGCGATGCTTGTTATAGAATAAAAATATTGACAAGGATTTGATATTCAAATAATTAATTTAATTCATCAAAATCAAGGATTTGATAATCAAAACAAACAACAAAACATGTATAAAAGATACGTTTTAATAACGAATTATTAGAAAACAAACAAATATATTTTTGGAAAAGCACATGATCATCGCTTAACATTACAGAGAGTGCCAAGAAAAGATAGTAAGAGCATATTGCATATAATATATATTTATATTTGCTTTGAGTTGACAATAATTATCCGGCAAAAGCTACAATAACTGTAAAATAACAATAATAATGCATAGGAGAAGACAAAAGTATCAAATATCAAAATTTCCGAATACAAGCAGATACTACGAATTCATACTAACAATTACCAAAACTGAGGAACCAAAAAGCTACTGGAAGGTAAACAAAACAAATACTAATTTCAGTATCTGCAAGAATGACTCAGCCACTCTAGTCTTCATCGGCAAACTTGGTCTTTTTCCCTGCATAATCAATCACACAATATTCCACAATCAGTCACTGTGCAAAACAAATACAAATACTAATGGTAAGTACTACTAGAAGACCAAAAGCATGTACCTTCCGCAGCGAAGGATCTACTGGGTGGTCCACGACCCCTTCCACCACCACCTCCTCTTCCACCACCAAAACGGCCACCACTTCCACCTCTTCCACCACCAAAACGGCCACCACCACTACCACCAAATCTACCGCCACTTCCACCTCTTCCACCACCAAATCTACCACCACCTCCTCTTCCACCACCACCTCTACCACCAGAGCCTTGGTTATCCCTCGGCTTTGCTTCATCCACAGAAAGGGTATAACCTCCAAGTTCAGTTTCATGGAGTTCTAGAGCTTTGCTCATGCCATCAGCATCACTAAAGTCCATGTAAGCAAACCTGTAAGAAAGTCAAATTGGTAAGTTAAAAGAGTAGGTAGAAGCAGGTAGATAAAATCATTCGGCAATCGAACATAACAAGCACGCAAGATTTGCAATGACCGAAGAAGAATAAAAAATAGAAACAACCGACAACATACCCCTTGACAGCACCAGTCTCGTAATCTTTGGGAATAGATACCCTTGTAACTTCTCCACAGGAACCAAAATGTTCTTCCAAACTACTTCTTATCTAAAATAAAGTCAATAAATTATTTATCACTATTATAACACAAATAAAAGAAACAAACATTACGTTGCAACTTGACCGAACAAATTTACCTCATCCTCCCCAAGGGATTTATCAAAACCCCTTACAAATAGAGTTTGAGACTGGCCCCTTCCACTTTTCTGTGATGAGTTGTTCCAGTTGCTACAATTATTAATGGTAATAAGAAAAACGGTTTATTGATCTTGATCGTGATGCTTATAACAAAATATTATAAAACATTTATACACGAATTACCTGCTATTGGGAGTAAAAGAACTCCTGTCCCGAACCCTGGCAGAATCCAGCCGCAGTGGACGATTGTGCAATTCATGACCATTCAACTCAAGAGCCTACAAAAATAATGAATAGATTCTCAGCTAAATAACCTTGATTATGCGAATCCCAATTCAAGGGACCAAAAAAATGATCCAAGTAGATCATATCAAAAACTCACTTTCTGGGCAGCCTCAACTGTTGCAAACTCCACATGTCCAAATCCCTTGAACCTTCCATCCTCATCTGTAGCAAGACGAACATCAACAACTTCTCCGCAATCCTTGAAGAAATCTTCACTGGAATAGACAAAACGTCATGTTACTAGTTAAATAAGTGAAAAAAGCAAGAAATAGTACTGTATGAGAAAAAAAACATACACATCAGATCGCTCAACGCTGTATGCCAGGTTCCCTGCAAAAATAGTATTTGAAGCACCACTTTCTGCATTTGGTGTTATTGGGGTATTGGGCTGCAAAAAATCCCACATATAATCACATCACACAAGTTGCATTCAAATGCAAGAAAAAAAGAGAGAGGATTGAGCAAATACAGTTTTCTTTCCAGCTGAAGCATCAACCATCTCAACATCCCTAGCCTGTTTTGCAAATATTACAGTAAATATTAAAATAGGAAATCAAAAGATTAAACAAATTGACATTTGGGGTAGGACAAAGGGAAATAAAGTGATGCTGCTTACTCTTTTTTGCGGAGTTTTGGATTGTTCCTCCTCACTTTCTTCATCACTATCCTCATCAGAACTCTCACAGTTTTCTTTGGCACTTTTCACAGCCTTGAGAAAAAAAAAAAAAGTCTTTACTTTGGAGGCATCCGGCATTAAAAAAATAAATAAGAATGCAAAAAATATTAAAATATAACAAATACCAAATCAAGAAGAGACTTTACCTTCTTCTGAGGTTGTTCACTTTCATCAGAACTATCATCATCGTCTATTTCCATCTTCTTTCCCTGCTGATAACACATAAAAGAACCATGTATGATCATCAATGCGAACACAAATTATTATATCCGAGACAATAGTCGTGTTACATTTTCAACATACAACTGCGCAGATTGTAAGCAGAGACACATGAGCTAATATACAAAGGAAATAACCATAAAATACAACAAAATTCAAGCATACCTTTTCCTCTTCAGATTCACTGTCAGAAGACTCCTGTAAAAGTTGGCCAATGTATTTCAACAAAATGCCAGACAAGTTAAATTAAATTAAAAAATACAAAGAAAAAACTTCAGAAAGTAAGAATTAAATAAAATACCTCATCTGAATCACTAGTCTTTGACGATTTTACAGGCTTCTTAGACAAAGGCAAAGTCTTGGCATTGGAAACAGTTTTGGCAGTCTTTTTCTAGAAATACAAAAACAGTGGGCTTGTTAAGTAAATATTTGCATGAAAAAAGAATTAAGGATAAGTAAGGAACTTGATAGTCATTTGCAACCTCCTTGTACAGACTAATTATTTAAACAATTATTAGTTAGAGAACATAAATTGAAAAAATACAATATTAAAAGATAATTACAACAATAAAATTTACATTGTCTTCTTCTTCAGAGCTGCTATCATCAGAATCAGAGCTATCAACTTTCTTCTTTAACACAGCAGTGGGCTTGGACACAGCAGCTGCAGCAGGCTTGACATCCTATATACATCCAATTACAAGAAAAAATAAATCTCGAGAACAAATTCATAATAACCAAACAAGTTTCGTTACCAGTTACACCCAATAACCCACGACTTACATTGTCATCATCGGAATCTTCTTCACTTGAATCATCATCATCCGAGCTTTCCACTTTCTTAGCTGGAGCAACTGATGATGCAGGCGGCTTTGTAGTTGAAGATATTTTCTTTGGAACCTTAAAACAACATCAAAAAAATAGAATGGTGAGTAATTAAAAAAAACAATGTTTTCACTAGTTGACATGTGATGTAACGTGTTGCTCACATCTTCCTCGTCAGAGGACGAATCAGAAGAGTCTGAAACTGCAGCTGGTTTTCCTTTACTTGCAGGGGCAGTTACTGCACCATTCTTGGCAGCAGGTTTCTAAAAAAAGGAGAAAAAAAGCATGAGAATGCCCATAAAAATTCTAATAAGAGTGATTTAAAACTGACATAAACGATACCTCATCTTCAGAAGATTCAGAATCGCTGGAGCTGCTGGCTGTCTTGCCTTTCTTTGCTGGTGCGCCATTTTTAGCGGGAGCCTTTTTTGAAGGAACAGCGGCTTTTGGTACAGGTTTCTGTGTGCAACAAAACAAAAGCATAATAAAGTAATTGCAAAAACAAATTATCAATATGCTGACAACAAATTCAAACCTCCTCTAAGAACTCAACAATAAATAGTCAGGAGCAATACCTCATCTTCGGATTCTGAGGAATCATCTTCTGAACTACTCTCCTTCTTTGACACAGGTGCAGCTTTCTTTTGTTTCTCAACTATCACTTTCTGTGGCTTCTTTGCACTCACTTCTTCCTCATCAGAAGAACTATCTTCAGATGATTCAGAAGAGCTGGAAGCTGGCTTTCCTTTCTTTGAAGGGGCATTTCCAGTACCATTTTTGGCAGGTGCCTTTTTTGACGGGGCGGTAGGTTTGACAGCAGGTTTCTGATCCAAAAAACAGTATAAATCGTGAAATTTAGGCATACCAATACATTAAACCATGAATAGAATAGACTTGTACAATACCTCATCTTCAGATTCAGAAGAAGAATCGTCAGAACTACTTTCCTTCTTTTGCACCTTTGCTTCCTTCTTTTTCTTCTGAGCAACCTCCTCTATCTTCTGTTTTTTTGCAATCACCTTCTCAATTTCTTCTTCAGCTTGTCTCTTGCCTGTAAAACAAATATAATTCAAGAAAGGGAAAAACTAAAAAAATTGAAATATCAAAAAGAATATCAAAACCCCAATTCCTTGAGGTTGTTATTACTCAACAACAATACTTGCAATGATTTACCCTAACAACATAAAACAAAGCCAACTAAGACTAATGAAAGACTTAATCATCTTAGTTTACACTTGAATTATATTCCACAACAGAAAGTTACAAAACCAGACAAATTTCTTCTTTCATCCCAAACTGAGTTTCAAAACAGTATTTAGAGCAAAACCCAGTAAAAAAAACAACAACAAAACCTTAAAGCATACCATTAACTAGAACCCATAAAAAACAATACAATCATAATATGTTGTACAAACAAATAACAAAATAATATTAAAAAAACAAAAGAAAAACACATCATACAAAGCTACAGAAAAAAATAAGCAAAATTATAGAATACCCTGCTTGGCGGATTTCGATGATGGAACGACGGCTGGAGCAGCGTCAACCTTCAAGAAACGAAAACAACAGCAAAGAACATAGAAAAGTAAGCTCAGAAAGAGTGCAAAGACGAAAAACCGTCCAATGAAAACGAAATTCATAGAAGTATTGAAACAAAAAAAGAACGAAAAACAAACCTTGACGGCAGATTTCTTGCTAGACTTGCCCATTTCAGGTTAAAGGAAGGGAAAAAGAAAGTGTTGCTGTGAAGAGAAAGAAACTAGAAAAGGAGGAAGAGGTGCAAAACCCTACGTTCCGAAAGATTAGGGTTTTGGAAGAACAGAGTGTGTCTGAGAGGTTACGGCTGCTATGATTATATACTGAGCGCGCCTCGCTCTGGTGAGGGGTTAGGGTTTTGGGCCTTGCAACAAACAATGAATGCTGCTGTGCGTTTTGCTGGGCTTAGATATTTTTCTTGCCAACGGTTGAAAATACTTTTTTTTCTTTTTTAAGATTAAAATCTGGAAAAAGAGCTTAATAAAGAAGTATTTTGGAAATATAACATTATACAAAGTTTATAAAAAGTAAATATTTTCAACTTAACATTTATAATATTACTTTTGATTATTGAAATTTTTATAAAATAAAATCTCTGGCTACTCTAAATTTATTTAAATCAAAAGATATAAAAGTAAGAAAAATATTTAGAAACGATATCATCAAAGAAATATAGTTAAAAATTATTTTAATATGACTAAAAATGTTTCATATATATATTCATGAAAATAAAATAAATTTACATTTAGATTCAGACTTTTAAATTAACATCAGTTCGAAGGCATATAATTTCCTTTTGAAAAAAGGTATTCTCTAAAAAATATATGAAATAAAAAAAAATACTATAAAAAATATGTGAACGCTGTTTGATAATTTATATTATGAAAAAAAAAAACTTATTTCTTAATATTATACTACATTTCTGTTGAGTTTATCTTAGGAGGCTACACAAAATTTAATTAAGTATTATATTTATACTTTAGTAAAAAAAGGTAGTTATATATATATATATATATATATATATATATATATATATATATATATTTTTTTTTTATAAAACTTAAAACAAATATATAATAATATATATATATATATTATATAATTTTA
>Ga0123342_1001779_pt1 | contig 36420 bp, 25 predicted proteins | sample Turbeawhitnodule_FD_89960 | JGI IMG/M metagenome (GOLD analysis project Ga0123342, IMG submission 89960) | Root nodule microbial communities of legume samples collected from Mexico - Turtle bean Mexico white nodule | ecosystem: Host-associated > Plants > Roots > Nodule | place: Mexico: Nepantla... | reverse complement strand
CTTCACACAGGATAGACGATGTTTTAAAATTTTTAATTTTTTTTAATGATTCGGCATATACAAGTGCGGTTAAAGCAAATAACCGCACTTGTAAATGGTATTTATAAATGCGGCTATATAGCCACATTTATATTTCTTGATTTACAAGTGCGTGTTGATCAAATGCGGTTATAAAACCGCATTTATAAATTCAAAACAACCGCATTTGTTTTATGTTTCTGCACTAGTGTGAAAAGAAAAGTTATATTATAAATTGGTAACATAAACCCACTGAACAGAAACAGAAATTGCAGTAAAGAAAATTGTATCAAAATATGCAGTATACATTAAAACTATAAAGTCATGAATGAATTCGAAAGTAAACTTGCTTTCAAACGAAAAATGCAAGAATAAAGAAAATTTGTAAAAGAAACAACTAAGTACAATTGTTAAACACTATAGTTAACAATCACTAACTAGACTATCTAATAATTTTACTTAGAAAGAACGGAAAATAACATAAGTGAAAAAGTTAAAAGTAAATTGCAATGAAATGTAAACTTAAACTTAAATTGTGAGAATGATAAATGGTTGAAAAGTAAATTGCAGAAAACGTAAAGGGTTGGAAACATAAAGGGCAAAAAGATAATATGGAGAAAAAGTAAATTGCATAAATGTAAAAACTATGAACGTAAAATAGTACATGATGAATTGTAAACTAAGAACGATTTAGAATGTTTTGAAAGCAAAAGGGAAGTGTAAACTTCAAAAGTAAAGACTAAAATGTAGACAAACATGAATCGGATAGAAAAACAATGAAGCAAAATGAAACCCATTTCAGTAATGAAAAACAGGGACCAAAATCATGATTTAGGGTTCTTCTACTTCAAATATAAGGGAGCCAAATATGGATTCCTTGATAATGAAAATTTTAAAAGATATTGGTTTGTATGTCCTTAAACCCAATTTTCAATTGAAAACAAAATTGTGATGATTTTGAAGAGAAAAACACTAAAACATAACATTGTCTGACATGGTGTTCGAATTGTTGAAACTCATTTTTGGAATTGAATTCGTTTTGAAAGAAAAAAAAAATGCAAGTACAAAAGAGAAGAAGAAACGTGAACAAAGAAGATGAACTCCAATAGATTATTACAACTCAAAACGTCGAAAACTAAAAACTAAAAACTATTTTCCTTTTAACTTTGTATGTCTCTCTATTTATAGAGTTTCTACTTTAGAATGGGTTTTAGTTTTAACATTTAAAGACCCCCAATTCCTAGTTATATTCTTAACTAACTTCTGTAATTTTTCCTTTTCAAGCACTATTGACCATCTATAGTAAGTCACTGTTATCCTTGACCTTCTACTACCTGTTTCCAGTAGATTTTCATTATTTAATCTTTTGTTTACCGAGTTTCCCTTCTTCAGCATTTGTTTCCATAATTCCTAAGTCAATTTCATCTCTAAGTCAGCTCTTCAAAAAATCAACACATTACATTAGACGAATCAAACAAAATAAATAAGAAGAATCTAAACAAGAATTTTTTTTACATTTTTCATCAAACTGTGCAGACTATGAATATGAACGACAATAGAAAATTTTCATCAATCAAAGTTTCAAAGAATCAAACTAGTCAAGACATGTTTCAAACACCAAAGTTTAAGAAGAATTTTTCAATCAATTTAAAGGTATGTGTATCATTCGTTCTCTCAAGTGTCTAGACTGATATTTTCACTCAAAGCACATCATGAATATAAGCATTACCATAGACATGAAAAGGCTCTAATTTCCATTACTCAACACAGATGCAACTTAAGATCAAAAGGACTTTTATATAGTTTATAATGTGGCCAAGGTAAAGGTGGAATAATCAAAAGGATTCTAAGATTTAGCACCTAAAAGTATTTTGAAGAACAATGGGGAACTGGACTCAAAGAATAAGTAAGATCCTACCTCTTTTGCTCATAGACCATAAATCCTCCTTTTTCGCCTTCACTTTTTCCATTTTTCTTTCCTTTTTTGTCTCTTTCAAACCACATATGTTCTTCTTTTCAGATTGTAATTTCTCATATTTTTTCTCTTTTTCAGGATTACTTTCCAAATCAACTTTTCTTACAACACAAGTTCACATTCATTTAGTTCTCAAGGTAACACCCCACACTTATCCTTTAAACCAATTTTCAAGATGATTCCAAAGCTCCTCAAAACTTCAGGTCGGATTTATCATGGTTTTCAGGTGTCAAGAACTAAAAAATCATTAAAAAAAGATTATAAATCTAAAAGGGGTATACAAGGGTGAATGACACAAGGTATGACAATTTGGCTAAGTAGCTAAAAATGAAGAATGGCCTAAATCATTTCAAAAGTGCATGTGCAAGAATAATATGAAAAAGAGTCAAATCAAGTTTTAGAATACTTATAATCATGACTGAATCACACACAAGAAAGGAATAAACTCAAATATCACTAAGGATCATTCTACCAAAATTAGTTCAGTGATTATTTTTTCATCAAAAACTCACCAACTCTAGCACAAAAACAAGTCAATCAGGTTTAAACTTCTAACTAAGACTGGTGAATTAAGAATTGTTCACTAACTGAATAATAACAACAAACTAAACCAAGAAACAAATGACCATTTAACTAAAATAAATCTATAAACAATAAAGACTACATCGTAAAAACAACATATCTAAGATGAAAACAAAAAAAATATTATTATAAAAATTTGTAACAAAAACAACCCATTAGACGATTACTCACTAAAAATGACTCTCTAGACAACGATAGTCTAGAGTGTATAGAACAACAAAACTTAAAACAAAGGTTATTTACAAGGCAAAAAAAAAAAACAAACAAAAAATATTAATTTTTTAACAAAAATAACTAAAAATAACCTATTAGACAATTACCCTCTATCTTACCAGAAATAGATCGTCTAATAAAAAATAATAATATCAAAATGGTAAAAAGCAATAGTTAAAAACATACTAGACAAAAACAAAAAACAAATGAAGTCTAAACAAACTATAACAGTAAATAAATCAACACATTAACAACAGAAAAGAAACTGAAATCAAAATAAACCTCTCCTCCCACACTTAAATCAAACATTATCCTCATTCTCAATATGGTAGGATTGTCCTCATTCTCAATATGGTATGGAGTAGAAAGAAAAGAATAAGAAGATGAAAATAATTTGTTCCTGCAAGAATGATTTATCTCTTTAAGCACTTCCTCCATAATCACAAGTTTCATAGAGGCTGGTTTAAGAACACAACACCTGAAAGAAATCAAATCTGCACAAGGAGGTTGAACATCAGTGAATAAAATACTAATAAACAAAAAGTCATAACCTAAGACAAATTCTAAAAACAAAATGACACATGTATACTTGCAACTGGAAAAGAAATAAAGAAAACAAAACTATGTCTAAGAAAAATAATTAAAAAACAGAAAATGTAACCATAAAGAAAACTATACTGTAAAGAAAAACTACTATAATGAAAACTTGGCATCTAGGTCAATCTGGTCATATGTCAACATTGATTTTTTCTTATTTTATGTAATACATTCATTTTTTACAATATACATCATACTATATTTACTACTTCTAACTAAATTAACTAGAAAATAAATATGAAAACTCTACTAAAAACTGGAAATGAATACTTAAACATTTTCATCTCATAATCAACAACTCTCTTAGTTTCAGGCACACATGTATTGAACCAATTTTCAATTGAATGTAGCGGTTTGTCCTCTTTTTCAAATAAAGTGATGGACGCTCATGAGAAAGATCAAAATCAACATGTGTTTTATGAATGGGTATGACATCAGTGTCACCGTGAATATCATCGATATGTATACATCAGCTGATATTAGAAACTGTTATATTTCATTCAAATCAGCTGCTGGTTCTGCAAAACAACTAAGAGTGAAGTATATAGCAAACATTTATTTCTTTACATATAGCATAATTGTCATATTAGTGTGTTTACTCGATATTTATATACTTTTTATATTCTATATTTTTTTAACTCTTATTAAACTTGAGCATCGAAAAAAAAAATTAAAAAAATTTCTCATCAGTTTTCATCTTGATGTTCAATCCTTAAATGTTCAAGTTCGATTTCCTATAAATATCATTCTTCTTTCCACTTCAGAAAAGGCAGCACATCCAATAGCAACATTATGAATATGTTCTGAATTTTTAAGGAATGTAACCAAACAAGAATTTTGTATTATGTAGTTAGTGTTTATGTGAAAAAGAAATAAGAGTCACTAAGAAATGAAATCCAGCTCATTACATAACTCAAATAAATTTAAATAAATAATAAAATAGGGCCTAAAAAGTAGGGTGTTAATCGTTCCCATCCCATCTACAAATGTGATGGATCGAGTGAACTGGGAGTTTACGAGGGTCATGGAGTAATTACATTTTGTATCTCCATAGTTTTCTCATATATTTTCAATTTCTTTTAAATACCGGTAATTAGTAAACACAAATAAAATTAGGTTTACAATCCTTACCCTCAAGAAAAATTTGAGCTGTGCTGGAATAGGCCTAAAGAAACAATAATGTATTTGAGAAAGCTGCAAAATTTACTGTGATCAAAAGCTATGTTATTTGGATAAATTCATGGTAGATGCAGTTATTCCATTAATCGGATTAAACACACCATTGAAAAGATATCTTTCACATTTCTCAGAATATATGAAAATGTAGAAAGAAATAAAGCTGCAAGAAGCAATTGTCCAATTATTTAGATGTCTATGTTACAAACATTAATATTTGAGCTGAAGGTGACAAAAACCAACATGACTATGATAATGGATCGAACTGATACAATAACAGCTATTCGCTTACCCGTTACATATTTACTTAAAATACATACTTTTTTGTTTTTATTAATTTTCAATAAAATTATTTTAAAAAGTATTAAAAAGCATCTTAAAATATAATTTAAATAAAGTTACATTAGAAAATATTAGTACAAATTAAGTTTGTTTTTCTAAAAATTTAAATTTAAATAAATTGTACACTAAAAATTGAAGTAAAATTAATTTATTTGAAAGCAACTTTAATAGTATAAATCTAAATAAAAAAAAAGTATAAAAAAATAAATTAATTTTTAAATAATTTTTAATATTATACAGATTTAGATACTATAATCCTAACAAAATAAGTGCATAATTAAAATACCTCCACACATTACCCAAAAATATCCATTAAAATTACACGTTTTATATCTACTGTAAATTTTACTAATAGAATGGGAATTTTTTGCATAATGACATTGTTAGATTGGTTGAAAGTTTATTGTGTACACTTTGAGAGATATCATTGAGGTTGGTCTGTACAAAGGTCACCCAAGTAAATGCAAGTAGAACATTTTTAACAGGCTTTTGAATCTGTTATTCCCTTAATCCAATTAGATTTTTCAATTCTGAACTTTCCCACCTATTGAAAGGTAACTTCTATATTTTAAATTTCGACGAAATAATTAAGATTTTAGAACTGAACATAAACCAAACGCACAGATAAATAACTAAAACTATTGACATCCAAACAGGAAGAAAAAATAAGAGAACCTAAACAGTTATATCTCATTTTAGATTATCATTGTTGATTTATATTTCCCTAAAGGATTTCCTTTTGATGCTTCAGCAAGTGTACGACTATAATGAAAGCCCCTCTACTTTCCATAAAGCACGTAACATTCAACAACATCAGAGCTGTCAGAAAAGATATTAATCATGGCAAAGTGGCATTTGTTGCACATGATATGATCTTAGCATTTCAACCTTCATTGATGACAACATCTAAGGGCAAAATCCTTCTGTTGAAACCGAAGAACTCGAACCCCCAAGGGGAATTTCAATCAGTAGTTGATCTTCTCTTGAATATACGGTCTCTGAAGAACCATTCGCTTGAAATTTTACTCAAATAAAACCCATCAGTTAAATTTACCAAGTTCCATCTTCTTCTTGATAGCCCTTTGACCGTGATAAATAAATGAATCTAGTATTCCAGAAACGGTAAAAATACCTGCATGATGCAACAAAGTATGATTCTGTCAGGATTCACACAAATGAAAGATATTTGTCAGTATTCAAGCCAAATTATGCAAAAGTGAAGAGGAATAGTGGAAGATCCATATCTACCTCCAACTATAGCACACACGTTAGTAAGAAAATGTAAGAATGAGACATGTTCTTCGGTAAAAGTAACCTGCAAAATGTTATTCCAGTATAAGGGGGAAATGAGATGAAAGAAAAATACTTGAAGACAGAAAACAATAAATAAAACTATTGACTCTAATATTCCCTATCTAACATCAGTCAGAAACTATGATAAGGGGTAAAAGACCCGCCTTAATTGGAGAAAGGTCATAGAAGAAGAAAACTCCAGGGAGGGACTGCAGACGGCCCACATCTCCAGTCCTGAAGTGTTCCGTCACAGAGAACTGTCAAAACATTTCAAGTTAGTATTATGTTTCACCAGCAAGAATGAAGAAAAATGCAAGAAAGTGAACATTGTAAGCTCAATAACCTGATTTGACTGGATAGCATGCCCATTCACGTCAGTGTAAACAGTCGGCACAACCTGAAAAACAACAAAACAAGTGGCAAAATTTGATTAGTCCTCATTAAAAGCATTTTGATGAAATATTTCATATTATTATGGAGCTAAGGTATTTTCATGTCTCGCGGAGAGAAAACACAAAAGGTGCACATCTCCCAAAAGAAGGGTCTAATACAACATCAACAAAGTCATATCTCAATAAGGTCTATATGGATCACACATTTCTCGACTCAGTTAAAGACCAAAACTTCAGAGTTTCTTGCAACCCTATATATTCCTTTTCTCCACTCTCCCTGACTGTTGCAATAGGTACAGCGAAAGTGAAAGGAATAAAAATTGTATCATAAGATATTTCTATAGTCAAAACTCACAAGCTGATAAAAAAAAGTACAGGTACAAAAGTGTTCTTAGTGACAGTGATACAACCATTGTAACCAAATACAAGTCGTGACGCATAAACAGAGAATGTGGCATGTAGCAAGAAATGGAAAATACAAAAAAAGAAAAGAAATGCAAATAAACTAAACCGAAGTAGTGGTGATTGGATAGCACGGGAATGACTAAATGAGCGTAAACAAACATTAAGAACATCAATATATTAGTTATAAATTGTCGAAGCAAGTGCAAATTTGTATAATGATGGGTGAAACAACAAATAAACAAAAAGCTTAACTGTTTGCCTTGACAGTGATAGCTGGCATTTCTCACCACCATGCTACATCAGTTATTGACAAAGTTAACATTTTTTTTTGGCGTTCATGAAGTTCATTGCTCATTAGCAATATTAGCAATAAGGGAAAGGAAGGTCATCGAGGCATGAGAAGAGGTCCCACACTGAAAATTGGTAGTGCCCCAAAGAGTAATGTGTTAAACCCTTCCATCACCTCACCCAAGAAGCATGCCTTGTCGCAAATTTTAACTAAACTAAATGAAACCAAAACAGAAAAGGATAAAATATAATAACCTCAAGTTTTGCTTAATAAATTATAGGTCAGTTTGAACGAGTTTTTTCATAAATCCTTCTAAAGAAGAAAAATAAGAAAATGAATTTGATTTCTCCATAAGTTAAAATTAGCTTATGCACAAATTAAAAATAAAAAGAATTAGAGAAGCTACAAACTAACACATGCATAAGCTAATTTTAGTTTATGAAGAAACTAATTTTAATTTTTCTTTTTATTTCTCTCCTAAAAGGAACTTGTGGAAAAGTTCATCCAAACAGATCTTATATCACCTCCCTCACAGTTTTGGAGATAATACCATCCTTCACAAATCCAACTTTAAAATTCTACCACATGCATTTTTAATTTTACATAAATCATACAAGACACCCTAATCTGTACAATTTGTATAGTGAAAAATACATTACGAAGGTTAGGTACAATTTCCAAAATTAAACGACATGTAATTTTAATTTTCAAAAACAAGGGAAGTAAACATCTTTGACATGGCCAAAAAAGAAAAGAATATTTGCGGCTTATTGTATACTCTGGATACCATTGCTACTGCCAGTAAAATATATGACAAACGCACAAATGCTAGTAAAGAGATATAAACTGATATAGCCAAAAAAGAGAGGCTAAATTGATATCAAAGCTGCAATCTCCCAATAACATGTATACCTATTCTCCCCAAATTGAGATAATGACCCAACGTTGGTAATTTGAAGATATAATAAGACAGGAGATTTTGGTGAATTCAAACACATGCAAGCTACAGATATATTACATTGCCACAAAATGCAACAATTGGGCACTGTCTAAGCTTCATATATAATATTATAATGTCAACCAATATATACTCACCAATATATCAGAAGATCAAAACTGACATTCACAATTGTAACTCACTTTTGATTCATATATAACTTTTGAAATCAGAAGAAATAACAACTCAACTCACAGAAACATTTTATTTTCCGTAGTAGACAGTGGACATAGAAATAGCCAAACAATTGGAAATTATAGTGATTTAAACAAAAAAAAATATTGGAAATTACATATATGCTTTAATAAAACTTAGTATTAGTATATGTAGAGAGAGATACAGAATTCTAACCTTAATAAAATATTGGTACATCCCACTTGGTGTTTCTTGTATCCAATGCACACTGATAATCAAGAGTGCGTCACAATGAATATATACACAATAGTGAACTTTGACAAACAGTTTACTGGATTTGAGGGTTTTAGAATATGAAAAGCTCACTTGTCAAGAGGATTGACAACACCAGGAAAATACTCTCCATAAGATAATCTGTTGATGTGGTGACTTAACTGTATTACAAAATATAGGCATGTCAGTGTCTTGAAAAGAGGAGTGAGAAGAAATTTTTTTGCCAAAAAATAACAGTATTATATATGGTTGCTTTTGATATTTCATATAAGATATAAAATGTGTAGTACAAATTACAATAAAAATTAGCAATGGGAATACAAAATAACAGATAGTCTCTTACATTAAAAGAATCCTTTTGAAAGGCCAGCAGGTCATGCACATGTACACCAGATTGCTGAAAGCTTTTCCCAGGGGCAAAATGAAAGTTCCCCGCAACCTTATTTACTTCCAAGAAACCATACACATTGCATCCTTCGCCATCTTCATCCTTGATTCTTTGTAAGAATCCTTCTCTTTTGCACTATGTGACACACATCACATGCCAAATAGGGGCTGGATTAAATTAACAACTTGACTTTGGAAGAAGAGTTATTTAAATAGAAGAGAATGGGCATAGTACAAGAAACTTAGTTATTAAAGAAACAGCCAAGGGAAATATTACAAGATACACATGCTATAAATATTTAGGGAAAAAAACCATATAGCATTAGCATATAGAGACAATTATATTTGAATAAACATTGAGACATGTCCTTCCATTTATGTTGAAAATGAAATCACTAACGAATCCACCACCCTTAATCCTTTCATAGTTCAGTTTACTAGAGAATGATCAAGCTGTAACCCAACCTCTTTCACTACAATGCTGCATTGGCTACTGAAGCATAATGAGCTCTTTTGGGAGGTTTACAGTCACATGATTGGTTTAACGTAACCCATTTCTCCTTGGAAAGGACTCCAGATAGAACCAAGAAATATAATGAACATGTTGTTACATGTTCATCTAATTCGTGAGTTAACTTGTAGAATCGTACAAGTTTACAATTCTAGCCAGGGAAAACAAGTTAACTCACTTGCAAACTTGTTTCTGAGCAAACTCGGGTAAACTTGCACAGACTAGAGAGTTTGAGGGTCATTGATCATCAAGTCTGTACTAGAATTATGTCCTGCCTCCAGACACAACAACAATGTTTTAGTGCCTTTCAAAAACCAAAAATGCAGCATCATGAAACTTGAATGCATGCCTTTAACCTCACAGTGGCACAAACTTAACTCCAGAGCTGTTTCTGTGCCAGAACCCAGTTACAATGAATGTGGTGAATGAAGATGCAAGCCTGCAAGGACTCTCAACACAGTTGCAACAATGTGATGAAGTATACTCTGATGAAGTCATTGTTGCAAGCCTGCAAGGCAACATAGAGACTAGGAGAACCTAAATCCAAAAAGGTGAACAGACGTTATCAATAACAAGGTTCACCCAGCTGCAATCCTATGAGGGAACCATTATCCTATCTCTTTCAAAAATTCCTAACCTTGTTTCTTGTAATTTGTCCATCAATTGTGGAACCTTTACACTCTCTATACTGAAAGGTGACCCAATGCTCTACTTGTGTATTGAGCTATCAACCGAAGTTTAGTTTATCAGTTGCTAATAGATAGTTTGAACTTCGAAACTTGTGGGTCATAGTCCTTAAGAATTTAGTTGTGATTTAGCTCGTACTGTTATACTTTGTTATTTTAGTTTGCTTTACTATAAAGTTTTAATGTTGAATTTTTATTATGAATATAGTTTACATTATGTTTGGATACAGTGATGGGTGTTTTAATTATTATTTTTTGAGTATTGTGATGTAGGAATTTGCAGAAGCTCCATTGCAGACTCCCAAGTTTGACAACTTTATTGTGTTAAAAATTTCTACATCATAATTTCAAATTGCATGTGTGCTGTTGCATCAAGCAATAATCCAGTTCCAGAAAAAAGGCCAAGTATGTTAAAGTGTGACGACCAACTCCTCATCAACAGTAAAAGGATTCAAAAATGTAATGATTGTTTATGGTTAACAGTTCATTATACAGTTCACAAAACCAATGTTACTATGAAATACAGAATATATGTCAGAAAAACTGGTTGCTTCTATAAAGAAAATTAAGAAGTAAACCATGCTGCCCATGTTACATGTGGCAGAAAGTATTTTAGTTGAAAATTTAAAATTGAAAAATAGTTTCAAATGGATCCTACAAATAGAATTTTAACTTATTCAGATAAATAACCTGTTAATTAATATAATTGTGAACTGAAAAAAGTGCACTTTGAGAACTTCATACTCATAAATTGAAAGTATGCGCACTGCTTGTAGAGGAAATTTTCATATATATCAATAAATAAAATAATGTGATATCCTCAGGAATAATCTTAAATTTGAGGTCAAGATGCCATAAGGACAAACCTGATCAATTAAATCTGGGTTTGAAAGTGCCCATCCTTTCTTACGGTATGCTTCACGAACATCCTCGCAGGAATTACAACAATCATCATCTGACTGCAAACATAAATTACCCAAGATTCAGGTAAGCATTTAATTTATTATACTAAGAACGTTTCAAACAAAGATTCATCCAATTCCACCATTATGATGCCTGAGTAGGAAACCAAAGATATTAAATGAAAGGAAGAAAAACATGGGCTTGACTAATAATGACACCAAGTTGAAATTTCAAAATTGTTTATCCAGAACAAATATATGACGGTTTCTGTTTTTGAATTCAAAAAAGCAGTGAAATAAAATACAAGGTTTCTTACTAAGCAATGTAGTTATAAATGAAAATTTTCCACTTTCTTCTCTCTAGAAAACAAGATATACACAAAGCATTAAATCAACACATCCCTATAAAGCATAATTTTAAACCAGGCATACCGCTTCAGCACCAAAACAGGAACCACAATAAGTCTCATTGTGCTCAAGCCTGCCTCCATGTCTTTGCAAGGGCTTTTCAATCTGATCAAATAAAAAGTTAAATGAATAAAATGCTCCAAAATTAAGGCAAGCAAGGAAGACATTTGGATAGGGAATTTTAAGAAGGTAAGGAGTTTCAAAAGAAATTGAAATTTTAGAATTTTATAATAGTAATTAGATTACTAAAAATTAGAAAATTTGAAATTCCTCATATTTTCACATGTATGTCTCTTATCTTCATATTTTTTCCTCAACTTAATGTTGGTTTGGACATCTTCAGTTTTACTAACACTTAGACATTGTTCGTTTGACTAAGGCTTGAGTGTCATAATCTTAACATTATTTATTAATAAATGTCAACAAAGATTTCTTTCAAGACTGAAGTTGATTATGTTATTTTTTGAACAATTATTGGAGTTAATTTATTACTGATGTAAGCTAAAAAAACATATTTTGCAATTAATATATCCTAAATAACTGTGATCGACATCAATAGAAAACAATCTCGGCCAACATCAATTAAAAAAAAAGTTGTCAATGTCCATTGAAAAATGCTTACCAAACTTTGACCCAAAAATAACATCAACTAAGAACAATATCATCAATATTGATATTTTTGAATTATTAATTATTTAATAACTTAATTATTTGTATTTTATAGTAATGGCAATACATTTTTCCAAAAAACACAATTAAAACTCAATCAATTTGAATTGCCTTATTATAAACAAAACATTTAAAAATGAAACAGATTAAAATAAAATCAATTCAAATTCAATGTATTTGAATATCTTATAAATTGTGAAATTCTCTACCATAACGTAACGTAAAACCATAATTTAAGAAGAAATATAGATAGGGCACTACTGATCTAATCTTAAGAAATGCAAAAAATGAATCTAATTCTGGAAGGAAACAAGATAAGTGACTTCTGTTACAAGCTCATTTTCTAAAGGAAAAACTCCCTTTAAAATGTGTTTGGTCACCCAGGCCTCCTAAAGCTTAATGTGTCAATCATGGTTTTAAAATATGGTCAACGACCACTTGACTGCTCGTCAATGATCTTGAATTTACAGCAACCTGATGCCATTTTAGGCCGCAAGTAAACGATTTTGGGTTTACACCACCGCAATTGGGGCCAGATCAGCCACATTTCCTCACAATTTCCAGTAATGTAAAGGGTAATGACAAAACCGCACCTCAATTTAAAAGCTCAATGTCGGTTACTACCACAGTAACTAACCCTCAAATATAAACGCATGAATTACAAAACTACGAATATCCAAACGAACATAATTGTATTGTTTACCTTGGGAGCGCCAATTCCTTCTTGCCTCGTTTCAATCACATTGCCGTGAGAATCTAATCTCTTTTTGATTATATCATGTTTCTGAGAGTTACACAGCGAAAGATAAAAAACATTGTCACAAACCATGAAATTACGCACGAAAAGCAAAACACCTACCTCTGCAGCTCGAGCAAAATTTTTAAAAAAAAGTAAAAATCACTTGTTTATTTTTAGTTCATAATTTTAACAATACATACAACGTCTAGATGCTGCTCTCCGCTGATATCCATGGCATCGAGACTAAGTATGGAACACGGAAGCGCAGGAAACGTGACATCAAACTGCACTTTCAGCATCAAAACGACAAAGTCCAGTTAATTGCTAATAATTATTTATAAACAAACAAATTAACCGTTAAACGGAAAGGAGAGGAAGTTAGCGATTACGTTTATACGCAGCGTTTCGCCTCTGGAAGTGTCTACAACAAGCTTGGTCTCGGTGACCGACTGGAGGTACAACCCTGGAGGCAGTGCAAACACGAGAATGAGTTTGGATAACGAAAACGACAAAAGAAGAAAGAAAACGACGATGAAAAGAAGCATACGGAGCTCGGAGAAGAAGAGCAAAAGCATGATGATAGAGGAAGCGAGGGTGATAACGCCGCCGGAGAGCGTGCGGCTGTAGAAATCTTCGTTGATTTTAGGGTAAGCATCGAGGTTGCGGAGCTTGCTCATTATGCCTTCCATGCTTGAATTTTCCCCAAATCGACGATTATAATGGCGGATCCAAAACGAAAGATCTAAGAAAAAATAAACCTAAGTTGGATTAAAATTGAATTGAGGAGAAAAATTGGTGACAATGCTTTGAAATTGAGAACACCCCGTTCAATCGAAATTCTTCGGAGGTTGGAACGGTGACGGGGCGTTTCAGATTGAATTTCAATTTCCTGAAACTGCGACGCCACTTTGGTAATCTTGTTCAATTTTAACACCGCGTGTTTTGGTTGGGTTTGTTGCCATCAATAAAATATTATTGTAGCTCTAAAAAATAAGAGAAAATATTTTAGTTATTGTTATTTGTTTTTGTGTGTGTCGGGTTCGGATCTTTTCCTGGCCCACTTTCTCTGTCAACTAAGTTTAGATGTATAAGTGTGGTTTTTGTTTGAGAAAGATACTTTGAAAAGTTTATAAGGTTAAAAATTACTTACACCTGCTTCATTTCCTATTTAAGTTCTTTTGGCTACATATTATGTACACAGAAAATAATTATCCATCTTTCTAAAACTTGTGCCCCATACAAACTTTTTAATATTTTTTCCTTTTATTGCATTTTTAATTAATTCATCTTTCTAAAATATTGAAATAATATTCATTTAATTATTTAGGAAAATTTTCAATGTTAAATATGTTTTTTCCTTGTAAGTTACGTCTATAAAGATACCCATTTAATTGTCTTAAAAAAAATTATTATTGTATAATGAGTTATTATGTATATATTTTTTTTTTTTAAAAAGATAAATTTTAGCAGCATGACATAATATCTTTAATATATACCTTAAATATCTTATCTTCAATATATTATTAGACTACAACAATATTATATGACTTAAAAATAAGGTCATTAAAGCCTATTTAAAAACATAATTACAAAAATAATTAACTTTAACTCAATTTCGATCTCAAACTTGTATATCATTGTCATTTAATGCATTAATTATTTCATCTTGTGAACATAAGAATGGACTCTCAAACTAAATTAGATTTGTTAGTTATTCTTTACTCAAAAATGTCACTTTAAGCAACCTTCTTTTATTTAGCTCTCTAACAAAATAGTTCACAGAATCCTATCTCATTCTCCCTCGCAATATGTTAGAAGAACAAGGAAGAGTATATATTGTATTATCATTGAAAAGTTTATCTCATAAACAGAGGAGGAGAAGATATTTATACAGGTATACACATGCAACAAAAAGGTAGTTAAGGTAATTATAAGTTAATTGTTAACTATCTAATATCACCCCTTTAAACTAACTTATGTTGGTGAAATTACAACCACAAGTTTACATCTAAAATCAAAGAAAGATTGTCCAAAAATTGGTTTCGTCAATATGTTGGCAACCTAAAACCTGGCAGGGAGATGTAGAAGGCTAACATGTTTTTGTTGAACATGGTCTCTGACAAAGTGCAAGTCGAGTTCAAAATGTTTCATATGCGAGTGCATAACAAGATTTGTGCTAAGTAATATTACACCTAAGTTGTCGGAAAAAAGTTGAGGTTGTGAGGTGGATATGCGAAGCTCATATAATAATGATTGAAGTCGTATTACCTTAGTGAGCACAAATGAGATGCTTCTGTATTTCGTCTTAGTACTACTGCGTGACACAACACGTTGTTTGTGTGAAGATCGAGCAACAATATTGGAGCAAAAGTAAACACAATATCTTGTGGTTGATTTGTGATCATCCGCATCACTTCCCCAATCAACATCGATGAAAGCAAGAATATGAGTTAAAGACTTGTGTTTAATGATTAAACCATGTGTTGTTGTGCCTGCAAGATAGCGAAGCATCTTTTTAAAGACGAATATTGGACTACATTGGCGAAAGAAGAGGATTCGTTGCTTGCATGTTTGTTCGGTGCAGAAGATCATTGATGTAGTTGGTTTGAGATAGTAGAAGATCACTTCTTTTCAGACGGTTGGCTTCAACACAAGGAAGTAGTGTAGCGGGCCAAGGTCCTTCAAAGCAGAGCACGAACTGAGTTGTGAAATAAGATTGTTGACTTCATGTCGTGAAGATCCTGTCATGATAATATCATCAACATATATTAGCACGAAAATAGTATATGAAGGAATAAATTTAACGAATAAAGAGGTGTCACTCTTGGTTTAGTGAAAATAAAACGTGAGAAAAGTGGAACTTAACTTTTGAAACTAAGATCTTGGAGCCTGTTCCAATCCATTTATAGCTCTATGAAGTTTGAAAACAAGGTTAGGAGATGATGATTCAAAGCCTGGTGGTTTTTTCATGTACACATCTTCTTAGAGATCTTCATTTAGGAACGCGTTGTTGACATCTACCTTATGAATGGACTATGCAGAGGAGACAACATATGAAAGCACAATGTGAATGGTTGAGGGCTTCACAATGTGTTTTTGAAAAGAACCATTTCCATTATACTTATTTTTAAATAATAACTTACAACCAACAACTTTAGCTCTATGTGTGATTGTTGAGGAGAGTTGCATATTCATTGCGCATGGCTTGCAACCAATAAGGAAAGGAGAGAGCATCTTTCACATTGGTAGGGATATGTGAGTGTAAAATAGTTTGAGCGTGAAAAGTTTTTAGTTTAAAAATATTTGCTTTATATCTTGTAACCATGGGATGCACATTGACAGAGTTAGGAGCGGTAACATTAGAAAAGGAGTAAAAGTTGGGGATGAGGTTAGAGAAGGAGTAGATAACACAATATTATTGTGATTAGTGAGAGAATGAGTGGAGGTATTATGATTACAATCAAAATTAGAGGACAAAGGTGGTACAAAAATGGTTAAAGAGGGATCAGAATTAGTAGAAGCACTATCTTAGGAAGCAAAGGTGACAAATTTATATTCAGATAAATTGTATGGGAATAACTCTTCATGAAAAATGGCATGACGATAAACGTATGTCTTACCAATAGAAGAGAGATAGAGGTAGCCTTTGCTGTATAAGTTGTAACCAAGGAAAAGGCAACAATATGACCTAAAGTCCAACTTGTGCTTATTGAAAGGACGAAACAGAGGGTAATAAGCACAACAAAAAGTTTTGAATTTGTCATAATCATGAGGAGTTTTAAAAAGCAGTTCATGAGGAGACTAATTATTAATAATTAGTGAGGTAACACATTAATAATATGCATGAAAGTAGTAAAAGCTTCACCCCAAAACTTGATTGGCAAAGAAGCATAAGCAAGCAAAGTTAAGCTCATTTTAGTTATATATGCATATGCTTCCATTCAATTGATTCATTATGTTCATGCGTATGCAGGCAGATGAGACGATGACTAATACCAAATTCTTGTGTGAATTGTTTAAACCATAGAAATTCTTTTGTGTTGTCGGTTTGTATAGCTTTAAGTTTGTAACTAGTTAAGTTTTCATCAAAAGTCTTAAACCGAGTAATAGCCGTTAGAACTTGTGACTTATGATGCATAAGAAATAACCAAGCATATTTAGTGTAAGCATCCATAAAAGATATGTATTACCTTGCACTGTTATAAGCACAACATGGAGAGGGACCCCAAATATCAATGTAAACTAATTGTAATGGTGCAATGTATTAGTGTTAGAAGTCTGAAACAGAAGTTTATGAAACTTGCCACACATATAAGCATAGAAATGAGTTTGAAGTATTGTAAGAAACTTTACATGCATTCAAAATACGTTTAACAACAAAAAAATTACAATGGCCAAGTCTGTTATGGCATAGTTGTAACATGGGAAGCTTAAGTTTATAAGAAGCATGATCAACGGTGTAAACATGTGAGTCACTGGAAGGAGGAAACACATAAAGACCATCTTTAACTATTCCTTTGAGTAAAATCCGGTGAGTATCCTGATTTTTAACATAAAAAGCATTAGCAAAGAACTCAAAATAAATATGATTATCTTTTGCAAATTGAGAACACTAAAGAAATTCTTAGTTATACTAGGAACATGAAGAAGGTTATGAAGAATAAATTATTTATGTGTGGAACAAAGTAATGTGCGAAACTAGTGTGTGAATTGACATACCTTAACCATTACCTAGACTTAAGTTATCACTATCGTGATGAATCTGTTTATGCATGAAGATATTTGAATCGTGGTGACATGGAGGGTAGCTCCACTGTCGAGGTACCACAAGGGATCCTGGATGATTGATGGTGCACCAAGAATGGAAGGTGTTGAATCTTGTTCAACTGAAGATGATATTGAGTCATGTTAGCATTGAATGAAGGCGTGGAAGGAGGATCATAATTGTGCTAGCATGTATCAACCGTATGAACTTTCGTATGTCCATTCTTGTGACATATCTAACAAAAGTGTTTGACGTTTTGCCAAGGTGAGGATTGATAAGATGAGGGACGAAAAGTATTTTTGGAGCCAGTGAAGCGATTGTGAGTGGAGAACGAGCCAACACAATTTGAAGAACCTCCACCATGCAAATAGGTATTGCTAAATTTTTGTTTTTGTTTATCTTAATTTTGGAAAGGCCATTGAGAAGACGCAGTGTTAACCTGAAAAATAGAGGATTGAACCAACCTCTCAAATCTTTCTTCTTGGGCAAGGATAAGAGCTTCAAGCGCATCTACATTATACAACAAAAAAGAATCGAGGTGTATTTCATTGAAAAGTTCACCTCAAAAATAGAGGAGAATAAGACATTTATACAGTACACATGCAAGATATACACATGCAACACAAAGGTAGTTAAAGTAATTATAAACTAATTATTAACTATCTAATACAATGTACTTTGAAAACCTCAAAGATTAAACTTAATGTTTTAAATAACAACATAAGTGGACATAAAAGAAAAAAATTAAAAAGACTAAAATCATTTTTCAATTCAAAGAGTTTAAACCTGTGAATGTTCATATTTTTATTCATTTACCCAAAAGCTCAATCACTCATCTTTAACAAACATAGTAGGTGAAGATCATGGAAAGGAAACAAAAGGAATAATATTATCTACCTAAATATTTGTAGATTATTTTTATTGATTATGAGATGATTGATAGTTTCAATATGCTTTAATTAAGAAGCCTTCTTTTGATTTCTTTTATCCAAAATCATGAATAACTTGTATTCTTAATTTAGCCAATGTTTGGATTTGGAGGTGGTAATGTTGTCGACGACAGATGTTGAGTGTCACCCCCGTTTGGTTCCATGGTTGCATGCGGGTGAGGGAGGAGATGGTGAGAAAGTGGAGGGTGTTGTGGTTCATGTAAGGAATGAAGAGAAAGGAGAGAGTATTGAAGGGAAAGTCACGTCATACATGAGAACTTACCAATGTACCCTTCATTTTTGTTCATTCATTCTTGACGACCGTGCCTTCATGCAAGACAAAAAACTGCCCACTGCCATGCACTTTAGCACTGTTTGGGCATGGCATGAGATTCCTGACTTTGGGTCAGGAATCGTTTGACCAGAGAGTCCATTTCAATGACATGAATGCAGCGGGTGAAGTAGACGGGTGCCTATTAATTGTCGTTTCAGTTGTATATAAAAGCAGTTCTTTGAAACTTCAGAATTCAGTGAAAGAAACTCAAAGTATGTTTACAGACTTGTGAATTGGTTTAAACTGACCTTGGAGAGGTTTGTGAGGCACCGTAGTAGAAGGGAGGGTGATTTTTGCAGTGGTTGTTTGATCTAGGGTTAGCATTGGATTGGTTTTTTATTGCAGATAATCGATTATCATTGAAAAAGAATTGAACGCATAATCGATTATGGTTTAAAAATAGTGGATAATCGATTATGCCAGCATAATCGATTATCTGTTATGTTTTTGTCGAGCATAATCGATTATGTTATTTGTGTTAAAGTGAGGGTAATCGATTATGTGTTTGATTAATCGATTATGTGGGTTTTTTAGCTGTACAAATAATCGATTATATCTCTAAATTCTTTGAATAATCGATTATGTTGTTTTTATAAGACATGGAATAGTCGGTTATGTTAAAGTTTTTTTCCAGATTTTTGAATTTTTGTGTTGCTTATTTTTGTTTTTTTTTTCAGGCACAACTTTGTAGTGTGATCTTGTGGTGCTCTTAATCATCCTAGTTGAATTGATCTTCTTCTACTATTGTTCAGTTTTTTTTTTTTATGCATTTTTGGTTTGTGTTTAAATTTTTTTTTTAAATTTATATTAATTTTTTATGATTATGGTTTTGTAATTTAATTTGTTTAGGGTTTAGAATAGTTATTTATGTTAATAAGTTATTAAATTAATTTTCCCTGTTAAGTTGTTTATGTCATTTATTATTGTATTTTTGAAGATTTTTATTTTATGGATAAATTTTTAATTTTTAATGTGATATTTTGTTTGTCTTTTCTAGAGTAATGTAATATTTTGTTTATGAAGTTGTACTATTGTGTTTGATAACTTCTACTATTCAGTTTATGATATTGTCATAACTTTCCTTTACTTAAAATTGGATTTCATATTTCATGTCATGAACATTTCATTTTTTTTTATATATTGTAGTAATTTTTTTATACATGACATCATCATCCCAGAAACGTCACAAAACTCGTAAGGGTAAAGCGCCAGTAGAAGATCATATCGTTCCTCCTCCCCCAACAATGGGAATTGAAGAAGTACTTGATTATTCAAGATACTTTACTTCAAAACGGTAAATGACGATGTTAGAAAATATGTTTCATGGAAGACCAGTCATATCTTCAAAGCTATGCATTCTCCATTTTTTGCTGTTATAGGGTTTGAATTCCAAAACCTTTTGAATTTCCAATGTTTACAACCTTTCCTTGGAATGAAACTTCCAGTTTGTGAGGACTTGGTTCGAGTGTTTTATACAAATCTGAAGATCACACCTCTTGGTGACCTTGCCATTGAGATTTGTGGAAAGCGAATACACATTAATAAATTGGATTGGATGAACATTGTCGATCTCAGGTATGACGGTGTTAAGTTAACCCTTGGGACCATCCTTGAGGAATGTAATTATGATCGAGTCTTAGCATTATCGTTCATGATTCGTGAAAATGTTCAAGGTCAGAATGTCAGAAATATCGGTAGTCTGAAAATGAATGATCGACTATTACATTACACATGGGTGCATATCTTGTGCCCTCGTGGGAGCAACTTCACACAACTATTAAATGAAGATATTTTCATGATGTGGTGCATCAAAAATAATATATTGATTAATTGGTCACATTACATCATGCAACACATGATGAAATGTCGAGATAACAACATGTCTTTGCCGTATGGAATTTTGATAACACGCATCTTGCAGGTGTATGACTTCAACTTGTCAAATGAGCAAGCAATAATGTTAGGGTGGAATCATTATTTTGGAAAAAAAAGTATGACAAAATTAAATATATTTCAACTTAATGGTGTATGGCAACTTGGTAGGCCTCAACAAGATGATGAAGAAGATGATGAAGAGGATCAATTGCCACAACAACATGTTGAAGGTGATCAACCTGAGCCGACAATCCCCAATCAAACTGAATTGTTAAACCAAATTTTGTTTGGGATAAAAACCTGAATACCCGCATTGATAGGGTTGATCAAATGATGGATCGAATTGAGGATACTCTGAATGACATTCGACGTCATCAAGGCCATTGATTGTGTTATCATTATGTTATTGTCATTGTTATTTTTATTTTTAATTTTCATGTTGAACATTAATGAATTGTTATTGTTATTGTTATTTTTGACGTTGAACATTGACAAATTGTTATTTAATATTAAGGTTTTATGGTACTTATCATGCTACTTATTTACATAATCATATTGTTTTGAATGCAACTTTTTAACATTTTATTTCTATTATGCATAAATCATATTTGGGTTCCATTAACTAATATGGAACTTCGACAACATTGGTTAAGTGGCCTTCAATGTCTGCATATCAGAACACATCGTCCTCTAGTTGTATTGGTTGTAGTGTGCAAAAACGTGGTACTTTTACCCATGCTACTGGGAGCACAAGTGTCTTTGTTGCTCCTATTTGTGATTGTGGACAGTTTACTATTTTGAGAATAGCAACAACAGAAGAAAAAAAATGCTGGAAAAAAATTTGGGGTTGTCTCAACTACAATGTAAAATTTATTCAATTAGGTTTGATACAAACTTAAAAATGTTATTTTTAACTTATTCATTGTTCAATTTTATTCTTTTCTTGAAAACAGATTAGAAGTGACATGGTTCTAGACTGTAATTTTTTCAAATGATGCATTGAAGACGTTGTCGATGAAAAAGATGCAATTATTATCATACAACATAATAAGATATGTCTTCTAGAAAACCGTTTGAAGGTCTTCACAAGAAGGATTAAAATATTATTATTGGGGATGTGTTTTCTTTTTCTAATAAACATTCTTATGTGTTTCATTTTTTCATAATTTCAAAATTAGAAACAAATTAACATGTGTTTATCTCTTTCAAGATCAAATTTAATGACTTTATATTATATATTTTGACAACTACTTAATATTCATGCTATGCTCTAAATAACCATTTACTTTCTAAAATATATTTATTTTGTTAATGATAATAATAGAAATCCTTATTAATAATAATTTTGTATATATATATAACATAACATAATTAGGTTTAACATAAATAATATTAAAATTATCTAAATAAATTAACTTAACTAACAAAATTAATTTCAATTAATAAAATAGAAAATTATAAAATTATATTTAAATATAATTTATTTATTTATTTCTTTTAATTTTAAATTATTTTTTCTTTTATTTATACTTAAAACTTTAATTTCTTTTAATTAAATATAATGTGCACAAAATTAATTATCATTTATTTCTTTTTTATATATACAAGGGTAAATTTGTAAACTTACAATTTACACAATTAAAAATAATTCAAAATATCCTTACAACCATCACATCACTCACATATTTTAATAAATTTTTCTCATACATCCAATATAACAAACATACTTGAATCAAAACACTCTCAACTTTCTTCACATTTCCTTCACAAATCTTCACATTTCCACTCTCTCACATCCTCAACTTTTCACTCCCCACACCATCTATTCCAAACAAATCATTAGAGCTTTCACACTTTAAATAATGGAAATAGAAAATGCAATGTGTCCTTAAGAAAGACATTAATAAGTTGGTTCACTTCAAATCTCTATTTATTTGAATGTTTTTCTCTTAAATTTATTTTTTTCAAAATAACGAATTGAGTTTTTCACAATTTGGATAAAAAAATTATTGTATCCACTATCTAAAAAATAAAAAGCGAGCATAACAATGAATTAAAAAATATTTGTGGGATGTGTTTTAGATTTTATAAAGTCAAATCTAACTTTTACAATCAAAAGTTTCCATAATGTTTATATAATGTTACACTAACTGATAAATTTCCTTCAAAAGTGAATAGTATATTTATATAATAAAATTTTGAAATATATATTTCACAATTTTATTTTAAATAAGTTGGTTTCTATAATAGTTTATAAATAGGTGTTATTATTTTAAAATATCCATTTCATAATAAAAAGCACCATAAATTTAAAATTCTTACCTGTGAGTACATTCAGAACTAAATTAAAAAAAGGAATTTTGAAACAAACATTGATGAATTTTATTTGTAAAGATTAATGCATTCTAAAATTTTAATTCTCTAACGAAATTTAAAATAAAAAAAACTATTTAACCCCTTATTTTTTTTATATAAATAGATATTTTAAACTTTAATTTAAATTCAAATTTATCTCTTTTATAAATAGGCTACTAAAATTTTAATTTTATTTTAATTATCCTTACAACATATTAATTTACTACAATAAATAAGGTTTTTTTGACAAAAAATTTAGTATAAATATAATGTCACTATTTATATATTATTTGAGACTAGTTTTTTATTTACCACAAATACTATTTATACTAGTTGACAAAATTAAAAAATATCACCATTCAATAATATAACATTTATTAAATATTTATAAATTAATAGTTATTTATTATTAGTAACAAACTATTAATTATTAGATTTCTAAAAAAATTGTGTCAATTATAATGTGTCACAAACTTTTTTATATATATTTAAAGAAAATTTGTGTGTATATTTATCTATATGGGAAAAATATTAAATTTGTGTTATTATTCTATCTTTAAATTTATAATCTTCCTTTTCTAAATCATCATTATTTTCATTTTATTACAGTACAATTATTAGTAATAAATATAAATTTATTACTATTTATATATTATTTGTAATTATTTTTAAAATTTATCATAAAAAACTCATTAAAAGTAATAAAATATACATGTAACAAATAATTACTCATTCATATAAAATACCATGTGATAAAATTACTCTTTTATAAGAATATAATTCATAATAATTTATTAAATGTTTATAAATTAATAACATATTATCTTTTATCATTACTATTTCATTATTAATTGTTAAAAAATATATTAAATTTGTTCTCGTATTTAAACTCATTGGCTTCTATTAACGAGATAAATTTACTTTCACTATCTCACTTTATAATGACAATACTTATTTTACTAGTATATTAAATTATAGATTTATTTTTCTTATTCATAAATTTATAATTTTTATTATGATATTAATTAATAATATGTTCCCTTTAAATTTAAATTCATCATCATATAAAATTAAACCACCTAAATTGTTATCTCTCTCTAAATATATATGTGATAGGATTCTAAATCATTAAAAAGAATAAATACAAATAATAGTTGCTTTGGAAAAAAATGATATAAAATAATAATTAATTATCATCATTGTCATCTTCGATATAATTATTTGCTCATCCTCTTTTAAATTTATATTTTCAGGATCATTTTCTTTATCGTCGTAATAACTCATTTCTATTTATCAAAACTCACATTCATGATATAATGCATTAGACATAAATTGGCAGTGTTGTATAAGTCATTTCTATTCATCAAAACTCATATTCATGATATAATGCATTAGACATAAATCGGCACTGATGCATCTTCACTATTAATTTTCGAGAAACCAAATATATATGTATAGAGAAAAAGAGAATATTATTATAGTCAATCATTTTAGGTATTGTCTGTTTTGGAGTTCAGAATTTCGTCACGATTTTATCCTTAAAAAGTGTCTATGAGGGTTAAGGGAGGAAGGTGTCACTACACCATTTTTTTACCTTAGACAATAACTAAAAAATGTTGCCTACAGTAGAGTTTAGGGTTTGCACTCGTTATCTTATATTGGTAGAATAGGCAACGTTTTTTGGAAAAACTTTTAGGCAACATATTTTCTCACAATGTTTAGGCAACGTATTTTTAGTATAGCCTATTATTTAGACAACATTTTTTTAAATGTTGTCATTGGTAAAGACAACACTTATTTACATGTTTTTCTTTTTAGGGAACACTTATTTACATATTGTCTGTCTTTTAGGCAACACATTTTCAGTGTTGCATATTGATAAAATAGGCAATGTTTAGCAATATTTTAGCTTGCATTTTGCTATATTATTTGTTCCTTTTATATTATGTTTCCATTCAAATAAGATGATTGTATAATTGCAAAACCTTAGCAACTAAATTTAAACAAAGTTTTCTTGTATTTTTTAAGGTAAAATTTTGGGTGTCGAGTGTTATTAGATATGTTTATAACCCATAACTACAACGTGGGATCTATCTTTACAAGTATTATTTTTATTTACATGGTTGATGCATACAAGTGAACATATATCTTTTACTTAGAGGCAACACAAATTATTTATTAGCAAATTATAAATGTATATAGGTAATTTCGTGATTCATCAAGACATAATAAGGATTGTTAATTTTTTGCTTGATAAGATGGATGGTGTAGGACACTTCATGGATATTATACCAACAAAGGAAAAGTGACCACATAATTAATACACAAGGAATTACTAAAATGCAAAAGAATCAATTATGAACAGATCAAACCTATTTTTATGGCTTTTGAGTAGTAAACATAACAAAAGACTATTGAATCTGGCTAGAGTAATTTGTAAGGCCATATGAGGTGCAAAGGTCTTTGATCTCTTCCTCTATTAAATAGCCATAGTCTTGCGGAATCCACTACAAACCAAAAGACCTTTAAATCAACTTGGTTAGAATTGAAGGTAAACTCGTTAAATTATAGAACAAATATTTAATTTATGAATTTAGGAGATAATCAAGAAATCTGTGTCACGCTAAAAGACAGGCACAATAAACACTAGCATGCAAAACATTTTCACTTCAGATTATAATGAAAAATGATTAAAGATAATCACAACTTGAGTTTACGTATCTTAAAGGGTGATAAAACTAGGGAGTTGATGAATTGTAATGCAGAAAAGTGCTTCCAACAAAACTCCATCACTTTTTAGTAACGGGTGATTTCAGCAACCAAGTTTATAGTTGGAGTTTCATCATAAAAATAAAAATTATCAACAACAGACAAACCCTCCTAAAAGTACCAAACAAATGCCTAAAACTCACTAGGATAGTAGAGAAACTACCCACAATCAACGAGCTTTAAAGAATGTCCTTGGAATGGTAATTAACAACTTTAATCCAACCAAACATTTCAGAAACAAAATCTAAAAAATAAATATCATAAATCGAATCCAATGAAGTTCATCCCTAAACCCTAAAATTGATTTTTTATCCTATTTTGACACTAAAAACCTTAAAATATGCAAAAGAAATGGAAGGAAAAAAACTTAAACATTGTCTCTTCACATCATTTTGCTTCTGACAACGTCACTGTGGTTAATGAATTTGAAGAACGAACTGCTTACCTTACTCACGCACTGACACTCCTGGTTCGTAAGGAATATGACTTTGAAGAAGATGTTTAAGATTCTGGTTTCATAATTAGGGCGCGATATTGGTATTTAGGTTTTGGTGTATATGCAACCGAGTCTTCAACTTGTTCAACTTAGAGCTCAGTGACAAGGTGAATTCTAGCAATTTAACCACGTCATATAATTACATTATAGACAATAGGTAAAATTATGTGGGCTACCCACAATTTAAAAACTTGGCATAAATGTTATTTAAGACACCTACACTTTAAAAATGTTGTCTAAAATGTTAGTTAAAGCACCCACATTATAAAAAATGTTGCCTAAAATACTATTTAAAATACCCACAATTTTAAAAACAATGCATAAAGTACTCACATTTTAATAACTCTGGTTTGCATTTTATAAAATGTTGCTTAAAATAAATAGACAACATTTTTCCTAAATACTTTGAGCCAAAGGTAAATAAACCTTAGTACATGGGCAATAAAAAAAACATTGCTTATACCCACTTTAGGAAACACTTTTCTACCTGTTGACATGTTAGTATTGCCCAGAGTGAAAAATGGTGTAATGTGTATATAAACTACCCTTGGCCTCGACTCCTTTGTAATGTGAGACTATTGGACATATCGAAACAAGCCCTCCAGTCAAGGGCTAAGGGAACGAGGGTTCGTCTTTGGACTAGTTTTAACTGCCCGGAGGATGCAAGCGTATTTTCAAAACCGCAGCAAAATAGTATTCTCTCTCTATGACCGTTCGCCATATGGCGAATGGACATCATCGAACCTTTAAGTCTGGGGAAGGGACAATGTAAGTTTCTCTTGGAAGGGGCTGACTACTTTACAAAATGGATTGAGGTCGAGTCTATGCTTTCCATCTTGACCAAAAATGTTCAGAATTTTGTTTGGAGAAACATTATATGCCATTTCGACATCCCTCATACAATCATCACAAAATATGGGTGACAATTCATTGACCGAGGCTTGATAGCTTTTTACAAGGGACTCGACATCAAACTGGTCGCTAGTTTGGTTGAACATTCATAGAACAAGAACAAGTTGAGGTTGCAATCAAAGTAATTCTAAACGAGCTCAAAAATTGACTCAGTTCTACAAAGGAAAAAAGGACGGAAGAGTTACTAGAGGTACTTTGGGCTTACCGGTGCACACCTCAAACGACCACAAAAGAAACCTCACACAAAATTATGTACGAGAGAACGAGGCTATAATTCCGGTAGAGGTGGGAGAACCATCCCTGAGAAGACAAATGTTCGACTTAAACTTAAACCAAGAGAGTCTAACGGTCAACCTTTACTTGATTAGTGAATTCAGAGTTGAGACCCGAATTTGAGAGGAAACATGCAAGTTCAGACCAGCATGAAGGTATAACTTCAAAGTCAAACCAAGGAATTTCCAAAAAGGTGATCTCTTGTGGAAAGTGCACAATGATGCGAGAAAAACTTAAGGAAAATTCTCGACAAACTAGGAAGCACCATTCTGAATACAAGATATGAAAGTCGCCAAAGCCTATTACTTAGAATTCTTGTCAGAAAAGTTTGTACCGACGACGTGGAATGTCATTCACCTCAAGTTTTATTACACTTAATAAAATTATGTGCGCTCTATGCATGTTCAGTTATTTTATCCCTAAGGAGGGTTTAAGGCCGAAAAGGTTTTAGCGAGACACTTGTTAAAAACTTGTTTATTGTTTTAGCTGACAAGGTTGACTAAGGCTAAGCACCGAAACCATGGCACTCCCTTTTGAAATAACACAACACAACTCGACTCGCCCAAGGAAGATTTGCCTTAAAGCAGAAATCTCTCTAGGTGCCTAAGAATACCACGTGACTTGGCTCAACCAAGGGAGTTTTGCCTTAAAACAACAATCCCTCCTGATGCCTAACAAAATAATGCAATGTGGCTCGGCCAAGGAAGTTTTTCCTTAAAACGACAATCCCAACCTATGCCCAACAAAACAATGCAATGCGGCTCGGTCAAAGAAGTTTTGCCTTAGAATGACAATTCGTCCTAATGCCTAACGTTAAGCTCGTCATCTTTTCAAACTCCATAAAGTTATAACCTTACCTAATCGAACAATCGATCAGACACATCAATTACTCAAACGGTATTTGACATTCATTCAAAAAATTTAAAGTTATTTAATTTTTCTAACCTTTTCATGGTAGTTATGAGAAAAGTTAATATTTACAATGGTTCGATTAAAACTAGTTAAGAAGATAAAGGTAATATGATCGGTCAAAGCTAGTTAAAAAGAATAAAGCTAACATCCCTCATAAATGAAAATAAGAGTACTTGTATTTACTTCCAAAAGAGGAGGCCACAACTCAACCCCAAGGTTACAAAAAATTAAAGCCTAAGAGATAGTCTTTGACTTCAAACACAACTGAATGCTCCTCGTTAGCGGCAGGGATATCTTTCATCGGGAGGAGTTATCCTTCATAGATGTCCATCCCACTATCAAATATACCCCCATCGGGCGAACCATCATAGAAAACGTGGGTCTCAAGGTACTATCCTCGAGGTTTTGCAGCTTAGCTTCAATAACCACCCTTCTCGACACCCCCTCTTCTCGAGCTAGAGTCATCTCTTCAAGATTTATCTTCAGTTGGCCATGTCGGGCGCCATATGTGGTTTTTCTCCTTAAAGTACACACTCTTTGCACCAACTTGATTAACCTCGGTCTCGTACTTACTATGTTTGCCTTCAAAAGAGGAGTTGGCTTCCAACGGTGCCTTAAAGGAACTTGTCACCTCGGCCAGGTCCTGTTCCAGCTTGGAGATCTTCTGAATCGATGTTGCATCGAATTCCTCATCCACCAGTCACGTGAGCACCAAAACTCACCTTTGTATCTCAATGCAGGCTGAGACTAGATCGTCTTTTGTGAAAGATCACACAACCTACTCCTCGTTTGGTATCAAGCTAACTTGAACACCTTTCACAAAATTTCAACCACCCCCAAGCTAGGGAGTGGCCTATTCAACGACTAAGTGGGTGACGGTAGGAGGCGAGGACTCGGCTCCGATGCTCGACAAGATCCTTAGGGGGACCTTTGGGAGCTCCGATCTTTCCGTTTTCTCCCACGAGGAGTGCTGGTATCTATCAAGGGTGTCGAGTCAATGAGACCGGACTCTAAGCCCCTGACTACGGTATCCAAGTTATTCCTCGTCCGTTGAACGACTATCTGTCACAGTGCCAACAGCTTGGCCTGAGTGCTTGAACTAGTCTGAACCATTATGCCTACAAAAAGAACGAAAGTTAGTAAATGTAAAAATCGATCTAGATGAAAGTAAATGTTAGCCTACAAGCAAAATCTACCCAATAGTGGGGCAATCAATATACTGACAATAGCTCTCGGGTGGGGAGTCTTCTAGGAAATTCATCAAATACATCAAAGATTTTCATATCCTTGGCGCTCGTGAACGAATGATGCCATATCTTATGCCGAGTAGGGGTATCAGTCCAATAAAAAGGAAATTTTGTGCCTTTCAATCATTAAAATACTTCCTACCCTCCGACTCTACAAGGACTTTAAAAAACTTTTCGTTGAAGTGTTTGTACAACGAGGTAAAGGGAGCAAAGAGAATGTTACCCGATCGACTTGTCAATGACAACCAACTCACAGGATTGGACGCAAGACGTCCATTGAGAACTTGTCAAAAGGAAAATTTATGTGCAGCTCGATGAAAAAACAATAATATACATTAAAGAAAAGAGCCTATGGCCCCAATCAATCGTGATAGACGTTTCTGCGCCCGAACAACAACCGACTGAAAGGTAGATGGTACATTAGCAAGGCTGAAAGGCATCATTAGGAACTCGTAATGGCCATCATAGGTTCTAAAAGCGATCTTGTGGCAATCTGTAGGATTAACTGGAATCTGATGGTAACCTGAACGTAGATCAAGTTTGGTGAAAACCTTAGCAGTGGTCAATTCATCAATAGTTGGGATAGGAAAATGGTCTTTAACAGTAATGGCATTTAGACCTCTATAATCCACACAAAAACGCCAGGTGTCATCTTTCTTTTTTATGAGGATAACTGGGATGAAAAAGGGCTTGTGCTGGGGCGGATAATGCCTTCGTTGAGCATTTCGTGAATGAGGGAGGTCATGGTGTGCTTGTGAGCATGTGGGTAGTGGTAGGGTTTAATGTTAAATGGGGCAGAGTGTGGAAGAAGGGGAATGTGATGATTGTGGGGTCTGTGGGGAGGAAGTCCATGGGGAGAAGAGAAAACTGAACTATATGTTTATAAAAGATTGGATATAGTTGGGGGGTTGGATAATCTGTGAGGGCTAGATGGTGATGATAGTGGATCAATAATGAGAAAATGTAGAGAAGAAATGACATCTATGTGTAATAGGTGGCAAAGATGAGTGAAGGAAGCTTGACTACGTAGCAGATTTGTGGTGTCATGTAGTGTAATGGGTAACCCATTGCGGCTTAGAAAAATCAGCCATTAAGGGGCGTAAAGAACGCAACCAGTCCATACTCAAGACAACATCAACCCCTTCAATAGGTAAGAGGTAAAAGGAAATGGGAAAAGTGTAGGTATGTATAGAAACGAGGACATATAGGCAAAACGAGGAACAATGATTTTTGTTGCCATTGCCAACCATAACTGAGAAAGGTGTGATAGGAACGGTGCAAAGTTGGAGGTGAAGGGCCAAACGGGGTTGAATAATGTTATGGGAACTTCCGGTATCTATGAGAATGGTAACAGGAAGATGGCCAATGTAGCCATCAAAGGTAAAAGTGTGGGCTGAGGGAGCTCCACATAAGGCTTGGAAGGAGAGGTGAATGTGTGAAGGTGTATCTGTGGGTTGGTCATTGAAGGTGGTAGGATAGTTTCCATAGTGTTTTCTTCAGGGGTATCGTCACTTAGTAAGAGAAGAAAACGATGGGTGGTGCATTTATGCCCTGGAAAAAAAAATCATCACAGTTATAACACAAACCAATGGCTCTACGCTCTTGTAGTTGGGTTGATGTGATTTTTTTTATAGGTATGGAAGGGGTTGCATGTGGTGTTATAGTGGGAGATGGAGATGAACGTGATGAGGGTAATAAATGATTGGATGGTTGGGGTAAGGTATGGGAAAAACGGAAAGACTGTTTAAAATCCTAGATTTTTAGATTCTAAAAGCTTGGTTAGGCCCATGCCCTGAGTGATGGAAGTGGATTGCAAAACTGCTATTTCTCTTCGAATTTCCAGAAGTATGTCATATATAAAATAATTAAGTATCATCTCCGGATGTAAGCCCATCACTTTGTTGCAAATTTTCTCAAACAATTTTTTATATTCTGCAACTGTGGAGGTTTGACGCAGCTTAAAGAGCTTGGCCTAATGATTTTCATATGTTGAAGGCCCAAAGCGAAGTTCTAGGGCCCAAGTAAAAGAAATCCAGTCAGTAAGTTGATGATTTTGGTACATCCACTTAAACTAACTGAGTGCATCACCTCTCATGTAGAAGACAACCATATTAGCAAGGATATTCTATTTGGATTCCCAGACAGATTGTCGAGACTCCAGATCTCTTTGGAGAGCCAAATGGTTTGCTTGTGTGGTGTGTAGTTCATCTTGAAGGTTGGCTAGTTTGTCAAGGATGGCTTGGGGGGTTTCCTCCATATCCTTGGTTGATTTGGGAGGCATGTAGGGAGCTCAATAAAAGCACCAAAATGTTACGTTGGTGAAAATAGAAGGAAGCAGAACACAAGGAAAAGACTAAGGAAGAACTAACTAAGATAAGGATAAAACTAGAATATTATTCTCTGCCCTTTTTCCAACCATGAAGGTCATTACAAAAGGCAATTGTACCTCTTGTAACAAAAAGCATAAAACATAAATCATAACATAAATATATTCTCCCTACACTAAAATGACAGTTCATTGCTTCTAGATGTAATCTCTAAACTTGATGGATTTTACTCTGCTTCTAATGGGTCTGGACTGTCTATCAGAGTTGCAGTTCTGGTTTCCCCGGGGGAAAATGGATTGTCCCTAAGCCATGTAACTAGTTGTTGAAACTGAGCATGTATCATGCATAGAAACATCTCAAAAGGTCGTTGATGCTAATGAATGGTGAACCTATATGCCCTATATATGGTTGGCAGCCATATGCTGCTCAAGATGATTTAGCAGCTACATAATCTTCCACTAAGTGTTGTGTTTCCCTTTATTAAGCATGTGTTAATGCATTCTTAAAAGACACAAACTTTTGTTACTTAATTAAATGTTAAAATATTATATGTATTATATTTTAATATATAAATTGAATTGTTAAAATAAAAAATCAATGAAGTATTAATATTTAATATAAGTTGTGAGTTCAAACCTCTTAAAGAAAAAAAAAATATTTATAAAAAAACTAATTTTAGTCATACAAATACTTATTAGTAAATAAACATGCCACTATTAATAACATCTTACAATAATTAAATTATTATTAATACTTTTATTATTATTCTTATTGTATTTGGGATAATATATTTAAATGTCATAATTAAGCTTTTATTATAACAAAAACAATTGTTTTATTAAAACCTTTTTTTAATAGTAAAAAAACAATTTGTTATATATATACAAGGTAACAATGACAATTAGTTATCACGTATCAGTATTATAGTCATTATTGTATTTTTGACGATATTTTAAAATTTGACTAAAAAAATTTGGGTGACAAAAAAAATTGTCACTTATAATTATGTATAAAAGTGATAATTCTCAAATATTTTATAATAGTTATTAATTATTAAATATTTTATTATTATAAAAATTATCTTGATGTATAATAGTCACACGTGTGATAATAAATAGACAAATTATTTTAAAATGATAAAATATATATCAATTAAAATACACTTTATTTAGTGGAATAGATTAACACTTTCTAACTCTAAATCATTTCATTTGCTCTTTTGCATTCTTCAATTGATTTTAAACAAATCATTTCTTCATTTTTCTTTCGTTGATATATTACTTATATGCTATGAATGATTTGGTTTTCTTTCTAACACAATTTAAAAGTGTTTAAATATTAGGACAAGTGCCTTTTCAATTTCTTTCCATACACTTCACATTCTTAAAATTATCATGTTGAGAAAGAATAATTAACATTATAAATATTTCGTGTTATGAATATGATTAAACCAAATAAATAAATATTCCAAACATAAAACAAAAATGGACACTACAAAAAATATGTTTATTAGGATGGAAAAAACAAACGCTAACCATAAAAAACGGACGCATCAGTATAACTATCGTGGGTTTAACGTTAATGAAAATTTTGAAGTTAATGTGCTCGACCTAAAAATATTGGCAGGTGAGGATAACGCATTGGTGTCTTTTCTGCATAGGTTAAGCCTACAAGAAGGTGACACAATTTTTAAACTAGCGTGAATTTGACCTACGTGTTTTCCACACAAAATATTATTTAAAAGAGTGTGGACTCAACTTTCGAAGTGTTCATACATTTTTAAAGAAGCGTGAACTTGGCGTGCGACACAATTTTTATTTTACTCTCATGTTTACGTAATTAGCTGTTTGAATTTCAATATAAAATGGAAATAAGGTTTGAAATGTGTATTGGTAATTGTGATAATTGGTGTTCATTGAGAACTGAACCCACTTATAATGCCATTAGGTGGAATTTAATTGGATGTTTTACTTGTAGTTAATATTTATTCTTTACTTTTAAAAATGAAATAATATTTCTTATAATGAGATTTTAAAGTATATAATTTGATTATGTTAATATTTTAACAGATAATAAATAAGAGATTTAAGCAAGTTTGATGCCATAGAGATGTACTTGTTTGTTTTAGATTTTTTAGCACATGAAATCCTGTTTTCGGTATGTAAGTTTTCGTACATTATCAATAAGCCCAACATTTGTCCATATTTTGATTATTGAATCTGAAACATTTAAGGGCGTGTAGAATCACAATGGAGAGATAACTTAAAAGTGCAAAAGGGTTTTTCCTAACTATATACAAATTAGATATCACCCAACACCGCTCCACTTTCTACCTCCTCACCCTTGTAACTACAAGGATCATATACATATTTCATCCTTTATCCATAGGTTTTGTTGGAACTAATTGAAGGAAATAAGAGAAGACAAAAGTTGTAACCGTAATTGCACAAAATTGTAAAACTGATCTTATTTATTTTGATTTACTTCAATAATATATATAATAAAATTACAATTACTGTAAGCTATAAAATAGGAATATTAACAGGCCTGTAAACTGACAATTAATGCAATATAAGGGTAAAATAGTTTAAGGATAATAAAATCAGAATTAATAACCAACATCCTCCTTTAATCCTGATTTGGAACAACCTTCATGCCCAACATATCTCTTAACTTGATGAAAGCATCGATATTCAATGGCTTAGTGAAAATATCTGCAATTTGATCTTCTGATCTGCAGTATTCCAATTTGATCATGTTCTTCCCAACTTGGTCTTGCAAGAAGTGATATCGAATATCAATGTGTTTACTTCTTTGATGAAAAACCGGATTCTTTGCAAGATTAATTGCAGAGAATCTTAATTGGAACATCTAGATTAAAACCAATTTGAGTCATGATATTGCTAAGCCAAACTGATTGACAAGCACTTCTTGTTGGTGCTACATACTCAGTTTCACAAGTAGATAATGCAACAATTGACTATTTATTTGATGACCACAAGCAAACAGTCTTTCCGATCATAAAACAATTACCATTAGTGTTCTTTCTCTCATCTGAATCTCCACCCCAATCACTGTCTGAGTATCCGACGATCTCAATCTTCTTAGATGAAGAGTAAAATAGACCAAAAGTTGTAGTACCTTTGATGTTGCGCATACTTCTCTTTACAGCTTGTAAATGAACTTGTCGAGGTAACTCCATGTATCGACTGACCAATCCCACAGCATAACATATGTGGGGGTCTAGTACACATGAGATATCTAAGGCTCCCAACAATCTGCTTAAAGTATGTTGCATCTACAGTTTTCCCATCACCTTCCTTCATGAGCTTAATTCCAGTTTCAATTGGAGTCTTAACTGGGTTTGAATCCTTCATCTTAAACTTCTTTAAAAACTTATCAACAAAATTCCTTTGATGAATGAAGATTCCATCATCTCCTTGGATGACTTCAATGCCCAAAAAGTAGGACATAAGACTGATATCAGTCATCTCAAATTCCTTCATCATGATATGCTTGAAATCACCAATCATTTTGAGATTACTTCTTGTAAAAATCACATCATCAACATAAAGACATAAAATTAGCAAATCTCCATAATAGTTAGTCTTTACATAAAGACCATGATCTGATGCACATTTTTTGAATCCAGTGACATGAAGAAATGAATCAATCCTTTTGTTCCAAGCTCTTGGTGCCTGTTTAAGACCATATAAAGCCTTAGTTAGTCTGTACACCTTCTCCTCTTTGCCAGATTGTATGAAACCTGACGACTGTTTTACATAAACCTCTTCATCAAGTGGGCCATTTAGAAACGCAGACTTAACGTCCATTTGGTGAATTTTCCATTGCCTTTGTGCAGCTAAAGCAATGATTAATCTCACTGTTTCCATTCGAGCTACATGAGAAAATATTTCTCCGTAATCATAGCCTTCTCTTTGCTCGAATCCCTTTGCCACCAACCTTGCCTTGTATATATCAATCTAACCATTTATTTTCACTTTAATCTTGTACACCACTTCACATCAATTGCTTTGTGTCCTTTTGGAATATCAATGAGCTGCCATGTATTTTTTTTTTTAATCGCCATCAATTCTTCATTCATAGCCTCTTTCCATTTGGGGTGTTGAATGGCATCTGCAAGTCTCACGGGTTCTGAATCTGCAAGAAAAGCAAAGTGAACTAAATCTCCATTGTCATCAACTTCATCATCAAGATTTACTTCGCAATCTTGAAG